>Ga0228698_1000126_pt1 | contig 70221 bp, 69 predicted proteins | sample McNCre117_Aug_MG_FD_178015 | JGI IMG/M metagenome (GOLD analysis project Ga0228698, IMG submission 178015) | Freshwater microbial communities from McNutts Creek, Athens, Georgia, United States - 1-17_Aug_MG | ecosystem: Environmental > Aquatic > Freshwater > Creek | place: USA: Georgia...
CACATCCACCGATTGCGCACGCCCACGCTGGAGGGTGATGCGCTGCTGGCCGAAGTGATCGGCGCCATGGCGCAGGTGCGTGCCGGATTCGCCCACCTTGCCGATCAGCAGATAGGGAATGGCCATGCGCGAATAAGGCGCCTCGGGCTCGTCGCCAATGATGACGATCTCGTCGCGCGGGGCGTGCTTGCGGATGGTTTCGGCGGCGATGACACCGGCAGGGCCGGCGCCCAGGATCACGTGCTTCATGGTGATGGGCTCGATGTGAAATGAAAAAGGCGGTTCGAGAACCGCCTTGGGTGCACTGCCAGACGGGCCAGCGGGGGCGCTTTACAGGCCCAGCTGAGCGCGCTTTTCAGCGGTCATGGTGCCATCGGTGTTCCAGCCGCGGGCGTTGTAGTACTTGGGCAGCATCTCGGGCAACTTGCTGACCAGGCCCTTGGCGGGGCCGGTCTTGGCCGGCTCGTTGAGCAGGCGCGCGGGCAGGTTGTCGTCGGCAGCGGTGAAACCGGCGCGGTAGTTGAACTCACGCTCCATGTTCCAGATGCGCTCGCCGATCAGGGCCAGGTTCTCCAGCGTGAACTCTTCGCCGCAAGCTGCGGCCACTTGCGGCTGCACATCGGCCAGGCCCCAGGCGAAGCTGGTGAAGATGCAGATGCCGGCCGAGTCGAAGGCGGCGGTGGCGTCCTGGAAGGCGATGACCAGCTCGGGCTTGCCTTCGGCCACCAGCGGATCGGTCTTGACCGGGATGCCCAGCACTTCAGAGGCCACGGTGTAGCTGCGCAGGTGGCAGGCACCGCGGTTGCTGGTGGCGTAGGTCAGGCCCATGCCCTGGATGCCACGGCCGTCGTAGGCCGGGAACTCCTGGCCCTTGACGCTCATCGACAGCTCGGGGTGGCCGTATTTTTCGCACAGGCGCTTGGAGCCCTGGCCGATCAGCTTGCCAAAACCGGTGCTGGTGGCGGTCATGTCGACCAGTTCGCACAGTGCCTTGGCCGAGCCGAAGGGGGCTTCCAGGCCCAGTTCTTCCTTGGTGATGACGCCCATCTCGTAGAGCTCCATCACGGCACCGATGGTGGCACCGAACGAGATCGGGTCAAAGCCCTGCTCGTTGCAGATGGTGTTGGCGTATTGCAGCGCTTCGAGGTCGTTGACGCCGTTGGCAGCGCCCAGGGCCCAGGCCGCTTCGTACTCGAGGCCGCCGGTGGCACCCCAGTATTGCGGCTTGTTGACCACCGAGAAGTGTGTCGGGTCGATCTTGCTGATGCGGCCGCAAGCGATGGTGCAGCCAAAGCAGGCCTGGTTGGTCACCAGCTGCTTCTTGCCGTCGCCCGGGCGGGGCGTGGCCATGGCTTCGGCCGAGATGTCCTTGGCGCCTTCAAACTGGCTGTCGCGGTGATTGCGGGTGGGCAGCGCGCCCACTTCGTTGATCACGTTCATCAGCACCTGGGTGCCGTAGGCCGGCAGGCCCTGGCCCGTCACGCCGTTCTCGGCCAGGATCTTCTTCTTCTCGAAGGTGACCTTCATGAACTCGGCCGGGTTGGCGATGTTGCCCACACCCTTGGTGCCGCGCACGGCAATGGCCTTGAGGTTCTTGCTGCCCATCACGGCACCCACGCCCGAGCGGCCGGCCGCGCGGTGCAGGTCGTTGACGACGGCCGCATACAGCACCTGGTTCTCACCAGCCAGGCCGATGGAGCTGACGCGCACTTGCGGGTCCTGGTGCTGCTTCTTGATGATTTCTTCGGTTTGCCAGACGCTCTTGCCCCACAGGTGCGAAGCGTCTTTGAGCTCGGCCACGTCGTCGCTGATCGACAGGTAGACGGGCTTGTCGGACTTGCCTTCAAAGATGACCATGTCCCAGCCGGCCATCTTCAGCTCGGCGCCCCAGTAGCCGCCCGAGTTGGAGCAGGCGATGGCACCGGTAAGCGGGCCCTTGGTGACGACGGTGTAGCGGCCGCCGGTGGAGGCCATGGTGCCGGTGAGCGGGCCGGTGGCCCAGATGATCTTGTTCTCGACGGCCAGCGGATCCACCTTGGCGTCGATTTCCTCGACCAGGTACTTGGTGGCCAGGCCGCGAGAGCCCAGGTATTGCTTGGCCCAGCCCATGTTCAGCGGCTCGGAGGCCACGGTGCCGGTGCTGAGGTTGACGCGAAGGATTTTTCCTGCCCAAGACATGCTGTTCTCCTGATTCCGATTAAGCGGGCTGGTTGCCGAGCTTGTCTGCCCAGGCTGCCATCTTGGTCAAACCCGTCCAGTTGGCGTCGATGTAGGTGATCGCGCCGGTGGGGCAGGCGGTGGCGCAGGCGGGGTCGCCGCCGCACAGGTCGCACTTTTGCACCTTGCCGGTTTCCTGCACGTAGTTCACGGTGCCGAAGGGGCAGCTGATGGTGCAGACCTTGCAGCCGACGCAGGTGGTCTCGCTGACGACCTTGGCGCCGGTGGCCTTGTCCACCGTGATGGCCTCAACCGGGCAGGCGTGCAGGCACCAGGCTTCGTCGCACTGCGTGCAGGTGTAGGGCACCTTGCGGCCGGTGTGATGGAAATCGAACACCTTGATGCGCGATTTGGCAGGGGCGTAGACGCCGTAGTTCTCGTAGGAACAGGCCATCTCGCATTGCAGGCACCCGGTGCACTTCTCCGGGTTGATGTGCAGGCTTTTCTGCATGGTGTTCTTCTCCGCTGGGTATCGGGTGGGTTGAACCCGCCCACGCGCCATGCGCGGGCTTCGGCTTATGCAATCATCTGCATAGCGGGCTGCGGAGAGAACCTGGGCCAAACCCTAGGTTTGGCCATTAATCCAGCAGGGTTGTTCCAGGCTGTGACGCTGAAGCCTGGCCAATTGAGAATGAGTCTCAAGCAGGCCCGGCCGGGCGGCGGCAGAACTATTTGTTGGCGTTCGGGAAGAACAGTTGCTCGCCGCCGATCTTGTAGCTGGCGATCACCGCCTGGCCAGCGGGCGACACCACCCAATCGGCAAATCCCTGCGCCAGGCCCTGCTTGACATGGGGATGCCTGGCCGGGTTGACCACCATCACGCCGTACTGGTTGAACAGGCGCGCATCGCCCTGCACCAGCACCTGCAGATCGGCGCGGTTCTTGAAGCTCAGCCAGGTGCCACGGTCGGCCAGCACATAGGCGCCCATCGACGAGGCCATGTTCAGCGCCGGGCCCATGCCGCAGCCGCATTCCTTGTAGCCGGCGGGTTTGGCCGCAGCCAGGTCCACGCCGGCCTGCTTCCAGTAGCGCAGCTCGGCGGCGTGGGTGCCGCTCTTGTCGCCGCGCGAGATGAAGGCCGTGCTGCTGGCACCCAGCTTTTGCAGGGCCGCCGCGATATCGCTGCCGCGCACCTTGGCCGGGTCGGCGGCCGGGCCGATCAGCACAAAATCGTTGTACATGACCGGCAGGCGCTTGAGGCCAAAGCCGTCGGCGACAAACTTCTCTTCGGCCGGCTGGTCGTGCACGAAGACGATGTCGGCATCCCCGCGCCGGCCCGTGTCCAGGGCCTGGCCAGTGCCCAGTGCCACCACCCGCACATCGGTGCCGGTGGCGGCCTTGAAGGCCGGCAGCAGGTGGGCAAACAGGCCCGATTGCTCGGTCGAGGTGGTCGAGGCCATCACGATGAACGGCGTTTGCGCCTGTGCGCTGGCGGCCAGGCCCAGCGCGCAGGCCAGCAAGGCCCGTCGTGCCAGGCGCAGCGGGAAGGTGTTCAAGCCCATGGAAGCTCTCCTTTGAGGAACTGAACCGCCTCGGACGGCAAATCCGGGCGGCGAAAAAAATCATCGGTGGGCAGATCGGCCAGCAGCCTGCCCCCATCGAGAAACAGCACGCGCTGCGACAGGCGCTTGACCTGGCCCAGGTTGTGGCTGCTCATCACCACGGCCATGCCGTCGCGACCAAACTCGTCGATCAGGGTTTCAACCTCGCGCTTGGCCGAGGGGTCGAGGCTGGCGGTGGGCTCATCCAGAAACAGGATGTCGGGTTGCACCGCCCAGGCCCGCGCCATGGCCAGGCGCTGCTGCTGCCCGCCCGACAGCGCGCGCGCCGGCCGCTCGGCCAGAGCGCCCAGGCCCACGCGATCGAGCGCGCCCTGCAGGCGCTGCACGCGATCCTGCGCGGGCACACCCGCCAGCCACAGCGCCAGTTGCACATTGCGCCGCACGCTGAAGTGCAGCAGGAAGGGCTTCTGGAACACCATGGCCGTGACCGGGCGCGCAGCGCCCTGCCCGGCCAGGCGCTGCCCGGCGCTGGGCCGCAGCAGGCCATTGAGCAATCGCAGCAAGGTGGTCTTGCCCGAGCCATTGGCGCCCACCAGGGCGATGCGGTCACCCCGGTGGATGGCCACCGACACCTCACGCAGGGCCGCCGTGGCCCCGAACTGCACACTGGCTGCCTGCAGACTGATCAGCGGGGTGCTCATCAGGAGGCCGCTCCCAGCGCCAGCGGCGTCTGCGATGCGCGCCGGGTCAGGCCCACGGCCAGGTTGATCAGGGCCACCACGCCCAGCAGCACCAGGCCCAGGGCCATGGCCAGGGGCAGGTCACCCTTGCTGGTTTCCAGTGCGATGGCGGTGGTCATCACGCGGGTCACACCATCGATGTTGCCGCCCACGATCATCACCGCGCCCACCTCGGCCACCGCGCGGCCAAAGGCCGTGAGCAGCACGGTGAACACGGCCACGCGCTCATGGGCCAGCAGCAACACGGCTGCCAACAGGCGTGAGGCCCCCATGGCCTGCAGTTCGTCGCCGCCTTCACGCAGGGCGTCGCTGACCAGTTGGCGCGACAGGGCCGCAATCAGCGGCACCACCAGCACGCTTTGCGCGATGACCATGGCCGTGGGCGTGAACAGCAGGCCCCACGATCCCAATGGCCCCGAGCGCGACAGCAGCAGGTACACCGACAGCCCCACCACCACCGACGGCAAGGCCAGCAGAGTGTTGAGCGCGCCCACCACCAGGCCATGCCCCCTGAATCGCGCCACGGCCAGCCAGGCGCCCATCAGCAGGCCCAGGCCGGCACCCAGGCAGCAGGCGGTGGCGCTGACGCGCAGCGACAGGCCCACGATGCGCCACAGCGTGGCGTCGGCCTGGGTGATGAGGTTCAGCGCAAGGCCAACGCTCTGGGAAAAAGCATCCATCGAAGGGGCTGTCGGGTCGCAGACATCTGTCGGGGCGCGATTCTTGCCGCTGCGACCAGACGGCGCGATATGCAAGGCTTTGCATAGGTGACTGTTCAGGCCAAGCCCGTGAAGCCCGGCACGCAGCGATTGGCCACCGGTCAGCGCGTGCTTCAGATTGCGCCCATTCATCCGACAACCCGAAGGTGTCATGGCTCGACTACGGCCCATGGCCTGCCGTGCCCCTGATCGATGGACCGTCAACCCAGCCCTCGTGACGCATGCCTTTTGAACCACCCGCCCCCGCCGTGCCACCCCCTGGCAGCACCAGCCGCTGGCACCTGAGCCTGGCCGCCCTGCTGATGGTGCTGGGCGCTGCACTGAGCCTGTGGGGCTGGCAGTCGGCTGCTGATCGGCTGCGCCAGCAGGCCGATGCAGAATTTGACCGGTTCAGCGAACTGACCTTCAGCAACATCGGCCAGCATGTGGCCCATCAGATGGATCTGCTGGCGTCGTTCCAGGCGCTGTTTCGCAGCAACACCGAGGTGACGCGCGCCGAGTTTCACCGGCTGTATGAAGACATGCGTGTGTCGGCACGCTTTCCGGGCGTCAAGGCCATCCAGTATTCGCGCCTGATCACCGAAGCCCAGCGCCCGGCCTTCGAAGCCGCCGTGCGCCAGGAGGGGTACCCGCAGTTCAGCGTGCACCCGGCCGGCCCCCGCCCGCAATACATGGCCGTGGTCTACAACGAGCCCATGGCCGGCAACGAGCCCGCCTTCGGCCACGACAACGCCGCCGAGGCCTCGCGCCGCGAGGTGATGGAGCGCGCCCGCGACACCGGGCAAGCGCAGGCCTCGCCTCCGATGATGCTGCTGCAGGAGCGGCCCGGCGTGGTGGTGCGCCTGCCGGTCTACCGCCACGGCATGCCCCAGGACACCCTGGCCCAGCGCCGCGCGGCCCACATCGGCCAGATCAGCGGAGTGCTGCTGGTGGAAGACCTGCTGCGTGACACCCTGCCCACCCAGCAGCAGGCGCCTTACCAGGTGGTGGTGATGGACCACGGGCCTGTCGAGCCCGCCGAGCACGCGCCGCTGCCGGCCGCCGCGCTGGTGGTCAAGACCGCGCACGATGTGGTGAGCGCCGGTGCCGACAGCACCCCGGTGCTGGCCGAAGACCGCCGCGAACACACCCTGGCCATGGCCGGCCGCACCTGGACAGTGGATGTGGCCCGCCCCCATGTGAACCACGCCCTGGCACCGCTGCCGCTGCTGCTGCTGGGCGGCGGGCTGGCGCTGAGCCTGTTTCTGTCACTCACGGTCGGGCGGCTGACATGGCTGCATCGCCGCGCCCAAAGCCTGGCGCGGGTGATGAGCGAACAGGCGCATGCCAGCGCCAACCGGCTGGACGCCGTCATCAACAGCACCGCCGACGGCATCATCACGCTCAGCGAACAAGGCACCATGCTCACGGTCAATGCAGCGGCCCAGCGGCTGTTTGGCCGACGGCCTGAACACATGGTGGGCCAGGATGTGGGCCTGCTGATGCCGCCCGCGCACGCCCTGCCCTATGACGAATCGGCCCAGTGGCTCGCCACCGGCCGCAGCCACCAGGTCACGGCCTGCCGTGCCGATGGCAGCCTGTTTCCCATCGAGATCAGCGTCAACGAAGTCGAGATCGATGGCGAACGGCAACTGGTGGCCCTGCTGCGTGACCTGACCGAAACCCAGCAGGCCCAGGCACGCATCGCCGAATCGGCCCGTGCCCTGCAGGCCGCCAACGAACTGCGCGAAGCCGTGTTTGAGCACGCCGCCTTTGCCCTGGTCGTGATGAACCCGCAAGGCCTGATCCAGGCCATGAACCCCGCTGCCGAGCGCCTGCTGGATTGCTGCGCCGCCGACGAGGTGGGCCAGCGATCGCTGATGGCGTTCCACGACGAGGTGGGGCGCCACCAGTTGCAGCAGATCCTGCAGCAGCATCAAAGCCTGGCCGAAGACGCCAGCGCCATGGGCATGCCGGTGGCGCACAGCCTGCGCAGCATCGAGCGGCAGATGGTGTACCTGCGCGCCGACGGCTCGACAGTGCCGGTGTCGGTCACGCTGTCGGCGCTGCACGACATCGAGGGCCAGATCACCGGCTACCTCAGCATCTCCTACGACATCACCGAGCGCCAGCGCCTGGCCGAGCAGTTGTCCAGGCTGGCCTTCCACGATGCGCTGACCGGCCTGCCCAACCGACTGCTGCTGGAAGAACACCTGACGGCCGCCATCGCCCGCAGCCGCGAAACCGGCCAGCCGCTGGCCCTGCTGTTCATCGATCTGGACCACTTCAAGCCCATCAACGACACCCATGGCCACGCCGTGGGTGACCAGGTGCTGTGCGAAGTGGCGCGCCGCCTGCAGGCCACGCTGCGCGGCGCCGATCTGGTGGCCCGCATCGGCGGTGATGAATTCGTGGTGCTGCTGTCCACCCTGTCGCAGGCCGAAGACTGCGCGGTGGTGGCCGACAAGCTGATCCACAGCCTGTCGCAGCCGATGGAATTTGGCGAGCTGGTGCTGCATGTGGGCGCCAGCCTGGGCGTGGCCCGCTACCCCGATGGGGGCACCGATGCGGCCACCCTGCTGCGCGGCGCCGACGCGGCGATGTACGCCGTCAAGCAGGCTGGTCGCCTGCCGCTGGCCCATGGCCTGCGCGAGCGGGCCAACCAGCCGCACGGGCTCTGAACAACAATGGGGGCATGTCGCCCCTGCCCGCCCCGCCCGCCGACGCTGGCCCGCCTGATCGGCTGCGCGCCCCACTGCTGGCGCACCTGCGCGCACTGACCAACGGCCTGCTCGAGCGTGACACCGCCGCCCACCTGATGCTGCTGGCCGCGCTGGCGGGCGAGCATGTGCTGTTGATCGGCCCACCCGGCACCGCCAAGAGTGAACTGGCCCGCCGCCTGCACCGATGCCTGGCCGGCGCACGCTACTTTGAGCGCCTGCTGACGCGCTTTTCCACCCCCGAAGAGCTGTTTGGCCCGCTGTCGCTCAAGGCCCTGGAGGACGACCGCTACGAACGCCTGACCGACGGCTACCTGCCCACCGCCAGCGTGGCGTTTCTGGATGAGGTGTTCAAGGCCAATTCGGCCATCCTGAACGCCCTGCTGACGCTGCTGAACGAGCGCGAATTCGACAATGGCGCACAACGCCTGCCCACGCCCTTGATCAGCGTGGTGGCCGCCAGCAACGAGCCGCCCGGCGATGACGCGCTGCAGGCCTTTCACGACCGCTTCCTGCTGCGCGTGCCGGTGGCACCGGTGAGCGACGCCGCCTTTGCCACGCTGCTGCGCCTGCCTGGCCAGGCCCAGGATGGCACGCCGGAACCCATCACCCAGGATGAGCGACAACTTGTCGCCCGGCAGGCTGCGCACGTGACGCTGGGCGACGAGGCCCTGGCTGCCCTGCAAGCCCTGCGCAGCCAGGCGCAGCAGCGTGCCGAGGTGGTGTCGGACCGGCGCTGGCGCCAACTGGTGGCGCTGATGCGCTGCCAGGCGGCCAGCGAAGGCCGGCCCGCCATCGACAAGCTGGATCTGTGGCTGGCCCCCTACGTGGTGGGCACGGATGCGCCCAGTGTGGCCGCCTGGGCCCAATGGGTCACCCACAGCCTGGTGCAGGCCGTGACCGAGCCGTTTGAATGGCTGGGCCATGCGGTGCAGGCCTTTGAGAAACAACTGGAGCTGGAAGAGCGCCTGCCCGCCGAAGGCGCCAACGGCGCTGACGACGACGCCGGCAAGCTGGCCCTGGCCCGCAGCCTGGGTGCGCAGGACGAATCGGGCATGCCCCGCCTGCTGGCCGCTACGCTGGAGCTGCGCCAACGCCGGCACTTCAGCCCCGTGCACATCCAGGCGCGCCTGACGCAGGTGCGCAGCGTGCAGCAACGCGCCCACGAGGCGCAGCAGCAGGTGCAGGCGCAACACGACACCCTGGCCGCCGCCTTGCGCGGACGCATCTGGCTGCCGCAGGCCCTGGCCGACAGCTGGCTGCAGGCCCATCGCCAAAGCCTGGCCACACTGGCCACCCTGGCAGCACGCCTGGCGCAGACGGCCCAGGGCTTTGCGGCCCTGCCGGTGGATGACAGCGCCACCGCCACGCTGCCCCCACCGGTGAACCTGGACACCCCTGGCTGAGGCCATGCAGGCGCCCTACACGCTGCTGGCCGACCTGCCCCGCACCCTGTGGCTGCCGGCGCTGATCAGCCACACCAGTGCCCAGCCCGAACACGACACATCGGCACGGCGCCTGGCCGATGTGTTGCGTTGGCGCGAGGCCCTGCTGCAAGGCCAGTTGCCCGAGGCCGACGCCCACCTGGGTGACCCCGAAGCCACCGGCGCGCTGCGCGAGGCCGCCGGCCAATTGAACCTGGCAGCCTTGTGCCGGCAGGCCCCGGCGCTGGCCGAGCAATTGCTGCGCACCCTGTTGTGGCACCTGGATCGATTGATCGACCTGCAACCCCGCCTGAGCCGCCAGCAAGCCCTGGCCCAGGTCACGGCCGAGTTCAGCAGCGCCTGGGAGACCCTGCGCGGCGATTGGGAGGCCGTGCTGGCCCTGATGCAAAGCCTGGGCGATGTGACGCAGCTGCGCTGGGACGAGGTGCAGGGCCTGCTCAGCCGCCGCGAGTGGCGCGAGGCGCAAGCGCTGGCCGACCAGATGCGCCACTGGCCCCAGCTGGCGGCCATGATCCAGCGCCTGGGACGCAGCGAACGCGCCGCCCCGGCGCGGGCCCAGGCGGCTGCGGCCGAGCCCACCCGCAACACGCCACCGGTGGGCCAGCGCGCCATCGAAACCATCCTGCCCGATGCACCGGGCGAATGGCGCGGCATCCGCCAGACCCCCCGCATCGACCACATGCTGGGCAGTGAAGCTGCCCTGCTGATGCACCCGGTGGGCCGCAAGCTGTGGCGCGCCCGCCATGCAGAAGGCCGCCTGCTGGGCTACGACAGTCAGGCCCTGCTGGTTGACTGGCGCAGCGACCCGCAGGCCCCACCACGCCAACACGCCGCGCCGCCCGAGCCGCAGGCCCTGGAGCGCGGCCCCATCATCATCTGCCTGGACACCTCGGGCTCGATGCGCGGCGCGCCCGAAGCCCTGGCCAAGGCCGTGGTGCTTGAAGCCGTGCGCAGCGCCGCCCAGGCCCGCCGCGGCTGCCTGCTGCTGAGCTTTGGCGGCCCGGGTGAGCTGCAGCAACGTGACCTGGTGCAAGGCGCCCAGGGCCTGAACGCCCTGCTCGATCTCATCGGCCAGGGCTTTGACGGCGGCACCGACATCCAGGGCCCGATCGAAACCGCCATCGAGCGTGTGCACCAGGCCCGATGGTCAGCCGCCGACCTGCTCATCGTCAGCGACGGCGAATTCGGCTGCACCCCCGCCACCCTGGCCCGCCTGGACGCCGCCCGCGACGAACTGGGCCTGCGCGTGCAAGGCGTGCTGGTGGGCGACCGCGAAACCCTGGGCCTGATGGAAGTGGCCGACGACATCTTCTGGGTGCGCGACTGGCGCCGCTTTGGCCAGGGCGGCGCGGCTGGGGCTGCGTTCTCACCCGTGCACAGCAAGAGCCTGACGGCGCTGTATTTTCCTAACGCGCTGTCGGCGCGGGCGGCACGGCACCGGCCTGGCGGCTAGCGGTGTGTGACCACGCCGGCAGCAAGCCACTGTCTCGCGCTCGGCCGACAAGGGGGGCCAAGACGCGCGTACACGCGCTGCAGCGCCTCAGCGCGATTCAGCCGCGCAGCCCTGCCCCTGCGCCAAACCCTTCAGGTAGGCGCGCCGCACGGTGCCGGCGGCAATGGCTGCGGCCACGTCGCGGGCGTAGCGCTCGGCGCCGCTGAGCTTGCGAATCCAGCCTCGGAAGGGCACGACGTTTTCGGCAGCGCTCTTGATGGCGCCGGCGGCTGAATCGGTGGCCACCTGGCTGCCGCGTTCGATCAGGCCGGGGTCGTTGGCAGTGGGTGGGGTGTCGAGATCGGGGCCCAGCACCTCGTCCAGCGCCTTGACCTGGGCTGCCAGGGCGGCACAGGCGGTGTCGGCGGGACGCTGGTACGGGGCCTTATGGGCCTCGGCCAGCAGGGGCGGGATGGGGGCCCGCACCATGTTCAGGTCTTGCAGGGGCGAGGTGACGGCCGAGCCGGCGGTGTCGACCAGCTTGGCCTGCTGGCTGGTGGCGCAGCCGCCCAGGGCCGCCAGCAGGACGGGCACAACGTACAACTTCATGGTGTTGCCTTGTTTCAATCCAGCGGCCAGGCTGGCAGGGGCGATCGCATCTGCTCCCAGGCCGCTGCCAATTGCAGCACGCCCAGGTCATCGTGTCGATGGCCGGCGATCTGCAGGCCGATGGGCAGGCCCGATGCGGTCATGCCGCAGGGCACCGACACGGCCGGCTGCTCGCTCATGTTGTAGGGCAGCGTGAAGGCGATGTGCTCAAAGGGCTGGGCCGGATCGTTGGTGGGGCCGGCCCATTCGGCCGGGAAGCTGGGCACCGGGCTGACGGGCGAGATGACGAAGTCAAAGGGCTGGCAGGCGGCCACGGCCGCGTCGCGCAGCGCGGCCATCTGGCTGTAGCCGGTGAACACATCGGCCGCGCTGAGCGTGGCGCCGGTGGCCACCCACTCGCGGATATAGGGCAGCACCTTGTTGCGGCGCGCCTCGGGCAGGGCCTGCATGTCCAGGTAGCTGCGCATGCGCCAGAAGCGGTCCATGCCCTCGGCCATGGCGCGGGTGCAAAAGGCCGGGATGGGGGTGACGATGGCGCCTGCGGCCTCCAAGGCCCGCGCGGCCGCTTCGATGGCCGCGCGGGTTTCGGGCTCGACGGCCAGGCCCCAACCGGCATCCAGGTGCAGGCCGATGCGCAGGCCGCGCACGTCACGCTCCAGCGCCATCCAATCGATGGCCTGGGGCGGCAGGCTGGTGGGGTCGCGCCAATCGGGCTGCGACAGCACGGCCATCAGCGCGGCGGCATCGGCCACGGTACGCGTCATGGGGCCGGCCACGCGGCCGGCATAGGCCGGCTTGATGGGGATGCGCCCGGCGCTGGGCTTGTGGCCCACCAGGCCACACCAGCCCGCCGGCAGGCGCACCGAGCCGCCGATGTCGGTGCCCACATGCAACGGCCCGAAGCCGGCCGCACCGGCCGCGCCTGCACCGGCACTGCTGCCGCCGGGGTTCATGGCCGGGTTCCAGGGATTGCGCGCCAGCTTGTGAAAGCTCGACAGGCCCGACGACAGCATGCCGTAGTCGGGCATGGTGGTCTTGGCCAGCAGCACCAGGCCGGCCTCTTGCCAACGGGCGGCTGCCGGGGCGTCCCAATCCAGCGGGGTCAGATCGGACGCCGCGGTGCCCACGGGCATGGGGCAGCCCTTGGTGGCGATGTTTTCTTTCAGGGTGCCGGGCACACCATCAAGCGGTGACAGCGGCTGGCCGGCCAACCAGCGGGCTTCGCTGGCGCGGGCCTGGGCCAGGGCCAACTCGGGCTGCTGGGCCCAAAGCGCACACAGGCTGGGCTCGTGGCGCTCGATCTGGGCCAGCACGGCCTGCGTCACCTCGACCGGTGAGAGGCTGCGGCTTGCAAAGGCGCGCGACAGGTCCATCGCGCTGAGGGTGTGCAGGGTGCTCATGCCAGATAACGCGCCAGGTTGGCGGCAGCGGTCTTGCGCACCTTGGCCTGCAGCAGGGGCGTCCAGCCCAGCAGCCAGCCTGGTGCACCCAGGGCCTGCCGGCTCCAGCGCCAGAAGTTGAAGGTGTCGCGGTGGCGGCGGATCAGGCCATCGGGGCCGCATTCAATCTGCGCGTCGATGATGTTGTGCACCAGGCGCCCGGTGGCCGAGAAACGGTAGTGCGCCTCCCAGTGGGCGCTGGTAGCGGTGATGTCGCGGGTTTCCAGACGCCACACATCACGGCCTTTCTCGGCGGTGGCGCTGCACAGCATGCGCCACATGCCACCGATCTGATCGGCACCGCGCAACGAGAAAGCCTCGTCGTCAAACTGCGCATCGGGGGCGTAACAGGCCTGCATGGTGGTGCCATCCAGGCGCGCAAAGGCCTCGTAGAAGCGGGTAATCGTCTGGCGGGCCAGCTCGTCGGCCGGCGCGCCGCTCACAGCGTGGCCTCGTCGTCTTGTGCGGCGATGGTGCCCTGGTGAAACACCATCAGCCACTGGCCATCGCGTTGCTGCCAGATGCTGCTGCGCAGGGTTTGCACGCCGTCATCGCGCTGCACCCGCCAGGTGGTGAAGGCCGCACCGGGCGCCAGCAACCGGGCCTTGAAGCCGCGCACCTCGCGCAGCACATGGCCGGTTTCGCTGGCCAGGGCCGCCACGATCGCGTCGCGGTTGAACACCCGACCCGATGCACCGAACTCGATGAATTCAGGGGCCAGCAGGGCCCGCATGCGGGCCGGGTCGGCCCGCACGGCCGGATCGAGGATGCTTTGCTCCAGCTGGTGCAGCAGGGCCTTCAGGTCATCAGGAATGGTCATCATTGCCAGCTCACTTGCGACAGGTCATTGGCGAAAACCGGTGAGCTGGACCACAGGCCCTTGAGCCCGCGTTTGGCCACCGACACCTGGGACGGGTTGAACAGGAAAGCGTTGACCGCATCTTGCGCCAGCAGACGCTGCATGTCACCGTACAAGGCCACCTGCTGCTTGCCACGCGACGACTCGGCGCGCTTTTTGGCCAGCTCGTTGAAGGCCTTGCTCTCGTAACCCCAGTAGTAGGCCGGGTTGGCGTACTGCATGTAATCCAGCGGCTCCACGTGGTTGATCAGCGTGAGATCAAACTGGCCCTTGAACGGGCCCGACAGCCACTGTGCCCACTCGACGTTTTCAATCTTGGCGTTGATGCCCACCTTGGCCAGCATGGCGGCCACCACCTCGCCGCCCTTGCGCGCGTAGCTGGGCGGCGGCAGGGTGAGCGTGAGGTTGAGCGGCGTGCTCACGCCGGCTTCTTTGAGCAGGGCCTTGGCCTTGTCGGGGTTGTAGGGGTACAGGCCCGTGAGGTCCACATAACCCACATCGGTGGGCGCGGCGTGGCTGCCGATGGGCTTGGCCAGGCCTTCGAGCACACCGTCGATGAAGGCCTTGCGGTCAATCGCGTGGGCGATGGCGCGGCGAACCCGCACGTCGTCCAGCGGCTTGCGCTTGTTGTTGATGGCCAGGATGCCCTTGCCTGCGGTGCTGCCGATCTCGACCACAAAACGCTTGTCGCCCTTGAACTGCGCCAGGTTTTGCACCGCGCCAAACCGCGGCATGCCGTCGATGTCGCCGGCCAGCAGCGCGGCCACTTGCGCGGCGTTGTCGTTGATGAAGCGGAAGGTGGCGCGCTTGAGCTTGATGGCCGCCGCATCGCGGTAACCGTCCCACTTGACCAGCGTGACCGCCGAGCCCTTTTGCCAGCTGTCAAACTTGAAGGGCCCGGTGCCGATGGGCTGCGTGGCCGTGGTGGCCGCGCTCTTGGGGCTGAGGATGACCGCCGTGTTTTCGCCCAGCCGGAACGGCAGCGTGCCGTCGGGGTTGTTGAGCGTGAGCACCACCAGGTAGGGGTCGGGCGTGGCGATCGACGAGATGTTGTCGAACACCGCCTTCTTGGCCTTGTTGGTGCTGCCATCGGCCTTGGCGCGCTCGAAGCTGAACTTCACGGCGGCGGCATCAAAGGGCGTGCCATCCTGGAACTTCACGCCCTTGCGCAGCACGAAGGTGTAGCTCTTGCCGTCGGGGTCGCTCGACCAGTCTTCGGCCAGCAGGGCCGAGACACTGCCGCTGGGGTTGATCTTGGTGAGGCCTTCCAGCACGTTGTAGTGCACGATCTCGCCGATGGCGGCAGCCGGCGCGGTGGTCGGGTCCAGGCCCGGCGGCTCCAGCGTCATGCCCAGCACCACGCTGTCCTTGCTGCGTTCGGCCAGCGCATCGCTGAGGCCGGCCAGCGGCAGGGCCAGGCCCAGTGCAGCCTGGGCCAGGGTTCGTCGACGCAAGGTCATGGTGTGTTCTCCTGATCGGAATGGTTGAATTGTGAGCCGCCTGCCACGTGACAGGCCACCCCATGTTGATCGTCCAGCGCGCGCAGGGCCGGTCGCGCCTGCCCGCAGTGCGCCACGCGGTCGGGGCAGCGGCCCACGAAGGGGCAGCCGCCGGGGGCATCCAGCCAGGGCACCGCGGCCACGGCACCGCGCCGCCGGGCACCCGGCTGGGCGCGCGGCACGGCGGCCATCAAGGCGCGGGTATACGGGTGGGCGGCGTGGTTGAACAGGGTTTCGGGGCTGCCTTGCTCAACCACCCGGCCCTGGTACAGCACGATGACCTCGTCGCACACCAGATCGACCACGGCCAGGTCGTGGCTGATGAACAGGTAAGTCACGCCCAGCCGGTCTTGCAGGTCCTGCATCAGGTTGAGCACCTGGGCCTGCACCGAGACATCCAGCGCGCTGACGGGCTCGTCGGCCACGATCAGCCTGGGCGAGGTGACCAGCGCCCGGGCGATGGCGATGCGCTGGCGCTGGCCGCCTGAAAACTCGTGCGGGTATTTGTCGGCGTCGGCCGCATGCAGGCCCACGGCATCGAGCATGGCGCCCACGCGCTCGGCCTGCTCGGCGCGGCTGAGCACACCTTGCGCGGCCAACGGCTCGGCCACGATGCGGCCCACGGGCTGGCGCGGGTCGAGCGAACCAAACGGGTCTTGAAACACCATCTGGAAACCCGCCCGGGCCTGGCGCAGCGCGGCGGCGTCGAGCGCATGCAGGTCCTGCCCATCCAGCGTGACGCTGCCCGAGCTGGGCGACTCCAGGGCCATCACCAGGCGGGCCAGCGTGCTCTTGCCCGAGCCGGATTCACCCACCACGCCCAGGCTGCGCCCGGCCTGCAGTGAAAAGCTCAGCCCTTGCAAGGCCTGCACCTCGGTGGGCGCAGCCAGCAGATGGGCGCGCGGCAGGGTGTAGCGCTTGGTCAGCTTGGTGACCTGCAGCAGCGGTGTGCTCATGCCCAGGCCGCCTCGCTCAGGTGGATGCAGCGGGCCTGGTGGCCATCGGCCACCGGCACCAATGGCGGCGTGGCCTGCCGGCAGGCCTGGGTGGCGCGGCCGCAGCGATCGGCAAAGGCACAACCGGCAGGCAGATCGGCCAGCGCCGGCACCCGCCCCGGGATGGTGGCCAGGCGGTGGCCACGCGGCAGGCCCAGCCGGGGCCGGGCGGCAAACAGGCCTTGCGTGTAGGGGTGGGCCAGGTGCTCGAACACCGACGCGGTGGCGCCCGACTCGACCACCTGGCCGCCGTACATCACCATCATGCGCTGCACGGTTTCGGCCATCACGCCCAGGTCGTGGCTGATCAGCAGCAGGGCCATGCCCAGGTCTTGCACCAGCTGGGCGATCAGGTCGAGCACCTCACGCTGGATGGTGACATCGAGCGCCGTGGTGGGCTCGTCGGCGATCAGCAGATCAGGCCCGCAGGCCAGGGCCATGGCGATGACCACCCGCTGGCGCTGGCCGCCCGACAACTGGTGCGGGTAGGCGTCCAGGCGGCGCTCGGCCTGCGGCAGCTGCACCTGCTGCAACAGGCGCAGGGCTTCGGCCCGGGCGGCGCGGGCGTCCAGCCGCTTGTGCAGGCGCAGGGATTCGGCGATCTGCCGGCCGATGGGGTGCAGCGGGTTGAGGGCGGTCATGGGCTCTTGGAACACCATGGCCATGCGGTGGCCGCGCAGGCGGCACCAGTCGTCTTCGGGCAGGCCCACCAGTTGCTGGCCCTGCAGGCGCATGCTGCCGCTGACCTGGGCGCTGTCGGGCAGCAGGCCCATCAGGGCCAGGGCCGTCAGGCTCTTGCCGCAGCCCGATTCACCGATCAGGCCCAGCGTCTGCCCGCGCTCGATGCGGAACGACAGGCCGCGCAGCGCCGCAGCCGGCCCGCGCGCCGTGCGCAGCGTGACGCACAGATCCTGCACGTCGAGCAGCGGGGTTGAACTCATCCCTTGCTGGCGTTGCCTTGTGCAAGAAGCAGGTCGAGGTAGGCGCCGCTGACCAGCTGGTCGGGCTGCACGCCCAGGCGCTGCATCAGGGCCTGGGCCGTGGCCATGCCCTCGGCATCGGTCTGGCCATCGGCCAGCGTGACTTCGAGCTCAAGGAACTCGCCCAGGCCTTCGACGCGATCAAGGTGGATGCGCGTGGCGCCGGCCAGCACCAGGATGCGGGTCTTGCGCACGCGCCCGAGCAGGCCGCAGGCGCGCGTGAGGGCATCACGCAGGCTGCCGGGCTCAGGCACCGGCGTGAGGATGTAATCCGAGCGCTTGGGGCCGCTGGCATCGAGCCGCACGTAGTGGATCAGCTCGCCGGCGCCATCGCGGAAGACGCGCAGCTTGAGCCGGCCGTTGGGCACCTGGAAAAAGGTGTCGTCCTGGTGAATGAGCTGGGCGTGCTCATCGTCACCCAAGGCCTGGGCCAGAGGCAGGAGGGCATCGACGCTGGCGATGCGGGCCTTGATTTCAATGTTGGCAGGCATGTGGCGGATTGTGGGGCATGCGGCTGCGACGCCGCGCCTGCCAAGCATATCCGCCAGCGTGGGCACCCGCAGCGGGTGCCGGCACCATCAGGCGCGGCGCTGCTGGTCGCCGGGGCCGGGGCCGCGACGCTCGATGTGGCGGAAGGTGATGCGGCCCTTGGTCAGGTCGTAGGCCGACAGCTCCAGCGACACGGCGTCACCGGCCAGGATGCGGATGTGGTGCTTGCGCATCTTGCCCGAGGTGTAGGCGATGAGTTCGTGGCCGTTGTCCAGCGTCACGCGGTAGCGCGAGTCGGGCAGGACTTCAGTGACCTTGCCCTGCATCTCGATGAGTTCTTCCTTGGCCATGGGGCTGGAATCTCCAATAAAACAATGGTTGGCCTGAAAGGCCAGGCGGGCCGAGCCACGCTCGTGCCGCCCTGGGGTGTATCCGAAGGCGCCGCGCGCGGCAGACGCTCAACGCGCCGAACCGAGTATTGTACGCCGCCGTGGCCAGCGTGGGCCAGCGTTCAGCGGCGGCGGGCCAGCTTGGGGTCCAGCAGGTCGCGCAGGCCGTCGCCCATCAGGTTCAGGCCCAGCACGCTCAGCGCGATGGCCAAGCCGGGGTAGACGGCCAGCATGGGCGCCTGGAACAACATGGTCTGGGCCTCGTTGAGCATGCGGCCCCAGCTGGGCTGCGGCGGCTGCGTGCCCAGGCCCAGGTAGCTCAGCGCGGCCTCGGCCAGGATGGCCGTGGCGAACGAGATGGTGGCCTGCACGATCAGCACGCTGGCGATGTTGGGCAGCACGTGATCCAGCGTGATGCGCCACGGCCCGAAGCCGGCCGCGCGCGCCGCCAGCACGTATTCGCGGGCCCACACCGCGCTGGCCGAGCCCCGCGCGATACGGGCGAACACCGGCACATTGAAGATGCCGATGGCCACGATGCCGGTCATCAGCCCCGGGCCATAAATGGCGCCCAGCATGATGGCCGACAGCAGCGCCGGAAACGCAAAGGTGAAGTCGGCCGCGCGCATCACCAGCTCTTCCACCCAGCCCCGGCGCGCCGCCGCCAGGCAGCCCAGCAGCACACCCAGCCCCAGGCCGATGCCCACCGCCACCACGCCCACCACGATGGAGTTCTGAGAGCCCACCAGCAGTTGCGAGGCGATGTCGTGGCCCAGGCTGTCGGTGCCCAGCCAGTGCGTGGACGACGGCCCCTGCAGCTTGTGCGGGATGTCGATCTCGGTGGGCGAAAAAGGTGCCCACACCAGCGACAACAAGGCCGCCACCACAAGCAGGCCGGTGAGCACCGCGCCCACCACAAAGCTGGGATGCCGCAGCGCGCGGCGCACAAAGCTGTCACGCATCACTGGCTTTCAGGCGCGGATCAACCAGCGCATACAGCACGTCCACCACAAAATTGACCACCACCACCAGGGCCACCAGCAGCATCACCACATCACGCACCACCACCAGGTCGCGGTTGGCGATGGCCTGGAACACCAGCCGCCCGATGCCCGGCAGCACGAACACGTTCTCGACCACGATGGTGCTGGTGATCAGGTTGGCAAACTGCAGGCCCATCACCGTGAGCACCGGGATCATCGCGTTGCGCAGCACATGCCGCCACAGCGTGGCCCGGCGCGACAGGCCCTTGGCCCGCGCGGTGCGCACAAAGTCTTCGCGCATCACCTCGACCACCGCTGATCGCGTCACCCGCGCCAGGATGGCCGCCTGCACCAGGGCCAGCGCCACCGCCGGCAGGGCCAGGGCCTTCAGGCCTTCAATCAGGCCGCCGTCGTTGTCTTCGCTCCAGCCCGGAAAGCCCCCGGCGCTCACCCACTGCAGCTTCACCGCAAACAGCAGGATCAGCAGGATCGCGAACCAGAAGCTGGGGATGGCGATGCCCAGCTGGCTGGCGGCCATCACGCCCACGTCACCGAGGCGGTTGTGCTGCGAGGCGGCAAAAATGCCCAGCGCCAGCGCCAGCACCACCGTCAGCGACATGGCCAGCGCGGCCAGCGGCAAGGTGACCTGCAGGCGCTCGGCCATCAGCTCAGCCGTGGGGGTGTCGTAGGAATAGCTGCGCGCCGTGTGGCCCTGCAGCAGCCCACTCACCCAGTGGCCGTAACGCTGCAGCGGCGGTTGATCCAGACCCAGCTTTTTTTCGAGCGAGGCGATGGCCTCGGGTGTGGCCGTTTCGCCCAGCATCACCTGGGCCACATTGCCGGGCAGCAATTCGAGCACCGCAAACACCAGCACCGATGCCACCGCCAGCGTGGCCAGAAAGGTCATCAGGCGCTTGAGCAGGAAAACACTCATGCCGCGATGCCGACGCAGGGTGCGCCATTGCAAGAGTAAGCACGAAACATGCGCCCTATGATGCCGCAAACCCAAGAGGAGCCCTGCATGCACCCCATCGGATTCGATGCCTCCCAAGTGCTGATTGCCGGCCAGTGGCGCGCCGGCGCCAGCGGCCAGACCCTGCCGCTGATCAACCCCAGCGACGGCAGCGTGCTCACCCACATCGCCCGTGGCAACGCCGCCGATGTGCAGGCCGCCGTGCAAGCTGCGCAAGCCGCCCTGGACGGCGACTGGGGGCGACTGACCGCCGCCGAGCGCGGCCGCATCCTGCTGAAGATGAGCGCCCTGACACTGGCCCGCGCCGATGAACTGGCCCGGCTGGAGGCGTTGGACGTGGGCAAGCCCGTCAAGCAGGGCCGCGCCGACGCGGTGGCCATGGCCCGCTACCTGGAGTTTTACGGCGGCGCCGCCGACAAGGTGCACGGCGAGACCATCCCCTTTGCCAATGGCTACACCGCGCTGACCCTGCGTGAGCCGCACGGCGTGACGGGCCACATCGTGCCCTGGAACTACCCCATGCAGATCATCGGCCGGTCGGTGGGCGCGGCGCTGGCCATGGGCAATGCCTGCGTGCTCAAGCCCGCCGAAGAAGCCTGCCTGACCGCGCTGGTGTTTGGCCAGATCGCGCAAGAGGCCGGCCTGCCTGCCGGCGCGCTGAACATCGTGCCCGGCCTGGGCGAAGAAGCCGGTGCGGCGCTGTCGTCGCACCCGGGCGTGGCCCACCTGTCGTTCACCGGCTCGGTGGCGGTGGGCCAGATGATCCAGACGGCCGCGGCGCAAAACACCATACCGGTCACGCTGGAGCTGGGCGGCAAGAGCCCGCAGATCGTGTTTGCCGATGCCGACCTGGACGCCGCCCTGCCCTTTCTGGTCAACGCCGGCATCCAGAACTGCGGGCAAACCTGCTCGGCGGCCTCACGCATCCTGGTTGAGCGGCCCATCTTTGACGAGGTGCGCCGGCGCATGGCCGAGCGATACGCCGCGCTGCGCGTGGGCCCGGCGCTGGACGACCTCGACGTGGGCCCGGTGATCTCGGCCCGCCAGCGCGAGATCGTCAACAGCTACCTGGCCATCGCCCGCGACACCGGCCTGGCCGTGGCCGCGCAAGCGCCGCTGCCCGCCGGCCTGCCCGATGGCGGCTGCTATGTGCCGCCTACGCTGCTGGCCCCTGCCACGCCCGATCACCGCCTGGCGCAGGAAGAAATCTTCGGCCCGGTGCAGGTGATGATCCCCTTTGACGGCGAAGCCGAGGCCCTGCGCACCGCCAACGGCACCGCCTACGGCCTGGTGGCCGGCGTGTGGACACGCGACGGCGGCCGCCAGCTGCGCTTGGCCCGCAAGCTGCACTGCGGCCAGGTCTTCATCAACAACTACGGCGCCGGCGGCGGCATCGAGCTGCCCTTCGGCGGCGTCAAGCACTCGGGCCACGGCCGCGAAAAAGGCTTCGAGGCGCTGTACGGCTTCTCATCACTGAAGACGGTGGCGATCAAGCACGATTGAGGGCCCGTCGGATCATGGGACCCGTCCTGAAGTTGCCTCAACGGGCGTCTCGGTATTGGGGGCAGGCATCCCTTGAGGCACTGCAGTTCGTGTCGACACAGATGCAAGGGGTCGGCTTTGCCGGTCCTGCCCGGTTCATTGAAGGCGCGATGGTGTCGTACGGGGCCAGGAACCTGTATGCGGGTGCCGCCGCCACGGCGAGCGCCAGCGCATTTTCATCACGCGACGGCCACGCGTCGTTTGACGGCAGCGTCACCCTCTTTTCGAGGACCTTGAATGATCTTCAGGCGTCAGGGCCAGGTACGTCCAGTCAACAGGGCCTCTTTGCCGTCATGACGCCGTGCTTGACGATTCATTTGTCGCACTTGAAGTGGTGTGAAGCCGAAGCAAGCGCCAACCCCTCATGGTTGATGACGCTGAATCAGACAAGCGCCGACATGAATGCTCAAGTATTCATGGACGACTTTCGCCGGCTGATGCTGCCCCTTCTGGATAGTGTCCGCTCCGATCACGACTTGGAGCGGCTGCTGGCAGATTACCTGAACCGCCACAACAAACCTCGCTGGGTGCGGTCTGATCGACCTTGGTTCGCCAGGTTGGAGCACTTGGTCGAAGTACTGAGGTCCCGCACGCATCGGTCAAGCTGAGCATTCACCTGCTGGCTGTTGAACCGATTGGAAGGCGGGACCCGTTCGGCGAGAGGCAACTGGCCCCGCAGCAGCCCGGCTCAAGATGGTCTCGACAGCATCTGAGGTGGCCCTGCACGCCTTGCACAGTGGGGCCGTTCCGATCCTTCCGGGGACGTCACAACCACCTAGCCGGCAACGAGCGTCGGCTACTGGGCCTGGTGGGACACCTGACTGATCAAGCCATCGGCCAACCACTGCTGCAGCGCGCCCACCACCGCCTGCGGGGCCTGGCCGGGTTGATCGGGCAAGGCCTGGGCGGCCAGTTCGCACAGCTCGGCAAAGGTCTGGCCATCGGCCACGGCCGCCAGCAGTTGGGCTTCCAGCGGCGGCAGGCTGCGCCAGTGGGTGTCCAGGTGGTGACGCCAGGCCAGCAGGGTGTGCGGGCCGTGTTCGGGCGCGGGCAGGCTGGGCTCACCCGGGCCTTCGTGGTGGCGCAGCGCGTGCCAGGTGGGGCCCACTTGCCAAAGCAGCGCCAACTGGCGCACGCTGGGATGCAGGTGCAGGCGCAGCGTGGGCCAGGCAAGCGGGGGCAGGGCTGCCAGGTCGGCGGCGGTGATGACGGGGGCGTCGGCGGCGTCAAAGGCGTCGCGCAAGGCGGTGTCCAGCCGCGCCAGATCCACCAGCGCGGGGTGCGGCACCAGCGGGTTGTCGTCGTCGGACAGCGTTTGCATGAAATCGGCCAGGCCGTGGCCAAACCAGCGGATGGAGGGCTGGCTGGACGGATGCGCCGCCAGCCAGGCCAGGCCCAGCGCTTCAAAGCCCAGGTCGCCCAGCGCCTGGGCCAGGGCCTCGTGGTTGTCGCGCAGCGCGGCCAGCATGCGCGCCCGGTAGGCGCGGTGGTACACGCCAAAGCGCGCCGGTGTGCCATCGGGCGCGGGACGCAGGCGCGCGGCGGCGCCCGGGCGCGGCTGCGGGCCGGGCGGGTGCGCCATCACGGCCTGGGCAAAGGCCTGTTGCAGGGCACGCAGGCTGGCGGCGTCGGGCATGGGCAGCATGGTGGTGGCGTGCATCAGGCGGCCTCGGCGCATGCCACCGGCGCCAGCACCTGGTCGGCGATCTGGCGGGCCTGTTGCAGTTCAGACAGCAGCTCATCCAGCGCAGGGATGTGGTCGTCACGCTCGATCATCACCGGCTTGGGGCCCATGCGGCGCACGGTGTGGGCGTACAAATCCCACACGGCCGGGCACACCGGGGCGTCGTGGGTGTCGATCAGGTAACCGTCATCACCCACCGAATGGCCGGCCAGGTGCAGTTGCACCACGCGCTCGGCAGGCAGGGCGTTGATGTAGGCGTGGGGGTCAAAGCCGTGGTTGATGCCGCTGACGTACACGTTGTTCACGTCCAGCAGCAGCAGGCAATCGGCACGGCGGGCCACCTCGGCCACAAACTGGTGCTCGGGCATCTCGTCGGCGGCAAAGGCCACGTAGCTGCTGGCATTCTCCAGCACCAGGCGGCGGCCCAGGGCATCCTGCACCCGGCCGATGCGATCCACCACATGGCGGACGCAGGCCTCGGTCAGCGGCAGCGGCAGCAGGTCGTGCAGGTTGTGGCCGTTCACGCCGGTCCAGCACAGATGATCGGACACCCAGGCCGGCTGCACGCGGTCCACCAGCTGGCGCAAGTCGCGCAGGTACTGGGCATCCAGTGCATCGGTGCCGCCAATGTTCAGCGACACGCCGTGCATCACCATGGGGTAGTTGGCGCGGATGCGATCGAGGTGGTGCAGCGGGCGGCCGCCCGGCACCAGGTAGTTCTCGCTGATGATTTCCAGCCAGTCCACGCCCGTGGGTGAGCGGGTCTGCTGGAAATCGGCGTAATGCGGGGTGCGCAGGCCCAAGCCAAAGCCTGCAAGCGATGAGGGGCTCATGGTGTGGGCGCTGCGCGAGGTGGGTGATTTACATCGCCACCTTGCCGCCGGCGTCGGTGCAGGCCTTGGCCGACTTGGCCGTCACCCAGCCCTGGCCCTTGCAGCTGTTCTGGCCCTTGCATTCGTTCTTGGCGGTCTTGCACTCGCTGGTGCCCTTGCAACTGTTGGTGCCGGTGCACTTGACGCCGGCGTCGGCCGCCTGGGCCAGCGGGCTCAGCAGGGCGCCGGTGGCAAACAGTGCAGCGGCGGCGGTGGCCAGGGCGATACCGGTGGTGGTGGTCTTCATGGTGATTCCTTTCGGGGGTGGCAATGAGGTTGTCGGAGGGCGCCTGATGAATCCATGTCATCCGGCACCAACGTCAGTCGCCGAGCGCCCCAAGTTCTTACACACGCGTTTGAAAAAACTTCTCAGGCCACCTGAAAGCGCTGAAAGCCGGCCCTGGCGCCCCCCCTCTACACTGCCTGTTTGGCCTGCGCCGCGAACGGTCTCATGTCTGCCACAGCCCTTGCCCTGGTTCTGCTTGCCGCCTGGATGCACGCCACCTGGAACATCGTGGCCAAGAAAAGCGGCGGCGACACGCGCTTTGCGCTGATGACGGTCCTCTTTTCGGTCACGCTGTGGGCACCCGTGGGCTTGTGGGCAGCTTGGGGCGTGGTGGCCCAATGGGCTTGGTTGCACTGGGGGGTGCTGGTGGTCAGCGCCTGTCTGCACACGGTGTACGTCACGGCGCTGTTGCGCGGCTACCGGCTGTCTGATCTCACGGTGGTCTATCCCATGGCGCGCGGCACCGGGCCGCTGCTGGCATCCCTGGGGGCCGTGGTCTTGCTGCACGAATCGCTCAGCGGCCTGGCCATGGCGGGTGTCGGTGCGGTGGCAGTGGGGGTGTTCCTGCTGGCCGGTGGCACCGGCCTGTGGGCCCAGGCGCACGATGTGGCGCAGCGCGCGCGGGTGAACGCAGGGCTGCGCTGGGGCGCGATCACCGGCACCTTGATCGCCACCTACACGCTGGTGGACGGCTACGCAGTGAAGATGCTGCTGATTTCACCCATCCTGGTGGATTACGTGGGCAACCTGCTGCGCCTGCCACTGCTGTTGCCCAACGCGCTGCGCGACCGGGCCGGCTTTGCCGCGCTGTGGCGCACGCAATGGCGTTCGGCCCTGATCGTGGCCGTGCTGGGGCCCATGGGCTTTGTGATCGTGCTGTACGCCATGCGCCTGGCCCCCATCAGCCATGTGGCACCGGCCCGGGAGATCTCGATGCTGTTTGCAGCCCTGCTGGGCGGCCGCCTGCTGGGTGAAGGCGACCGCGCCATGCGGCTGGCCGGGGCCGCCTGCATGGCCGCAGGCGTGGTGGCGCTGGCCCTGGGCTGAAGGCCTGCGATCAGCCCAGCACGGCGGCGATGGCCGCTGCGGTGCGCTCAACGTTGCCGGTGTTCAGGCCGGCCACGCAGATGCGGCCCGAGCGGATCAGGTACACAGCGTGTTCTTCGCGCAGGCGATCCACCTGGGCCGCGCTCAGGCCGGTGTAGCTGAACATGCCGCGCTGGCTGAGGAAGTAATCAAAGTTGCGGCCCGGTTCCAGGGCCACCAGGCGGGCATGCAGGGCGCGGCGCATGGCGGCAATGCGATCCCGCATGGCGGCCAGTTCGGCCTCCCACATCGTGCGCAGGTCGGCATCACCCAGCACATGGGCCACGATGCGGCCCGCGTGAATGCCCGGGCTGGAGTAAATGCGCCGCACGGTGAACCGCAGCTGGCCCATCACCAGGCTGGCCTCGGCGGCGGTGGCGCACACGGCGCTGAGCGCACCGCAGCGCTCGCCGTAGACGCTCATGCTCTTGGAGAAGGAATTGGCCACGAAGTAGGTGATGCCGGCATCGGCCAGCGCCCGCACCGAGTAGGCGTCTTCGTCGATGCCGTCGCCAAAGCCCTGGTAGGCCAGGTCCAGATAAGGCAGCAGCTGGCGCTCACGCAGCACGGGGATCAGGGCGTCCCACTGCGCGGGGCTCAGGTCGACGCCGGTGGGGTTGTGGCAGCAGGCGTGCAGCAGCACGATGCTGCGAGCGGGCAGGCCCTGCAGGCAGGCCAGCATGTCGTCAAAACGCACGCCGCCGGTGGCCGCGTCGTAATAGGGGTAGGTGTGCACGGCAAAGCCGCTGCCCTCGAACATCGAACGGTGGTTGTCCCAGGTAGGGTCGCTCACCCACACCGCCGCATCGGGCAGCCAGGCCTTCAGGAAATCAGCCCCCACCTTCAGGCCGCCCGATGAACCGACCGTCTGGATGGTGGCCACGCGTCCCTGGGCGATGGCCGGGTGGCTGGCGCCCAGCAGCAGCCTGGCCACTTCGGCACGGGCCGGGCCTTCGCCTTCCATGGGCAGGTAGGGCTTGGGGCCGCCCTCGGCCAGGATGCGCTGCTCGGCCAACTGCACGCTGGGCAGCACCGGCAGGCGGCCCTGCTCGTCAAAGTAGATGCCGATCGAGAGGTTGACCTTCTGCGGCCGCGTGTCGGCGTGGAAAGCGTCAACCAGCGCAAAGATCGGGTCGCCAGCGTAGGGCGTGATGTGTTCGAACATCGCAGGGCTCCAAGGGGGAAGCCGCGATTATCCGGTGCAGGCCAGATGGCCAGCGCTGGGCGGGTGGCTGCGCGTACCCGCGCGGCCGGGTGCCCCACCGCAGGCGAGCGCCGGGCCGCCCCAAGCGGCCTGCGCAACCCGCTCGGCGGGTGGCTGCGCGTACCCGCGCAGCCGGGTGCACCATGCCTAGCCCAACGCGGCCTCGATGTCGGCGGCCAATTGCTCGGGCTTGTCCTGGGGTGCATAGCGGCGGATCACCCGCCCGTCGCGCCCCACCAGAAACTTGGTGAAGTTCCACTTGATGGCCTGGGTGCCCAGCAAGCCCGGGGCCTCGCTCTTGAGCCACTGGAACAGCGGGTGCGCGTCGGCCCCATTGACCTTGACCTTGCCCATCATCGGAAAGCTCACCCCGTAGTTCAGCTGGCAGAACGAGGCGATCTCGTCGTTGCTGCCCGGGTCTTGGCCGCCAAACTCATTGCTGGGAAAACCCATCACCACGAGGCCGCGTCCGCTGTAGGTTTGCCAAAGCTGCTCGAGCCCGGCAAATTGCGGCGTGAAGCCACAGGCGCTGGCGGTGTTGACGATGAGCAGCACCTTGCCCGCCTGGTCGGCCAGCCTGATGCGCTGACCGGTGATGTCCTGGGCTTCAAAAGCGGCCAATTCAGAAGGTGTCATGTTGATCTCCGGTGTCGGGAGTGCTTGAAACATGGCGCGCAGTGTGGCATCTCATCAGGATTGCCGTTGACGCAAACCTTTGCAAGGGGGAGCATCGGCGAAACTTGGTTTCACACCAACATGCCCGCCTCCCTGCCTGTAGCCATTCTGGGTTTCAGTGATTTTGATCGCCGGGCTTTGGCATCGCACCTGCGTTTTGCCCGTCCCGGTGAAACCACCTACCAGCTGGTGCCCGGTGTCGATGACGGCCAGATCATCATCGCCGACGCCGACGAAGCGGGCGCCATCACCCTCATCGGCCAGCTGGGCCACACCGCGCACACGCTGTTCGTGGGCGCCCAGGCGCCACATGACGCCGGTGGCTGGATGATGCGGCCCATCGCCCAGGCCCAGGTGCTGCGCGAGCTCGACGCCCTGGCAGCGCAGTTGCGCAACCCCGGCAGTGCCCCGATGCCGCTGCTGCCGGCCACCGCCCACGATTCCATGTGGGGCAACAGCCTGCCGGCCAGCCTGGATCCCATCGCCACCGTGCCCGCCCCGTTGGTGGTTCCGGCACGGCGCGCCAGTGATCTTCAACCGGCGATCCAGGTGCCCACGCTCAGCCAGCGTGAACTCAACGCACAGCGGCGCCTGCAACGCGAACGCAGCATTGATCCGCCCGCCGAGCTGCGCGCGCTGGTGGTGGACGACAGCGAGGTGGCCCTGCACTTCCTGCGGCGCCAGTTGCAGGCCCAGGGCATCCCGGTTGATCTGGCCTACACCAGCGATCTGGCCCTCGATCTGCTGGCGCGCCACCGCTACAACGTGGTCTTTCTGGATGTCGACCTGGGCGATCAAAGCGCGGTCGATGGCCTGACGCTGTGCCACCAGATCCGGCGCAGCCTGCGCCATCCGGGCGGCCAGGCCCCCGAAGTGGTGATGGTGTCCGCCCAGCACGATGCGGTCACCCAGGTGCGCGGCACATTGGCCGGTGCCATGGGCTATCTGGGCAAGCCCCTGGATCTGGCCGCCCTGCAGCGCGTGCTGAAAAGCCTGCGCATGGTGCAACCCGTGCCGCCTGGTGGCGGTGGGCACCCCACCGGCCTGAGCGCGCGCCCGCTCTGATCGGGTGGCGCCCGGCAGCCGGGCGCCCTACTCAATCGCGCTGCACCGCCGCCAGCACCGCAGCGCCCAGGATCATCACCGCGCCCAGCGATTCACGCAGGCCCAGCGTGCCGGCGCCCAGGGCCAGGGCCGATGCACTGGCAAAAAACACCTCGGTCAGCATGACCACCGAAGTGGTGTTGGCCGGCAGGCGCGCGGCGCCAAACTGCAGCGTCAGGTTGCTGCCCAGAAACCACGCCGCCAGACCCAGCGCAGGCAGCACCCAGCTCCAGGCCAGTGCTGGCACCGCGCTGGCCAGGCCGGCCCGGGTGAGGCTGGCGGCCAGCAGCATCGACACCACCGCACCACCGCCAAACATGGCCAGCGACCGGGCGGCCTCACTGCGGCGCGCTTCGCGGCGCAGCATCACGTTGTTCAGCGCAAAGGTGAAGCCGCCCACCAGCGCCAGGCCATCGGCCAGGCTGCGCGGCAGTGGCAGGCCCTGGCCGTTGGCGGGCCACAGCACCACGGCGGCACCGGCCAGCGCCATGAGCACCCGCACACCGCCGCGTGCGCTGATGCGCTCGCCCAGCAGCAGGCGCGCCAGCAGCACCGCCCACAGCGGCATCAGGTAGAACAGCAGCACCACACGCACCACGTCGCCAATGCTCACCGCCCAGTTGAAGCAGGCATTGGTGCCCCCTGCTGCAACAAACAGCACCCACAGCACGGGCGTGCGGAAGAGTTCGGCCACGGCTTGCGGGCGGCTGATGACCAGCAGGGCCACCGCGACGGCATAGATCAGCGTGGTGAGCCACAGCGGGTGCAGGCCCTGCTCGGCCAGTTGCCTGAACGGCCACCAGCTCACACCCCAGGTGAAGGCGTTGAAGACCAGGCCCAGCACCGCCAGCAGGTGGCTGCGGCGGGCAGCTTGGGCGGCTGGGCTCAATGCTTGTCCGAGCGGGCGATGGCCAGCAGGCGCTCAACCTCGTCGCGGTGGGTGACGGTGTTGCGCACATGCCAGCGGCGGATGGCTTCCATGACACCAGCCACCACCAGGCCGAACACGGCGATGGCGATGAAGGCCGACAGGCCCAGCTTGGTCATGCCGGTGTAGAAGGCGCCCAGGCTGAGGATGCAGGCCTGCTCATTGAAGTTCTGCACCGCGATGGACCGGCCGGCACCCATCAGGTTGTGGCCGCGGTGTTGCAGCAGCGCGTTCATCGGCACGATCAGGAAACCGCACATGGCCCCCAGCACGATCAGGAAGGGCGCGGCCACCCAGACATTGGTCAGCAGGTCCAGGCCGATCATCAGGATGCCCACCACGATGCCCAGCGGGATCACCGCCACGGCGCGATCGAGCCGCATGTAGGCCGAGGCCAGCACCGCGCCGATGACCGAGCCGATGATGACCACACCGGCCAGGCTGCTGGCCTGGGTGGTGCCATAGCCCAGTGCTGCGGCCGCCCAGGCGAACACGATGACACGCAGGTTGCCGAACACGCCCCACAGCAAGGTGGTGGTGGCCAGTGAGATCTGGCCCAGCTTGTCGGCCCACAGCCGCGCATTGCATTGGGCGAAGTCACGCACCAGGGCCAGCGGGTTGTCGGCCAGCGCCTGCAGCGGCGCCTCGGTGCGGGGGATTCGCAGGTTGAAGACGGCGGCCACGATGTACACCAGCACCATCACCGAGATGGCGGCTTCGGGCGGCGTGTCGACGCTGGTGTCGATGAACGGGAAATCAAAGCCCAGCAGCAGCGGCGCCAGCTTGGGGCCCACCAACTGCCCACCCAGCAGGATGCCCAGGATGATGGAGGCGATGGTCAGGCCTTCGATCCAGCCGTTGGCCTTGACCAGTTGCGAAGGCGGCAGCAGTTCGGTGAGGATGCCGTACTTGGCCGGCGAATAGGCCGCCGCGCCCAGCCCCACCACCGCATAGGCCACCAGCGGGTGGCTGCCGAACAGCATCATCAGGCAACCCACCACCTTGATGCTGTTGCTGATGAACATGACCCGGCCCTTGGGCACGGCATCGGCGAAAGCGCCCACAAACGGCGCCAACAGCACGTAAAACAGCGCAAACATGGGCGCCAGGGCCGGCACCTGCCAGGCGGGCGCATTCGTGGACTTCAGCAGCTCGATGGCCGCAACCAGCAGCGCGTTGTCAGCCAGCGAGCTGAAGAACTGCGCGGCCATGATGGTGAAAAAGCCTTTTTTCATGCTTTTGGCTTGAGGGCCCGGGTCGAGCGGCCGCTGAGTCTCCGTACTGGGGGGCAAAGGAGCCGGAGGGGCACCAACTACCTGTGGCGCGCCAAGCAAGGCTTGGTCGGGCGCGGCGCGGTTATAGCACGCACCCCGACCCGCCAGGCAAGGAGCGCCATGCGGCTGGCAGAATCCTTGAAGCCGATCCGGCACATTGCCTCGTCCTCACGTGCCCCGCCCCATCCAAGCCCTGATCCACCCCGACGCCCTGGCCCACAACCTGGCGCGGGCCCGCGCCCAGGTGCCCGATGCGCGCCTGTGGGCGGTGGTCAAGGCCAACGCCTATGGCCACGGCATCGAGCGCGTGTTTGACGGCCTGCGCAGCGCCGACGGTTTTGCGCTGCTGGATCTGGCCGAGGCGCAGCGACTGCGCGCCCTGGACTGGCGCGGCCCCATCCTGCTGCTGGAAGGCGCGTTCGAGCCCCGCGACCTGGAACTGTGCTCGCGCCTGGACCTGTGGCATGTGGTACACAACACCCAGCAGATCGACTGGCTGGCCCAGCACAAGACCCACACGCCGCACCGGGTGTTCCTGAAGATGAACAGCGGCATGAACCGCCTGGGATTCACGCCAGCGGCGTTTCGCAGCGCCTGGGCGCGCCTGAACGCCTTGCCGCAGGTCGATGAAATCTCGCTGATGACGCATTTCTCGGATGCTGACGGCGAACGTGGCGTGGCCCATCAGGTGGCCGCCTTTGAAGACGCCACACGCGACCTGCCCGGCGAGCGCAGCCTGTCCAACAGCGCGGCCCTGCTGCGCCACGCCACGATCAAGACCGACTGGGTGCGCGCCGGCATCATGAGCTACGGCAGCGCACCCGATCACCCGCAGCACGCCGCTGCCTACTGGGACTTGCAGCCTGCCATGACGCTGCGCTCGCGCCTGATCGGCACCCAAAGCCTGCAGGCCGGCGACACCGTGGGCTACGGCAGCCGCTTCACGGCCAGCGGGCCGCTGCGCATCGGCATCGTGGCCTGCGGCTACGCCGATGGGTACCCCCGGCACTGCGACAGCGGCACGCCCATCCTGGTGGACGGCGTGCGCTGCGCCACCGTGGGCCGGGTGTCGATGGACATGCTGGCCGTCGACCTGACGCCGGTGCCCACCGCCCAGCCTGGCAGCGAGGTGACACTGTGGGGCCGGGGCCCGCGTGGCCAGGTGCTGCCCATCGACGAGGTGGCCGCCGCCGCCGGCACCATCGGCTACGAGCTGATGTGCGCCGTCACCGCCCGCGTGCCGGTGGATGTGGCCTGAAGTGCTGCGGCACCCGGCTGGGCGCGGCCCGGCTACAGTGCGCCCGTGAACACCAAGACCAAGACGCAATACACCTGCAACGCCTGCGGCGGCATCAGCCCCAAATGGCTGGGCAAATGCCCGCACTGCCAGGCCTGGAACACCCTGGAAGAAACCATCGCCGAGCCCGCTGGCGCGGCGCGGCACCGTTACCAGTCGCTGGCCAAGTCGCAGCCGGTGGTCACGCTGTCCGAGATCGAGGCCAGCGATGTCGAGCGCACACCCACCGGCCAGCCCGAGCTGGACCGCGTGCTGGGCGGCGGCATCGTTGAAGGCGGGGTGGTGCTGATCGGTGGCGACCCGGGCATCGGCAAGAGCACCTTGCTGCTGCAGGCCGCCGAAACCCTGTCGCAGCAGATCAAGGTGCTGTATGTGACCGGCGAAGAATCGGGCGCCCAGGTGGCCTTGCGCGCGCGGCGCCTGGGCCTGGGCGGCACGCAGCTGCGCGTGATGGCCGAGATCCAGCTGGAAAAGATCCAGGCGGCGCTGGCCGCCGAGCAACCGGCCTTCTGCGTGATCGACTCGATCCAGACGGTGTATTCCGATCAGCTCACCAGCGCCCCCGGCAGCGTGGCCCAGGTGCGTGAATGTGCGGCCCAGCTCACCCGCACGGCCAAGGCCAGCGGCTGCGCCATCGTGCTGGTGGGCCATGTCACCAAGGAGGGCGCGCTGGCCGGCCCCCGTGTGCTGGAGCACATCGTCGACACGGTGCTGTACTTCGAGGGCGACACCCACAGCAGCTACCGCCTGGTGCGCGCCATCAAGAACCGCTTTGGCGCGGTCAACGAGATCGGCGTGTTCGCGATGACCGAAAAAGGCCTGAAGGGGGTCAGCAACCCCAGCGCCATCTTTTTGTCGACGCACGGCGCGCCGGTGCCGGGCTCTTGTGTGCTGGTCACGCTGGAGGGAACGCGCCCACTGCTGGTCGAGATCCAGGCGCTGGTTGATTCAGGTGGCCCCAGCCCGCGCCGCCTCAGCGTGGGCCTGGACCGCGACCGCCTGGCCATGCTGCTGGCCGTGTTGCACCGCCATGCCGGTGTCGACAGCCTGGATCAGGACGTGTTCGTCAACGCGGTGGGCGGTGTGCGCATCACCGAGCCCGCCGCCGATCTGGCCGTGCTGCTGGCCATTCAAAGCAGCCTGCGTGGCAAGCCGCTGCCGCAGGGCTTTCTGGCCTTTGGCGAGGTGGGCCTGGCCGGTGAGGTGCGGCCGGCCCCGCGCGGGCAGGATCGCCTGAAGGAAGCGGCCAAGCTGGGATTCAGCGTGGCCCTGGTGCCCAAGGCCAATGCGCCCAAAAAGCCGATCGAAGGGCTGACGGTGCACGCCATCGAACGCATTGAAGAAGCCATCGACGTGGTGCGCGGTCTATGAACAACAAGTTGGGATGGGTGCTGGCTGCCGCCAGTGTGGTGCTGGGCTGGTGGTTCTGGCGCTGGATGGGTGTGGCCCTGGCGGTGTCGGGCACGGTGTTCTGGCTGCTGTGGCAGTTCACCCAGGCGCTGCGCGCCATGCGCCAGGCCGGCCAGGCACCGGTGGGCCAGGTGCCCAGTGCGGTGATGCTGCAGGCCCGCCTCAACAAGGGCCAGCGCCTGCTCGATCTGATCCAGCTCACCCGCAGCCTGGGCGAAAAACGAAGTGAGCAGCCCGAGACCTGGGCCTGGCACGATGCCTCGGGCGCCGAGGTGGTGGTCACGCTGGAAGCCGGCCGCGTGACAGGCTGGACATTGCAGCGCCCGCCCGAAGGCGCAGCCGCCGATTCGGCCGCGGCCCCAAGCGCCTAAAATCGCAGGTTTTCCCCAACATCACTCACCTGTAGGAGACAAGCCCCATGTCCATGTCCGACCGCGACGGCAAGATCTGGATGGATGGGCAGATGGTCGATTGGCGCGACGCCAAGATCCATGTGCTGAGCCACACCCTGCACTACGGCTGCGGCGCCTTTGAAGGCGTGCGGGCCTACAACACCGCCGATGGCACGGCGATCTTCCGCCTGCGTGAGCATACCGAGCGCCTGTTCAACAGCGCCAAGATCCTGCGCATGAAGATCCCCTTCTCGATCGAGCAGGTCGAGGAAGCGCAAAAGGCCGTGGTGCGCGAGAACAAGCTCGAGAGCTGCTACCTGCGCCCGCTGGTGTGGATCGGCGACCAGAAGCTGGGCGTCAGCCCCAAGGGCAACACCATTCACCTGATGGTGGCGGCCTGGGCCTGGGGTGCCTACCTGGGCGAAGAAGGCATGGCCCGCGGCATCCGCGTCAAGACCAGCAGCTACACCCGCCACCACGTCAACATCACGATGACGCAGGCCAAGGCGGTGAGCAACTACACCAACTCGATCCTGGCCAACATGGAAGTGACCGACGAGGGCTACGACGAAGCGCTGCTGCTCGACTCGTCGGGTTTTGTGTCCGAAGGCGCGGGCGAAAACATCTTCGTGATCAAGAACGGCGTGGTCTACACCCCCGATCTGTCGGCCGGCGCGCTCAATGGCATCACCCGCAACACCATCTTCGCCATCTGCCAGGACCTGGGCCTGAAGCTGGTTGAAAAGCGCATCACCCGCGACGAGGTCTACATCTGCGACGAGGCCTTCTTCACCGGCACCGCCGCCGAAGTGACCCCGATCCGCGAACTCGACCGCATCGAGCTGGGCAGCGGCTCGCGCGGGCCCATCACCACCAAGATCCAGGCCGCGTTCTTCGACATCGTCAACGGCCGCAACCCCAAGTACGCCGGCTGGCTGAGCAAGGTCTGACAAGGCAAGCACCATGAGCAAACCCCAAGCAGTAGTTGAAGTGACCGCCCACGACGTGCAAGGCCCCGGCGTGGTGGCCTGCCCCAACCCCAAGATGGCCTTGTGGAGCACCCATCCCAAGGTGTTCATCGACGTGGCCACCACCGGTGAAGGCAAGTGCCCCTACTGCGGCACGGTTTACCGCGTGAAAGCCGGCGAGAAGCTGCACGCCGGACACTGACCGGCTGTTTGGCGGCCAGATTCGGGCCCCGACTTCAGTCGGGGACTGAAGCCGTGAGAAAAGTGGGCGACTGACCTGGTCATGCCTGCGACAATGTTGCAGCGTGTCCGTGGCAGCTTGCTGCGGGCGAACACCCATCCGGGCCCCGCAGTTGCCGTAACCGCCCCATGACATCGCCGCTTCTCAGCCCCCGGCCTGCGCTGCCCGATGCCTTGGCCCTGACGCGGCTGGCCCACGAAGCCCTGATCGATCACCTTGACCGGCAAGACCCTGGTCACGCGCTGCAGCGGCTGCTCACCGACCTGGGCCACCTGATGGGCCGCCTGGCTACCCTGGAAGCCGACCCGATCCTGGCACGGCGCCGCAGATCCGGCGCGCTGGAGCTGCCGCTTCAACACCTGGACGAACACCTGGGCGCCCTGCGCATCCAGCCCGCCGAGGGCCTGGCGCCGGTGGCCACCGCCCGTGCACTGGCCCCGGTGCTGCAAAGCCTGGCTGTGCTGCAGCGACAGGTGCAGCAGGCCAAGGCGCCACAGGCCAGCCCCATGCTGCACAGCAACCCTGGCCAGATGATGCGCGCCGCACTGCGTGGTGCCGGCACCTTTGTCTGGGAGTGGGACATCGTCAACGACCGCCTGGCCGACATCGACGAAGGCTTTGAGCAACTGGGCTACCCGCCGCAGCCCGGCTTGCGCACCCAGGCCGAGTGGGATGCCGTCATCCACCCCGATGACCTGCAGGCCAACGACGAGGCCTATCAACGTCATGCGCGCGGTGAGGACGACTTCTACGAACACGTTTACCGCGCCCGGGCCTTTGACGGCCAGTGGCGCTGGCTGCAAGAGCGCGGCCGCATCGTCGAATGGACACCCGATGGCCGGCCGCAGCGCATGGTGGGCACGCAGGTTGACATCACAGAGCGCCTGAAGATGGCGCAGGACAAGACGGTGGCCGAAACCGCCAACCGCACCAAGACCGAGTTTCTGTCGCGCATGAGCCACGAGCTGCGCACCCCGCTGAACGCCGTGCTGGGTTTTGCGCAGCTGATGCGGGTGGACCCGCACAGCCGGCTCAGCCCCGAGCAGATGCGCCGCGTGGCGCTGATCTACCAATCGGGCGAGCACCTGCTGGCCATGATCGACGACCTGCTCGATCTGACCAGCATCGAATCCGGGCGCCTGGCACTGCGCCTGGAGCCCGTGCCTCTGGCCGAACTGGCCGACGACACCCTGGACATGGTGCAAAGCGCCGCGCAGCGCCACGACTTGCGCCTGCAGCGTGCGCCCTGCGCCGGCCTGGCCGCGCTGGCCGATCGCAAGCGCCTGCGCCAGGTGATGCTGAACCTGCTGACCAACGCCATCAAGTACAACCGGCCGGGTGGCTCGGTGCAGGTGTCGGCCCAGGCCGATGGTGACCAGGTTCGCATTGCCGTGAGCGACACCGGCGAGGGCCTGACGCCCGACGAATGCGCCCACCTGTTTGAGCCCTTCAACCGCCTGCGCCATGCCCACAGCAGCCATGTTGAAGGCACCGGCATCGGCCTGACCGTCACCCAGGGCCTGGTGGGCCTGATGGGCGGACGCATCGAGGTGCAAAGCGTGCCCGGGCAGGGCAGCACCTTCACTGTCGTGCTGCCCATGGCCCCTCAGCCGGGCAGCCCTCCGGCCTGATGGCCTCTGCAGTCACGGTGCCCTGCCTACAATCGGGCGCCATGTCCGATCACCACGAATTCATCCTCACACTGGCCTGCCGCGACACCACCGGCATCGTCTACGCTGTCTCGGGCCTGCTGTACCAGGCCGGCTGCAACATCATCGATTCGCAGCAATTTGGCGATGTGCAGGGCGAAGACGCCACGGGCCTGTTTTTCATGCGGGTTCACTTTGCCGCCCCGCCCAACCTGGCCAATGTGGCCCTGCTTGAAAACCTGTTTGCCCATGTGCGCAGCCAATACGGCATGGACGCGCACTTTCATGCGGTGGCGCAGCGCTCGCGCGTGCTGCTGATGGTCAGCCAGCACGGCCACTGCCTGAACGACCTGCTGTTCCGCTGGAAGAGCGGCCAGTTGCCGGTGGACATCTGCGGCATCGTGTCGAACCACCCCAACTTTGCCGACCTGGCAGCCAGCTACGGCATCGCCTTCCACCACCTGCCCCTGCCCACCGGCAGCGATGCCGCCACCAAGCGCGCGCAAGAGCAGAAGATCGAGGCCATCGTGGCCGAGCAGCAGATCGATCTGGTGGTGCTGGCGCGCTACATGCAGATCCTCTCGCCCGAGTTCTGCGCCGCGCTCAAGGGCCGGGCCATCAACATCCACCACAGCTTCCTGCCCAGCTTCAAGGGCGCCAAGCCCTACTTCCAGGCCCATGCCCGGGGCGTCAAGCTGATTGGCGCCACGGCGCATTACGTCACCGCCGATCTGGACGAAGGCCCCATCATCGAACAGGACGTGGCCCGTGTGGACCACGGCATGTCGGCCGAAGACCTCACTGCCATGGGCCGCGACGTGGAATGCGTGGTGCTGGCCCGCGCCGTGCGCTGGCATGTTGAACACCGCGTGCTGATGAACGGCCACAAATCGGTGATCTTCCGATAAGGCCTGCCCCCACCCAGGACACCCGCCATGACGCAGCGCACCCCTCCGCAGACCGCCCACCTGATGGCTTCGCCAGACGATGTGGAAGCGCAGTTCTACGAGGCGCTGCGCGAGGCCGACATCGACAAGCTGATGGCCGTGTGGGCCGACGACGACGAGGTGTTCTGTGTGCACCCGGGCGGCCCGCGCGTGGTGGGCCCGCGTGCCATCCGCGTGGCCTTTGAAGCGGTGTTTGCCGCCAATGGCCGCATCGCCGTGCAGCCCGAGCGCCAGCGCCGACTGCACACCCTGGACACCGCTGTGCACAACCTGGTTGAGCGGGTGCAGTTGCGCTCGGCCGAAGGCGCGCGCACCGGCTTTGTGCTGGCCACCAACGTGTTCATCAAGACCGCCCAGGGCTGGCGCATGGTGGCCCACCATGCCAGCCCCGGCACGCCCGACGAAACGCCCGAGATCATCGAGGCGCCGTCGGTGCTGCACTGATGGCAGGCCGCCCCGCGTGAACCTGCACGCCCCCTGGTGGCTGCCTGGCGGCCATGCGCAAACCATCTGGTCGGCCAAGCTGGCCCGGCCCGTGCCCGCGCGCGTGCACCAGCCGCGCTGGCGCCGCGAGCGCTGGGACACGCCCGATGGCGACTTCATCGACGTGGACCACCTGGATGAACAGGCCCCGCCCGATGCGCCGCTGCTGGTGATGTTTCATGGCCTGGAGGGCTCGTCGCAAAGCCATTACTCACGCTCGTTCGGGCACTGGGCGCGGCAGCAGGGCTGGGCCATGGCCATCCCGCATTTTCGTGGTTGCTCGGGTGAACTGAACCGGGCGCCGCGCGCCTACCACTCGGGCGATTTTGAAGAGATCGGCTGGATGCTGAACCGCCTGCGCCAGGCCCATGGCCGGCCACTGCATGCGGTGGGCATCTCATTGGGTGGCAACGCCTTGCTGCGCTGGGCTGAAGAAGCCGGCCACAGCGCCGCGCAGGTGGCGGTGGGCGTGGCCGCCGTGTGCTCACCCGTTGACCTGGCCGCCAGCGGGCAGGCGATTGGGCGCGGCTTCAACCGGCAGGTGTACACCCGCATGTTTTTGCGCACCATGGTGCCCAAGGCCCTGGCCAAGCTGAAGCAGCACCCGGGCCTGTTTGACCGGCAGGCCATGCTGGCCGCCCGCGACCTGTACGACTTTGACAACGTCTTCACCGCGCCGCTGCACGGCTTCAAGCACACCGAAGACTACTGGGCCCGGGCATCGGCCAAGCCGCATCTGGGCCGCATCCGCATCCCGGCCCTGGTGCTCAATGCCCGCAACGACCCTTTCGTGCCTGCGCACAGCCTGCCGCAAGCCCATGAGGCGGCCCACCCGGTCACCTTGTGGCAGCCCGAACACGGCGGCCATGTGGGCTTTGCGCAGGGCGCGTTTCCGGGCCATGTGCAGGGCCTGCCCGAGGCCGTGATGGACTGGATGCGCAGCCATGGATGAACTGGTTCAGGCCGCGCTGCGCAAGTGGCCCAACGTGCCCCACTGCTACGGCTGGCTGGCGCTGGACGACCGGGGCGACTGGTACATGCGTGATGACCGCATCCAGCGGGCCGGGCCGTTTCCGCAGGTCAAGGGCAGCCGCATCGAGCATGCCAAGCTGCTCGAGTTCATCGGCCGCAACTACGAGGCCGACGCCACCGGCCAATGGTTCTTCCAGAACGGGCCGCAGCGCGTGTACGTGCAACTGGCCTGCACACCCTGGGTGTGGCGCGTGCGCTGGTTGCCCGAGCAGCAGGCGCCGGTGGTGATGAGCCACACGGGCCTGGCCGCGCAGGTGGCTGGCGCCTGGCTGGACGAAGCCGGCCGACTGTACCTGCACGATGCCCGGCTGGGCCTGGGGCTGGTGCACACCCAGGACATGCTGGACGCTGCCCAGGCCATCGAAGCCGGGCTGTGGGCGCCGCAGGATCTGCAGGCCAGCCTGGCGCCCGCCCAGTTTGGCTTTGTGCGCGAGCCCGTGCCCGCGCCTGCCTGAGCGCACCCCAGGCAGGCGGGCACAAAAAAGCCGCCCGAAGGCGGCTGGTGAAGCCAGGGCAGGCGGCCTGTGCAGGCCGCGCCCTGCAGATCACTTGGCGGCCGAAGCGGCCGCGGCCGGGGCCTTGGGCTCGTCGAACTTGGCACCGCCCTTGTTGGCCATGTACACCACGGCACGGCCGATTTCGGTCTCGTTGAAATCGCCGCCGCCCTGGGCACCCATGTTGCCCTTGCCCTTGAGGGCCGAATTGAGCAGCGCGGCGTAGCCGGTCTTGATGCGGGGGCCCCAGGCGGCTTCGTCACCGAACTTGGGAGCGCCAGCTGCGCCGGTGGCGTGGCAGGCCGAGCACTGGGCCTGGAAGACCTGCTCGCCGGTCTTGAGCGAACCCGCGTCGTTGGCGTCCTTGATCTCGATCGAGCCCACCGGCTGCAGGCGGCGGCCCACGGCCTCGGCCGACATGCCGTCGCTGCCGGCGCCGGTCTTGCTGCCAGAGTTGACGAAGTTGATCAACAGGATGATGGCAATGATGGGCACCACAAAGGCAGCCACCACGGCAACCACCAGTTGCTTGGGGGTCTTGATCGGGCCTTCGTGAACTTCGTGCTCGGTGTGCTGGGCGTCGCTCATGGGAATCCTCTTGGTGGCCAATGAATGGCGGCTGTCTGAATCTTGGGTAGGCGGCAAACCGGTGCCACCAGGGGCGCCGCACTTGCCACCTTGCCAGGCTGCACCCATGCAGCGCCAGCAAAACCGGTCGATTATAGGGGCCCCATCGGCGCGCCGGAGCGCGTGGCATAGAATGCAAGGCTTGATCCCCGCTGCGACCGTGGTGAAGTGGATATCATTGGGCCCTCCGAAGGCTTAGTCGCAAGTTCGATTCTTGCCGGTCGCACCAGCGTTGCCTGTTCTGGGCACGCGTCGAATCCCCTCACCCCGCCAGGCCCGCCACCGCCAGCAGCCGCTCCCGCAGCCACGCATGGGCGGGGTCGATGTCGTGGTGGTGGTTCCACTGCATCACCAGCTCCAGCGGCGGGATGTCCAGCGGGGGCGCCAGCACACGCACGGGCAGCAGGCGTGCGTACATCTGCGCCAGGCGCGTGTGCATGGTGGCGATGCGCTGGGTGCCCACCACCAGCAGGGGCAGGGCGTTGAACGAACTGGCGTTGACCACCACCTGGCGGGCCACGCCGTGGTGGCTCAGAAACCAGCTTTCAAAGGTGGGCACACGGTGCTCGCCAAACTGGGCGGCCACGTGGCGTGAGGCCATGTATTGCTCAAAGCCCAGGGTGTCGCCCTGCAGGTGAAAGCCTGTCCAGACCACGCACGAGTAGGTTTCGGTCAGCAGCGCCTGCTGCGGGTGATCGGGGCTGGCGTTGCGGGCGGGGTAGATGGCCAGATCGGTGTCGCCGCGCTCCAGGCCCTGCAGGTTGCGGTCACCCAGGCTGACGATGTCCAGGCTGATGCCGGGTGCGTCGGCCTCCAGCGCCTGGGCCAGGGGCGTGAGCAGCACGGTGGCCGCGTAATCGGAGGCATGGATGACAAAGCGGCGCCGCGCGCTGCGGGCATCAAAGCTGGCAGTGGCGGCCAGCGCGGCCTGTGAGCGCAGGATCAGCTCACGCACCGGCTCGCGCAGGCTTTGCGCCAGCGGCGTGAGCGTCATGCGGCGGCCCACCTGCAGCAGCAAGGGATCGCCAAAGTGCTCACGCAGGCGGCCCAGGGCGCTGCTGGTGGCCGATGCCCCGATGTGCAGGCGCCGACTGGCCTGGGTGATGCTGGCGGTCTCGAGCAGGGCATCGAGCGCAACGAACAGGTTCAGATCGAAGTGGCCCAGTCTCATGCGGTGATTGTGGCCTCATGTTTTGATGCCATCAATAGATGGTATTGACATGATTTGATTTTCGAGATGATTTGCGCTGCCTAGCATGCGCGCCCATGACCGAAGCCCTCACCTGCGCCGTCGGGCCGCTGCGCGCCCACCACTTTGGCATCAGCGTGCCCAGCCTGGATGCCGCACTCGCCTGGTACGAGCGCATGCTGGGCTTCTCGCTGGAGCAGCGCCTGTACATCGACAAGATCCCGGCGCACATCGCCTTTGTGAAGCGCGGCGACTTCCGCATCGAGATCTTCGAGGTGGCCGGTGCCGCGCCGCTGCCCGATGACCGGCGTGTGCCCAACCTGGATCTGAAGACCCACGGCAACAAGCACCTGTGCTTTGAAGTGCCCGATGTGCCGGCGGCGGTGGCCGCGCTGCGCGCAGCCGGCGCCGACATCGCCTTCGAGCTGACGGTCGATGGCAACCCCACGGCCTTTGTGCGCGATTGCGCGGGCAACCTGATCGAGTTCCTGCAGCCCTTTGCGGCCGACCTGCGGGGGGCTCGCGGGCCAAAGGGTTGACCCGGGGTATCTCGGCCGGTGATGCCCTGCATCCGCACAAACGATTTCCCAGCGTGGCACGGGCTACCTAGCATCGCCACCCATTCATCAGCCGGGCCGGGATGGGCCGCGCCGCGCGCCACCTGGCACCCCTTGGAGACCCTCTCGTGACTGTCCAGTACATCAAGCAAGGCAAGACCGCTGCGGTCAAGGCCGACATGAACGCCCAGGTGCGCGCCACCGTCGAGGGCATCCTCACCGACATCGAAGCCCGTGGCGACGCCGCGGTGCGCGAGTACAGCGCCAGGTTCGACAAGTGGTCACCCGAGCATTTCCGGCTGTCGCAGGCCCAGATCGATGCCTGCATCGCGTCGCTGAGCCCCCAGACTTTGGACGACATCCGCTTCGCCCAGTCGCAGATCCGCCGCTTCGCGCAAATTCAGCGTGATTCGATGAAGGACGTCGAAGTGGAAACCCTGCCCGGTGTGATCCTGGGCCACAAGAACATCCCGATGAACTCGGTGGGCTGCTACATCCCCGGTGGCAAGTACCCGCTGATCGCCTCGGCCCACATGAGCGTGCTGACCGCCAAGGTGGCCGGCGTCCAGCGCATCGTGGCCTGCGCCCCGCCGTTTGATGGCGCACCCTGCCCCGAGATCGTGGCCGCCATGCACCTGGCCGGCGCCGACGAGATCTATTGCCTGGGCGGTGTGCAGGCCGTGGCCGCGATGGCCATCGGCACCGAATCCCTGCCCGGTGTGGACATGATCGTGGGCCCGGGCAATGCCTACGTGGCCGAAGCCAAGCGCCAGTTGTTTGGCCGCGTGGGCATCGACCTGTTTGCCGGCCCCACCGAAACCATGGTGATCTGCGACGACACGGTGGACGCCGAACTGGTGGCCGTGGACCTGCTGGGCCAGGCCGAGCACGGCCCCACCAGCCCGGCCTACTGCATCACCTCCAGCCGCAAGATTGCCGCCGAGCTGCCCGCCGCGATTGAAGCCGTGCTGGCCCGCCTGGACACCGCGCCGGTAGCCAGCGTGTCGTGGCGCGACTACGGCGAAGTGATCTTGTGCGACACCCAGGAAGAAATGCTGCAGGAAGCCGAGCGCCTGTGCTCCGAGCACGTGCAGGTGATGACGGCCGACCCCGATTGGTTCCTGCAACGCATGACGCGTTACGGCGCGCTGTTTCTGGGCCATCGCACCAACGTCAGTTATGGCGACAAGGTGATCGGCACCAACCACACCCTGCCCACGCAGGGCGCGGGCCGCTACACCGGCGGGCTGTGGGTGGGCAAGTTCATCAAGACCCACACCTACCAGCGTGTGCTCACCGATGAGGCCAGCGTGATGGTGGGCGAGTACTGCTCGCGCCTGTGTGGCTACGAGCACATGTCGGGCCACAAGGAGCAGGCCGACATCCGCGTGCGCCGCCTGAAGGCCTGACGATGCCCGCCCCCACGCTCACGCTGTTCGCTGCCACCCGAGGGGTCGCTGGCCTGCCCGGGCGCGGCCTGGCGGCTGGCCGGACGCATCGACATGCATGAGCTGAACGGCAACGTTGCAGTGGTCACCGGCGGCGCCGGTGGCCTGGGTGAGGCCATCTGCCTGGCGCTGGCGCAGGCCGGTTGCGCCGTGGTGGTGGGCTACAACAGCTCGCAGGGCCCTGCGCAGGCCCTGGCTGACCGCCTGCCGGCGGCCAGCCTGCCGCACGCGGCGCTCAAGTGCCCGGTCACCGACAGCGCGGCGCTGCACGACTTGGCCGCGCAGGTGCAGGCGCGCTACGGCCGCTGCGACATCCTGGTGAACTGCGCCGGCACCACACGCTTTGTGCCGCATGCCGATCTGGCCGGGCTGGACGATGCCCTGATCGACCAGATCCTGGCCACCAATGTGCGCGGCCCGATTGCCGCCGTGCGGGCGTTTCAGGGCCTGCTGGCCGCGCCGCGTGACGATGGCCGCACGGGCCTGGTGGTCAACATCTCGTCCATCGCGGCGGTCACGGCCATGGGCAGCAATGTGGCCTATTGCGCCAGCAAGGCCGCGCTCGACAACATGACCCGGTCACTGGGCCGCGCGCTGGCGCCGGCGGTGCGGGTGCTGTCGGTGTCGCCCGGGCTGTCGGACACCGACTTCGTCAAGAGCCTGGATGTGGCCTGGCGTAACGAGCAAGCCGAGCGCACACCCCTCAAACGCCTGGCCCTGCCCCAAGAGGTGGGCCGCGCCGTGCTGGCTGCCGCCACGCACCTGACGTTTTCAACGGGCACGGTCATCGCCGTCGATGGCGGGCGGCCGCTGACCTGAACCCCACACCACCGGAGACAACCGCCATGAAACTGGCCACCTACAAGAACGGCAGCCGCGATGGCCGCCTGCTGGTCGTCAGCCGAGACCTGAAGCGCGCGGTGGACGCCGCAGCCTGGGCCCCCACCATGCAGTTCGCCATCGAGCACTGGGCGCAAGTGGAAGCCGGCCTGCAGGCGATCTACGCCGCCCTGAATGCCGGCACCCAGGCCGCGGCCTTTGATTTCGACCCCAGGCTGTGCATGTCGCCGTTGCCGCGCACGCACCAGTTCGTGGACGCATCGGCCTTCCTGAACCACGGCAACATCATGGAAGAGGCCTACAAGCTGGACGTCAAGAAGACGCCCGGCATCCCGGTGCTGGTGCAGCGCCAGAGCGACGACTTCTGGGGCCCCCACGACGACTACCCGCTGATGAGCGAAGCCGACAACGGCGACTTTGAAGGCGAGTTTGCGGTGGTGGTGGACGACACCCCCATGGCCAGCAGCCCCGAGCTGTGCGCCAGCAAGATCCGCCTGGTGATGATCCTGAACGACGTGAGCATGCGGGCGCACCTGTTTCGCGAACTGCAGATGGGCTTCGGCTTCATCAACGCCAAGCCGGCCACGGTGTTTGGCCCGGTGGCCGTGACACCCGATGAGCTGGGCCAAGCCTGGGGGGCCGATGGCCGCATCCACCTGAACATGAACGTCAGCCGCAACGGGCAGTGGTTTGGCCACCCCAATGGCCGCGAAATGGACTGGAGCTTTGGTGAACTGCTGGCCCACCTGGGCAAGAACCGCAACCTGCGCGCCGGCACCATCCTGGGCACGGGCACCGTCAGCAACCAGGCGGCCCGCGAAGTGGGCTCGGCCTGCCTGGCTGAAAAGCGCGCCCTGGAAAAGATCAGCACGGGCGACTCGACCACGCCGTTCCTGCGCTGGGGCGACCGCCTGCGCTTTGAGGTGATGGGCACAGATGGACAAAGCATCTTCGGCGCGGTCGATCACCAGTTTGTGCCCTTCCAGGGAGCGTAAGACATGGCAACCCACATGAAGCAGCGGGCCGAGCGCCGGGCCGCTCCCAAGCCGGCCCGCATCCCCTCGGGGGATCGGGCGATGGTCTCATCGACCGAGGGGCTCTGATGTACGACATCGTCGCCATGGGCGCGGGCCACAACGGCCTGGTGGCCGCGGCCTACCTGGCCAAGGCCGGCAAGAAGGTGCTGGTGCTCGAACGCAAGCCCTACCCGGGCGGTGGCGTCAGCACGCAGCAGCTGAACACCCCGGGCTACTGGCACGATGAGCACAGTAGCGTGCACATCATGATCCAGGGCAACCCCATGCTGCGCCAGGACGAGCTGGGCCTGATCAGCCAGCATGGCCTGAAGTACCACTACTCGCCGGTGCCGCACGCCACGATCTTTCCCGATCAAAGCGTGCTCTACACCTACAAGGATGTGGACAAGACCTGCGAGTGCTTTGCCAAGGTCAGCCCCAAGGATGCCGAGACCTACCGCCAGTTCGTGAAGATGAGCCAGGGCGTGCTGCAGATGTTCATGCCCGGCCTGTACGCGCCCCCACCGCCGCTGGGCGAGCTGGTGGCCATGCTCGATCGCAGTGATGAAGGCCGGCTGATGCTGGACTACATGAACCGCGACTGCCTGGACCTGGTGAACCAGCTGTACGAAAGCGACAAGATCAAGATCCACCTGCTGCGCCTGGTGAGCGAAAACCTGCAGGCCCCCAACGAACTGGGCACCGGCATGGGCGTGCTGCTGATGCCCGGCATCATCCACACCTACGGCGTCAGCCAGCCCATCGGGGGCAGCGGCAAGCTCACCGAATCACTGGTGCGCTGCATCGAATCGATGGGCGGCGAGGTGCGCTGCCATGCCGAGGTGGCGCGCATCACCACCAGCGGCGGCCGTGCCACCGGCGTGGTGCTGGCCAGCGGCGAAACCATCACCGCCAAGGACGCCGTGATCGGGGCCTTGCACCCGCATGTGCTGCGCAAGTTTGTGCAGGGTGTGCCCGAGCCGGTGCTGGCCCGTGCCGAGCGCGCAACGCTGGCGCCGTTCTCGATCATGGTCAGCCACTACGACCTGAAAGAGAACGCGAAGTTCTATGCCGGTGAAGACGTGGGCCTGGCCACCATGCTTGAGTTCATGGGCACCGACCGGCTCGATGAGATGCTGGCCGACTTTGACGACCTCAAGCGCGGCCTGATCACCGAGCGCCGCTTGTGCGCGGGCGGTGATGAAAGCATTGGCGACAAGACCCGCGTGCCCCCCGGTGCCGGCATGTTCCATGGCATCACCTTTGCGCCCTACACCGTGAAGGACAAGCGCTGGGCCGGTCGGCACTGGGACGAGTTCAAGGAAGAGATCGGTGACCTGTCGCTGGCGCACTACCGCCGCTTCGTCAGCAACCTCACGGCCGACAACATCATCGCGCGCAGCATCGTCAGCCCCGTGGATCTGGAGCGCTCCAGCCCCAACAGCATGATGCGCGGCGACCTGCATGGCGTGGCCCCTTACTTCTACCAAAGCGCCGGCCACCGGCCCACACCCGACCTGGGCCAGTTCACCGTGCCGGGCGTGGAGCGCCTGTACCTGGCCGGGCCCTTCCAGCACCCCGGCGGCGGCGTGTACGGCGCAGGCCGGGCCACCGCCATCAAGATGTTCGAGCAACTGGGCATGGACTTTGGCGAGGTCAGCGGCGGCAGCCGGCAAGACACCGGCGTGCCCGCCACCGTGGCCGCCGCCCGCAAGGCCGGCATGGTGCTGCGCGGCGCCGCCGACGAAGAACTGATGCACGTTGAATCGATGGACCGCGTGGGCGATGAGCTGGTCATCAAGGGCAAGAGCTTTGGCACCATGCCTATGGAAGCCCGCCTGGATGCCGACTCGGCCCGCGCCGGCCTGAAGCTTTTGGGCTGGGGCAAGCTGGCGTTTCTGGCCTCGCTGCCGTTTCGCAAGGGGGGCCCGAAATGAGCCATGTTGTCGTCACCGGCTCTGAAGGCTTTGTGGGCCAGGTGCTGGTTGAACGCCTGTTGCAGCAGGGCCTGGGTGGTGCACCCATCAGCCGCCTCACCCTGATGGACGTGGCCTTTGCCGCGCCCCCCACCGATGCCCGCGTGGTGCAGCTGGCTGGCAGCATTGCCGACGAGACCCTGCGCGCCCAGGCTTATGCGCCGCCGGTCGATGCGGTGTTTCACCTGGCCAGCATCCCCGGTGGCGCGGCCGAAAAAAACTACGAGCTGGGTCGCAGCATCAACCTGGACGCCACGCTGGGCCTGCTGGAAGACCTGCGCCCGCAGGCCCAGCGGGGCGTGCGCTTTGTGTTCGCCAGCACCATCGCGGTGTACGGCGAGCACCTGCCGCCCCAGGTGGACGAAGCCACGCTGCCCAACCCGGGCCTGAGCTACGGTGCCCACAAGCTGGCCGGTGAATACCTGGTGGCCGATGCCACGCGCCGGGGCTGGGTGCAGGGCTGCTCGCTGCGCCTGCCCGGCGTGGTGGCCCGCCCGGGTGATGGCGCCGGCATGATGAGCGCCTTCATGAGCCAGCTGTTCTGGCGCCTGGCCGCTGGCCAGCCCATCACCGTGCCGGTCAGCGCCGAAGGCGTGGCCTGGTGGATATCGGTGGGTGCCTGCGTCGACAACCTGCTGCATGCGGCCACGGTACCGGTGGATCGGCTCAACCCCCGCCGCAGCTACCAGATGCCGGTGCTGCGCTTCACCGTGGGTGAGCTGGTGGACGCGCTGGCTGCGCGTTATGGACAAGACCGCCGCCAGCTGGTGACCTACGCCCCCGAGCCCTTCATTCAAAAGCTGTTTGCCAGCTACCCGCCACTGGCCACACCCGAGGCCCTGGCCCTGGGCCTGCGCCACGACGGCAGCATCGATCAACTGATCAGCCGGGCCATGGGCCGCTGAGCCTCAACGGAGACCGCACACATGAACATCATCGGCCTGGAAACCCTGGTCTTCGGGGTGGACGACCTGCCCGGCGCCGCCAGTACCTGCTGGATTACGGCCTGGACGAGGTGGCCTACGACCCGGCCCGTGGCGGCAGCTGGGCCGCGCTGGACGGCACCGCGATCACCACGCGCCGCGGTGATGACCCCAGCCTGCCACCCCTGCCGGCCGGCGCGCACACGCCCAGCCTGCGCGAGACGGTGTATGGCGTGGCCGATGCCGCCACGCTGGCCGCCATCCATGCCCTGCTCAAAACCGACCGCGAGGTGACCGTGGACGCCGAAGGCGGCCTGCACTGCATCGACGACGGCGGCTTTGGCATCGGCTTTGTGGTCACGCGGCGGCGGCCCTACGAGGCCCGCTTCCTGGGCTTCAACGTGCCGGGCCAGCCACCGGGCCGCCCGGCCAATGATTGCGCGGCCAACCCGGATGAAGTGATCAAGCCACGCTCGCTGTCGCACGTGGTGTACTTTGTGCCCGACGTGAAAAAGGCCGAGGCCTTTTACGCCCGCCTGGGCTTTGTGGTGACCGACCGCTTCAACCACCTGGGCCCCTTCATGCGGCCCGCCGGCACGCAAGACCACCACACCCTGTTCATGATCGAGCGCCAGAACGATCACATGGTGGGCTGCAACCATTTCACCTTCCATCTGGGCTCGGCCGGTGAGGTGCTGCAACACGGCTGGCGCTTTGTGAACAAGGGCTACCAGAGCTTCTGGGGCCCGGGCCGCCACATCCTGGGCAGCAACTACTTCTGGTATTTCAACAGCCCTTTTGGCGCGGTGATGGAAGTGGATGCCGACATGGACATCCACGATGAAACCTGGGTGCCGCGCAGCTGCGACCCGGGTGCCGACAACTCGCAGATCTTCCTGTTTGGCGCGCTGCCCAAATGGGCACCGGGAGGTTGAACAAACCACCCCCTGAGCGCTTGGCGCGCCCCCTGAAGGGGGCACTGCCAGTGGCCCGGCAATCGCTGGACGAATGACAGGACGTTGCCTTGAAACACGCTGATCGCTTGCTGTGCCACCTGAGTGAACTGCCCGACGGCGGCTCGCGCGGCCTGGTGCGCCAGGGCTTTGATGACCTGCTGTGCGTGGTGCGCCAGGGCCAGGTGGTGCGTGCCTGGCTCAACGATTGCCCGCACGAGCACCGGCCGCTTGAATACAGGCGCGACCAGTTTCTGTCGGCCGATGGCACGCACATCGTCTGTTATGCCCATTCGGCCCATTTTGATTTGCATACCGGTGAATGCTTTGCCGGCCCCTGCCTGGGCCAGTGCCTGACACCCGTGCCCGTGCGCCTGGACGCGCAGGGGCGGCTGTGGGTGCCCGATCCGCTGCCCACTGTTTTTGATTGATTTTCAGCCCCCACCCCACCAGGCCCGCCAACATGTTCCAGTACTTCCCGACCAACTATGTGTGGAGCCTGTCCACGATGATTGCGCTGACCCACGGCGGCAACATCGGTGAGATCGACGCCATGTGCGCCCCCATCCTGGAGGCCGCCCGCGCCGGTGATGACCCCGGCACACTCGCTTTCTACGAAGCCTGGAAGCGCGGCGGCGACCAGCTCATCACGCTGGCCGACGCCGATCTGGCCAAGGGCCACCGCCTGTCGGCCGGCGAGAAGCTGGGGCGCGCCGCGCTGTACTACTGCATCGCCGAGCGCATGCAGGCCCATGGCTTCGAAGCCCGGCTGGCGCTGTACAAGCGCTCGCTCGAACTCTTTGCGCTGGCCCGCGAACACGGCCGCGAGAACTGTGAACGCGTCGAGATCCCCTATGGCAGCAGCCACCTCAGCGCCCTGCTGGTGCGCGCCGAAGGCCTGGCTGCGGGGCAGCGCGGCCCCATCGTGGTGGTGATGAACGGGCTCGACTCCACCAAGGAGATGCTGCAGCGAAGCGTGATGTCGCAGCACTTCTCGCGGCGCGGCCTGTCGGTGCTGTTCGTGGACCAACCCGGTACCGGCGAAGCCCTGCGCCTGCAAGGCCTGCACGCCGTGGCCAACACCGAAGTGTGGGCCAGCCCCATCGTCGACTGGCTGCAAGCCCAGCCCTTTGTCGATGCGCAGCGCATTGGCGCACTGGGTGTGTCGCTGGGCGGCTACTACTGCCCGCGTGCCGTGGCCTTCGAGCCGCGCTTTGCCTGCGGCGCCGTGTGGGGTGCCAACCACGACTGGCGCGAGGTGCAGCAGGCCCGCCTGCGGCGCGAGGGCGAAAACCCGGTGCCGCATTACTGGAAGCATGTGCAGTGGGTGTTTGGTGCCACCGACATGGACGATTTTTTTGCCAAGGCCGAGGCCATGCACCTGAACGGCGTGCTTGATCGCATCCGCGTGCCCTTCCTGGTGACGCATGGCGAAAACGACCGGCAGATCCCGCTGAAGTACGCGCACCAGACCTTCGAGCAATTGGTCAACTGCCCGCGCAAGGATCTGATGATCTTCGACGCCAGCACCGGTGGCGTCGAGCACAGCTCGCTGGACAACCCCCACAACGCCGGCAACCAGATTGCCGACTGGCTGGCCGAGATGCTTCAGGGCAAGGTCGCCTGACAGCCAGCCCCAGAACAAGGAGACAAGCATGGCACTCATCAACAAGGCGCTGATCATTGGCGGCGGCATCGGCGGCATGTGTGCGGCCATCCAGTTGCGCAAGCAGGGCATCACGGTGGATTTGGTGGAGCAGAACCCCAGCCTGGCCCCCGATGGCGCGGGCATCACCATCAGCGGGCCCACGCTGCGGGCGTTTCGCGAAGTGGGCGTGGTCGACGAGGTGCTGCAACGCGGCAGCGGCTTTCGGGCGGTCGACATCTGCGCGCCCGATGGCACGGTGAAGATCACCTTCCCGATTGCGCAGGCCATCGGTGCCGATGAACTGCCTGGCGCGGCCGGCATCCTGCGGCCGGTGCTGGCCGACATCCTGGGCCAGGCCACCCAGCGCGCCGGGGCCGCCGTGCGCCTGGGCATGAGCTTTCGAACCCTGGTCCAGGACGACGAGGGCGTGGACGTCGAGTTCACCGATGGCAGCACCGGGCGCTATGACCTGGTGATCGGTGCCGATGGCGTCAATTCGGCGGTGCGCAAGGTGGTGATGCCCGAGTTTGCCGGGCCGCAGTTCACCGGCCAGGGATCGTGGCGCGCGGTGGTGCCGCGCCTGCGCGAGAACAGCACCATGTACCTGGGTGCCACCACCAAGGCAGGCCTGAACCCCATCAGCGAAACCGAGTGCTACCTGTTCGTGCTGGATCGCCGCACGGGCATGGATTTCATCCCCGCCGAGCAATGGCCCGCGCAACTGGCCGAGCTGCTGACCGAGTTTGGCGGCCAGGTGGGAGATATCCGCGAGGCCCTGAAAGCCGGCCAGATGCGCGATGCACGGGTGCTGTACCGCCCGCTGGCGGGCCACATGATTCCCGGGCCCTGGCACCGTGGCCGCATCGTGCTGCTGGGCGACACGGTGCACGCCACCACGCCGCACTTGGCATCAGGTGCCGGCATCGCCGTTGAAGGGGCCCTGGTGCTGGCCGAAGAACTGGGCCGCCGCCACTACCTGGAAGGCGCGCTGCTGGCCTATGCCGGCCGCCACTATGACCGCGCCCGCCTGGTGGTCAGTGCATCGGCACGGCTGGGGCAGATCGAGCGTGAAGGCGGCTCGATGCAAGAGCACGCCCAGGTGATGCGTGATGCCCAGGAGAAACTGAGGGCACCGCTGTGAGCGACGCCCCCCTGCGCCAGCCCCAGCGCTACGTGACCGGCCACGATGCCCAGGGCAGGGCCGTGGTGGCTCTGGAAGGCCCGGCACCGCTGGTGGCCCACCTGGAAGCCATACCCGGTACGGTGTTCCGCGAGCTGTGGCAAACCGGCCCCACGCCGGTGCCGATCGACAGCGGCCCCGATGCCGTGAGCCCGCCGCTGCGCCTGCCGCCGCCGGCCGGTGGCACACGCATCCGCATCGTCGACATCCCGCCCGACACCGCCGAGTTTCTGGCCCGGGGTGCCGAACGCATGGCGGCCGCCTTCAGCGAGATCGGTGATGCGGGGGCCTCCACCGTCCAGGCGCAGTCGCCGCACCCCTTGATGCACCGCACCGAAACCGTCGACTACGGCATCGTCATCGACGGTGAACTGGTGCTGGTGCTCGACACCGAAGAACGCGTTTTGCGCCCGGGTGATGTGGTGATCCAGCGCGGCACCAACCATGCCTGGGCCAACCGCAGCCAGCGGCCTTGCCGCATCGCCTTTGTGCTGATCGATGGCCGTTACGACCCGGCCCTGGCCGCCACGCTGGCACCCCACGCATGACCGATCTGTTCAACCTCAGGGGCCAGGTGGTGCTGGTGACCGGTGCCGCCCAGGGCCTGGGCCTGGCCATCGCGCAGGCCTGCGCGGCCCAGGATGCGGCCGTGGTGCTGAGCGACCGCCACGCCGCCGCGCTGGCCGCTGCCACGCAGGGCCTGGCCGACGCCGGCCACACCGTGCTGGCCGTGCCCGCCGATGTGCGCAGCGCCCCTGATCTGGCCCACTTGGCCGATGCCGCCTGGGCCTGGCGCGGTGCCGTGGACACCCTGGTGTGCAACGCCGGCATTCAAGGGCCGGCCGGCCCGCTGGGCCAGGTGAGCGACGACGACTGGCAGGCGGTGATGGACACCAATCTGCGCAGCGCCATGCGCCTGTGCAACGCGCTGGCGCCGCGCATGGCGGCACGCGGTGGCGGCAGCCTGGTGCTGATGGCCAGCATCGCGGCGCTGCGCGGCAACCGCGCCATCGGCCTGTACGGTCTGAGCAAGGCGGCGCTGGCGCAGCTGGCCCGCAACCTGGCGGTGGAATGGGGCCCGACCAATGTGCGGGCCAATGCCATCGCCCCGGGCCTGATCCGCACACCCTTGGCCGATGGCCTGCTGGCCGATGCCGCCTTCATGGCCCGACGCCTGCAGGCCACGCCGCTGCGCCGCGTGGGCGAGCCGCATGAGGTGGCGGGCCTGGCCGTGCTGCTGGCCAGCCGGGCAGGCGCCTTCATCACCGGCCAGACGCTGGTGGCCGATGGCGGCACGCTGATATCCGACGGGTCGTGTTGACACGGCCTGCCTTGACTGAACAGGACCCATCCATGAACGTTTCAAACCAGCCGGCCCGCGTGGCCGTGATCACCGGCGCGGCCGGCGGTCTGGGCCAGGCCTTTGCGCTGCGCCTGGCCGCCAGCGGCCACCGCCTGCTGCTCACTGATCGTGCGCCTTGCGACGACATCGTGGCCCAGGTGCGCGCGGCCGGCGGGCAGGCCAGCGCCCTGGCTTGCGACCTGGGTGACACCGACGACGTGCAGCGCTTTGCCGCCGCCGCGCTGGCCGAGACCGGCGGTGTGGATGTGCTGGTGAACAACGCCGCCTTCATGCCGATGGCACCGCTGCGCGAGATCACGCCAGCACTGTGGCGCGCCATCATGACGGTGAACATCGATGCGCCCTTTCTGCTGGCCCAGGCCTTCAGCGTGGGCATGGCCGAGCGCGGCTGGGGCCGCATCATCAACCTGGCCTCCAGCACGGTGTGGGGCCCACCGCCGGGCATGGCGGCCTACGCCAGCAGCAAGATGGGCGTGATCGGGCTGACCCGCGCGCTGGCGGCCGAGTTGGGCAGCCAGGGCATCACCGTCAACGCGATTTCACCGGGCCTGACGCGCCACCCCGGCAGCGCCGCCAACCTGCCACCGCAGGCGTTTGAGCACGTGCGCCAGCGGCAGTTCATCCCCCGCACCGAAGCGCCTGCCGACCTGACCGGTGCCCTGGCCTTTCTGGCGTCCGACGACTCGGCCTTCATCACCGGCCAGGTGTTCAATGTGGATGGCGGAGGCTTCGGTTTCTGAGGCCTGATGCTCAGCGCGCAAAGGCCATCGCGCCAAACCGCGACACCTGCTTTTCGTAGATCACGCGGCCACTGGCGCGTTCGATCACCTTCATGCCCAAGATCAGGTCCTTGCCCGCGTTTTGCGCGCTGATCTGAAAGTGCTGCCGCAGGTTGACCAGCTTGCCGCCCTTGAAATCCTCATGGGCGTTTGAAAACTCGGCGCCCTGCCACAGCTTGTAGTCGTCGCCGTTACGCAGCTCAACCTCGGTGCCCACATGGTCACCGTACAGGCAGCTGATGAAGTTGACCGCCATGCCGTTGGTGGTGCAGGTGAGCACCGCGAAGTAGGGGTACTCCTTGGCCAGTCGGGCCGCTTCGGCGGCTTCGCGGGCGGCGGCTTCGGCCTGAAACTGCTTGAGCCGGGCGGCTTCTTCGCGGGCCCGGGCGTCATCGGCGCGCTGCTTGTCACCGCTGCTGGCATAGCGGCTCACATTGGCTTCCAGCGTGGCCCAGCGGCTGACCAGGCTGTCGTTGGGCGTGCCGCTGCGGCCCTGGCACAGCTCGGTCATCTTGTCGCGGTCGTTGACGCTGGCGGTGTCGGCCACACGGCGGATGGCGGGCGGCGGGTAGGCCTCCAGGCCGGCCAGGTTGCTGATGGCCGCATCACCCACGCCATGGCCGGGCAGCTCGAAGTTCAGGCTGGCGAAGGTGCTGTTCTGGCAATTGACCACGAGGTTGCGCACCTCGGTCTGGTCAGGCCGGCCATGGGCAGCCTTGCGCTCCAGGATGTCGGCAAAGCGCCGGATGGGACCGGCCTGCTCGGTGAACTCCATGAAGCGCCCCAGGTCGGTCTGCCGCACACGCTGGTAGGCCAGGGGCCGGCTGCCATCGCAGCTGCGCGCCAGCAGGAAGGCCGGCATGGTGTTGGCCGCGGCCACTTGCCAGGCCGTGGGCGGTGAATCCAGCCGTCGCGACGGCCCCACCGGCTCGGCCGTGGCGTAATCACGCGCCCACAGCACACGGGTTTGCCGGGTGTCGCACTGCAGCGACATGGCCAGCAGCCGCGCCTTGCTGTAAGGGCCGGTGGCCGTGCTGCCGGCCAGCGGCTGGCTCATCACAAAGGCCAGGCGGCGGTTGCCCGTGGCCTTGAGCGAGGCCTGGCTGACCTGGAAACCGGTGTTGGCGCTGTTCATCAGCGGCTCCCAGGCGGCTGGCGAATTGGCCAGGGCCAGCGTGGTTTCCACATCACACAGGCGCACCACGATGTCTTCGCCCACGGTGTCGGGCTTGGGGCTGGCAAAGGCCGGCTCCATGGGCCAGTTGCCGGGCTTGTCGGGCTGGCCTTCCTGTTGCAGCACCACGCCCGTGCGGCGCAGCTGGCGGTTGCCGCACTGCACCTCGTAGCTGATCAACTGGCTGACCGGTGCGCCCGACGCCGCACTGGCTGCACCGGCGGCGCCCGCCTGTGGCGTGTACAGGGCCTGGCCGGTGCGCAGCAGGGGCGCGCCGCCGATGCTGTCGGTGTTGATCGTCCACACACCGTTGCTGGTGCGCATCAGCGGCTCCCAGGTGGCCGCTATGGCGGCATTGGTCAGCAGCAACGCTGCCACCAGGCCGGCCAGGCGCACGACGCAGCGCCAAGGGGTCGAGACAATGGGGTTCATCAGCCGATATCGGCCGCCCGGCTGCCCACTTGAGGCCAGGCCGATGCCCACACGAGGGCATCAGGGTTAACGCACATATGGCGGCCCGCGATACAACAGATCGCCATAAACGATTGGTGCGCGGCTGCCTGCTTTCCTAGCATTTCCTGGTCCGAACACCCATGTTGACCCGGCTCGCCTTGAAGGCCGGTCAACTCCAGACCACCAGGAGACGCCCCTTGAAAACCTTTACCCACCTTAACCGCCCCTCGCCGGTGGCACTGGCCGTGTGCCTGGCACTGGCCGGCACGGCCACCGCACCCGTGTGGGCGCAGGCCAGCGACTCCGGCAAGACCCAGGAAGTGGTGATCAGCGCGCAAAAGCGCACCGAGCGCCTGAAGGACACCCCGGTGGCCGCATCGGTGCTGCCGGAAGACACCCTGTCCAAGGCCAATGCCTCGGACATCTCCGACATCAACATGCTGGTGCCGTCGGTGCAACTGAAGGGCACCTTCAATGGCCGCGTGCCGCTGGCCATGCGCGGCATCTCCACCAATGCCAACGAGGCCGCCATCGGTCTGACATCGGGCGTGTCGATCATGATCGACGGCGTGCCCGTGCCCAGCGATTCGATGGCCGCCAACGAGCTGCAGGACGTGCGCCGCGTCGAGGTGCTCAAGGGCCCGCAAAGCACGCTGGGTGGCCGCACTGCCTCGTCGGGCGTGATCAACTTCGTGACCAACTCGCCCACCAAGTCGCTGTCGGGCAATGTGGGCCTGACGCTGACCAACGACAAGGAGCGCAAGCTCAGCGCCCTGGTGTCGGGCCCGGCCAGCGACATGCTGGGCTTCAGCCTGTCGGCCTACAGCAACGAGCGCCAGTACCCGATCCGCAACCTGCTGCTGAACGAGAACTCGCATTCACGCTCCAGCGGCGTGCGCGGCAAGCTGGCCCTGGCCGTCGACAAGACCCTGGACGTGACGCTGATGCTGCGCTCGGCCGAATCCAACTCGACCGGTGGCACCTTCACCTACCAGTTCCTCACCCCGGGTGCGGCACTGTTCCCGTACTTCCCGTTTGCCCCCGGTGGCGTGTCGCAGGCCACGGCCTTCCCGGGCATCAACATCAAGTACGGCAACATGGATTACGCCTCGCCGGTGCACATGTTCAACAAGGTGAACGACCAGGACGCCTCGCTGACCATCGAGAAGCGCGTGGGCAACTACACCTTCACCTCGGTGACCGCCCAGCAGAAGGAAAAGATCAACCTGGTGCAGGACGTGACCGCATCGGCCACCTACTTCCTGGACACCCTGCGCAACGGCTTCATCCCCGCACCGCCCAACGGCCCGCCGCTGTTCAACAACTCGCAGGCGCTGCAGATCAATCCCAAGTCGCTGACGCAAGAGTTCAAGGTGGCGTCGCCCATCGACCAGGACGTGAGCTTCGTGGCGGGCCTGTTTTACTCGAAGGTGGACGTCACGCAAGACACCCAGCGCGTGATGTTCGTGAACCCGCTGAACAACCATGTGGTGTCCAACACCGAATCCACCGGCCTTTATGGTCGCGTCACCTGGAAGCTGGGTGCCGACACCAGCGTGCTGACCGGCCTGCGCTACAACCGCGACAAGGTGGCCTACAGCATCCAGGATCACGTGGGCAGCTTCACCTCGTCGGGCAACGATTCGTCCAGCATCGTGGTGGGCGACGTGACCGTGCGCCAGAAGCTGGGCAAGGACAACATGGTGTACGGCACGGCCTCCAAGGGCTACAAGCCGCGCGCCTTCAACACCGCCGCCACGCTCACCAGCAATGCCACCCTGGCGCCGGTTGACCGCGAGGACATCCAGCACTTTGAGCTGGGCAACAAGACCACCCTGCTCGGTGGTGACCTCAACCTGAACGTGGCGGCCTTCAACACCACCTACAAGAACTTCCAGGTGCAGCTGTACCCGCCCGGCCAGATCATCCCCAGCCTCGAACTGCTGAACGCCGCCAAGGCGCGCACGCAGGGCCTGGAGCTGGACGGCAACCTGAACGCCGGCAGCCACACCAAGGTCAATTTCAGCGCCGCCTACATCGACGCCAAGTTCCTGAACTTTGCCAACGGCCCGGCCTACCCGGCGCAAACCACCGGTGCCAGCCTGGCCGGCTTTGATGCCAACGGCGCCCCGGTGTTCAAGCAGGACCTGACCGGCAAATCGATGCCCGATTCGCCCAAGCTGAAGTTCACCGTGGGGGTCGATCACGAGCTGGCCACCACCGCGCTGCCCTTCCGCCTGAACCTGAACGCGCAGTACGCCTACCGCACCTCGGCCATGCTGCAGGGCAACCAGAACCCCAACACCAACCAGCCGGGCTTTGGCATCCTGAACCTGGGTGTCACCGCTTCGCCTGAATCAGGCAAGTACCAGGTGTCGCTGTTCGTGAACAACGCGACCAACAAGTTCTACCTGGTCAATGCCGAAGACTTCTTCAGCGGCCTGTACGCCATCCCGGGCAACCCGCCGGGTGCCGCCAACGCGGTGATCGGCCAGCCGGCGCGCGATGCCAAGCGCTACATGGGCCTGCGCTTCAACTATTTCTTCGACTGACCGAGGGGGCCTCGCCAGGGGCCGCCTGCAAGCGTTGACAGGGCCGGCTGCATGCCGGCCTTTTTTTTGGGCCGGCGATCAGACCGGCAACTGGGCCACGTCGGGCATGCGCTGGGCGTGGGCGATGATCTTCTCGCGCAGGTACTGGCTGCCGGGGTCGAGATCCCGGTAGCGGTGCCACTGCAGGGTTTCGATCAGGCGGGGCGCGGCGAAATCCAGGCGCACCAGGCGCACCGGCCACTGGCGCACCACCTGCAGGGCCATGCGGGTGTGCAGGGTGGCCACACGGCTGGTGCCCAGCACCATCTGCGGCAGCAGGCCAAAGCTGTTGACCACCACCTCGGTGTGCTCGGGCTCACCGTGCTCGCTGATGAACCAGGTTTCAAACTGAGGCCGGCCATTGGTGACCAGCGTGACATGGCGCGCAGCCTTGTACTGCGCCAGGCTGATGGCGTCGCCCACCTCGCGGTTGGTCAGTGCCACCACGGCGTGGTAGCTGTCTTCAAACAGCACCGTGGACGCCTGGTTGGGCGTGGCAAAACGGGCCGGGTTGATGACGAAGTCGACCTCGCCGTTTTCCAGATCGATGGCCGCCGTGTTGCTGGGCTGGCGAAACTCGACCGTGATGCCCGGTGCCTCGTGGTGCACCTCACGCAGCACATCGATCAGCAGCACCTGGGCCACGTAATCCGAGGCGGCGATGGAGAACTGCCGGCGTGAGGTGGCGGGGTCGAACTCGGGCCGAGTGGCCAGCGTGGCGTCCAGGCGCAGCATCAGGTCGTTGACCTTGTCCACCAGGGTTTCGGCCAGCGGGGTCAGCTCCATGCGCCGGCCCACGGGCACGATCAGCGGATCGTCGAAATACTCGCGCAGCCGCGCCAGCATGCCGCTCATGGCTGATTGCGACACGTGCAGCAGCTCGCCCGCTCGCGTGACGTTGCGCTCGGCCAGCAGCGCGCGCAAGGCGGTGAGCAGGTTCAGATCAAGACGCTGGTAGCGCATGGCAGGGCAGCAAGGGCCAGGGGTTGGCGGGCATTGGCCGGCAGTGTAGGCCGGGCCCGGGCGTGCGGGGCCATGCCCTGGGGTTATCCCAGATATGCGAATCCGCGATGCACCGCATCGCCCAAATCGATTTCCCAGGGCAGGGGGGCCTGCCTAGCATCCTGCCCACACTTCCATGTCTGATTTCATGAGCAGCAAGCGTAATCCCCTGAAGGGTTGGCAAGTCGATCGCGCGGCGATCGCGTACCGGGGCACCGATTTGCAGCGGCCCGAGTGCATCCTGGCCGAGCCCGACGGCACGCTGTGGACCGCCGATGCCCGGGGCGTGATGCGCATTGCCGCCGATGGCCAGCAAACCCTGATCCGCCAGCAGCAGGGCGCCGACCGTGAGCGTGATGCGCAGTCGCTGATCCTGGGGGGCAGCCTGCCCAATGGCATCTGCTTCAACCGCGATGGCGACATCGTGATCGCCAACTTCGGCACCGACGCCATCGAGCTGATGACGCGTGCTGGCCAGTCGCGCACGCTGTTCAACCAGATCGACGGCCAGCCGCTGGGCAAGACCAACTTTGTGCTGTGCGACCGCCGTGGCCGCATCTGGTTCACCGTGACCACCCGCGAAGTGCCCTGGACCCGATCCATCAACGCCAAGACCGCCGATGGTTATGTGGGCCTGATCGACGAGCACGGCATCCGCATCGTGGCCGATGGTTTTGTGGGCACCAACGAGATCCGCTTTGATGCGGCCGAAGACTGGCTGTATGTGGTCGAGACCAACGCCCGGCGCATCTCGCGCCTGCGCATCGGTGAGCAGTCCCAGGTGCTGGCGCGCGAGGTGTACGGCCCCAGCGATCTGGGCGGCTTCCCCGATGGCTTTGCCTTCGACGCCTTTGGCAACCTGTGGACCACGCTGATCCTGACCGAGCGCTTGATCGCCATCACCCCCGATGGCGAGGTGCTGACCTTGCTGGACGACGGCAACCCGCAGGCCCTGGCCACCTATGAGCAGCATTACCAGGCCGGCACCACCACACCCGAGCTGATGGGTGCCTGCCGTGGCACCCTGGCCCCGATGATGGCCAGCCTGACCTTTGGCGGCCCCGACCTGCGCACGGTGTACCTGGGCAGCCTGGGCGGCAGCACCCTGCCCTGCTTCGAGTCACCGGTGGCCGGCCAACCCATGTCGCACTGGCGCTGAGGCGCACGGCCCGCCATGATCCTGCAAGTGGCTTCGCTGCTGGTGCGCCCCGAGGGCCAGGCCGCCTTCGAGGCCGCCTTTGCCAAGGCCGAGCGCCTGCTGCCCGGCCTGCCGGGTTACCTGTCCCACGAGCTGCAGCATTCGGTCGACAGGCAGCAGCACTACGCCCTGCTGATCGAGTGGCGCGCGGTCGAAGACTGCACCCAGGGCTTTCACGGGTCTTTGCCCTTCCAGCGCTGGCGTGACTTGCTGCAAGATCACCTGCAGGAGACCCCGCGCATCGAGTTCTTCCAGGCCGTGCCCAGCGCCGCACGACCCCAGCCCGACAACACCTCACCGAGGATCCACCCATGAGTCGTCCCACCCTGGGCAGCCTGCCCCGCGAGCCCCGCCTGATCCAGGCCCTGATCCTGCTGGTCACCAGCAGCCTGACCGTGCTCGTCACCGCCGTGCTGGGCCCCAGCCTGCCGGCCATGCAGGCGCACTTCAAGGACGTGGCCGGGGCCGACTTCTGGGTGCCCCTGACCATGACCGCGCCCATGCTGATGATGGCCGGCCTGAGCGTGTTCGCCGGTGAGCTGGCCGACCGCGTGGGCCGCAAGCCGCTGCTGGTGGGTGCCACCATCCTGTACGCGCTGGTGGGCACCGCGCCGCTGTACCTGGATTCATTGCCGGCCATCATCGCCAGCCGCTTTGCACTGGGTGTGATGGAAGCGGTGCTGATGACGGTGAGCACCACCATGATCGGCGATTACTACGAAGGTGCCCGCCGCGAGCGCTTCATGTCGTTGCAGACCACGGTGGCCTCCATCTCGGCGTTCCTGTTCAACACCCTGGGTGGCGCGATTGCCGAGCACGGCTGGCGTGCACCTTATGCGGTGTTTGCAGCAGCCCTGCTGCTGGCCCCGCTGATGGTGATCTTCTTGTGGGAGCCCACCTCGCGCGCCACCATGAGCGCCGCCGAATTCGAGCAGGACAGCCAACTCTTCAAGCCGGGCCAACTGGTGCTGACCTGCGTGCTGGCCGTGCTGCTGGGCATCGGCTTCTTGACGGTGCCGGTGCATTTTGGCTACCTGCACGGTGCCATCGGCGTGCAGTCGCCGGCCCAGATCGGCATGGCCTACGGGGCCAACAGCCTGGGCGTGATCAGCGGCACGCTGCTGTTTGGCTGGGTGCTGGCCGCCAGGCTTCGTGTGCCGCTGCAGCTGGCCATTGGCGCACTCATTGCGGGCCTGGGCTTTGTGATGATGAAGACCGCCGGCGACTACGGTGCGCTCACGCTGGCCGGCGCCGTCAACGGCCTGGGCTTTGGCATCCTGCTGCCCACCATGGTCACCTGGAACATGCGTGATCTGCCGGTGTCGCGGCGCGGCATGGGCACGGGCGCCTTCCAGTCGTGCCTGTTCCTGGGCATGTTCCTGAACCCCATTCTCATCGTGGGCCTGGAGAAAAGCCTGGCCGCGCCACGCGCGGCTGCCGTGGGCGTCGAGGGCATGGTGGTGCTGGCCCTGGGTGTGCTGGCACTGGCCAGCGCGCTGATGCCAGCCGGCCGTGGCCGCTGAACCATGACGACGGCAGCCCGCTTCAAACCCGCCTTGCCCGGCAAGCCGGGTGACCGCCTGGCGGGCAAGGTGGCCGTGGTCACCGGCATTGGCGCAGGCATCGGCCGTGGCATCGCGCTGATGTTTGCGCAGCAGGGTGCCACGGTGCTGGGTTGCGACATCGATGCGGCAGCCGCGCAGGCCACGGTTGATGCCGCTCAGCAGGCCGGCTATGCCATCAGCAGCCTGCACCCGCTGAATCTGACCCAGCCGGCCGATGTGCAGCGCCTGTTTGACCACGCCGGCGCCAGCCATGGCGGGCTGGATGTCCTGGTCAACGCCGCTGCCTTTGGTGCATTCGAATGGCTGGAACAGATGGACTACCAGCAGCACTGGCGCAAGACCCTCACCGGCGAAGTCGACATCGTGTTCCTGGCCTGCCAGGCGGCCTGGCCGCACCTGAAGGCCCGGGGCGGCGGCTCGGTGATCAATTTTGCGTCGGCCAATGCGCGCATGGCGCTGCCGCTGTCGCCCGCGCTGGCGCATTGCGCGGGCAAGGGCGCGGTGCTGGCCATGAGCCGCCAACTGGCCATGGAGGGCGGCCCGCATGGCATCCGTGTCAACACCATCTCGCCGGCCCTGGTGGAAACCGCCGCCACGCGCCAGCCGCTGGACACCATCCCTGGCTTCACCGAGCAGGTGCTGGGCAAGTTCATGGTCAAGCGCCTGGGCCAGCCCGAAGACATCGGCTGGGCCGCTGTTTACCTGGCCTCCGATGAAGCCAGCTGGGTCACGGCCGCCGACTTCGCCATCGATGCCGGTGCCACCGCCTGGTAAGCCGCGCACACCCATGAGCTACCCCGTCTCGCACGACACCCTGGGCACCCATTTCGACTGGGCCCACGACGGTGTGACGCCCCGCATGATCGACTGGTTCTGGATGAACCTGGAAAAGGGCTTCATGCTGTGGCACCCCGAGCAGCACGAGAAGCTGGAGTGGCCGGTGCCGCCGGTGCATGGCCAGCCACTGGGTGCCATCCACAACGCCCCGCAAACCTGGGACGATGGCCGGCGTCAGAACCTGTACATCCGCTACGAGCGCCTGGCCGATGTGCCCGATGCCATCCGCGATGTGATCGTCTACCAGCACGTGATCATCGTGGCCGGCCTGGGCCTGGACGAAGCGGCCCTGCAGCACCCTGACCCCATGGGTTATCGGGTGCACCAATGGCAGGCCACCGATGCCGGCGTGGTGGGCCGCTCGTCGGCCATTGGCACGCGCAAGCCCGAGACCGAAGCCGATGGCCGCATCTGGGCCGCCCACGCCAGCCAGGAGATCGCCAACTGGGGGCGCTTCCTGCCCCAGCTGTACCAGCTTTACCGCGTGGTCACCGACCCGCGCCGCAACCCCATGGCCGATTTCAGCGTCAGCGGCACCGGCCGCCACGCCCGCTACCTGCACCTGCCGGCCTGAACCCTTTCATCCCATGCCAGACCTTGCCTTGACCGGGCGCGCCAACGCCGCGCCAGCGCCCCGCTTTGCCCCCGATGAACGCGCCCTGCTGCTGGCCACACCCGGCATCGGGCCCGGCGTCATCCTCCGCCTGGAAGGCGCAGGCATCCACTCGTTTGCGCAGATCCGCGCGCTGGGCGTGCGCGGCACGGTGCTGCATGTGTGCGAACACCTGGGCACCATGGCCTGGGCCAATCGCCAGCGGGCGCTGGGCAAGGCCTTTGCGGCAGTGGGTCTGCCGCAGGCCTGAAAACCGGGCGGGGTGGTCCGCAGACAGCACGCCGATGGCGTCCATGAACCGTTACATACGGCGCGGGTGAAACCGCTCGCACTGGCGGCGCGCAACTGCTACGATAGTTGCTCAAGCAGTAACCAGCAGTAACGTCATGAATGCAGTACCTGGCCACTTTGTCCTCGGATCAGACCGGTTGGCCCCCTGGTCGCAGGCCGTCGCCAACGAGCCCGGCCCGGCAGCCGCACCCAATGCGGCCACCTTTGCCGACGACCCCCCGGATCTGGCTGCATGCCTCACCCAATGGTGGGTTCGCCTGTCGCCCCAGCCCTCGCAGCTGATCGTCCTGGCAGAGCCCGGTTCTGCACTGCACCAGGCCTCGGCCAATCTGCACGGCCAAACCACGGTGCACTGCCTGCAGGCCCATGAGCTCGGTCTGCACCGGCCGGCGCTGTCCGTCAGCAGCCTGGAGGCCAGCCTGCTGACCCACCTCACCGGTCTGCCGCCACCGGCCGAGCACAGCTCAGGCCTGGCCTGCCCGCCGCTGCACCGCGTGGCGCTGGTGCTGGACATGGCCCTGCTGCTGGCCGTGCCGGCCGCTCAAACCCTGGCCAGCAACTGGGTGCACACGGCCGAGCGCCTGTGCGGCAGCGCCTTGCAGGGGCTGCTGTGCGTGTACCCGCGCAGCCAGCTGGGCGACGCCAGCCTGCTGGCCGGCCTGCAGGCCCACCCCATCGTGGCGGCGGCCGATGGCTGCCACGACAACCCCTTCCACCTGCCCAGCGACGTGGCCACCTCGCGCTCGCTGCGGCCCCGCATCAACCACTGGCTGGGTCGCATCAGCCCGGGGCTCACCCCGGCCCGCTTTCTGCAGGCCAGTCAGGGCGCCCAATTGCTGGCCTGGCCGGCCGGTGGTGCCGTGCCGGCCAGCCCCACACCGTCTTCGCCCGCGCCGCGCCACGATGCCGACGCGCGCTGGCACATCCGCTGCCTGGGCGGCCTGCGGGTGCAACGCGCCGACGGGCAAGCCATCAGCTGGCAGGCCGTGGGCAGCGCCAGCCGCAAGGTGCGCAGCCTGTTTGCCTTGCTGTTGCTGCGTGGCAAGCAGGGGGCCAACGCCACCGAGCTCATCAACCTGCTGTGGCCCGAAGCTGCCGGCACGCCCCAGGGCCGCAATCGCCTGCACCACAGCATGAACGCGCTGCGGGCCGCCTTGCTGCCAACCGGTTTTGGCACCGTGCCCAAGGCCCATGCGCACCCGCATGTGCTGCGTGTGGATGAACGTTATGTGCTCACGCCTCCGGCCGGCTCCTGGCTCGACATCGAACAGTTTGAGCAACTGTGCCGCCAGGGCTCGGCCCAGTTGCGCGAAGGCGCCTTTCAGCAGGCCTTGAACAGCCTGGACGCTGCGCTGGCCCTGTACCACGGTGATCTGCTCGACGACCTGCCCGCCGAGCTCACCGACAGCGCCGACCCCGACTGGTGCCGCAGCCGCCGCCAGTGGCTGCGCGAGATGCTGTTTGCCGCCCACCGCGATGCCGCTTGCGCCCACCGGCAACTGGGCCAGTGGGTGCAGGCCCAGCAACATGGTCAGGCCGCCTTGCAGCGCGACCCGGCCTGCGCCATGGCGCACAGCGAGCTGATGCGGGTGATGGCTGCGCAAGGCCGCAGCCGCGATCTCAGCCAGCAGTACCGGCAGTACCGGCAGGCCCTGGCCGATGTGGGTCGCCACAGCGTCGACAGCAGTGTGCGCGAGCTGTACCAAAACCTGAAAAGCCGGCTGCGCCCCAGCGCGGCCGATCAGGCCATGGACGGCGCGATTTCGGGCCCTTGATCACCGCCCTGCTGGCCTCGGGGTGGCCGCTTGTGGCGTAATCGAGGCTGCACGCTGCCAGCCCCACCACTTGCCCGCCCTGCTCACGCACACCGCTTCCCACCGCCATCCGGCCTGCGCCAGCCTGGCTGGCCCTTGGCGCGTGACGGCGTGGCTGGCCTGCGGCGCCTTGGCGCTGGGCCTGGCGGCCTGCGGCAGCAACCCGCCCCAGGTGCCTGCCGCAGGATCCGGCCCGCCAGGTGCAGCGCCGCGCCCGGTCAAACCGCCCGCCCCATCTGACAGCACCCGCGACGGCCCTGAAGCCAACCCGCCACCTGATCTGCACAAGGTGCCCGACGCCGTGCCGCAGATCGAGCCCGTGCGCAGCGGTGGGCCCAACAAGCCCTACGAGGTGGCCGGCCAGGTGTACACACCGCTGCTGGGCGACCCGTCCCTGACCGAGCGGGGCCTGGCTTCCTGGTATGGCCGCAAGTTTCATGGCCGCAGCACGTCCACCGGCGAAACCTACAACATGTACGCCATGACGGCCGCGCACAAGACCATGCCGCTGCCCAGCTACGCCCGGGTGCGCAACCCGGCCAACGGGCGCGAGGTGGTGGTGCGCGTGAACGACCGCGGCCCCTTCCACAGTGATCGCATCATCGACCTGAGCTACACCGCCGCCCTCAAGCTGGGCTTGCTCGGGGGTGTGGCCACCGTCGAGGTCGAGCGCCTGACCTACGAGGCCATCCGCTCCGGCTCGTGGCGCGGCACGCCAGGTGGTGTTGCGGGCACGCCCCCAGTACCCGTCGCGGCGGCAGCGGCCGCGCCTGTGGCGGCCGCCTTGCCGCTGCCTGGCGTGGCGCCAGTGCCGGCCGCTGGCCCCTCGGCCTCGTCCGATGCCATTGGCGACCTGCTGCGCCGGGTGGGCGACCAAAAAGCCGCCGAAGCCGCCGCAGGCAACGCGGACGCCGCCGCAGCCGCACCACCGGCGGTACCTCTGCCGCGCGAGACCGGCGCGCCCGCCCAGGCGGCCATCAAGGCGGCGCCGGGCTTCTGGCTGCAGCTGGGCGCCTTTGGCCGGCGTGAGGGCGCGGTGGGTTTCCAGGAGCGGGTGGCCACGCAAGCGCCCTGGCTGGCGCCCCTGATGACCATCTTCAACGAGCGGCAACTGCACCGCCTGCAGGCCGGCCCCTATGCCAGCCGGGCCGATGCCGCCGCGGCCGCCGAGCGCCTGCGCGAGGCCCTGCAACTGGTGCCGGCCATCGTCGAGCGGCGCTGATCAGCGCGAGATCGCCTCGACCGCCCAGAAGTGGCAGATGCTGCCGGTGACCACAAACAGGTGCCAGATCAGGTGGCTGTAGGGCACGCGGTGGCCGGCCAGGTAAAAAACGCAGCCCAGGCTGTACGAGGCACCACCGGCCAGCACAAACCAGTAGGGCACCGGCGGCAAGGCGGCCAGCATGGGCAGGGCCATGGCCGCCATCAGCCAGCCATAGGCCAGGTACAGCCCGGTGGACAACAGCGGGCTCTTCAGGCGGTTGCTGAGCTTGAGCGTGACACCCGCGAAGGCCAGTGACCACACCGCCACCATCACCTCCACGCCTGCGCCGCGCTGCACATGGGCCAGCACAAAAGGCGTGAAGCTGCCGGCGATGAACACGAAGATGGCCGCCTGATCCACCCGGCGAAACACCCTTTTGGCGCCTCCCACCGGCAGCGCGTGGTAGACGGTGGACACCACGTACATCAGCACCATGGTGGCCACAAAGATCGAGGCACCCAGGTGGCTGAAGGGCCGTGCGCCGGGGTCGATCTGGTGGGCCAGCGCGGGCACGGCCACCACGGCCAACAGGCAGCCCAGGGCATGGCTGAAGGTATTGGCCCGTTCTTCGGGGCCGGTCTGGCTGAACACGATGTCGTGGCTCAAGAGCAAGTCCTCTCGCGGCTGGAATGGGGTGCCTCGCCAGTCAGGGCACCGGGTGTCTGTCCAGGTTTTCGGCAACGGCGGCAACGACAGAAGGGCACAGGTGTTGGCCGGGCGTTGCAAATGCAAGCGAAGGTAGCAATGGGCGTTCATGTCAAGTTTTGCAAAACCGGGGCGGTTTTCATCGAAGCCAGGGCTTGACACCCGCACAATCTGCCGCCATGCCCGCCCTGCACCGCTTGCCTCTGTCGACACCGCCCTTGCGCCCTCTTCACCTGGCCGTGCTGGCCCTGGCCTGTGCGCACCCCGGCACGCGCGCCGCCGATGCAGCGGCCGCCGCTGCACCAGCAGCCAGCGCCGCCTCGGCACCCGCACGGCCCGACGCGGCCCGCCCCGCGCGCCCGGCCGCATCGGCCGCTGGCCCACGCACCACCCAAACCGTCGAGATCACAGGCACGGCGCCCACGTCAGACAGCCAGGAAGAGCGCCGCCGCAGCACCGCCTCGCGCATCACCTTTGGCCGTGAAGAACTGGACCGCATGGGCGACAGCTCATTGGGCGAAGTCATCAAGCGGCTGCCGGGCGTCACCCTGGGTGGCCCGCCCGGGCGCGGCGGGCAGATCCGCATGCGCGGCATGGGCGGGGGCTACACGCAGATCCTGATCGACGGCCAGCGCATGCCGCCGGGCTTCTCGCTGGACAGCATCGCCCCCGAGCAGATCGAGCGCATCGAGATCATGCGCGCCCCGGTGGCCGAAACCGGCACCCGGGCGATTGCCGGCACCATCAACGTCATCATGCGCGCCGACTTCAAGCGCAAGGCCGACGAGTTGAAGGTGGGCGGCGGCGTGGATGGCCGCCAGCCGCAAGTGGGCGGCAGCTGGCTGCGCAATGGCCAGACCGACAGCCTGGGCTACAACGTCAATGCATCGGTGATGCGGGGCCGCCAGGCCAGTGAATCCGACAACTTCACCACCGACCGCCTGGCCGATGGCACGCCCAGCCTGCTGCAGCACGAGCATGTCAGCAGCGTGGGCCAGCGCACGGGGCTGTTCTCGAACGCCCGCCTGCAGTTCAAGATGGCGCCGGGCACCACCTTTGATGTGCAGCCCTTTTTGCATGTGATGCGCAGCCGCTCAGAAGGCCAGGCCACGCTGACGCAGAGCCTGCCCGATCCAAGCACCCTGGGCCTGAGCGACCCGCTGACGCCGGCCTACACCGCCGCCAACTGGCAAACACATTCGCAATCGCAGATGGGCCGGCTGGCTGGCAACTGGGCCGGCCCGCTGGCCGATGGTGGCCGCCTGACGGTGCGCTTTGGCAGCATGCTGGCCACCAGCAGCAGCCACACCAACCGCGTTGAAACCGGCGGCAGTGCCAACAGCCTGGCTGGCGGCACGCGCTTCAAGCAGGACGACAACAGCCAGCGTGACCAATCGGTGGATGTGAACGGCAAGTTTTCGCAGTTGCTGGCCGAGCGCCACAGCGCCAGCGCCGGCTGGGAGCTGCAGCACAACCAGCGCAACACCAGGCATGTCAGCCGCGTCAATGGCACCGCCATCCTGGCCGATTTTGGCGAAGACGTCGACGCCCGCATCGACCGCGTGGCCCTGTATGCCCAAGACGAATGGGACTGGAGCAAGAGCTTCTCGTTTTACCTGGGTGGCCGCTGGGAGGCCATCAGCACCGCCAGCGATTCGGCGCAAGCCCAGGTGCGCAACCGCAGCGCCGTGCTCACGCCCCTGGCCCACCTGGTGTGGAAGCTGCCAGACGCCCCGCGCGACCAGGTGCGCATGAGCCTGACGCGCAGCTACCGATCACCCGACACCAACCAGCTGATCGCCCTGCCGTCCATCTCGCAGCGTTACCCCGATCTGAGCAGCACCAACCAGCCCACCAGCCCGGATCGCGCCGGCAACCCCAACCTGAAACCCGAGCTGGCCGCCGGCCTGGAACTGGGCATCGAGCATTACCTGGACGCCGGCGGCATCTTCAGCGCCAACCTGTTTGCCCGCCGCATCGACAACCTGATCCGCACCGTGCGCAGCCTGGAGGCGGTGAGCTACAGCCCCGTGCCACGCTGGGTGGCCCGCCCGCAAAACATCGGCCAGGCCGATGCCGCCGGCCTGGAGCTGGAAGCCAAGGCCCGCGCCAGCGACCTGTGGGCCACCGACATCCCGCTGAGCCTGCGCAGCAACTTCACCCTGATGTGGAGCCGCGTGCAAGGCGTGAGCGGCCCCAACAACCGCCTGGAAGGCCAACCGCCCTACACCGCCAACATCGGCGGCGACTGGCCGCTGCGCGGCACGCCCCTGACAGTGGGTGCCAGCCTGAACTTCACGCCCGGCTTCAAGCTCACGCAGATCGATTCACAAACCTACCGGCAAAGCGTCAAGCGCCAGATGGATGTGTACGGCCTGTGGCGCTTCAGCCCCGACGCCAGCCTGCGCCTGTCGATCAACAACGCCGGCCCGGCCCGCTACGACACCGGCACCACCACCACGCTTGCCGATGGCAGCACGGCCGCGCAGGACACGCAGAACCGCACTTACGCCAACATCAACTTGCGGGGCGAGTTCAGGTTTTGAGGGTGCGCGTACGGCCGCTTCAAGCAGGCAGGCCAACTGGACCAGGCAGGCCAGCTCAAGTCGCAGGCGGCACCTGAAACCGCTGCACCACGCCCTGCCACCAGCCTTCGGTCACCTGAACCTCGGTGAACTGGCCGCCCGTCAACTCGCCGATGACCTGCCGCCAACTGGCCTCCGAGCCGTGGTTGTCGG
>Ga0228698_1000127_pt1 | contig 70072 bp, 78 predicted proteins | sample McNCre117_Aug_MG_FD_178015 | JGI IMG/M metagenome (GOLD analysis project Ga0228698, IMG submission 178015) | Freshwater microbial communities from McNutts Creek, Athens, Georgia, United States - 1-17_Aug_MG | ecosystem: Environmental > Aquatic > Freshwater > Creek | place: USA: Georgia...
CGATGATATCGACCGTGTTGCGCTCGACGCCGGACTGGTCGGTGTACTTGCCGTACTTCAGGCGGCCCTCGACGTAGATCGGGCGGCCCTTCTTGACGTATTCGCCGGCGATCTCGGCCAGGCGGTCGAAGAACTGGACGCGGTGCCACTGGGTGTCCTCGACCATCTCGCCGCTGTTGCGGTCCTTGCGCCGGCTCGACGTCGCCAGCGTGACGTTGGCCACCGCCGCGCCCGAGGGCAGGTAGCGGATCTCGGCGTCGCGGCCGCAGTTGCCGACCAGAATGACTTTGTTGACGGATGCCATGGCTTGAGGACCTCTTTCTTCAGTGTTTCAGGCCGGAATTGTGCAGCATTTGCATCCATCCCGACAGACAGCCGGAGCTGCTTTCAGTGCCTTGCCGGTCCCGCCGGCGCGGGCGCCTGCATCGGCCACGCCAGCAGCAGCCAGATCACGCTCAGAACCGCGCAGGCCGTGAACACCCCGGTGCTGCCCTGGGTCTTGGACAGCCAGCCGCCAAGCGCGCCGCCGACAAAGAAGCCCAGCGACTGCAGCGTGTTGTAGACCCCCAGCGCCGTGCCCCGGTGCGCCGTGGGCGCCAGACGCGAGACCAGGCTCGGCTGGCTGGCCTCCAGCGCGTTGAAGCCGGTGAAGAACAGGCACAGCAGCGTCGCGGCCGGCCAGATCGAGGGCGATTGGCCCAGCGCCAGGAAGCCCAGCTGCACCGCCAGGATCAGGCCGATCGCGCACAAAAAGACCGCGCGCAGATAGCCCTTGCGCTCCAGCCGGAACAGCACGCCGCCCATCAGCAAAAACGACACCAGCACCGCCGGCAGATAGACCTGCCAGTGGTCGCCGGCGGCCAGACCGGCCTGCACCAGCACCGCCGGCACCGCCATCCACATCGACAGCTGGATCGCGTGCAGCGCGAAGACGCCGAAGTCCAGCCGCAGCAGGCCGGCGTGGCGCAGCACCTCACGCAGGCCGCCACGGCCGGCGTCCTGGTGCAGGGCCGGCTCGGGCGGCACCACCCAGGCCACGATCGCCATGCCGGCCAGCGCCAGCGTGGTCGTCAGCATGAACAGACCGCGCAGGCCGATGCGCGCCGCCAGCAGCGGCGCCAGCACCAGCGACAGCGCGAACATCAGCGCGATGCTGATGCCGACCAGCGCCATCGCCTTGGTGCGCACGCTGTCGCGCGTGACGTCGGCCAGGAAGGCCGTGACGGCAGCCGAGATCGCGCCGGCGCCCTGCAACGCGCGGCCCGCCACCAGCCAATGCACGCTCGGCGCCCAGGCGGCGAGCGCGCTGCCGAGCGCGAACAGCGCCAGCCCGACCAGGATCACGGGCTTGCGGCCCCAGCGGTCCGACGCCATGCCGAGCGGAATCTGCAGCACGGCCTGGGTCAGGCCGTAGACGCCCATGGCCAGGCCAACCAGCGCCGGGTCGTCGCCGCCGGGGTAGTGGCGCGCTTCGAGCGCGAACACCGGCAGCACCAGGAACAGGCCCAGCATGCGCAGGGCGAAGAGGGAAGCGAGCGAGAAACTGGCGCGGCGCTCGCCGACAGTCATGCGGGAGGGGTCGATCGGGGAATCAGGCACAGCGGGTGGGGCCGGCGGCAGCAGGGCCGCGCCAGCATCTCAATGGTAGGCGAAGCTACCATTGTCTCTCAAGTGTCGCCGGCCCGCTGACCGGGGGACACTCGCCGATCAAGCCGTGCCGAGCGCGCTGCGGTAGGCGCCGCAGCCGACCAGCAGCTGCTCGCTGATCGGCAGCACGAACGAGGACTTGCCGCGCACCGCCCCGGTCAGCGGATTGACGATGTTGTATTCGACCCAGCCGCCACCGTCCTGGTCGATCCGTTCCCAGGCATCGCGCAGCAGGGCATTGGCATCGACGCCCGGCGCGTCATGCACGCGCGAGCCGGTCTTGCCGCGATCCGCACCCATCACGCGGTAGACGCCCTGGCGATCCAGCACGAAGATGTAGAGGTCGCGGTCGATGAAGCGACCGTTGTGGTCGTAGAAATCGGTGCTCGCGCGCTCCAGCCCCACGGCCCGGATATGGGCCTGCGCCTCCTGCGTCAGCCGCAGCGCGACATCGGCCGTGCCGCCCGCCAGCGTCATGTACTGCACCTCCTGGCTCAGCTCGGCGGTACGACCGAGCAGCTGGCTGCAGCGACCGCTGGTGCGGTCGGCCATGGTGGCGTTCTGGTAGGTCACCTTGTCGATCTCGTCCATCGCCACCGCCACTTCGGTCAGCGCGACGCTCTGCTGCCGGCTGGCGGCGGCCATGCCGTCGATGCGCACCGCGATGTCGCGGATGCCGCGCACCAGGCCATCCATCACCGTGTTGACCGAACGGATATGGCCGACCGAGGACTTGACGCGCCCGGTCGAATCGACGATCAGCGAACGCACCTCGCCCGCCGCCGACTGGGTGCGCTGCGCCAGGCTGCGCACCTCGCTCGCCACCACGGCGAAGCCCCGACCCTGCTCGCCGGCGCGCGCGGCCTCGACCGCCGCGTTCAGCGCCAGGATATTGGTCTGGAATGCGATGCCGTCGATCACGCCGATGATTTCGCTCATGCGCGCCGAGGTGGACTCCAGCGTGCCCATGCCCTGCATGGTCTGCTGCATCAGGTTGCTGGCGTGCTCGGTATCGCGGTGCAGCACCTCGCCGACGCGGCTGACCTCCTGCACGGTCGCGCCGTTGCGCGTCACGGTTTCGGCGACATCGCGCACATTGGCGGTGGCTTCTTCCAGGCTGGCGGCCTGCGCCTGGGTGCGCTCGGCGAGCTGGCCGCTGTCACCGACGAGCTGCTGGCCCATGTGGCCGAGCACGGCCGAGACACTGCGCACATCGGCGACCAGTCCCGACAGGCTGGTCAGCATGGTCTGGAACTTGCGCCCCATGGTCGCCATTTCATCACGGCCCGGTATATCGACGACCCCGGTCAGATCGCCCTTGATCGCGCGCCCGATCACGTCATCGAGCGACTTCAGGCCGTCGAGCGTCGCACGATGGAAAATGGCCATGCCGTAAGCCAGCAGGAGCACGGCGGCGGCAGCCGCCGCCGTGACGCCGAGCAGCTGGAGTTGGGCCTGGGCGGCGCGCGCGCGCAGCGACTCCTGGAGCTTGGCCGTCTCGGCCTGGCCGAACACGGTCTGGACCCGCAAAACCTGGGACACCTCGTCGTAGAACGCCCCGGGCTCGCCATTCAGGGCACCATAGCCCAGGGTCAGCCCGATCTTGCTCGCAAGCGCGTCAATCACCGCCCGGGTGTCCTCCCACTCCTTGGACACCGGCTCATCCAGACGCTGCAGCGAAGCGAGACGATTCTCGATCTGGCGCAGCTGGATGCGCAGCATGTCGGCCTGACCGCCGCCCAGGCGCACGGCAGAGGTGACGAGATCGGCGCTGTAGCCCTCGCTGTCCTGCCGGGCCAGCAGGACGGCGCCCTCGTTGCGCAGGTGGTTGAGCGTCTGCAGCATCGGCAGCATGCGCTCGACCACGATGTCGGTCATGAAATAGGCCTTGGCCGAAGAACCCGGCAACAGGCCGGAACTGCCGCCGGCCTGGGTCGCCAGCTGGCGCAGGTGATCGAGTTGTTCGGCATGGCGCGCATCGTCGCCGCCGGCATCGGCCGCGCGGCTGTCGGCCGACAGCGTTTCGAGCGCCTGGCGCACCGGCGCCCACTCGCCCTGCAAGCCGAGCTGGGGGCTGGCCTGGACCGCCTGGTCCAGCTGCGTCAGGGCCGCCCGCAACTGCTGGCGTGTCGCCGGCAAGGCGGCCTTGGCCTGCGCCGCACCATGCTGGGCGAGCTGGGTCTGACCCTGGTGCTGCGCGACCTGCTCGGCCAGCCGGGTGATGCCCTCCACCACCTGCAGGCCCTCCAGCTGCTGTAGCGCGTCATGCCGGACATCCCAGTACGACTTGGCGAGCAGCACGCTGACCAGCGACAGGGGCAACATGAGCACTGCGCTCATGCCTAACATCTTGATCCGCATGGGCAGACGCTGCATCAGCGCGACGCCCGGCCCCAGAAGATGGGAAAAAATGGTGGAGAAACTCATTAGAACTGCTGCAAGTGACAGCTGAATTCTCCACTGCAATCAATCTGCGTGCGGAAAAAAAACGTCGGGGTAAACCCTGAACCGCGTGCTCAAGCCAGCGCGGCGCGCATCTGGTCGATGACCGAGCGGTAGTCGGACTGGCCGAAGATCGCGCTGCCGGCGACGAAGGTGTCGGCGCCCGCGTCGGCCACGCGGCGGATGTTGTCGGCCTTGATGCCGCCGTCGACCTCCAGCCGGATGTCGCGCCCGCTGGCCTCGATGCGCCGGCGCGCGGCCTCGATCTTGCGCAGCGCGCTGTCGATGAAGCCCTGGCCGCCGAAGCCCGGGTTGACGCTCATGATCAGGATCAGGTCGATGTCGTCGATCACCCAGTCGAGCACGTCGAGCGGCTCGGCCGGGTTGAACACCAGGCCGGCCTGCACGCCACGCGCCTTGATCGCCTGCACGCTGCGGTGCACATGGGTCGAGGCGTCGGGATGAAAGCTGATCAGGTCGGCGCCCGCGTCGGCGAAGGCAGCGGCCAGCGCATCGACCGGCTGCACCATCAGGTGCACGTCGATCGGCGCAGGTGTGCCGTCGGGCTTGACGGCGTGCTTCTTGAGCGCCTGGCAGACCATGGGGCCGAAGGTCAGGTTGGGAACGTAGTGGTTGTCCATCACGTCGAAGTGGATCCAGTCGGCGCCGGCGGCCAGCACGTGGCGGACCTCATCGCCCAAGCGGGCGAAGTCGGCCGAGAGAATCGAGGGGGCAATGCGGTAGGTGCTCATGCGCGCGATTGTGGCAGCTTTGGTCACCCCCGAGACAGGCCAGCACGCCCGGGTTCGCTCCAAGCTGGTTAGGATGTGCGCATGGCCCAATACCAGTTCGACGTCCAGGTCCGGTCCGAATACCTGGCCGACCAGTCATCGCCGCTGCAGGACAGCTATGTCTTCGCCTACACCATCACCATCGCCAACACCGGCTCGGTCGCGGCGCAGCTGATCTCGCGCCACTGGGAGATCGAGGACTCCTGTGGCGAGACCCAGGTCGTCGATGGCCTGGGCGTGGTCGGGCGCCAGCCATTGCTCGAACCCGGCGAGGCCTTCCAGTACAGCAGCAGCGCGCGGCTGCACACGCCAATGGGGATCATGAGCGGGCACTACTTCTGCGTCGGCATCGACGGCCACCGCTTCGAGGTGCCGGTCGCCACCTTCGTGCTGCGCACCGACGGCCAGGGCGGCACGCCGCCGCTGCACTGAGGCCGCCATGGGTGAATTCGAACTGATCGCGCGCTACTTCCAGCGCCCGGGGCCCGATGCGCCCGGCGTGGTGCTTGGCATCGGCGACGACTGCGCGCTGCTGCAGCCCGACGCCGGCCAGCGTCTCGCCATTTCCTGCGACATGCTGGTCGAGGGCCGGCACTTCTTCCCCGACGTCGATCCGGCCGCGCTCGGCCACAAGGCGCTGGCGGTCAACCTGAGCGACCTGGCCGCGATGGGCGCGCAGCCGCTGGGCTTCACGCTGGCGCTGGCCCTGCCGCGCGCCGACGCGGCCTGGCTGGCCGGCTTCAGCGCTGGCCTGTTCGGACTGGCCGATGCGGCCGCCTGCCCGCTGGTCGGCGGCGACACGACCCGGGGACCGCTGAACCTGTGCCTGACCGTGTTCGGCCAGGTGCCACCGGGCCGGGAACTGCGCCGCAGCGGCGCACGCGCCGGCGACGAGGTGTGGGTCAGCGGCACGCTCGGCGACGCGCGGCTGGCGCTGGAAGCGCTGCTTGGCACCGAGCCGCTGGCGCCCGAGGTACTGCAACGTGCCCGGCAGCGCCTGGAGCGCCCGACGCCGCGCCTGGCGCTCGGGCTGGCGCTGCGCGGCATCGCGAGCGCGGCCGCCGATGTCAGCGACGGCCTGGGCGGCGACCTCGGGCATATCCTGGAGCGCTCGGGCGACCTTGGCGCCGAGATCGAACTCGACCGGCTGCTGGCGTCGGCCGCCGTCAGCGCCGACCTGCGCGCGCGGCCACGCGAGCAGCAATTGCGCTGCGTGCTGGCCGGTGGCGACGACTATGAACTCGTCTTTACCGCACCGGCCACGGCGCGTGCCGCCGTCGAGCAGGCCGCCGCCAGCGCCGCCACGCCCGTGACCCGCATCGGCCGCCTGAACGGCACGCCCGGCCTGCGCTGGCTCGACCAGGGCCGGCCGCTGGCGCTGCGACCCGCCAGCTTCGACCATTTCGCCTGAATCCCCCTGAACCACGATGAGCCATCCCCAAGCCACCCCCGCCGCGCGCGACTCCGCCTCCCTCGTGCTGCTGCGCGACGGCAGCAACGGCCTCGAAGTGCTGCTGCTGCGCCGCCATGACGACTCCAGCGTGCTCGGCGGCGTCCATGTCTTTCCGGGCGGCAAGCTCGATGCGGCCGACTGCGCGCCGGACACGCTGGCGCTGCTCGATCAGGACCCGGCCACGCTGCAGCAGCGCCTGGGCCAGCCCGACCTCGCACCCGAGCGCGCCGCCGGCCTGTTCCTGGCCGCGCTGCGCGAGGCGCACGAGGAAGCCGGCCTGCTGCTGGCGACCGGCGCCACCCCGGCCGCGCTGGAACAGCTGGCCGCTGCACGCCTGGACGGCACGCCGCTGACCGAGGCCATGCAGTCGCTGTCGCTGCGCTGGCAGGTCAGCGCGATCCAGCCCTGGTCGCGCTGGGTCACGCCCGACCACCCGGCGGCCGGTCCGCGCTTTGACACCCGCTTCTTCCTCGCCGCGCTGCCCACGGACCAGCAGGCCTGCCACGACGGCTACGAAGCGACCGAAGCGGTCTGGCTGACGCCGCTGCAGGCCTTGCAGCGCCACCACGCGCACGAAATCGCGCTGGTGCCGCCCCAGCTCATGAGCCTGGTGCAGCTGCTGCGCCATGCCGATGTCGCCTCGGCGCTGGCCGAGGCGCGCGAGCGCGTGCCGCCGTTGGTGCAACCCGAACGCCATGACAGCAGCGACGAGCGCGTGCTCTGCTACCCTGGCGACCCGCTGCACTCGGTGCGCGAGCGCGCGCTGCGCGGCCCGACCCGGCTGCGCTGGCTGCCCCGGCGCTTCGAGCCGATCGGTGGCTTCGATGCCTGGTTCGACTGATTCCTTCTCCTGATGAATACCACCTTCAAGTCTTTTCGCCCCCCCCCGGCTCCGGTGCGCCCCGACGCCCGCTTCATGTGCTCGCGCCTGTCGCACCTGATCGCGCTCGGTCTCGGCTCGGGCCTGAGCCGCGTCGCACCCGGCACCGTCGGCACGCTCTGGGCCTGGGTTGCCTTCGTGCTGATCGAGCGCCTGGCGAGCCCGGGCGACCTCGGCTGGGGCCTGCTGATCGCGGCCAGCCTGCTGGCGGGCTGGTGGGCCAGCGTCGCGACGGTGCGGCGCACCGGCGTGGCCGACCCCGGCTACATCGTGATCGACGAGGTGGTCGCGTTCTGGCTCGTGCTCTGGATCGCCGCGCCGGCCGGGTTCTGGGGCCAGTTCTGGGCCTTCGCGCTGTTTCGCTATTTCGACGCCGCCAAGCCCGGTCCGGTGGCCTGGGCCGACCGGGTCTTCAAGGGCTGGGGCTGGCGCGGCGGCTGGGGCATCATGTTCGACGATCTGGTGGCGGCCGCCTGCACCCTGCTCGTGATCGCGCTCTGGCGCTGATGCCGGACCGACCACAGGAAACACCATGCCAAGCATCGACGACGAAGCGCTGCGGCTGTGCGCCGACCTGGCGCGCGCGCTCAAGGCCAGAGGCTGGATGATGGCCACGGCCGAGAGCTGCACCGGCGGCCTGATCGCCGCCGCCTGCACCGCCTTGAGCGGATCGAGCGACTGGTTCGAGCGCGGCTTCGTGAGCTACTCGAACGCCGCCAAGACCGAACTGCTCGGCGTGCAGGCCGAGCTGATCGCGGCGCATGGCGCGGTCAGCGGCGAGGTCGCGCGCGCGCTGGCGCTCGGCGCGCTGGTGCACTCGCGGGCCCAGGCCAGCGTCGCAGTGACCGGCATCGCCGGACCGAGCGGCGGCAGCCCGGACAAGCCGGTCGGCACGGTCTGGTTCGGCTGGGCCCTGGATGGACACAGCTGGATCGACTGCCAGCGCTTCGACGGCGACCGCGACGCGGTGCGCGCGGCCACGGTCGGGCACGCGCTGCGCGGCCTGCTGGCGCGACTGGCGTCGGCCAGCGGCGCGCAAAACCTCACTTGACCTGGAACACCAGCCGGTTGTCGCCGAAAGTCGGCGACTCGCAGCTCCAGGTGACTTCCTTGGAAGACACGGCCAGGAACACCGAATTCTCCAGATCGACCCGGCGCGCCACCAGCGTGAGCTTGTTGCCGTCGAGGTTGTAGGTGCCGATCATCGCCGTCGAGGCCGGGAAATTCTTCTCGCGCACTTCGGCCGGATTGCGCGTCAGCGCGGTCAGGCCACCCGGCGTGAGCTTGAAGTTGCGCGACAGTTCGGCCTGGCGGATCGGCACCTTGCAGACGTTGAACACGCTGGCGCGGAACACATCGCCCAGCGCGACGCCCATGCGGTCGGGCTGCAGCGTGTGGACATCGACCAGATCGGGCACGATCACCGCATCCGAGCGCGGCAGGAAGGCCAGCGCCTGCGGATCGCTCGGACAGATGCCGGCGACCAGCTCATCGACGATCTGTCGCGTGTCGAGACGCGACAGGATATCGCGGCTGCTGACCTGACATTTCGCCACCGGCACGGTGCTGGCGCAGCCAGCCAGCCACAGGGCCGCGACGGCCGCACACCAGCCGGACTTGAACGCAAAAGCCATGGGCGGCGGCCTCAATTCGAGAGCTTGACCTGCGGCGCCTGACGCGGCTGGCGCACCAGGCCGGCCAGGAAGAAGTCGCCCTTCAGGCGCGTCTCGGCGCTGGACAGCACCTGCCCCGAGAGGTAATCGACCACCCGCACGCTCAGCAGGATGCCATCGGCCGACACGGTGTAGCTGCCGGTGACGATGTTGGCCGCAGGAATGCTGGAGCGCAGGCGCTTGATGTCGCGGCTCATGCCGAGTTCGCCCTCGGAATTGATGACCAGCTCGCGCGCGAGGCGGATGTCGTTGACCTGCCAGCCGCGCACGTAGAGTTCGTGCATCAGATGCTCGGCGACCAGGCGGCCGAAGGCCGAGGTCTCGGACAGGTTGTCGAGGCTGGCGATGCTCGTGACCACGGTCGCCTTGCTCTTCTCGGCCGGATCGATATTGCGTTCGAGCTGATCCGCGATGAAGATGATCCCGCTGCGGTAGATGCCCGACGGCTGCTGGCTGTGCCAGGTGACCAGGGCATCGTTGACCGCCCGGCCCGAGGCAGGCTCCGGGTTGCCGGCGGCGATCTGCGCCTGGGCGGCGATGGACAGGCCGAACAAGCCGGCGCTCCAGAACAATTTTTGCAACGCTTTCACTCCTCACCCCTCACGATGCCCCAGCCCGACTGGAACGCGAGCGGCTTGCGCACCGGGGACAGATAGACCTGACGATCGACCGGATTCGAGCGGCCATCGGTCTCGGAACCGCCGTGAACGCGGTAGCTGACCGGATAGTCGTTCGAGGGATGCGGGTTCGAGACCGCATAGCCCGACTCCTGGCAATTCGAGCAGGCCTGCGCAGGCGGCAATGTCGTCGGCAACGACACGCAGGCGCACAGCGGCAGGGCAGGCAGCCAGACGCACCACCGCCAGCTCCGCAAGAAGTTCATAGCAATTTCCTTGGTCAACAATCAAACGGATGGGCCACGCCAGGAATCGGACCGAGGCCAGACGGTACATCATGCCGCAGCGTGACGGCGGCAAAGCGGTACATATCGGCCAATAACGGCGCGATATCCAAAAACTTGAGGGCGCGCCGTGGTCAGGGCAGCGGCCGCAGCGGCTGCGCGGCGTGGTGCCGGCCATGCTCCAGCCGCCGGATCACTTCCCGCACGATGCCGACCATAAGCGCGCGCTCGCGGCTCGGGTGCTCGGCGAAGCTGACCCGGGTCGCGCCGATGTCGGCCTGGTCCGGCTCGCTCGCGCCGTCCGGCGTCACGAAGACCAGCGACAGCGCATGCTCGGCCAGCAGCGGCCCGCAGGCGGCCCAGTCACGCGTCCAGGCCGGCAGCTTGCGCGCGCCGTCCCAGAGCGTGCCGACGCTCTCGTAGCATTCCTCGATCTGGTGGTGGCCGAGCAGCTGCGCCAGATGGCGCTCCTTGGCGATGCAGCTGCGGAAATAGTCCTGATCGCTGATGCGCATCTCGATCTCCCGGCTCAAGGCTGATGGCAAGATTGGATCTGCCCACGGCGCGGGCGTCAAGCCTGGCGCCGGAGCCGGAACGGGGCGGCCCCGCGCCGGCTCAGTGCACGAGGCTCAGGCGCCGTGGCACTTCTTGTACTTCTGACCGCTGCCGCACCAGCACGGGTCGTTGCGGCCGGGCTCGGGGCGCTTGACCACCTGCTCGACGCGCGGGCCGATGCTCTTCCAGAGGTCGCGCAGATCGTAGACGGCCCAGATCGCGTCGCCATAGGCGTTCAGGCGCTCCTGGCTCACGCTCGGCGGGCTGTCCTCGCCGAACATGCTGATCACGGGCTCGCCGTCGTCGTCCTCGGTCAGCGCGACGATGCGGTCGAGGGCGTCCTCCAGCCACTCGCGCGCTTCCTTGTCGCGCGGCGCGACCCATTCCTCGGGCCAGGTCTCGACCACGAACATGAAGCCCAGCGCCCAGACCTGGGCAAAGTGCGGCAGCTCCTCGTTGGCCAGTTCGTCGGCCATCGCGGCGCGCTCCTCCTCGCTCATGGCGGCGACGGCGCCGCGCACGTCCATGATCTCGGGCGCGTAGGAGCGTTCGTCTTCCAGATTGTCAACCTTGGCGTCGAGCGCGACCGCGACCTCGTTCCAGCGCCGGTTCCACAGCGCCAGGAACTGCTCGTACTGCTCGGCGCTGGCAAACAGCTCGGGGCCGAACTGGCCACTGTCCTCGTCGCCCATCAGCGCGCCGAAATATTCGGAGGCGGGAATCGCGCGCCGGCAACAGATCAGCGCGGCGATCACGCCTTCGCAGAACTCCCACTGCGGCACTTCGTCGAGACGGTTGCGCAGATCGTCGAGGATGGCATCGAGGGCGTCGAAGTCCTGGTCGTCCATGGCTTCGGAAGGGGTGGCGGGGTTGCTGGTGTTCATGTCTGGCAGTGTAGCCCGGCTGGCGAGCGACCACGTTCGGCGCTAGACTGGAATCGCACCGCCGCCCTGCCGGCCTGGCCGGCCATGAAGGAGAACCATGCCCTCCATCCGCCTGACCCCCGCCGAGCTGCGCCTGCACGTGGACCCCGACGCGCTCGGTTTCGCCGACACGCGCGAACTCGCGCGGGAGATGCTGCCCTGGATCGGCCAGGAACGGGCGCAGACGGCCGCGCGCTTCGGTCTCGGGCTCGACCTGCCCGACTACCACCTGTTCGTGCTCGGCGACGTCGGCACCGGCCGCTCGACGCTGCTGCAACAGGAGATGCGGGCCGCCGCCGCCAGGCGCCCGGCGCCGCCCGACCTGTGCTATCTGCACAACTTCGACGCGCCCGAGCGCCCGCGCGCCTTGCGCCTGCCCGCCGGCGAGGGCCGCCAGCTGCGCCAGCAGATGGCGCAGCTGGTCAAGGCGCTGCAGAGCGGCATTCCGAAACGCCTGACCGAACCCGACTTCAAGGCCAGTCAGGAACAGCTCGAACACGACTATGCCGAGCGCGAGGCCGAGGCCTACGCCGCGCTGTCGGCCTTCGCCGAGGCGCGTCACTTCGTGCTGCGGCGCGAGGGCGGCCAGCTGATCCTGACCCTGATCGGCGCCGACGGCCAGGGCCTGACCGCCGGCGAACTCGCGGCGCTGGCCAAGGAGCAGCGTGACCGCTACGACCAGGGCGAGCGCGAGCTGCGCGCCGAGATCCTGCGCTTCCTCGAAATCACGCAGCCGCTGGAACGCGCGCTCAACGAGGGCGTGGCCGCGCTGCGCCTGCAGGCGGTCAAGCCGCTGCTGGAACACGAGCTGCAGGCCATTCGCCAGGGACTGCGCAAGAACATCAAGGACACGCGCAAGCTCGGCACCTACCTGGAGCAGGTCACGGTCGATGTGCTGGAGCATCTGGACCTGTTCGAGAGCGGCGCGACCGAGGACGAGGCCGAGCGCAAGGAGGCGCTGGGCAGCGTGCTCGCGCGCTACCGCGTCAATCTGGTGGTCGATAACGCCGCCATCCCTGGCGGGCCGGTGATCGTCGAGAACAACCCGCTGTTCCGGCCGCTGTTCGGCAGCATCGAGTACCAGTCCGAGAACGACGTGCTGGTGACCGATTTCTCGCGCATCCGCGCCGGCAGCCTGCTCAAGGCCCATGGCGGCTTCCTGATGCTGCACATGCGCGACCTGCTGGCCGACGAGCTGGTGTGGGAGAAGCTGCGCCGCTTCCTGCGCAACGGCCGGCTGCAGATCGAGGAGCCCGGCACGATCTACTCGGCGCAGGCCTCGACCTCGCTCGAACCCGAGGCGGTCGATGTCGATGTCAAGCTGGTGCTGATCGGCTCGGACGAGCACTACTACGCGCTGCAGGACGGCGATCCCGAGTTCGCGCGCCATTTCCGCGTCAAGGTCGATTTCGCCGACAGCTTCCTGGCCAGCGACGCGACGCGGCGCGCCAGCGGCGTCTTCGTCGCCCATGTCTGCGCCCGCCTCGGGCTGCCGCATTTTTCGGCCAGCGCGGTCGCATGCCTGATCGAGGACAGCCACCGCCAGGCCGAGGACCAGTCACGCCAGTGCGCGGCGTTCGCGCGCACCGAGGCGCTGGTGGTCGAGAGCGCGGGCGTGGCGCAGGCGCGCGGCGCGCGCCGGGTCGAGGCCGAGGATGTCGCGGCCGCGCTGCAGGCGCAGCGGCACCGCCACGACTCGATCGAACAGCGCCTGCGCGACTCCATCGCCGAGGGCGAGCGCATCATCGCGCTCGACGGCGAGCGCATCGGCCAACTCAACGGCCTGACCGTGATCGACCTCGGCGACTACCGTTTCGGCCAGCCGATCAAGGTCACGGTGCGCACCGTCGCCGGCACCGAGGGCCTGCTCAACATCGAGCGCGAGGTCGAGTTGTCGGGGCCGATCCACGACAAGGCGGTGCTGATCCTGCAGAGCTATCTGTCGGCGCTGTTCGGCCATATAGCGCCGCTGGCGCTGAACGCCTCGATCGTGTTCGAGCAGGAATACCATGGCGTCGAGGGCGATTCGGCCTCCTGCGCCGAACTCTACGCGCTGCTGTCGTCGCTGGCCGGCCTGCCGCTGCGCCAGGGCATCGCGGTCACGGGCGCGATCAGCCCCTATGGCGAGGTGCTGCCGATCGGCGGCCTGAACGAGAAGATCGAGGGCTTCTTCGGCGTGTGCCAGAACGCGGGCCTCAGCGGCCAGCAGGGCGTGCTGATCCCGGCACGCAACCGCCGCCACCTGATGCTGTCGCGCGAGGTCTGCGCGGCGGTCGAGCGCGGCGAGTTCCACATCCACACCGCCGAGCATGTCTGCGAGGGCGCCGAGCTGCTGATGGGCCAGCCCTTCGGCGCCGGTCCCGGACATTGCGCCGGCAGTGCACCGGCGGCCGCGCCCGGCAGCGCCTTCGGCTACGGCGCGGACACGATACTGGGCCGCGCCGAGGCCACGCTGCACGCCTTCCGCCGCGCCTGCCTGCGCGCGGCCAACCCCAAGGCCTGGCGCCGGCGCTGAGCTGGGCCATACTTCGGTCCTCACAGACCGAGACCGCGATGACGACAGACCAAGCCCCGACGCCCGAAGACGCGATGCACTGGAGCGACCAGTACCTGCTGGGTTACACCCCGATCGACGAAGTTCACGAGGAATTCGTCGGCCTGGTCGGACGCCTGCAGACCGGCGCCGACACGGAACTGCCGGCGCTGCTCGACGAGTTCGCGGCCCACCTCGAACAGCACTTCGGACTGGAGAACACCTGGATGGTCGAGACCGACTTCCCGCCGCGCGACTGCCACATCGACGAGCACGCCGCCGTCATGGCCTCGGTGCGCGAGGTCCAGGCCCTGGCGCCCGAGGAGCAGGCCGAGGTGATCCGCCACCTGGCCGAAGCCCTGGCCGACTGGTTTCCCAAGCACGCCGACCAGCTCGACTCGGCGCTGGCGCACTGGATGGCCAAGAAGCGCCTGGGCGGCAAGCCGGTGGTGCTGCGCCGCGGCCTCAAGCTGCGCTGAAAGCCACTCAGCCGCGCTGCGGGCCGGTCAGCGCGGCCGCCTCGACCACGGCGGCGGCCCGGCGCTCGGCTTCGAGCTTCTCGGCCGCCTGCAGCCGGTAGACCTCATCGACCAGCTCGCGCAGCAGCACGATGTCGTCGGACTGGTCGTTGAGCCGCGTGCTCATGATGATGGCCGAGGTCGCGCTCGGCTCCTGCAGCGGGCGGTAGACCACCTCGTCGCGGCGCAGCCGCTGCGCGCTCGCCGGCACCACGCACAGCCCGATGCCGGCCGCCACCAGGCCGAGCGCGGTCTGCATCTCCTGCACCTCCTGCACCTCGGACGGCTCCAGTCCCAGGTCACGGAACAGCGACAGCACATGGTCGGCGTAGCTCGGACGCGGCTTGCGCGGGTAGACCAGCTGCGGATAGGCGGCGGCCTGCGCCAGGCTGACCGGGCCGGTCTCATGCGCCAGCGGATGCTCGCTGGGTATCGCGAGCACCAGCGGCTCCTCGCGCAGCACCTCGCGCCTGAGGCTGGGATCGTCGAAGCGGATGCGGCCGAAGCCGATGTCGATCTGGCCGGCCTTGAGGGCCTCGATCTGCTCGACCGAGGTCTTCTCGACCAGCACCAGCGGCACCTGCGGCCGGCGCGCGCGGAACAGCCGCGCGATGCGCGGCAGCGCGCCGTACATGGTCGAAGGCACGAAGCCGATCACCAGCCGGCGGTCGATCTGCGACAGGCGGCGCGTCATGGTGACGGTCTCGTCGAGCTGCTCGATGATGCGCACGGCGCGCGCGTAGAAGAAGCGCCCGGCCTCGGTCAGCGCCAGCGGCCTGGCCTCGCGGTCGAGCAGCTTGAGTCCCAGCTCGTCCTCCAGCTGCTGGATCTGGCGGCTCAGCGGCGGCTGCGAGATGTAGAGGCGCTCGGCCGCGCGCGTGAAGCTGCGTTCCTGCGCGACCGCGACGAAATACTTCAGATGGCGAAAGTCCATGCCGATACCTAATGGGTATTGCTTGATTCTAAAACAGTCTTTGCCCTGACCCGGGCTTTGTCCCTAATATCCGCTGACAGTACGCACCGGAGACCATCGGAGACATTTATGAGCCAACAAACCCTGCGTGAACGCCTGGAAGGCATGCTGGTCGATGACCACGAAAAAGGCCTGCACCGCATCAAGCGCGCCGCCTTCAACGACCCCGAGCTGTTCGAACTCGAGATGAAGCACATCTTCGAGGGCAACTGGGTCTTCCTGGGTCACGAGAGCCAGGTGCCGAAGCCCAACGACTACTACACCACCCACATCGGCCGCCAGCCGGTGATGATCACCCGCAACCGCGCCGGCGAACTCGGCTGCTTCATCAACGCCTGCGCCCACCGGGGCGCGCAGCTGGCGCGCTTCAAGACCGGCAACAAGGGCACCTTCACCTGCCCCTTCCACGGCTGGACCTTCAACAACTCCGGCAAGCTGCTCAAGATCAAGGACCCGGACAACACCGGCTATCCCGACACCTTCAACAAGGACGGCAGCCACGACCTGACCCGCATCGCGCGCTTCGAGAGCTACCGCGGCTTCCTGTTCGGCTCGCTCAACGCCGACGTGCAATCGCTGGAAACCCACCTGGGCGAATCGCGCAAGATCATCGACATGATCGCCGACCAGTCGCCCGAGGGCCTGGAAGTGCTGCGCGGCTCCTCGACCTACTGGTACGAGGGCAACTGGAAGGTGCAGGCCGAGAACGGCGCCGACGGCTACCACGTCACCGCGACGCACTGGAACTATGCCGCGACCCAGGCCGCGCGCAAGGAGCGCGAGGCCGGCAACGACCAGATCAAGGCCATGAGCGCCGGCGGCTGGGCCAAGAAGGGCGGCGGCTCCTACTCGTTCGAGAACGGCCACCTGCTGCTGTGGACACGCTGGGACAACCCGGAAGACCGCCCGCTGTATCCGGTGCGCGAGCAGCTGGCCGAGCGCGTCGGCGCCAACACCGCCGAGTGGATGATCAACAACTCGCGCAACCTCTGCCTGTACCCCAACGTCTATCTGATGGACCAGTTCAGCTCGCAGATCCGCGTGCTGCGCCCGATCTCGGTGGACAAGACCGAAGTCACGATCTACTGCATCGCGCCCAAGGGCGAGAGCGCCGAGGCCCGCGCGCGCCGCATCCGCCAGTACGAGGACTTCTTCAACGCCACCGGCATGGCCACGCCCGACGACCTGGAGGAATTCCGCTCCTGCCAGCAGGGTTACCAGGGCGCGGCCGCGCCCTGGAACGACATGTCGCGCGGCGCCGAGCACTGGGTGCGCGGCCCCGACGCCGAAGCCGACAAGATCGGCCTCAAGCCCATCCTGTCGGGCGTCAAGACCGAGGACGAAGGCCTCTACGTGGCCCAGCACACCTACTGGCTCGAAGCGATGCGCAAGGCCGTCGCCGCCGAGGAAGCCGCCCAGGCCAACGCCCAGTAAACCCCGGAGAGCACCCCCATGACCCCCTCCTACGAAAACGTCTGCGCCGCCCTGTACCAGGAAGCCCGCCTGCTCGACGACCGCGACTGGGATGCCTGGCTCGAAATGTACGACCCCCAGGCCGAGTTCTGGATGCCGGCCTGGGCCGACGACGGCGAGCTGACCACCGATCCGCAGACCGAGATCTCGCTGATCTACTACCCGAGCCGTGGCGGCCTGGAAGACCGCGTGTTCCGCATCCGCACCGAGCGTTCGAGCGCGACGATTCCGGACACCCGCACCTCGCACAACATCAGCAACGTCGAGATCGTCGAGCGCGACGGCGACGTGGTCAAGGTGCGCCACAACTGGATCACGCTCAGCGTGCGCTACAACCACACCGACACCTTCACCGGCACCAGCTTCCTGACCCTGGACTTCTCCGGCGCCAAGCCGGTCATCAAGGCCAAGAAGGTCGTGCTCAAGAATGACTACATCCGCCACGTGATCGACGTCTACCACCTGTGACCCAGGGCTGGCGACCGACCCCACTGCGGTAACGTGAAGACGGCGCTGGCTCCGCAAGGACTGGCGCCGGTCTGTTTTGCCTGATCCGTCCCGGACTCCCCCGCCCTGCCACCGAGAGACAACCATGACTTACAAGATCGCCCTTAACTTCGAGGATGGGGTCACGCGCTTCATCGACTGCAAGGACAACGAGACCGTGGCGGACGCCGCCTACCGGCAGAAGATCAACGTGCCGATCGACTGCCGCGACGGCGCCTGCGGCGCCTGCAAGTCGAGCTGCGAGTCGGGCTCGTTCGACATGGGCAGCAATTACATCGACGACGCGCTCACCCAAGAGGAACTCGCGCAGGGCTTCGTGCTGACCTGCCAGATGCGGCCCAGGAGCGACTGCGTGATCGGCATCCCGGCCTCGTCGGCGGTCTGCAAGACCGCCCAGACCAGCCTGACGACCACGATCAAGAGCGTGCGCCTGGCCTCGGACAGCACGATCGCGCTGACGCTGGCCGGCGAGGACATCGACAGGCTCTCCTTCCTGCCGGGCCAGTACGCCAACCTGCAGGTGCCGGGCAGCGGCGCGCACCGCGCCTACTCGTTCAGCTCGATGCCCAAGGACGGCGAGGTCTCGTTCCTGATCCGCAACGTGCCGGGCGGCCTGATGAGCGGCTACCTGACCGCCCAGGCCAAGGCCGGCGACACGATCACGCTCCACGGCCCCAAGGGCAGCTTCTACCTGCGCGACATCACGCGCCCGGTGCTGATGCTGGCCGGCGGCACCGGCCTGGCGCCGTTCACCGCCATGCTCGACAAGATCGTCGCGGCCGGCGGCAGCCCGCACCCGGTGCACCTGGTCTACGGCGTCAACAACGACACCGATCTGGTCGATGTCGAGCGGCTCGAAGCGGCGGCCCGGGCGCTGCCGAACTTCAGCTACGCGCTGGTGGTGGTCGATGCCAACAGCACCCAGCCGCGCAAGGGCTACGTGACCCACCACATCGAGGCCAGCCAGCTCCACGCCGGCGAGGTCGATATCTACCTCTGCGGCCCGCCGCCGATGGTCGAGGCCGTCAACCACTACCTGCGCGACCAGGGCATCAAGCCCGCCAGCTTCCACTACGAGAAGTTCGCCGCCAGCGCCTGAGCGCGGCCTCCCCTTCAACAGCCCGCGCCGACGGGCTTTTTCTTGCTTATTTCCTCGCATATTCCCATGAGCAAACGATTCAAGAACAAGGTCTGCGTCATCACCGGCGCGGCACAAGGCATAGGCGAAGGCGTCGCGCTGCGCATGGCCAAGGAAGGGGCCAAACTGGTGCTGATCGACCGCTCCGACATCCTGTTCGAACTCAGCGCCAAGCTGGAGAAGAAGGACGTCGAGCTGCTGGCACTGACCGGCGACATGGAGCAGGCCGCCGACTGCGAGCGCGTCATGCAACAGGCGGTCGAGCGCTTCGGCCGCATCGACGTGCTGGTCAACAACGTCGGCGGCACGATCTGGGCCAAGCCGTTCGAGCACTACAAGTCGAACGAGATCGAGGCCGAGGTACGCCGCTCGCTGTTTCCGACCCTGTGGTGCTGCCACGCCGTCCTGCCCCGGATGCTGGAGCAGCAGAGCGGCGCGATCGTCAACGTCTCGTCGATCGCCACGCGCGGCGTCAACCGCGTGCCCTACGGCGCGGCCAAGGGCGGCGTCAACGCGCTGACCGCCTGCCTGGCGCTGGAGACCGCCGAGCGCGGCATCCGCGTCAACGCGGTCGCCACCGGCGGCACCGAGGCGCCACCGCGCCGCATCCCGCGCAACCCGAACGAGCAGAGCGCGCAGGAGAAGGTCTGGTACCAGATGATCGTCGATCAGACCGTCAACTCCAGCCTGATGAAGCGCTACGGCACGATCGACGAGCAGGTCAACGCGATCTGTTTCCTGGCCTCGGACGAGGCCTCCTACATCACCGGCATCACGATGCCGGTCGGCGGCGGCGATCTCGGCTGAAGGACAAGAACATGACCCGACTCCATACCATCAGGCAGGGCCAGGGCCCGCTGGTCGTGCTGAGCCACGCGCTCGGCTGCGACCTGACCATGTGGGACGGCGTGGCCGCCGCGCTGCAGGACCGCTACACCGTGCTGCGCTACGACCAGCGCGGCCACGGCCAGACACCCGCGACCGAGGGCAGTTACAGCATGGACGACCTGGCCGACGACGCGGCCGGGCTGATCCGCGCCCAGAACGCCGGTCCGGTGCATTTCGTCGGCCTGTCGATGGGCGGCATGACGGCGCAGGCGCTGGCCGCGCGCCACCCCGAACTGATGCGCAGCATCGTGATCGCCAACTCGGCCGCCAGCTACGACGCGGCCGCGCGCGCGATGTGGCAGGCGCGCATAGACACCGTGCTGGCGCAGGGCGTGCCGAGCATCGCCGACGGCGCGCTGCAGCGCTGGTTCACGCCCGAGTTCCGCGCCGACCAGATCCACGGTGGCGCCGCGCGCGTCGCACGGCTGCGCGCGGTGCTGGAAGCGACGCCGGCCGTGCCGTATGCCGCCGCCTGCGCGGCCGTCGCGGCAATAGCGCTGGACGAAGGCAACGCGCGGCGCATCAGCTGCCCGACGCTGGTGATCGCCGGCAGCCGCGATGAGGCCACGCCGCCCGCGATGTCGCAGGCGATCGCGGACCGCATTCCGGGCGCCCGCCTCGCGAGCCTGGACGCGGCGCACCTGAGCGCGGTCGAGCAGCCCGAGGCCTTCGCCCGTCTGTTGACGCAGTTCTGGAGCGGGCTGTAACGCGCCCGAGGCCGGGCTACGGGTTTCGTAACCGGAACAGCCTCGACAGCGCCCGGCCACACGGCTGCATTGGAGTCATCGGTCGGCGCACGGAACTCATTGATGGCTGCGAAGGTCGAGCTGACAAGCCCGCTTCATGCGGGCTTTGTCTTTTGCGGGCCGGCGCGAGTCCAATGAAGCGGCGCCAGCGTCCGTCCCATCACCCCAGCGGCGTCGCGCGCAGCAGCGCGGCGAACTCGCGCGCTGCCGCGCTGCGCGAAGCGCCCCGGCGCCACAGGATGCCGGCGCGGCGCACGATCTCGGGCTCGACGAGAGCCAGCGCGCCCAGGTCCGGCGCTTGGCGCGCCGCGCGCTCGGGCACGATGCTGGCCAGGTCGCCGTAGCGGCAGACGCCGAGCAGGGCCTCGACCGAATCCATCTCGACCCGCACCAGCGGCGCGACGCCGGCCTGGCGCAAGCTGTCGTCGATCAGGCGGCGGGTCGCGAAGCTGCGCGGCAGCAGCGCCAGCGGCACGCTGGCGAGCTGCGCCATGCGCACGTCCCGCTGCCCGGCCAGCGGATGACGCGGCCCGACCACCAGCAGCAGGCGCTCGTCGAACAGCACTTCGGCCTCGATCTCCTCGTTCTGCGCCGGGTGGAAGGCGATGCCGAGGTCGAGCTCGCCGTCGAGCAGCAGCTGCTCGATCGGGCCGGCGCGCAGGTCGCGCACCTCGACCTTGACCCCGGGATAGGCCAGGCTGAAGGCCGCGACCGTGGCCGGCACCACGGTGTTGAGGAAGGTCGGGAAGGCGCCGACCTTGAGCTGGCCCGACTTCAGGCCGCCGAGGTCGGCCAGCGCCATGCGGCCGGCCTCGATCTCGCGCAGCGCGCGGCTGGCGTAGACCTTGAATTCGGCGCCGGCCTGCGACAGCCGCAGGCCGCGACCGAGGCGATCGAACAGCGCGACATCCAGCTCCTGTTCGAGCTGGCGCAGCCCGTGCGACAGCGTGCTCTGCGTCACGAACAGGTTCTGCGCCGACTGCGTGAGGTGCTCGGTGTCGGCGATGTCGAGGAAGTAGCGCAACTGTCGGAGTTCCATGCCGGCATGCTAGGGCAAATCGTTCGACATCATCGAATGATTCGATCCAAATATTTCATTTGAAAGCCAAACACGCCAGGCTTAACCTCGGGCCATCATCGCAACCCATAACGCAAGGAAGCAGCCATGTCGGCCCGTTACCCGATCGAGCGCATCGAGGCGCGCATCCTCGACATCCCCACGATCCGCCCGCACAAACTCTCGTTTGGCGCCATCAGCCGCCAGAGCCCGGTCATCGTCCAGCTCTGGCTGGCCAACGGCGCGCACGGCTTCGGTGAGGCCGCGACCATCGGCGGCCCGTCCTGGAACGAGGAGTCACCCGAGTCGATCAAACACGCGATCGACCACTACCTGGCACCGGCCCTGATCGGTCAGGACGGCAGCGCCTTCGGCAGCGCGCTGGCGCGCATGGACGCCTTCTGCAAGGGCAACCACTTCGCCAAGAGCGCGGTCGAGATCGCGCTGATCGACGCCTATGCGCGCACGCTCGGCCTGCCGGCCTACCAGCTGCTCGGCGGCAAGCGCATCCAGAGCCTGCCGCTGGCGTGGACGCTGGCCAGTGGCGATGTCAACAAGGACCTGGAGGAAGCGCAGCTGCGCCTGGAGCAGAAGCGCCACCGGATCTTCAAGATGAAGATCGGCGCGCGCACGCCCGAGCAGGACGTGGCGCATGTGTCGCAGATCGCGCGCGGTCTGCAGGGCAAGGCGACGCTGACGGTCGATGTCAACCAGGCCTGGGACGGCAGCACCGCGCGCCGTTTCCTGCCGCAGATGATCGATGCCGGCGTCACGCTGATCGAGCAGCCGGTCGCCAGGTGGAACGTCGAGGCGCTCAAGACCCTCAGCGCCACCCTGGGCGACCGCGCCAGCATCATGGCCGACGAGACCGTCTGCAGCCCGCAGGACGCGATGCTGCTCGCGCGCGGCCAGGCCAGCCAGGTGTTCTCGCTCAAGGTCGCCAAGCACGGCGGCCTGCTGCGCACCCGGGAAGTCGCGGCGGTGGCCGAGGCGGCCGACATCGCCTGGTACGGCGGCACCATGCTCGAAACCTCGGTCGGCAGCGCCGCGTCGGCCCAGGTGTTCTCGACCTTAGGGCCGCGCCACCACGGCTGCGAGCTGTTCGGCCCGCAGCTGCTGGTCGATGACATCGTGACCGAGCTGATGCCGATCGTCGATTTCGAGCTGCAGCTGCCCGACGGCCCCGGCATCGGGGTCGAGATCGACCCGGCCAAGCTGGAGCGCTTCGACCGCGCGCGCGCCGGTCTGAGCGCGACCCACATCGACCTCGGCCACCAGGTCGCGGCCTGATCCCTATTTTTGCTTCTTTGACAAAGGATAGAAACATGCTGTTCATGGTCCGCATGGATGTCAACATCCCGCACGACATGCCGGTCGCCCAGGCCGACGAGATCAAGGCGCTCGAAAAGGCCTATTCGCAGGAGCTGCAGCGCGACGGCCGCTGGAAGAACCTGTGGCGCGTGGTCGGCGAATACGCCAACTACAGCCTGTTCGATGTCGGCAGCAACGACGAGCTGCATACCCTGCTGTCGCAGCTGCCGCTGTTCCCCTACATGAAGATCCACGTCACGCCGCTGGCCCGCCATCCGTCGGCGATCGCCTGATCGCGCAACGCGGCCTCGGTCCACCCGAGCCGCTCGGCACACGACGCCAGCAGGCGATACGCCGGCCCGGAGCAATCCCGGCCGGCGTATCGCTTTCCACCGCGCCGCCAGCGCCCGAACCATTGTCGGGCTCGTCATGATTCATGCCTTAAAGGTCTTGAACAGGCACCCGAAGAAGATGGCACCGAAGAATATCCATCAGGGTTAACCCTAGACAGTTTGATGATCTGCACGCCAGCCACTTCATCATGCCTTTTGGGTATGGATCGAGTCTGAAACAGTCTTGGATTTTTTGGAGTCACCGTTCCTAGAATGCCTCCACAGACACACGAGACGGACCGCGAAACGCGAATCGCAAGTGGCCTGGAACCCCATCCATCACATACTGCAAGGAGATCAACGTGAGCAACGAATTCACCAAGGCAAGCCTGCTCGAGCGCGTCAACAGCGTCAAGATCGCCGAGGGCGACGAGCGCGTGCGCGCCCTCGTCGGCCGCATCACCACCGATCTGTTCAAGACCATCGACGAGTTCCAGGTCACCCCGGACGAATTCTGGGCCGCCTGCGACTGGCTGACCCGCCTGGGCGCCACCGGCCAGATCGGCCTGATCACCGCCGGCCTGGGCTTCGACCGCCTGCTCGACATCATGATGGACGAGGCCGACGAGGCCGCTGGCATCGCCGCCGGCACTCCGCGCGCCATCGAGGGCCCGCTGTTCGTGCCGGGCGCGCCGCAGAGCGACTACGAAGCCCAGCTCGACGACGACTCCACCCTGCGCGGCCAGGGCAAGGTCATGGTGGTCGAGGGCCAGGTCACCGACCACGAAGGCAAGCCGGTCGCCCATGCCGTGATCGACGCCTGGCACTGCAACGAGCAGGGCGGCTACTCGCACTTCTTCCCGGGCATGAAGGAGCACGAGCTGCGCCGCAAGATCGTCAGCGATGCCAACGGCAACTACCGCTTCCGCACCACGATCGCCCCGGGCTACGAAATCCCGCCGGTCGGCCCGACCCGCGAGCTGTTCACCGCGCTGGGCCGCCACGGCAACCGCCCGGCCCACATCCACTTCCACGTCGTCAAGCCGGGCCACCGCACGCTGACCACCCAGGTCAACATCCCGGGTGACAGCTTCATCGACGACGATTTCGCCTTCGCAACCCGCGACGGCCTGATCCTGAACATCGAGCACGACGTCGATCCGGCCGGCTACGCGTCGCTCGGCATCACCGCGCCGTGCGAGCGCGCCAGGTTCGACTTCCACATGCAGAAGGCCGTCGCCGCCGACGACACCGATCCGCGTACCCGCATGGCCAAGGCCCTGAAGCAGTAATCGGCTGGCCGGACCGAGGTCCGGTTTCCCGCGCTGATAAAAAAACGCCGGTCCCCGCAAGGGAACCGGCGTTTGTCATTCCGACGACAGGACGAAGGTGCCGATGACGGTGGGCGTGATCCAGGGTCGGTGCGGCTTGAGATTCATGGGGGAGTCGTGGGTCGATCGGTGTCGGCGGCACGCGCCGACACTCGCCATCGTTGCGATGGCGGGAACTCATCACCGGGCCGGCCACGGCGGGAGCTTGCCGTGCGGCCGGGTGGCGCAGGCGCTCAGTGCTGGTGCATCGGCTCCTTCGCGGCCGGACGTTCGCCGCGCATCGGCTCGGCGGTGCGCTGCTCGTCGAGACGCTTCAATTGCTCGGGCGTCAGCAGCGCGCGCAGCTGCGCGCCCATCTGTGCGTGCTGGAACAGCTGCTGCGCCATCAGGCGGCCCTGCTCGTCGGCCAGAGCGCGCGCCTTGTCGGCGTCGAAGGTGGGTGCGCGTGTCAGCGCGCGCAGCTCGGCCATGCTTTTGCGGCTGGCCTTCATCATGTCATGGTGCTGCTTGGCCTGGCCCTGCATCAGCTCGAACACTTTGTCGTGCTGGGCTTCGCTCAGGTTGAGCCGGTGCAGGGCCATCGGCCCCATGCCCATCATCGCATGGTGCTCCATGCCATGCATCGACATCGGCGACATGTCGCAGTTTCCCTCGTCGTGCTGCGGCGCGGCAACGGCCGCGAGGCTGAGCGCGGACAGAACGGCAGCAGCGGCGAACCGGAAAGACGGGATCGGTTTCATGGATGACTCCTGGTGAACTAAGACAGGCGAATTGTGGATCTTGCCACTGTTAAGGGGTGTAAAGCCAGCGTAAATCCGCGTAAAGCCGTGACCGGCCACCATGGCGCTGACCTAAGATCCGCCTCCATGAGCAAGAATGGACCGCCGAGATGAATCCGAAGGTGCTGCTGGTCGATGACGACCGCGAACTGGCCGAGCTGCTGCGCGACTACCTGGCGCGCGACGGCTTCGTGGTCGAATGCGCCCATGACGGACAGGCGGGCGCGCAGGCCGCGCTGTCGGGCCGACACGACATCGTGGTGCTCGACGTCACGATGCCGCTGCTCAACGGCATCCAGGTGCTGGGCCGCATCCGTGCGGTCAGCCAGGTGCCGGTGCTGATGCTGACCGCGCGCGGCGACGACGCCGACCGCATCGTCGGCCTCGAATTGGGCGCCGACGACTACGTGGCCAAGCCCTGCACGCCGCGCGAACTGGCCGCGCGCCTGCGCGCCATCCTCAAGCGCGTGCAAGGCGGCCCGGCGATCCCACCCGAGGACGGCCAGGAACTCGTGGTCGGGCCGCTGCGCCTGTGCCCGGGCCAGCGCCAGGCCGAGTGGCAAGGCACGCCGCTGGCGCTGACCAGCACCGAATTCAGCCTGCTCGAAGTGCTGGCGCGCCAGGCCGGCACGCCGGTCAGCAAGGAAACCCTGTCGCAGCAGGCGCTCGGACGGCCGCTGGCGCGCTTTGACCGCAGCATCGATGTCCACATCAGCGGCATCCGGCACAAGCTCGGCCCGCTGCCCAACGGCCAGTCGCCGATCGAGACCGTGATCCGCAAGGGCTACATGCTGCTGCAGCCATGAGGAAGATACGCATGGGCCGGCTGTTCTGGAAATTCTTCTTCGCGTTCTGGATGGCGCAATTGCTGACCTCGGTCGGAGTCGGGGTGGCGATCTGGGCGCTGCGACCGGAGCATCCCCCGCACCCCGAGGCGCCGCCCCCCGCGCCCCCCTGGGCAGCCCCGCCCGCCGGAGCGATGGCGCCACCGCCGCCCCATCCGCCCCACCACCATGGTCCGCCGCCGTGGCTGCGCCATCCGGTGCCGCCGCTGGTCGCCGGCAGCATCGTCAGCCTGATCTTCGCCGCCGCGCTGGCCTGGTATTTCTCGCGCCCGATCCGCAGCCTGCGTCAGGCCTTCGACCAGGTGGCCAGCGGACAGCTCGACGTGCGCGTCGGCCAGTCGCTGCGCGGGCGACGCGACGAGCTGGCCGACCTGGGCCGCGACTTCGACCGCATGGCCGAGCGGCTGCAGGTCCTGCTCGAAGGCCAGCGGCGCCTGCTGCACGATGTCTCGCACGAGCTGCGCTCGCCGCTGGCGCGGCTGCAGGCCGCGATCGACCTGCTGGCCCAGCAGCCCGAGCGCGCGGCCGAGTTCGTCGCGCGCATCGAGCGCGAGGCCGGCCGCATGGACCAGCTGGTCGGCGAGCTGCTGACGCTGGCGCGGCTCGACGCCGGCATCCGCCCGCGCCAGGACGAGCCGGTCGATCTGGCCGAGGTGGTCGCCAACGTGGTCGAGGACGCCGAATTCGAAGGCCAGCAGCGCCAGTGCCGGATCGCCACCGAGGGCCTGGACTCGGCCGTGCTGCACGCCAACCGCGAGCTGCTGCACCGCGCGGTCGAGAACGTGGTGCGCAATGCGCTGCGGCATTCACCCGAGGGCGGCGTGATCGTGGTCGCGCTCGACGCCGACCCGGCCCGGAACGAGCTGACGATCCGGGTCGATGACCAGGGCCCGGGCGTGCCGGAGGCCGAACTCGAAGCCATCTTCGAGCCCTTCATGCGCGCGCCGGGCGCCAATGCCTTCGCCGGCTACGGCCTCGGGCTCGCGATCACGCGCCGGGTGCTCGATCTCTACGGCGGCCGCGCGCGCGCGCTGAACCGGCCTGGCGGCGGGCTGTCGGTGCGCCTGACGCTGCCCCGGCGCTGAAGCAGCCGGCAGCGGGCTTGGCGCTGGCTCAGTGCCGCCCGCTCGCGCGCAGCAGCCGCGTGATGGTCTGCGCCGCCTCGCGCAACGCCGGCAGCATCTCGCGCTGCATCTGCTGCGGGTCGGTGCGGTTGGCCTGGCCCGAGATGTTGAGCGCCGCGACGATGCCCCCAGCCGGGTCGTACACCGGCGCGGCCATCGAGATCAGGCCTTCTTCGAGTTCCTGATCGACCAGGCACCAGCCCTGGGCGCGCGCCGTGCGCACCTGTTCCAACAGCGCCCCGACTTCGGTCAGCGTGTGGCGCGTGCGGGCCTTGCAGTCGCCGGCGCGCAGGCGCTGCTCGGCCTCGGCGTCGGACAGGCCGGCCAGCAGCAGCCGGCCCATCGAAGTGCAGTAGGCCGGCAGGCGCGAGCCGACGCCAAGGTTCAGCGACAGGATCTTGTGCGTGTGAACCCGCATCACGTAAACGATGTCACCGCCGTCGAGCACGGCGGCCGAGCAGGATTCGCCGACGCGCTCGGCCAGCGCCTCCATCACGGGTTCGGCCAGGTTCCAGATCGGCATCGATGACAGGTAGGCGAAGCCGAGGTTCAGGATGCGCGGCGTGAGCCGGAAATGCTTGCCGTCGCTCTGCACATAGCCCAGGGTCTGCAACGTCAGCAGGATGCGGCGGGCGCCGGCACGCGTCAGGCCGCTGCGCGCCGCGACCTCGCTCAGCGTCTGCACCGGCGCCTCGGCGTTGAAGGAACGGATCACCTCCAGCCCGCGGGCGAAGGACTGCACGTAGCTGTCGCCCGGCTGCGGAGCGACCTCGGATCGGGTTGCGATATTTGCCATGTTAGTGAATTAGCCTTAAAATTCATTATACGAACATTTGTTCTTATATCGAACAAATTGGGCGACACAAAGGCCTGCCCACGGCGGCCCCACACCAGGAGCAAATTCAGTGATCAACAAGATTTCCGCCTCGGTCGCCGAGGCCCTGTCGGGCATAGAGGACGGGGCCACCGTGCTGATCGGCGGCTTCGGCACCGCCGGCATCCCGAACGAGCTGATCGACGGCCTGATCGAGCAGGGCGCGCGCGAGCTGACCGTGGTCAACAACAACGCTGGCAACGCCGACGCCGGCCTGGCCGCGCTGCTCAAGACCGGCCGCGTGCGCAAGATCATCTGCAGCTTTCCGCGCCAGGCCGATTCCTGGGTCTTCGACGAGCTGTACCGCGCCGGCCAGATCGAGCTGGAACTGGTGCCGCAGGGCAACCTGGCCGAGCGCCTGCGCGCGGCCGGTGCCGGCGTCGGCGCCTTCTTCACGCCGACCGGCTTCGGCACCGAGCTGGCGCTCAACGCCGACGGCACACCGAAGGAAACCCGCCGCATCGATGGCAAGGACTACGTGCTCGAATACCCGATCCATGGCGACGTTGCGCTGATCAAGGCCGAGGCCGGCGACCGCTGGGGCAACCTGCTCTACCGCAAGGCCGCGCGCAACTTCGGCCCGGTCATGGCGACCGCCGCCCGGCGCACGATCGCGACCGTGCACGAGATCCTGGAACTCGGCGCCATCGACCCCGAAACCATCGTGACCCCCGGCATCTTCGTCTCGAAGATCGTCAAGATCGAGCGCGTGGCCACCCAGGCCGGCGGTTTCAAGCAGGCCTGAAGCGGAGCAAGACATGAGCCACTACACCAAGCGCAGCAAGCAGGAACTGGCGCAGCGCGTCGCCCAGGACATCTTCGACGGTGCCTACGTCAACCTCGGCATCGGCCAGCCGACGCTGGTCGCCAACTACCTGCCGGCGGGCATCGAGGTCGTGCTGCACAGCGAGAACGGCATCCTTGGCATGGGCGCGGCGCCGGCGACCGGCAGCGAGGACTACGACCTGATCAACGCCGGCAAGCAGCCGGTCACGCTGCTGCCCGGCGGCAGCTTCTTCCACCACGCCGACAGCTTCGCGATGATGCGCGGCGGCCACCTCGACATCAGCGTGCTCGGCGCGTTCCAGGTCTCGGCCACCGGCGACCTGGCCAACTGGAGCACCGGCGAGGCCGGCGCGATTCCGGCCGTCGGCGGCGCGATGGACCTGGCGGTCGGCGCCAAGCAGACCTGGGTCATGATGGACCTGCTGACCAAGAAGGGCGAGAGCAAGGTCGTGTCGGCCTGCAGCTACCCGCTGACCGGCATCGCCTGCGTCAAGCGCATCTACTCCGACCTCGCAACGCTCGAATGCACGCCCGACGGCCTCAGGCTGATCGACAAGGTCGAAGGCCTGGAGCACGCCGAACTCGAACGCCTGGTCGGCCTGCCGGTCGCCATCTGATACATTGTTCTTTAAAACTGGAGACAAAATGAATCAAGCCTTCATCTGTGACGCCATCCGCACCCCCTTCGGCCGCTACGGCGGCGCCCTGTCGGGCGTGCGCGCCGACGACCTCGGCGCGGTGCCGATCCGGGCGCTGATCGAGCGCAATCCCGGCGTCGATTGGACCGCCGTCACCGACGTGATCTACGGCTGCGCCAACCAGGCCGGAGAGGACAACCGCAACGTCGCGCGCATGTCGGCCCTGCTGGCCGGCCTGCCGGTCGAGGTGCCGGGCAGCACGGTGAATCGCCTGTGCGGCTCCGGCCTCGATGCCATCGGCATCGCCGCGCGCGCCATCAAGGCCGGCGAAGCCGGCCTGATGATCGCCGGTGGCGTCGAGAGCATGAGCCGCGCGCCGTTCGTGATGCCCAAGGCCGAAAGCGCCTTCAGCCGCAGCAACGCGGTCTACGACACCACCATCGGCTGGCGCTTCGTCAACAAGCTGATGAAGGCACAGTACGGCGTCGATTCGATGCCCGAGACGGCCGAGAACGTGGCGGTCGATTTCCAGATCGAGCGCGCGGCGCAGGACCTGATGGCCTACCACAGCCAGCTGCGCGCCGCCGCCGCGATCCAGGCGGGCCACCTGGCGCGCGAGATCGTTCCGGTCGTGATTCCGCAGAAGAAAGGCGAGGCCATCGTCGTCGATACCGACGAGCACCCGCGCGCCACCACGCTGGAGGCGCTGGCCAGGCTCAAGGGCGTGGTGCGCCCCGACGGCAGCGTGACGGCTGGCAACGCCTCGGGCGTCAACGACGGCGCCTGCGCGCTGCTGCTGGCCGACGCGGCCAGCGCCGCCAAGCATGGTCTGACGCCCAAGGCGCGCGTGGTCGGCATGGCCACCGCCGGCCTGGCGCCACGCATCATGGGCTACGGCCCGACACCCGCAGTGCAGAAGCTGCTGGCCCAGACCGGCCTGACGCTGGAGCAGATGGATGTGATCGAACTCAACGAGGCCTTCGCGGCCCAGGGCCTGGCCGTGCTGCGCGGCCTGGGCCTGGCCGACGACGACGCGCGCGTCAACGCCTGGGGCGGCGCGATCGCGCTCGGCCACCCGCTCGGCGCCTCGGGCGCACGGCTGGCGACCACGGCCATCAACCGCCTGCACACCCTGGGCGGGCGCTACGCGCTGTGCACCATGTGCATCGGCGTCGGCCAGGGCATCGCGCTGATCGTCGAGAAGGTCTGATCACGCGCCGCGACCGAGGCGACGGACTCAGCCCCGCATCAGCGCCTCGATCTCGTCGCCATCGACCGGCACGCCGCGCGTGATCAGCTCGCAGCCGGTGTCAGTGACGATCGCGTCGTCCTCGATCCGGATGCCGATGTTCCAGAACTCCTTGGGCACATCTGCGGCCGGGCTGACGTAGAGGCCAGGCTCGATCGTCAGCGCCATGCCGGCCCGCAATATGCGACTCGGCCGGTCCTTGATGATCTCGCCGCTCAGCGGGTCGCGCCGCTCGACCAGCTGGCCGAACTCGCCGGGCTCGACGTAGCTGCCGACGTCATGCACGTCGAGTCCGAGCCAGTGGCCGGTGCGATGCATGTAGTGGCGGAAATAGTGCCGCTGCTCGATCACGTCGTCGAGGTGGCCGACGTCGTTGCGATTCAGCAACCCGAGGTCGAGCATGCCCTGCGCCAGCACCCGCACCGTCGCGTCGTGGGCATCGACGAAGCGCAGGCCCGGGCGCGTGGCCTCGATCGCCGCCTGCTGCGCCGCCAGCACCAGGTCGTAGAGCGCGCGCTGCGGCCCGCTGAACCGGCCGTTGGCCGGAAAGGTGCGCGTGATGTCGCTGGCGTAGCCGTCAAGCTCGCAGCCGGCGTCGATCAGCACCAGATCGCCGTCGCCGACCGGGCCGACATCGGCGCGGTAGTGCAGCACGCAGGCGTTGGCGCCGGCCGCGACGATGCTGCCATAGGCCGGGTACTGCGAGCCGTGCTGGCGGAACTCGTGCAGCAGCTCGGCGTCGAGGTGGTACTCGCGCACCGGCTGGCCGGCGCGCAGCATGGCCGCGCTGCGCTGCATCGCGCGCACATGGGCCTGGGCGCTGATCTGCGCCGCGCGCTTCATCAGATCGATCTCGTGCGCGTCCTTGAACAGGCGCATCTCGTCGAGCGGCACGCACAGGTCGCGCTGCGCCTCGGGGCAGATCACGCCGAAACGCGCGCGCGCGCGGACCTGGCGCAGCCAGCCGTCGACCTGGGTTTCGAGCCCGGCGTGGGTCGCGAACGGATACCAGACCTGGGACCGGTTCTCCAGCAGCTTCGGCAGCCGCGTGTCGAGTTCGTGCACCGAATACGCCTCGTCCACGCCAAGCGTGGCCGGCGCTGCCTGCGGCCCGAGCCGGTAGCCGTCCCAGATCTCGCGCTCCAGATCCTTGGGCTGGCAGAACAGCGTAGCGTGGCCCTCGGCCGTCAGCACCAGCCAGGCGCGCGGCTCGGTAAAGCCGCTCAGGTAGTAGAAGTAGCTGTCGAAGCGGAACAGGTATTCGCTGTCGCGGTTGCGCTGGCGCTCGGGCGCGGTCGGGATGATCGCGACGCCGCCCGCGCCAAGCTGGGCCGCCAGGCGCGCGCGGCGCTGGACATGGACGGATTGATCGGGGATGGCGCTCATGGGGTGACGGTCTGGTTGAGGAATGCGAGCCGCTCGGGCGTGCCGACATCGGTCCAGCGGCCGTGGTAGAGCTGTGCGCTGACCCGACCCAGGTCCATCGCGCGGCGCAGCAAGGGGCCGAGCGCGGCGGCCTGACCTTCCGGATTGCCGGCCGCGATGTCGAGCAGCGGCGCCGCGAACAGCTCGCGCCGGTACAGGCCGATCGTGCTGTAGGTATGGCGTGGCCCCGGCGCGTCGGACGCCAGGTTCAGCGCCAGCCCCTCGGGCGACAGCCCGAAGTCGCCGCGCGCGTTGTGGGCCGGGTTCGGCACCAGCCACAGATGGGCCAGGGCATCGCCACGCTCGAAGCGCTGCAGCGCGACGGGATCAAATTCGAAATCGGGCACGAACACGTCGCCAGCCATGACCCAGAACACCGCGTCGAGCAGCGGCAGCGCGCGCGCGATGCCGCCCGCCGTCTCCAGCGCGGCGCCGAAGTCGCGCCCCTCCATCGAATAGCCCAGCCGCAGCGCCCGGGCCGGGTCGCCCTCGGTCCAACAGGCGCCAAAGCGCGCCGGAATCTGCTCGCCGAGCCAGGCGGTGTTGACGATCGCATCGGTCACACCGGCGCGCGCCAGCGCCGACAGATGCCATTGCAACAGCGGTCGCCCCTGCACTTCCAGCAGGGGCTTGGGACAGCTATCGGTCAGCGGGCGCATGCGCTCGCCGCGCCCGGCGGCCAGCACCATGGCCTGGGCACGGGCGGAAAGATCGGGAACTGAAGTCATGATGGCCGGCCCGTTCAGTGCTTCTTGGCGCTGTCCTTGTCCTTGCCTTGCGGCTCTGCGCTGGCCTCCTCCGCCTTGGCGCCTCCGCTCGGGCCCGGCATGCCTTCGATGTTCTTCTCGCGCATGTAGCCGTCCATGTCGCGCCAGCCCTCGAAGATGGCGGCCTTGGAAGCCTTCGGATTGTTCTGGTAGCACTCCTCGATGCTGCGCATCGCATGGCGGCAGCCGCTGCCGATGGCCTTGCCGTCGGCCATCTTCTTGGCTTCGATCTGGGCCGAATTGTCGAGTGCGGGCAGGTCGCATCCGGCCAGGCCCAGGGTCAGCCACAGGCCGACTCCGGCCAGGAGGGGGCGCGATAAAGGGTGGTGAGTCACGTGGGATTGCATGAGATCAGGTGGAATTCACGCCATCGTACCGCGACCCGCCCGGCATCAGGTAGCTTGCGCCGCGCCGTCGCCCACGACCTCGGCCGCGCTGCGGAAAGCCTCGACGGCGGTCGGGACGCCGCAATAGAGGGTCGCGTGCAGCAGCACCTCCTGGATCTCCTGCACCGTCGCGCCGTTGTTGAGCGCGCCGCGCACATGGCCCTTGAGTTCGTTCTGCCGCCCCAGCGCCGTCAGCATCGCCACCGTCACCAGGCTGCGGGTCTTGAGGTCCAGGCCCGGACGCTGCCAGGTCTCGCCCCAGGCGTTGCGCGTGATGTGCTGCTGCAGAGGGGCGGTGAAATCGGTCACGCCGGCATAGGCCCGCGCCACGAAATCCTCGCCCATCACCTGCTTGCGCATCGCCAGGCCACGCTCGAATTGCTCGTCACTCATCATCTTCCTTCGGGTCCAGGCGGCCCCATCGGCCGCGACCGGAATATTGTGGCCGAAGCCACGGCATGATTTCCGATCACGACCACGACTGCGCCCACGCCCGGCCCGCACGACGATACTCTAGGTTTTACTCGGAGTGTGCATTGAACAAGACCATCACTTATGCCGTCGATGTGCAGTTTGGCGACTGTGATCCGGCCGGCATCGTCTTCTTTCCCAACTATTCACGCTGGATGGATGCCGCCTCGCACCACTACTTCCGGCAATGCGGACTGCCGCCGTGGCGCGAACTGACCGAACTGCCAGGCTGCGTCGGCACCCCGCTGCTCGAAATCAACACCCGCTTCCACAAGTCGGCCACCTACGGCGAGTGCCTGCAACTCCACACCACGATCGAGGAATGGCGCGACAAGGTTCTGGTCGTGCGCCATCGCGTGCTGCGGGGCGAAGAGCTGATCTGCGAAGGACGCGAAACCCGCGCCCTGTGCGTGCTCGACGCCACCGGCCGGCTCAAGTCGGTCCCTATCCCCGAGTTCATCCGCGCCGCATGCAGCTGAATCCCGGGTGACACTCTCCAGCGTCCGACCAGCCTGACGACAGGCCGCCGCCAAGACGGCCCAGCCTCAGACCGGATGCTGGCGCATGAAGGCCAGCAGCTCCTTGTCCGAGCGCCGGATATGCAGGGACAGCCAGTCGCGCAGCACCGAGGACAGGCCGGCTGCGACCGTGATCTGGCCCTCGTCGTAGCGCTGCTGCAGATGGTTGAGGCTGGCGACGAAATCCGCGTGCCTCTTCTTGTGTGCCTCGATACCGGGGAAGCGCACTATCTCCATCTGCCGCTCCTCGCGCTGCAAGTGGTCCACGGTATAGCTGATCACCTCCTCCAGGATCTTCCCCACCACTTCATGCCCGCGTCCCTGGCTGGTGGCGCTGTGCAATTCGTTGACCAGTCCAACCAGATGCCGGTGATCGGCGTCGATCGGACCCTCGTCGATCACCATGTCATTCGCCCATTCGAAGTAAGCCATAGTCTTCCTTTCTGCGCCTCAAACCACCATGGCGCCAGCCTGGTCGGCGCGCAACTTGAAAGTACCTACCGCCTGCACCAGCCCGTCGGCCTGATCCTCCAGGGCATGGGTCGCGGCACTGGCTTCCTCGACCAGGGCCGCATTCTGCTGCGTGACCTGCTCCATCTGCTCCACCGCCTGCCGGATCTGGTCGATGCCGCCGGTCTGGTCCTGGCTGGCCTGGGTGATCTCGCGCATCAGGTCGGCGACGCGCCGCACATGGACCACGATCTCGTCCATGGTGCTGCCCGCCTGCTCGACGAACTGGCAACCCTGGTTCACGCTGCCGACCGAATCGCCGATCAGATCCTTGATCTCCTTGGCCGCCATGGCCGAGCGCCCGGCCAGATTGCGCACCTCGCCTGCCACGACGGCAAAACCCCGGCCCTGCTCGCCAGCGCGCGCTGCCTCGACCGAGGCATTGAGCGCGAGCAGATTGGTCTGGGCCGCGATCGAATCGATCACGCCGATGATGTCGGCGATGCGACGCGACGAGGAATTGATTTCCTCCATGGTCTCGACCACCTTGCCGACCACTTCGCCGCCCCTGAGCGCGACCTTGGATGCCGACTCGGCCAGCTGGTTGGCGTGCAGACTGCTCTCGAAATTGTGCTTGATGGTGTGCGCAAGCCCCTGCATCGAAGCCGAGGTCTGCTGCAGCGCGCTCGCCTGCTCCTCGGTGCGCGAGGACAGGTCCAGGCTGCCGGCCGCGATCTGGCTCGTGGCCGTGGCCATCGCGTCGGCGCCGCGCCGCACCTGACCGACGATATTCCCCAGGCTCTCGCTCATGACCTTGAGCGCGGTCAGCAGTTGGCCGCACTCATCAGTCCGGTCCACGACGATGATCTGCTCCAGATCGCCGGCGGCGACCTGGTTCGCCAGCTGCACCGCCTCGGCGATCGGACGCGTGATCGAGCGCGTGACCCAGATCGAGAATCCCGTGCCAAGCACCACGCACAGCACGGCCAGCGTGCCCAGCAGCACGCGCGCAGACACGATGCTGGATCGCACTTCGGCCCCGCTGCTGGTCGCGATCCGCTTCTGCAAGGCCGTCAGGTCATCGATCGGCCCCTGCAGCCGGTCCAGCGCCGGCATGGTTTCGGCCAGCATCAGCTGACGTGCGGCCTCGCCCTGACCCTGCTCCACCAGCTCGCTGACCCGGCTGAACGACGCCACGTACTCGACGCGCGCCGCCTTCAGGGCCTGCAGCAGCTGCCGGCCCTCGGGCAGATGGACCAGGCGGTCGAGCGTCTCGATCGCGCCATCAATGGCCTTCTTGTTGGCGACGATGTGCTCGCGGATGCGTGCGCGCTGCGCCGGGTCGGTGACGACCAGCAGCTCCAGGGTCCGACGCGCATTGGCGCGCGTGGTCGCGTTGATCATGTTGGCCGCATCGGCCTTGACCCATTCCGAGTCGATGAGGCGGGTATTGATGTCGGCAACCTGGTCGAAACGGACCAGTGCCAGGACGATGGTGAGCACCGTGATCACGATCGACAGGCCGAAACCGACCCCCAGACGTGTCCCGATCCTCAGGTTCTGAAAATTCATGCAAGCTCCAACTAGCAGTCCGATTGTGGAAGCCCGGTCTTGTCCTGGGTATCCCCCCGGAGGACCACCGGAACCTAGTCAAAAAGTAGGATGGGCAACGCCAGACCGGACCCGCCCGACAAACCGGGCGGACGCTCATTCGAGCGTACCACGGGCAAATCGGCCTCGACGGGCAAGGTCACGGGATGACCGCCGTGCTCCACTATCCTGGAATCAGACTTTAAATTTTGCCAAATCTGGCAGATGAAACTAAGATATCCAGCTGTGCACGTGCGATTGAACGGGCTGATCAGCAGCTTTCCAGGAGTGTGTCATGTCAAAGGTTCTGGTTCTGTACTATTCGACCTACGGTCATATCGAGACCATGGCCCAGGCCGTGGCCGAAGGCGCCCGCGCCACGGGCGCGACGGTGGACCTCAAGCGCGTGCCCGAAACCGTGCCGCAGGACATTGCCAGAACGGCACATTTCAAGCTCGACCAATCGGCGCCCGTGGCCAGCGTGGCCGAACTGGCGGACTATGACGCTATTATCGTCGGCTGCCCGACACGGTTCGGTCGGATGCCGGCGCAGATGGCGGCTTTTCTCGACCAGGCCGGCGGTCTGTGGGCGCGTGGCGCGCTCAACGGCAAGGTCGGCGGCGCCTTCACCTCGACCGGCACCCAGCATGGCGGCCAGGAAGTCACGCTGTTCTCGGTCATCGCGAATCTGCTGCACTTCGGCATGGTGATCGTCGGCCTGCCCTACAGCCATCAAGGCCAGATGACCATGGACGAGATCGTCGGCGGCAGTCCCTACGGTGCCACCACGATCGCCGGCAGCCAGGGACAGCGCCAGCCGAGCACGATCGAACTGGAAGGCGCGAAGTTCCAGGGTCGCCTGATCGCCGAGACGGCCAGCAAGCTGTTCGGCGCCTGAGCCCCGCGCCAGGGTGGACAACACCTTGCGCCCGGCAGATACCAGCCACGAAAAATGATGTCATGCATGACAAGACATTCGGCGCCAACCGCTCCACCCGCCAGGAGCAGGATGCCATGGGCCTGGTCGAGGTCGATGCGGCGCGCCTGTGGGGAGCGCAGACCCAGCGCTCGCTGCAGCATTTCGCGATCTCCACCGAGCGGATGCCGCCCGAGCTGATCCAGGCCCTGGCCACGATCAAGCAGGCTGGTGCCAAGGTCAATGCGCAGCTCGGCCTGCTGCCGCCAGACAAGGCCCGGGCCATCGCCGGGGCGGCGCAGGAGGTGCTCGATGGGCAGCACGCCGCCGAGTTTCCGCTCTCGGTCTGGCAGACCGGCTCCGGGACGCAGACCCACATGAACCTGAACGAGGTGCTGGCCAACCGGGGCTCCGAGCTGCTGGGCGGCCCGCGAGGCCGCCAGCGCCTGCTGCACCCGAACGACGACGTCAACCTCGGCCAATCATCGAACGACGTGTTCCCGACCGCCATGCACCTGGCGGCGGCCGTGGCAATTGCCACCCGCCTGCTGCCGGCGCTCGACGCGCTGCACGCCACCCTGTCGCGGCACGCGCAAGCCTTCGCGGCCATCGTCAAGCTCGGACGCACCCACCTGCAGGATGCCACGCCGCTGACGCTGGGCCAGGAGTTCTCGGGCTACGTGGCCCAGCTCGACCTGGCCCGCTCCGAACTGGAAAACGGCCTCGCCCGGCTGATGCCGCTGGCAATCGGCGGCACGGCCGTCGGGACCGGAATCAACACCCATCCGGAATTCGGCCAGCGGGTGGCGGCAGAACTGGGACACGCGCAGCAGCTGCCCTTCCGGAGCGCCGGCAACAAGTTCGCGGCCCTGGCCACGCACGACGCGCTGGTGGCCGCCCACGGCGCGCTCAAGACCCTGGCCGTGGCGCTGATGAAGATCGCCAACGACCTGCGCTGGCTGGCCTCGGGCCCCCGGGGCGGACTGGGCGAGATCCGCCTGCCGGAGAACGAGCCCGGCAGCTCGATCATGCCCGGCAAGGTCAACCCGACCCAGTGCGAGGCCCTGACCATGCTGTGCTGCCAGGTCATGGGCAACGACGTCGCGATCGGCATCGGCGCGGCATCGGGCCATTTCGAGCTGAATGTCTACAAGCCGCTGATCGCCCACAACCTGCTGCAGAGCATCCGGCTGCTGGCCGATGGCATGCACAGCTTCGATGTGCATTGCGTGCGCGACATCGAACCCGACCACGAGCGCATCGCCGATCTGCTCGGCAACTCCCTGATGCTGGTGACGGCCCTGGTGCCCCACATCGGCTACGACCGCGCGGCCGAAATCGCCAAGCATGCCCATGCCCGGGGCTGCTCGCTGCGCGAGGCCGCGCTGGCCCTCGGCCATGCATCGGCCGCCGACCTGGAACGCTGGCTCGATCCGGCGCTCATGGTCGGATCAGCCTGAAACACCGCATTCCTGCTGTTGCGGCCGCGTGCCTTTCGTCCTACACTGCGCGAACTAGCGTCAGTCCAGCACTGGCGCGATGGCCGCCGCAGGTTGCGCGGCAACGACGGCCACCCTCATTTGCCGCGCAATGAGGAGAATGTCTTGGCACATCATCTCTGTTCCGGGCCGGTCGGCGCTTTATGCATGGCGCTGGCCGTGATCACGATGCCCGCATCGGCCATGCATCCCGGTGATGACTACACTTGGGGCGATGCCCCACCAGCGCTCAGCAAGGGCGCAAAGCTGGCCGTGCTGCAGGGCGACCCGGGCAAGCCCGAGCCCTACACGGTTCGGCTGGCGCTGCCGGCCAACTACCGGATCGCGCCGCATTTCCATACCCAGGCCGAAAGCGTGACCGTGATCTCGGGCACGTTGCTGGTCGGCATGGGCGACAAGTTCGATGTCAAGGACATGAAGACGTTCAAGCCCGGCGGCTTCAAGTCGATCGCTGGCGGCGTGCATCATTACGCGATGACCAAGGGCGCGACCGAGCTGCAGATTCACGGCACGGGTCCGTTCGACATCACCTACATCAACCCCGAGGATGATCCACGCAAGGGTGCGGCGAGCAAGTAGGGATTGACTCCACCACAGGCCTGGGAGATCCCGGCCTTGGCATCTGTCCCCGGAGTCAGCCCGGATTGACGCGAAACCCAGCGGGAAGGCGGTCGGGGGGAGAGGTGATGCTGCAAGCAAATCGCTGGCAATCAACGATTTACAAGAGAAAAATGTGGCGCGGCTGGCGGGGATCGAACCCACGACCCTCGGCTTCGGAGGCCGATACTCTATCCACTGAGCTACAGCCGCTCGCATGGTGCATGCAGACTCTCCATTCTAGCAGTCGTCAGGGCCAGCACAGGTCCGCTTGGCTATAATTTGCCGACCATCCCCGGGCCCCCCGGTGAGAACGACTACCAACCTACCCCGCACACGCCCCCCGAGGACACCATGAGCGATTCCGCGAACGCGCTTCAGACCGGCCACACCCAAACCGCCCGCCGCAACTGGACCCTGCCCATGATCGGGGCGATCGGTCTGCTGCTGCTGGCTGGCTGCAACAAGTCCACCACCTCCGCCAACAGCGTCGAGGAAGAAGTGGCCCAGGCCCGTCGCATCCAGCGCGTGGGCACGGTCGAGCTGATGGCTGCCACCGGCGGCGGCGAGCCCAAGGGCGGCGAAGAAGCCTGGAAGGCGCAGTGCGCGGCCTGCCACGCTGCGGGCGCCCTGGGCGCGCCTAAGTTCGGTGACGCAGCTGCCTGGGGTCCGCGCATCGGCGCCGGCCTCGCAGCCCTGACCAACTCGGCCCTCAAGGGCAAGAACTCGATGCCGCCCCAGGCCGGCGGCGCCCTGAGCGACCTCGAAGTCTCGCGCGCCGTGGCCTACATGGCCAACGCCGGCGGCGCCAAGTTCGCCGAGCCCAAGGCGCAGTAAGCCGCTTCGGTCACTTCGGAATCAGCCGGCCCCAGTGCCGGCTTTTTCTTGCCCGTGCAGGATGGCGCCGCTTCAAGGCTGTGGATTGAGGACGAAGTTGAAGCGCCGTGGCAACTCCTGTGCCGGGCATTCGGTCGGCTGCCAGCGCCCCTGCTCCACCAGATCGGCGGCCAGGTGCATGTCCAGGCTGTGCACCAGCCCGAAACCCCGCTCGCTGTCGGCGTACAAACGCCCCTGCTCGTCGAGCCAGCTGCTGCGGCAGACTGCATCCAGGCCGGTGTGGCTGGTCAGCGTACCGTCGGCCGCCAGACGCCAGATCCAGGGTGCGGCTTCCAACTCGACGTAGACACGCTGTGGCCCGTTCTGGAAGAACCAGCAGCCCTCCTCGGTCGCGGCGTAGTTGCGCTGGATGAATTCGAGCAACTTGGCATGCTCGACCCTCTGGCCCCTGGCCGCCGGATCGCCACCCGCGAACGGCCCGACCGCCTGCGCCGCCGCATCACGCAGCCACCAGTGCCCGCGCGCATCCAGGGCCAGCCAGCCATGGCAGGCCGGCACGTTCGGCCACTTGAGCAGGGCCGCCTTCACCATCTCGTCCATCATCACACTCCCGCTGCCTGTTGCAGCCACTGCATCACGGCGTTCGACATGGCCTGCGCATGGCCTCCTACCAGCCCCCAGGGCGGCGGAGCCAAAGAAAAACCGCCCGAAGGCGGTTCCGTATCGCGTGTCCGGCCGGACGGTGTTCACCGCTTCTGGCGGAACTTGCGCACTGCGGCAACCTGGGCAGTCATGACGACCAGCTCCGACTGCGCGCGGGCCATGTCGATGTCGCTCTTGGCGTTGCGCAAGGCTTCCTGGGCGCCCTTGAGCGCTTCCTGGGCCTTGGCCTCGTCCAGATCGTGACCACGGATCGCGGTGTCGCTCAGCACGGTGACGCACTTGGGCTGCACTTCCAGGATGCCACCGGCGACGAACACGAACTCCTCGTCGCCGTCGTCCTTCTCGATCCGCACCGCGCCGGGGCGGATGCGCGTGATCAGCGGCAAGTGGCCGGGCAGGATGCCCAGTTCACCCGCTTCGCCCGGCAGCGCCACAAACTTGGCCCGACCGCTGAAGATCGATTCTTCCGCGCTCACCACCTCGACTTGTATCGTGCTCATCTTTACTCCTTGTTGAAACCGACTTGAAGCGAGTAGCCGGGTGCCTCGCTAGGCGCCTGCACCCGGATACCAGGCTTTACGCCAGCTTCTTGGCCTTTTCGAAGGCTTCGTCGATGCCGCCGACCATGTAGAAGGCCTGCTCCGGCAGGTGATCGCACTCGCCGGCGCTGATCATCTTGAAGCCACGGATGGTTTCGGCCAGCGGCACGTACTTGCCCGGCGAGCCGGTGAACACTTCGGCGACGTGGAACGGCTGGGACAGGAAGCGCTGGATCTTGCGAGCGCGCGCCACGGCCAGCTTGTCTTCCGGAGCCAGTTCGTCCATGCCCAGGATCGCGATGATGTCGCGCAGTTCCTTGTAGCGCTGCAGCGTGCCCTGCACGGCGCGGGCCACGGTGTAGTGCTCCTCGCCGACGACCAGCGGGTCGAGCTGGCGGCTGGTGGAGTCGAGCGGATCAACGGCCGGGTAGATACCCAGCGAGGCGATGTCACGCGACAGCACCACGGTCGAATCCAAGTGGGCGAAGGTGGTGGCGGGCGACGGGTCGGTCAAGTCATCCGCCGGCACGTACACGGCCTGGATCGAGGTGATCGAGCCGACCTTGGTCGAGGTGATACGCTCTTGCAGACGGCCCATTTCCTCGGCCAGCGTCGGCTGGTAGCCCACGGCGGACGGCATGCGGCCCAGCAGCGCGGACACTTCGGTACCGGCCAGGGTGTAACGGTAGATGTTGTCCACGAAGAACAGCACGTCCTTGCCTTCGTCGCGGAACGACTCGGCAATGGTCAGGCCGGTCAGCGCGACGCGCAGACGGTTGCCCGGGGGCTCGTTCATCTGGCCGTAGACCATGGCAACCTTGGACTCGCCCAGGTTGTCGAGGTTCACGACGCCGGAATCGGCCATTTCGTGGTAGAAGTCGTTACCTTCACGGGTACGCTCGCCCACGCCGGCGAACACGGACAGACCGCTGTGCGCCTTGGCGATGTTGTTGATGAGTTCCATCATGTTGACGGTCTTGCCGACGCCGGCGCCACCGAACAGACCCACCTTGCCGCCCTTGGCGAACGGGCAGACCAGATCGATCACCTTGATGCCGGTTTCGAGCAGTTCCTGCGAGGGCGACAGCTCGTCGTAGGCCGGAGCCTTGCGGTGGATCGAGGCGGTCAGCTCTTGCGAGACTTCGCCGCGCTCGTCGATCGGGTTGCCGAGCACGTCCATGATGCGGCCCAGGGTGGCCTTGCCGACCGGAACCGTGATCGGGGCGTGGGTGTTGGACACCATCATGCCGCGACGCAGGCCGTCGGACGAACCCAGCGCAATGGTACGGACCACGCCGTCGCCGAGCTGCTGCTGCACTTCCAGGGTCAGTGCGGAACCATCCATCTTCAGTGCGTCATAGACGCGCGGCATCTGGTCACGCGGAAACTCCACGTCCACCACGGCGCCGATACACTGAACAATCTTGCCTTGAACTTGAGCCATGATTGAAACCTTAAATATTCTCTAGATTCTGTAGAACCCGGCCTCAGACGGCCGCAGCGCCTGCCACGATTTCCGACAGTTCCTTGGTGATCGCAGCCTGGCGGGTCTTGTTGTAGACCAGCTTGAGTTCGTTGATCACGCTGCCGGCGTTGTCGGTCGCAGCCTTCATGGCCACCATCCGGGCCGACTGCTCGGACGCCATGTTCTCGGCCACTGCCTGATAGACCTGGGCCTCGGCGTAACGCACCAGGAGATCGTCGATCACCGAAGCGGCATCGGGTTCGTAGAGGTAATCCCAGTCGTGACCCTGCTTGCCCTGCTGCAGCTCGTCGGTCCGCAGCGGCAGCAGCTGCTGCACCACGGCTTCCTGCTTCATGGTGTTGATGAACTTGGTGTAGCACAGGTACACCGCGCTCAGACGACCTTCGGCATAGGCGTCAAGCATCAGCTTGACGGGACCGATCAGCTTGTCCATGTGGGGCGTGTCGCCCAGACCCGTCACGTGAGCGATGACCCTGGCGCCAATGCGGTTCAGGAATCCAAGACCCTTGTTGCCGATGGCGACCATTTCGGGGGTCTTGCCGTCGGCCTGCAGATCCTTGATCTGGTTCATCACCACGCGCAGCACGTTGGTATTGAGACCACCGCACAGGCCCTTGTCCGTCGTCACGACGATCAGGCCGGCCACGTTGGCATCATTGACCTCCATGAACGCGTGCTTGTACTCCGGATTGGCCTGGCTCAGGTTGCCAGCGATCTGGCGCACCTTCTCGCTGTACGGACGAGCCTGGCGCATGCGATCCTGCGCCTTGCGCATCTTGGAGGCGGCGACCATTTCCATGGCTTTGGTGATCTTCTTGGTGTTTTCCACCGATTTGATCTTGCCGCGTATTTCCTTGCCTGCTGCCATGATGGCTCCTTAGCTCGTCGGGACTCAGGCGAAAGACTTCTTGAACGCAGTGATGGCTGCGGTCAGTTCGGCTTCGGCATCCTTGTCCATGGCCTTGGCGGCTTCCAGCTTGGCCAGCAGAGCGGCGTGGCTGGTCTTCAGGAACTGGTGCAGACCGGATTCGAAGGCCAGGACCTTCTTGACATCCAGGCTGTCCATGAAGCCCTTGTTCACGGCGAACAGGGTCGCGCCCATCAGGCTGATCGACAGCGGAGCGTACTGGGCCTGCTTGAGCAGTTCGGTCACGCGGGCACCACGGTCGAGCTGCTTGCGGGTGGCTTCGTCCAGGTCCGAGGCGAACTGCGCGAAGGCGGCCAGTTCACGGTACTGCGCCAGGTCGGTACGGATACCACCGGACAGGCCCTTGACCAGCTTGGTCTGGGCGGCGCCACCGACGCGCGACACCGAGATACCGGCGTTGATCGCGGGACGGATGCCGGCGTTGAACAGGCTGGTTTCCAGGAAGATCTGGCCGTCGGTGATCGAGATCACGTTGGTCGGAACGAAGGCGGACACGTCGCCGGCCTGCGTTTCGATGATCGGCAGCGCGGTCAGCGAACCGGTCTTGCCCTTGACGGCGCCCTTGGTGAAGGCTTCGACGTAGTCGGCGTTGACGCGAGCGGCGCGCTCCAGCAGGCGGCTGTGCAGATAGAACACGTCGCCCGGGTAAGCTTCGCGGCCCGGCGGGCGGCGCAGCAGCAGCGAAACCTGGCGGTAGGCCACCGCCTGCTTGGACAGATCGTCATAGACGATCAGGGCGTCTTCACCGCGATCACGGAAATATTCGCCCATGGTGCAGCCGGCGTAGGCCGACAGGTACTGCATCGCGGCGGATTCGGAAGCCGAAGCGGCGACGACGATGGTGTAATCCATCGCGCCGGCTTGTTCCAGCGCCCGCACCACGTTCTTGATCGACGAAGCCTTCTGGCCGATCGCGACGTAGATACAGGTGACGCGCTGCCCCTTCTGGTTGATGATGGCATCAATCGCGACAGCGGTCTTGCCGGTCTGGCGGTCGCCGATGATCAGTTCGCGCTGGCCACGACCGACCGGAACCATCGAGTCGATCGACTTCAGGCCGGTCTGCAGCGGCTGGTCCACCGATTGACGCGCGATCACGCCCGGAGCGACCTTCTCGATCACGTCGGTCAGCTTGGCGTTGATCGGGCCCTTGCCGTCGATCGGAGCGCCGAGCGCGTTGACCACGCGGCCGACCAGCTCGGGGCCGACCGGCACTTCGAGGATGCGGCCGGTACACTTGACGGTGTCGCCTTCGGAGATATGCTCGTACTCGCCCAGGATCACGGCGCCAACCGAGTCGCGCTCAAGGTTCAGCGCCAGACCGAAGGTCGGCTGGCCGTCCTTGTTCAGCGTGAACTCCAGCATTTCGCCCTGCATGACGTCGGACAGACCGTGGATACGGACGATACCGTCGGTCACGGACACCACGGTACCCTGATTGCGCACGTCGGCAGAGGGCGCCAGGCCTTCGATGCGGGACTTGATCAGTTCGGAAATTTCTGCGGGATTGAGTTGCATGACTCTTTCCTTCTTTCGTATAAATTTGCGCTTAGGGACACACCGCGGCTCACGCCGTCAGGGCCACTTTCATTTGTTCCAGGCGGGCTTTGACCGACATGTCGAGCACCTCGTCACCCACGACCACGCGCACACCGCCGATCAGCTCGGGCTGCAGAACGACCTGCAGGGTGAGCTTGCGGGCGAAACGCTTTTCAAGGACGCCGGCCAGCTCGGCCAGGGCGGCGCCATCGATTTCGTAGGCGCTGTACACCACGGCGTCGGATGCGCCCAGTTGCGCATTCACCAGAGCGCGGAACTGCTGGGCGATCTCGGGCAGGACATCCACGCGGCCGTTCTCGGTCACGACGCGCAGGAAATTGCGGCCGCTCTCGGGCAAGGCCTGCTTGCAAACACCCGTGATGACGTCGAACACCTGTTCGGCGCTGACCTTGGGGTTGTTGGCAAATTGCAGCAGCTGTTCGTTGCCAGCAATGGCAGCCAGCTCTTCGAGCCACTGCACGGCGGCAGCGGCATCGGCCTTGGCGGCCTTGAACAGCGCTTCAGCGTAGGGGCGGGCAATGGTGGCAAGTTCAGCCATGGTCAACCTTTATGCGCTGGTCAAAGTTCGGTCTTCAGGCGGCCCAACAGCTCGGCATGGACGCCGGCGTTGACTTCGCGCTGGAGGATCTGCTCGGCGCCCTTGACAGCCAGACCAGCGACCTGCTCACGCAGCGCTTCGCGGGCCTTGACGACCTGCTGTTCGGCTTCTGCCTTCGCGGCGGCAATGATCTTGGCGGCTTCCTCGCTGGCACGGCCCTTGGCTTCTTCAACCATGGCTTGTGCGCGACGTTCGGCGTCGGCCAGACGGGTGGCGGATTCGTTGCGCGACTTGCTCAACTCTTCCTCGACGCGCTTGTTGGCGACGGCCAACTCGGTCTTTGCCTTCTCGGAAGCGGCCAGACCTTCGGAGATCTTCTGCGCGCGCTCATCCAGGGCCTTGGCGATGGGGGGCCACACGAATTGCATCGTGAACCACACCAGAATCGCAAAGACAATGGCTTGCGCAAAGAGGGTTGCATTGATGTTCATCGCAACGCCTTTCTGTGTGTTATCAAGAGTTGAAACGCATTTGCTGTGGCGTGCGCCACCGGCTCAAGTGCCGGGGCGCACCCTTCCTCACAGCAAGACTATCAGGCCAGCACGAAGGGGTTGGCGAATGCGAACAACAGGGCGATAGCGACACCGATCAGGAATGCGGCGTCGATCAGACCGGCCAGAATGAACATCTTGGTCTGCAGGTCGTTCATCAGCTCGGGCTGACGAGCGGAGGATTCGAGGAACTTGCCACCCATCAGGGCGATACCGATCGAAGCGCCGATGGCACCCAGACCAACGATGATGCCGCAAGCCAGAGCAACGAGACCCAGAATGTTTTCCATGATGATTCCTTTAGGTTGAGAGGAAGGTTGAGTTACAGAGAGAAAAGAAACACGGTTGCGCGGATTACGCGAACTCAGTGCGCATCATGCGCTTGACCCAGATAGATCAGGGCCAGCATCATGAAGATGAACGCCTGCAAGGTGATGACCAGAATGTGGAACAGGGTCCACACCGTGCCGGCGACCACGTGCCCGAAGAAGAGCAGGCCACCGCCGAGCGACAGGGAGGCGTAACCACCCAGCAGCGCAATCAGCATGAACACCAGCTCGCCCGCGAACATGTTGCCAAACAACCGCATGCCGTGCGAAACAGTCTTCGCGACGAATTCGATCATTTGCATCAGGAAGTTGACCATGCCCAGCAGCACAGCCCACACCGGGTTCTTGCTGGTACCGAACGGTGCGCACACCAGTTCGTGGGCCCAGCCCCCCAAACCCTTGATCTTCACGTTGTAGAACAGGCACATGACCAGCACCGAGGTCGAGAGACCCAGCGTGGTGGACAGGTCGGCCGACGGCACGATGCGCAGGAAGGCGTGGTGCGCGTCATGGCCGTTGGCTTCGTAGTACTTGCCCCACAGCATCGGCAGCAGGTCCAGCGGCAGCATGTCCATGAAGTTCATCATGAAGATCCAGACAAACACGGTCAGCGCCAGCGGAGCGACCAGCTTGCGGCTCTGCGCGTTGTGGATCACGCCCTTGGCCTGGCTTTCGACCATCTCGACCAGGATCTCGACCGCAGCCTGGAAACGACCCGGCACGCCGGCGTTGGCCTTGCGCGCGGCCAGCCAGAGCACGAAGACCGAGAACAGGCCCAGCATCGCCGCGATGACGATGGAGTCCATGTTGACGACCGAGAAGTCGACGATGCTCGCCTGCTTGTGACCGGTGTTGGTCAGGTGGGTCAGGTGGTGCTTGATGTATTCGCCCGGGGTCGGGCCCACGCCTTCAGTCGCCATAGTTCATGCAGCCATTCAATAGTCAAAAATCGTCGGGAACTCAGCTCGCACGGCGGGAACGCATCCAGAATTCCAGCCAATACGCCTTGAGCACCACCACCAGCCCGCCCACCAGGGCCAGCCAATTCAGTCCAGGAATCAGGCGCGGCGCCAGCCATAGCATGACCAGCACCAGCAGGACCTTGATCCCTTCCCAAAACAACACCCCCGCCAGCGACACCTTGGCCACGCCGGGGAACATCCTTGCCATGATCCGGGCCAGCGCGCTTGACGTCAGCCCGTATGCCATCAATGCCGACGGCAGCGCAATGCACAGGCCGCCATACAACGCCGACCAGGCCGACGCGGCACGCTGCGTCACTCCCCAGGCCAGCAACGTGGCGGCAACCGCCAACATGATCTGCCAGCCCACCACGCGCCATACCGACTCGCCCGGCTGGCGCTCGCGCCATTGCCTGACTTCTTCACGCGTCAGGGGCTTGAAATCCTCGACTTCCGCCCCATCTTCCCATTCATCGGTCATTGACCGAGCATCCTTGACCGTTGGGCGGAATGGCGCTCTTGGTCTCGCATTGTCCACGCCTTGCCTTAAAGACAGATTACGCCAGCAAATTACGTCAGTTGTGCGTCACATACATTCGTACAAACGCTGGCAAAGCTCCCTATTATACGTAGAAGCTACATTTGAAGTCAAGAACACCCCGCCCGCCTCTTGGACGGAGGCCTTGACTCGCCCCGGATAATCATTTCTTGTACCGCAGCAGCCCCCGAGTCTAAGCCATGGACAGCAGCCCCCCCATCCCGCCCGAACAGTCCCTGATCGAGTACCCCTGCCACTTCCCCATCAAGGTGATGGGCGCGCATGTCGAGGGCTTCGCAGCCGCGATCGCGCATGTGGCGACCCAGTTCGACCCCGGCTTCGACGCCGCCACGATCGAGCGCCGGCCCAGCCGCAGCGGCAACTACCTGGGCCTGACGATCAGCGTCTATGTCACGAATCGCGAGCAACTCGACGAGCTTTACCGCACGCTGACCACGCACCCGATGGTCAAGATCGTGCTATGAGCGACCAGGCAATCCAGGTCAGCCGGCTCGGCCGGGTCGATTACCTGCCGACGCTGGAGACGATGCAGCGCTACAGCGCCGAGCGCGGCCCCGACAGCGCCGACCAGCTCTGGCTCTGCGAGCATCCGCCGGTGTTCACCCAGGGCCTGGCCGGCAAGGCCGAGCATGTGCTGGCGGCCGGCAACATCCCGGTGATCCAGACCAACCGGGGCGGCCAGGTGACCTACCACGGCCCGGGTCAGGTCATGGCCTATCCGCTGCTCGACCTGCAGCGCGCCGGCTACTTCGTCAAGGAATATGTCTACCGGCTCGAAGAGGCCGTGATCCGCACGCTCGCGCACTGGAACGTCACGGGCCACCGCGTCGCCGGTGCGCCCGGCATCTACGTGCGCCTGGATGACCCGTTCTCGCACGCGGCCCTGACCGGCCCGGCCCCGGGCGGTGACCCGTTCCGTGGCCTCGGCAAGATCAGCGCGCTCGGCATCAAGGTGCACCGCCACTGCACCTACCACGGACTGGCGCTGAACGTCGCGATGGACCTCGAACCCTACGAACGCATCAACCCCTGCGGCTACGCTGGCCTCAAAACTGTCGATCTTCTTACAATCGGGGTCAGCGCGTCCCCCGAGGACGTGGCCGAGGTGTTGAGCCAGAAGCTCTGCGCCCTGCTGTCCGCCTGAGCGCGGCCTTCCCCAACCGGAACCCCACGATGTCGAGCAACCCCGTCGTCCACCAGGCGCAAGACGCCGAAAGCTACAACGCCAGCGCCAAGCAGAAGAGCCACGCCAAGACCGCGCGCATCCCGATCAAGATCGTGCCGGCCGAGGAAACGCTGCGCAAGCCCGAGTGGATCCGCGTCAAGGCCGGCAGCCCGAGCACGCGCTTCTACGAGATCAAGGACGTGCTGCGCCAGAACAAGCTGGTCACGGTCTGCGAAGAAGCCTCCTGCCCGAACATCGGCGAATGCTTCGGCAAGGGCACGGCGACCTTCATGATCATGGGCGACAAGTGCACGCGGCGCTGCCCGTTCTGCGATGTCGGCCACGGCCGCCCCGATCCGCTCGACGCCAACGAGCCGGCCAATCTGGCCAAGACGATTGCCGACCTCAGGCTCAAATACGTGGTGATCACCAGCGTGGACCGCGACGACCTGCGCGACGGTGGCGCCGGCCACTATGTCGAATGCATCCGCCAGACGCGCGAGCTGTCGCCCGCGACCCAGATCGAGGTGCTGGTGCCCGATTTCCGGGGTCGGCTCGACAAGGCGCTCGACATCCTGGCCGACGGCCTGCCCGACGTCATGAACCACAACATGGAAACGGTGCCGCGCCTGTACAAGGAAGCGCGTCCCGGTGCCGACTACGCGCACTCGCTCAAGCTGCTGAAGGACTTCAAGGCCCGCTTCCCCGGCATTCCGACCAAGAGTGGCCTGATGGTCGGCCTGGGCGAGACCGATGAGGAAATCCTCGATGTGATGCGCGACATGCGCACGCACGACATCGACATGCTGACGATCGGCCAGTACCTCGCGCCCAGCGGTCACCACCTGCCGGTGCGCCGCTACGTCCATCCGGACACCTTCAAGATGTTCGAGGCCAAGGCCCATGAGATGGGCTTCTCGCATGCGGCCGTCGGCGCCATGGTGCGCTCAAGTTACCACGCCGACCAGCAGGCGCACGCGGCCGGGGTCTGAACCCGGCGCCCTCAGCGCATGGGCGTCAGGGTCGGCGCCAGCACCGGGGCTGGCGCTGCCGCGCCCGGCTGGCGGCTCAGCGGCACGACGGTGATCTCGACCCGGCGGTTCAGCGCGCGCCCTTCGTCGGTCTCGTTGCTCGCGACCGGCTCGGACTCGCCCTTGCCCTCGGTTCGGATCCGATCGGCCGGCAGACCCTGGCTGACCAGATAGGCCCGCACGGCGGCGGCGCGGCGCAGCGACAAGGCGAGGTTGTAGGCATCAGTGCCGATCCAGTCGGTATGCCCGACCACCAGCACGACCTCGACCTCCAGCCCCTTGATCCGGGCCAGCAGCTCGTCCAGACTCTGGCGCCCGGCCGGTTTCAGCACCGACTGGTCGAAGTCGAACAGCGCGTCGGCCGACAGGTTGAGCTGGATCGGCGCCAGCGCCACCGGCTGGGCCGGTGCACGCCGCAGCGGCTCGGCCATCTCGTCGGGCACGAACGGCTCGGGCTCGTCGAAGGGACAGAGTTCCTCGGGCGGCAGCAGCGGCTCGCGGTCCTGGCCCACGTCCTGCAGGCTGGGCTGGTCGGGCCGCTCCACGCCCAGCGCGGCGGTCAGCCGGCCCATGCCGGCGAGCGTGCGTGCCTGAGCGATCAGCGCGTCATGGCGCGCGTTGACATGGGCGCGCCGGGCCTCGAACAGCTCGTTCTGGGTGTCGAGCAGGTCGAGCAGCGTGCGCTGGCCGATGTCGAACTGCTGGCGGTAGGCCTGCATCGCCTTGTCGATCGACAGGCGGTGCGTGTCGAGGTAGCCCAGCTGCTCCTGCAGCCGGATCAGGTCGTGATAGGCAATCGCCAGTGTCTGGCGCACGTCGCGGCAGGCCTTTTCCTGCAGGTCGCGCGCCTGGTAGCGCAGCTCGACCGCCTGCTGCTCGCGCGCCTGGTCGGCGCCGCCACGGTAGAGGTTGTAGTTCATCACCACCTCGGCCACCGTGCTGCCGTTCGGGCGCAGCACGCCATCGGCATTGCGCCCCCAGCTGTCGCGGATACGGAAATCCACCCGGGGCCAGTAGGCCGACTTGCGCGACTCGACCTGCCACTGGCTGGCGCGCACGTTCTCGTAGGCGGCATTGATGGCCGGACTGGCCGGCAGGCCGCGCTGCATCGCCTCGACCGCGCTGGCCGGCAGCCCTTGCAACCTCAGGGTGGCGGGCAGCACCGGCAGGCGCGACGGTGGTTTCTCGCCCATGATGCGCAGGTAGCGCGCGCTGACGTCGTGCAGGTTGGAACTCTCGGTCAGCAGATTCGATTCGGCCAGCGCCAGCCGGCCAGCCGACTGATCGACATCGACCCGACGCCCGACCCCGGCCGCCGCGCGCTCCTCGATCTGCTGCGCGGTGGCCTGGTGCTCCATGTAATTGGCACGGGCTTCCCCGACCAGCTCGCGGCGCCGCGCCACGTCGGCATAGGCCTGGAAGGCCTGCAGCGCGATGTTCTCGGAAGTGTCAAGCAATTCGTAATAGCGCACCAGCTTGGCATGGCCGAGGCGCCTGACCTCGCTGCTGGTGTAGCGGCCATCGAACAGCATCTGCGACAGTGCGATCTCGCCGGCGCTGCGCGTGTAGGGCTGGCCCGTGACCGGGCCGAAGGCCGAGGGGTGCTTCTGCTCCTCGCGCCCCAGGCCCAGGTTGAGGTCGAGGCGCGGCTTGTAGCCGTCGGCCCCCGCCTCGCGCTCGGCCGTGGCTGCCGTGAACTCGCGCCAGCGCGACTGCACCTCCGGATTGCTGACAATGGCCTTCTGCACCGCCGTCACCAGCGGCTCGGGCAGGGCTTGCGCGGCTGCCCCCTCCCCGATCAGCGCGAGCACCGCAGCCGACACCGCGCCCAGACTCCTGCATGGCTTCACTTCTGCCCTCCCTGTGCGTCCTGCGCGCCAGCCGACCAGCTGGCGACAAGATCGTTATCCGTCAGCTCACTATATCATTGGAACCATTTCATACATGGTTGAAACAGGAGTCCATGGATCGACACTCGATGCGACACTCGGGATTCAGGCATCCACCTTGAGACTGCCACCACTGATCATCTGATGGATGATGGCCATGTCGTCATCGGCACTGCCGAGCACGGCCGCCAAGGCCTGGCGATCGGCCAGGTTGTCGAACACAATCGCCTGCCGGGCGACAAAGGTCGAGCCGCCATCGTGGTCGATCGCGAGCGCCAGCGCAGGGCCCGAGCTGTCGAAACGCAGATATTGGGCCAGGTTGAAGTCCCCCGCGCCGTGCTCACCATCGAGCAGTTCGCGCAGATCGATCGCATCCCCGGCCCCGGGCTCGAAGTCGGTGATGTGGTCGCTGGCTGCCCCACGATCGGCGAGGTGCCAGACGAACACGTCGGCCCCCCCCCCCCCCCCCCCCCCCCGCCGCGCCACCGCCCGTCAGCGTGTCGCTACCGGCGCCACCGCTGAGGGTGTCGTCGCCGGACAGGCCGTTCAGCCGGTTGGCGCCATCGTTGCCACCGAGTTCGTCATCCAGGCGTGAGCCGGTCAGATTCTCGATGTTGACCAGGGTGTCGAGGCCCCGGCTGCGGGTGTCCTGGGGACCGGACAGCGCGAGCGATACCGTCACGCCTTGCGTCAGGGTATCGGCATCGTAGCTGGCGGTGTCACCGGCGGTGCCATGGTCGCCACCGTCGAGCAGATCGTCGCCAGCGCCGCCGCTCAGGACATCATCGCCGGCACCGCCGAGCAGCGTGTCGTTGCCACGACCACCATCCAGGGTGTCGTTGCCATCATCCCCACGCAGGACATCGGCACCCGCCTGGCCCTGGAGCCAGTCGTTGCCCTGGCCGCCATTCAGCGTGTCGTTGCCACTGCCTCCGCTCAGGTGGTTGTCGCCCGCGTTGCCACTCAGGACATCGTCATAGTCCGAACCAATCAGGTTCTCGATGCCAAGCAGCGTGTCCCGGCCGGCGCTGCCGGTGTCCTGGGGCCCGGACAGCGCGAGCGACACCGCCACGCCAATGCGACCCGGCCCTGGCGCCGCGTCGAAATAGCTGGCGGTGTCGCCCACGGTGCCGTTGGCCCCGCCGTCGAGGACATCATCCCCGATGCCGCCGGTCAGGATATCGTCGCCATCGCCGCCATACAGTGAATCGGCACCGGCATTGCCCAGCAGGCGGTCGTCACCGGCACCACCATCGAGCAGATCGTCGCCGTCACCACCCGCGAGGCCATCGTTGCCGTCGCCGCCATACAGAATGTCTGCGCCGGCCTGGCCTTCGAGGGTGTCGTCGCCCGCACCGCCGTCGAGCAGGTCATTGCCGGCACCGCCGAGCAGCACATCCCCCCCGCCCTCGCCCCACAGGACATCGGCGCCGGTCCCGCCAGACAGCGTATCGCTGCCATCGCCACCGGACAGGCTGTCGTTGCCGGCGCCGCCCGCGAGCCGGTTGCGCCCGCCATCGCCGCCCAGCCTGTCGTCATAGGCCGATCCGAGCAGATGCTCGATCCCGACCAGCGTGTCGATGCCAGCGGCACGGGTGTCCTGCGGGCCGCTGACGGCCAGCGACACCGCCACGCCTTCGGTGCCGGAAACGGCGGTGGCATCGGCATAGCTGGCCGTATCACCACCGGCATAGTTGTCCGAGAAGGAAAGAACTGGATTGCTGCCACCGTCAATCAGGTCATCCCCCGGACCGCCGCTCAGGACGTCGCTGCCGTTGCCGCCGTGCAGGGCATCGGCTCCGGCGCCGCCGATCAGCGTGTCATCGCCATCGCCGGCATACAGCGTCCGGTCGCCGGCATCCGCGACCAGCACCTCGGACTGGGCATCGCCCAGCACGGTATCGCTGCCGACCGACACCGTGAGCATCGCGTCCGAAGTGTCGCCATCGCCGTCGATCAGCGTGTAATCGAAGGTCTCGACCTGGGCCAGATCGAGCGGCGTGCTGTAGCGGAAAACGCCATGGTCCTGCGGATTGCCGGGATCGCCATCCATATCGACCGTCAGCGTCGCGCCGCCCGAGGTCTGGATCACCCAGGTTTTCGTCGCGGCATTCCAGCTGCCGGCGCTGCCCGAACCCTCGCCCTGGTCGTCGTAGCTCACGCCATCGACGCTGACCGACTGGATCATGCCGCCATCGGCCCCGACCTCGGCGCCGATATGCCGCTCGACACTCCCGGCGCCGCCGAGCATGAGCCGCAGGCCGGCCGCCACCGGCGCATCGTCCGCGATGCTGAACAGATCGGGCGCCAGCGCCAGCGGGGCGGCGGTCACGCCATAACCTGCCAGCTGAGCCGAAACCGAACTCGTGGAACCGTTCGCATCGCTCACGGTCTGGGTCAGGACCAGCGAGTGCCCGCCGGTCGTCTGCGCGGCATCGTCTCCGAGCAGGATCGCCCGCTCATCGCTGTCACCGGCGACCGGGTTCCAGATGCCCGGTCCGCCACGCGCGAATTCGACCATGCCGGTCGCGGCATCGACATGGAGCGTGAAATACGGCTCCGATCCGACCCGGCCCTCGATCGTGCCGTCGTCCACGAGATAGAGCAGGATTTCCGGCCCCGGACCGGAACCACCGGGATCGAGCGCATGGATGCCGCTGCCAATGCCATCGACGGCGCTGACCGTGCCCGCCGCATCGGTCGCGGTCAGGCCGAGGCTGAAGCGGAGGTCGCCCTTGCCGCCAGCGCCATAGTCCACCGCGTCGGAGCTGGACGCGTCCTGGCCGCGTCCCCGGTCGCTGTGGAAATAGACCGAGAAGTCCTCGCTCCGGCTCGACCAGCCGTTGCCGTCCGGCAGCGCCGTGCCGGGATCGTCCGGCGGCGACTCGTCGAGTCCCAGGGCATGCGGCGGATAATCCGAAACCCGGTCGTTCGAGTCACCCGTTTCGTCCGACCCGCTCGGAAGGCGCAACCGTGCCGTCGGCGCCGCGCCCGCGCTCATGCCCGGAATGTCGCTGACCAGCTCGATCCTGAGCCGGATGCCCGACACCAGATCGCCATCGCCATCCTGCGCCGACAGGCTGAATCCATCACCGAGCAGGCTGGCGACGCTGCCCTCCGCGCCCGCCACCTGCAGGCTGCGATCGAGCGTGAAGGTGTAGCCGCCGTCATCCCGGACGCCCAGGCGCGCGGCGGCCCCGTCCGGACCGGCCTGCACCTGCCCGTGCGGATCGAAGTAGAGCGTGACGCCGGCCGCACCCGCCGGGATCTCGACCACGCCGCCATCCCAGCTCATGGCCGTGAAATGGCTGAAGCCGTCGGCGCCCCAGCTGGCCTGATCCCTGAGGTCGCCATGTGACACCAGGGCCGTGCCCGGCCGAGCCAGCAGATCATGCTCGTCGAGACGCACCACCTCGCCCGCCCCGCCTGCCAGCAGCACCGGCACATCATCGCGCAGGAGCAGGCTCAGATCGACCACGGTGCTCACGCCCTGCTGATCCGTTCCGAGCAGATGCACGACCTGGGACAGGAGCAAGGGATTGCTGCCCTGGACCGGCTCATGGTTCACGCCACCCAGGACGGTAAAGGTGTAGCCGCCCGAGGCATCGACATCCAACCGCGCGGCCACTGGCTGCGAGCTGCCCTCGGCAAGCGGCTGGCCAGCGCGGTCAAAGGCGATCGACACGCTGCCGTGTGCGGGCAGCTCGATCGGGGCCAATGTCCCCGCCTCGCCGATACGGACCGCGCTCAGGGTGCCGCTGGCGGCGCCGCTCCAGACCTGGCCGCTGGCAGTGGCGCCCAGGGACGATGACCCGACGCCATTGCCACCCACCACGGCCGCTTCATCAACTTGCAACTGCGCGCTGCGCAGATCGGGCGGCGTGGGGTCTGCTGGCGGCGGCGCAGTCGGTGGGGGAGGATCAGGAGGCGGCGGCTCCGCTGGTGACGGCGCAACCAGCGGAAACGACGCCACGAAGCTCATGACCGGAGCCACAGCAGGTTGATCCGCTGGATCGGCAGCCGGAACCCCGGCACCTGCAGCGGGCGGGTAAGCGTAGGACAGGGAATCGACGCTCTCGGTGATGCGCAGCAGGCGCACGAAGCGGTTGCCATCGCCATCGGTGGCCGGCCCATCCCGGGCCGCCGTGGCGACCAAGAGCGGCGTCAAGTCGAGCGCTGGCGACAGCGGCGCCTGGGCCACCACGACGGGACTGGACAGCAGCCCGCCCATCGCCTCGGAGCGGGCTGCAACGTCCACCTGCAGCGGAACGGAATCAGGCGGCGGGCTGCTCTCGACCGCCGAATCAGATTCCGGTGCCGACGGAAGCAACAGCTCGACCGGGGTCGCAGCCGCCATCTGCCCGGCCTGGACCGCCTCGCTACTGCCTGCGGCCTGACGCACCGGCCGGCTGCTCGTGCTGGCGGGAGCGGGAAACTCTCCGCTGATCGGGCCGATTTCGACGATCCGTGCCATCTGCTTCCTTCACTCGGGACTTTTCAGCAGACTAGCGTGACGACAGATACATGACTATCGCCTAAAACAACAGTTTTATATCTTTTTCATACCAGGACATCCCAGTCCTGGCCGACGCATGATTCCGTCATCGGCGCCGCTGCGCTTCAGCGCTCGGCCAGCGCGTTGGCCTTGGCGCGCAGCACCGGCTTGAGCAGATAGGACAGCACCGAGCGCTTGCCGGTCAGGATATCGACCTGCGCCACCATGCCCGGGATCACCGGCAGATGCTCGCCGAGCGCGGCCTTGCGGGTGCGCAGCCGCACAAGGTAGAAGGCATTGCCCTTGGGGTCGATCACCGAATCGGCGCCGATGTTCTCGACCACGGCTTCGAGCCCGCCGTAGATCGAGAAATCGTAGGCGGTGAACTTGACCATCGCGGCCAGTCCGGGGCGCAGGAAGGCGATGTCGCGCGGCGTGATCTGGGCTTCAAGGATCAGCGCGTCATCGAGCGGCACGATCTCGACCACTTCCTTGCCCGGCTGGACCACGCCGCCGACGGTATTGACCAGCAGGCGCTTGACGGTGCCGCGCACGGGCGATCTGATTTCGGCTTTGGCCACCTTGTCGGCCAGCGCGCGGCCACCCTCCTTGAGCGCCGACAGCTTGCCCAGGGTCTCGGACAGCTCGGCGCTCATCTGGTTGCGGGCATTGAGCTGGACTTCCTCGATCTTGCGCTGGGCCTCGGCGATCGCGGCCTGCACGCGCGCGCTCTGGGCCACGGCCTGCTCGCGCTCGCCGCGCAGCCGCGCGAGATCGCGCTCCAGCCGCAGCACCTCGACCTCGGACACCGCGCCGGTGCGCACCAGCGGCCGGGTCACGCCGAGTTCCTGTTGCAGCAGTTCGTGGGCGCGCTCGGCCTGCTCGCGCCGCGCCTGCATCTCGCGCAGTTCCTGCTGGCGCTGCGACAACTGGTTCTGGGAGATCGCGACCTGGGCCGCGATCTCGTCGCGCCTGGATTCATACAGGCGCCGCTCGTGCGCCACGACCTCGGCGGCATCGCGCGCCAGATCGTCCGGCGGCGTGAAGGACTGGCCGCGCGTCAACGCCTGCAGGCGCAGCGCCTTGGCGCGCAGCGCGAGCTGGCTGGCCCGGCTCTCGCCGAAGTTGGACTGGAAGCGGGTCGGATCGACGCGCAGCAGTGGCTCGCCAGCCTCGACCACCTGGCCCTCGCACACCAGGATTTCATCGACCACGCCGCCATCGACGCTCTGAACCACCTGGAGCTGGCTGCTCGGCACCACCCGGCCTTCGCCGCGCGCAACCTCGTCGATCTCGGCCAGCGCGGCCCACAGCAGCAGCAGCGCGACCAGCAGCGCGGCCACGCGCAACAGCGCGCGCGCGCGCAGCGGCTCCTGCTGCAGCTGGGCCCAGTCGGCGTCGCCGGCCCAGTCGGTGCTCTCGTTGCGGGTCGGTGGCGTCATGCGCTCGACCCAGGCGCCGAACCAGCGCTCGCCGCAACGCCGCAGCGGCGCGCTCCAGCGCGCGATGCCCTCGAAACCCTGGCGTGCCAGCAGCGCCATCATGCGGCCTTGGCAACCTGGCCCTGGCGCAGCGCCGCGACCACCTGCTCGCGCGGGCCGTCGGCGACGATGCGCCCGCCATCGATCACGATGATGCGATCGGCCAGATCAAGCAGCGCATTGCGGTGGCTGACCAGCAGCACGGTCTTGCCGCGCACCTGCTCGGCCAGGCGCTGCTTGACCGCCTGCTCGCTGGCATGGTCCATGGCCGAAGTCGGCTCGTCGAGCAGCAGGATGGCCGGATCTCCGAGCACGGCGCGCGCAATCGCCACCCCCTGGCGCTGCCCACCCGAAAGCGACTCGCCACGCTCGCCGACCGGCAACTCGAAACCCTGCGGATGGGCGTTGACCTGCTCCAGCAGGCCACCGACGGTCGCGGCCCGCACCAGCGCGGCGTCGTCGGCCAGCGGCGCGCCGAACGTGATGTTCTCGCGCAGGCTGCCGTGGAACAGCATCACGTCCTGCTGCACATAGCCGATCTGGCGCCGCAGCTCGGCCGGGTCGAGCTGGCGCAGGTCGATGCCGTCGATCAGGACCGCGCCACTGGTCGGCTGGTACAGGCCCAGGATCAGCTTTTCGAGCGTACTCTTGCCCGAGCCGATGCGGCCCAGGACCGCGACCTTCTCGCCGGGCCGGATGTGGAAGCTGAGCTGCTGCAGCGCCGGCGTCGCCTGCCCCGGATACTGGAAACTGACGTCGCGGAACTCGATTCCGCCCTGGAGCGCACCGCGCGCGACGAACTGGGCATCGGCCGCGCGCTCGCCGGCGCGCGTCATCAGCGGGTCGAGCGCTTCGAGCGCGGTCGCGGCCTGGTGGTACTGCACCAGCAGGCCCGCGACCTGCGCGATCGGCGCCAGCGCGCGCGAGGCCAGCATGGTACAGGCGATCAGCCCGCCCATGCTGAGCGCGTGCTCGCCGATCAGGTGCACGCCCAGGACCACGAGCGCCAGATTGACCATCTGCTGCACGAAGTTCGCGCCATGGCTCGCGCTCGCCGACAGCAGTCGCAGCTGGGCACCGACGCGCGCCAGCAGCGCGGCGCTCTTTTCCCATTGGCGCTGGATGCGGCCCTCGGCCCCCAGGGCCTTGAGCGTCTCGAAGCCGACCAGGGCCTCGATCAGCGTGGCGTTGCGCTGCGCGCCGGCGCGCTGGCTGGTCTGGGTCAGCCCATGCATGCGTACCTGCACCGCGAGCGCGTAGGCCAGCAGCAGCAGCGCGCCGATCAGCAGCGGCACCAGCATCGGCCAGGCGATCCAGCCGACGCCGACGACGAAGATCAGCGCGAACGGCAGGTCGATGAAGGCGACCACGGTGGCCGAGCCGATGAAGTCGCGCACCGATTCGAACGAGCGCAGGGTCGCGGCGAAGGCACCGGCCGAGGCCGGGCGCTGTTCCATGCGCGCGCCGAGCACGCGCTCCATGATCGCAGTCGAGAGCCTCACGTCGGCGCGGCTGCTCGCGAGATCGACGAAGCGCCCGCGCAGCACGCGCAGCGCCAGGTCGCCGGCCAGCACCAGCAGCAGGCCCGCCGACAGCGCCGCCAGCGTGTCGAAGGCCTGGTTCGGCACCACGCGGTCGTAGACGTTCATCGTGAACAAGGGCATGGCGAGCGCGAACAGGTTGCTCAGCAGCGCCGCCAGCAGCACGTCGCGGTAGAGCGCGCGGTTCTCGGCCATCACGTGCCAGAACCAGTGGCCGGCCGCGCCGGGTCGGGGCTCGGGCACGCGCGCGTCGAAGCGCAGGCGCGGTCGGGCGTAGATCGCGCGACCGCCGTAGCGCGCCTCGACCTCGGCCAGCGGCAGCTCCTGTGGCGCATCACCCAGTTCGGGATAGAGCAAGCGCAGCGTGCCGCCGTCGCCCGATCGCCCGAGCAGCAGACAGGCACGCTGCTCGTGCAGCAGCAGCACGACCGGAAACAGCTCCTCGCGCAACGCGGCCAGCGGCTGCCGGACCACCTGGCTGCCCAGGCCGGCGCGCTGCGCCGCGCGGGCAAACAGGGCCGGCGTGAGCCGCCCCTGCTCCAGCGGCAAGCCGGCCAGCACGCCGTCCGGACCGATGGCGATCCCGTGACTGCGCGCCAGAATCAACAGGCAGGCCAGCAGCTCATCGCACCCGGCGTCGGCCACGGCCCTGCTCTCCAGCTTGAGCTGGCTGATGTTCGACATGAATCCCCCCTCCACTGCCTGGGACCGGCGGCCCGGACGGGCCGCCCCCTCCCGCTTCTGCGCCGGGATGGGTGGATTCAGTGTAGCAAAGCGCGGCTCAGCCGGCCATCAGGTCGGCGGGCTTCTCGCTATGCACCACCTGCTGCGCCCAGGCGCCGAGCTTGCGCGTGTCCGAGCGCAGGATCTGCTGCTTGACCGCCAGGATCTGCGACGGGTGCATCGAGAAGGTGCGCAGCCCCAGGCCGAGCAGCAGCCGGGTCATGGTCGCGTCGCCGGCCATCTCGCCGCAGACGCTGACGCTCTTGCCCTGGGCCAGACATTCGGCGATGGTGCCGGCGATCAGCTGCAGCACTGCCGGATGCAGCGGGTCGTAGAGGTGGGCCACGCTTTCATCGACGCGATCGATCGCCAGCGTGTACTGGATCAGGTCGTTGGTGCCGATCGACAGGAAATCGAAATGGCGCAGAAACATCGGCACCGTCAGCGCCGCCGCCGGCACCTCGATCATCGCACCGAGCCGCACCGGACCATAGACCTCTCCGCGCAGGTCGAGCTGCTGGCGCGCCTTGGCCAGCATTTCCTTGACTTGCTCGATCTCGTGGCGATGCGCCACCATCGGAATCAGCAGGTTGACCTTGCCGTGCGCGGCCGCACGCAGGATGGCGCGCAGCTGGGTCAGGAACATAGCGGGCTCGGACAGGCTCCAGCGGATCGCCCGCAGGCCCAGCGCAGGATTGGCGTGATCGTCGCGGACATGGCGATCGAGCGGCTTGTCGGCGCCGACATCCACCGTGCGGATCGTGACCGGCAGGCCATGCATGCCCTCGACCGCCGCGCGGTAGGCCTGGTACTGCTCCTCCTCGTCGGGCAGCTTGCCGTTGCGGCCCATGAACAGGAATTCGGTCCGGAACAGGCCGACGCCGAGCGCGCTGACCGCCAGCGCCGGCGCCGTGTCGCCGGGCTGCTCGATATTGGCCAGCAGCTCGACCCGCTCGCCGTCCAGGGTCACGGCCGGGGTGTTCTTGATCTGCTTGAGCCGGCCACGCTGCAGCATGATCTCGCGCTGGCGGAACTCGTACTCGGAGCGCACCGCCGGCGAGGGATTGACGATCAGCACGCCGGCATCGCCGTCGATGATGACCCAGTCGTCCTGGCGCACGAGCTGGCTCGCGGTGCGCGCGCCGACCACGGCCGGAATGTCCATGCTGCGCGCGACGATCGCGGTATGCGAGGTCTTGCCCCCGACATCGGTCACGAAACCGGCGAACACGCTCTGCTTGAACTGCAGCATGTCGGCCGGCGAGAGGTCGTGCGCGACCAGGACCAGCGGATCATCGAGGCTCACGGCATCGGGCCGGCCGGAACCGACGGTCGCCACCGGCGACGCGGCACCGCGCAGCTGGCGCAGCAGGCGCTCGGTCAACTGTTCGAGATCGGCCTTGCGCTCGCGCAGATAGGGATCTTCCATCTCGTCGAACTGCTTGGCCAGCTGTTCGAGATTCGAGGTCAGCGCCCACTCGGCGTTGTAGTGCCGCTCGACCACCCAGTAGGCCACGCCGTCGCGCAGCTGCCGGTCCTCCAGCAGCATCAGATGCACGTCGAGCAGCGCGTTGAGTTCCTGATGCACCTCGCGCGCCTCGGTCTTCTGCAGGCTGTGCTGGATGCGCTGCAGTTCCTCGATCACGCCGTCGCGCGCATCGCGCAGCCGCCGCAGTTCAGCCGGCACCTGCTCGATGCCGATGAAGTAGTGCGCCACATCCAGACGGCTGGACGCCACCAGCACGGCACGCCCGATGGCGATGCCGCGCGAAACCGCCTGGCCATGAACGGTGAACGTCACTCGCCTTCTCCGAACTTGTCGTTGATCAGCGCGAGCAGCGCGTCCATTGCCTCCTGTTCCTGCGGGCCGTCGGTTTCGAGCACGACGGCGCTGCCGAGTCCGGCGGCCAGCATCATGACGCCCATGATGCTCTTGGCGTTGATGCGGCGGTCGTTGCGACTGAGCCAGACCTCGCAGGGAAAGCTGCCCGCCAGCTTGGTGAGCTTGGCCGAGGCCCGGGCGTGCAGGCCGAGCTTATTGCTGATGGTCGCGTTGGTCTTGATCATGGCTGGTTCTGCGTTGCTGGTTTTGCGGCGCCGTCGCCGACACCGAAATCACACCTTGTGTCCCCCCCATCATCGCGCGCGTCACCAAGGCATCAAGTGACTCGTCCCGGTATGATATCGCGCGCAGCAGCATCGGCAGATTGACCCCGGTCAACAGGCGCGAATGCACGCCATCGACCAGCTTGCTCGCCACGTTGCAGGGCGTCGCGCCGAACAGGTCGGCCATCACCAGGAACTGGGGCGTGGCGAACTGCTCGACGATCAGCCGCGCCTGGGCCAGGGTTTCCTCCGGCGGGGCGTTGGCCTGTACATCGAGCGCCGCCACTGCGTCGGCCGCATCGGGGAACACATGCAGCACGCATTGGCGCAGCGCATTGGCCAGCGGCGCATGGGCGATGATCATGATAGCGTTCATGGCCGTGATTATCAGCCGGGATCCGGCGCCGCCTCAGCCGGGAAAGCCCGCGCTTTCGGGCCGCCGGCGCGCCCGGCCCGATGCCCCCATCTGGTCAGACTGACCGCTCCTGGGAGACAATCCAGCTGTCACATATTTCAGCGCTCCATCCATGTCACTCGCCTGCGCGGCGCGCCGCCGCACCCTGACCCTTGCCGCCCTGGCCACCCTCGGCGGCGTGGGCCTGTCCGGTCTCGCTGCCTGCGGCACGCGCGATCCCGCACCCCAGTCCCGCTTCCTGCTGCTCGATGGCAGCACGCTCGACAGCGGCGCGCTCAAAGGCAAGGTCACGCTGGTCAATTTCTGGGCCACGACCTGCACCAGCTGCGTGCAGGAAATGCCCGAGCTGATCGCGACCTACCGCAAGTACGAGGGCCAAGGTCTCGAAACCGTTGCGGTCGCGATGAGCTACGACCCGATCGAATGGGTGCTGAACTTCGCGCAGAGCCGCCAGCTGCCGTTCAAGGTCGCGTTCGACCGCGACGGCGGCCTTGCCAGGCAATGGGGCGAAGTCCGGCTCACGCCGACAACCTTCGTGATCGACCGCCAGGGCCAGATCGTCAAACGCTATGTCGGTGCGCCCGACTTCGCGGCGTTGCATCAGCTGCTCGAACAACTGCTGGCACAGGCCTGAGGACGGTATGCCGATACCTGCCACCTCCCCGATGGTCATGACTCCTGCGCTGGAACCCGACTGCCGCATCCTGCTCGCGAACGCGTCCGCCGACATGGAAACGGTGCGCGCGCTGTTCATCGACTACCAGCAAAGCCTCGGCATCGACCTGGATTTCCAGCATTTCGACCAGGAACTGCGCGATCTGCCGGGCGAGTACCAGTCGCCCTACGGCGCGCTGCTGCTGGCACGGGTCGATGGCCGGCCGGCCGGCTGCTGCGCGTTCCGGCCGCTGCTCAGCAGCGACTACCCGAACGCCTGCGAGATGAAGCGCCTCTACGTGCGCTCCGCGTTCCGCAAGCTCGGCCTCGGGCGGCTGCTGGTCGAGCAGACGCTGCTGCAAGCCCGTCAGGCGGGTTTTGACAGCATGCTGCTCGACACGCTCAGCGACATGGAGGCCGCGCGCGCGCTGTACCAGGATTGCGGCTTCGTCGAGGTCGCCCCCTACTACCACAACCCGTTGCCGGGCGCGCACTACCTCAAGGTCGAACTCTGAGGCTTCAGGCCGAGCGCGCCTGCTCCAGCAGCGTGCCGGCGTCGCTGACCTCGAACTTGCCCGGCCCCTCGACGTTGAGCGTCTTGACCACGCCGTCCTTGACCAGCATCGAATAGCGGTTGCTGCGCAGGCCCAGGCCCTTGCCGTTCAGGTCCAGCGTCAGGCCGGTGGCTTGGGCGAAGGCGGCGTCGCCGTCGGCCAGCATGCGCACCTTGCCGCCGGTCTGCTGGTCGCGCGCCCAGGCGCCCATCACGAAGGCGTCATTGACGCTGACGCACCAGATCTCATCGACGCCGGCAGCCTTGAGTGCCTCGGCCTGCTCGACGTAACCCGGCACATGCTTGGCCGAACAGGTCGGCGTGAAGGCGCCCGGCACCGCGAACAGCGCGATCGTCTTGCCGGCGCAGGCCTGTGCCACATCGACCGGATTCGGCCCGAGGCTGCAGCCCTCGCTCTCGACTTCCTGGTACTCCATCAGCGTGACGGCGGGCAATTGGTTTCCGACTTGGATCATGGGTCTGCTCCTCGATGCGCCCCTGCGGGGCGGGTTGATGATGTGCGCAATGCACGGGCGAAAAAAAACGACCGAGAGATTCTCGGTCGTTTTTCGGATTCGTGCCCGAAGGCAGCGAAACAGGCTTACAGCAGGCCGGCCTTTTGGACCAGGCGGGCAACCACCCAGCTCTTGGTCTTGGACAGCGGACGGCATTCGGCGATCTCGACGATGTCGCCCAGCTTGTAGTCGCCGTTTTCGTCGTGCGCGTGGTACTTGCTCGACTTCATCACGATCTTGCCGTACAGCTCGTGCTTGACGGCACGTTCGACCAGCACGGTCACGGTCTTGGCACGCTTGTCGCTAACGACCTTGCCGATCAAGGTGCGCTTGAGGGAGGTTTTGGCTTCCGTCATGGTCACTCCTTACTTGGCGGCTTGCTTTTCAGCAAGGATGGTCTTCGCACGGGCGATGGCACGACGGGTGCTGCGCAGCGTGGCGAGGTTGGACAGTTGTTGGGTAGCCTTCTGCATGCGAAGGTTGAAGTGCGCCTTTTGCAGCGACTTCACTTCGGCTTCCAGAGCGGCCACGTCTTTTTGGCGCAGTTCAGCAGCTTTCATCTCATGTTCTCCTGATCACTGGCCCAGCATGCGGGTCACGAAGGTCGTGCGCAGCGGCAGCTTGGCGGCGGCGAGGGTGAACGCTTCGCGAGCGAGCTGCTCGGGAACGCCCAGGATCTCGTACAGCACCTTGCCGGGCTGGATCTCGGCGACGTAGTACTCCACGCCACCCTTGCCGTTACCCATACGGACTTCGGCGGGCTTCTTCGAGATCGGCTTGTCCGGGAACACGCGGATCCAGATGCGGCCGCCACGCTTGATGTGACGGGAAATCGCACGACGCGCGGCTTCGATCTGTCGAGCCGTCAGACGGCCACGGTCAGTGGACTTCAGGCCGAAATCGCCAAAGGCCACGGTGTTGCCAGTGGTGGCAACGCCGGTGTTGCGGCCTTTTTGCTCTTTACGGTATTTACGGCGAGCAGGTTGCAGCATTTGTCAGTTCTCCTTAGGCCTGGGGCTTGTCGCTGCCGTCAGCCGGAGCGGCGAAGCTGCCGCCACGGCGCGGGCCGCCACGACCGGGACGGTCGCCACGGGCATCACGGCGCGGGCCACGCGGACGACGCTCTTCTTCCGGACGCGGGGTGCTGTCCAGCGAGGGGGCGTCGGCACGACCCAGGTTGTCGCCCTTGTAAACCCACACCTTGACACCGATGATGCCGTAGGTGGTCAGAGCTTCGGACGTGCCGTAGTCGATGTCGGCGCGCAGGGTGTGCAGCGGCACACGGCCTTCGCGGTACCACTCGACGCGGGCGATCTCGGCACCGTTCAGACGGCCCGAAGACATGATCTTGATGCCCTGGGCGCCCAGGCGCATCGCGTTCTGCATCGCGCGCTTCATGGCGCGGCGGAACATGATGCGCTTTTCGAGCTGCTGGGTGATCGAGTCGGCAATCAGCTTGGCATCGACTTCGGGCTTGCGCACTTCCTCGATGTTGACGGCGACCGGCACGCCGAGCTTGACGGCCAGTTCCTTCTTCAGCTTCTCGATGTCCTCGCCCTTCTTGCCGATCACGACGCCCGGACGTGCCGAGAAGATCGTGATGCGGGCGTTCTTGGCGGGGCGCTCGATGATCACGCGCGACACGGCGGCGTTCTTCAGCTTGGTCTTCAGGTACTCGCGCACCTTGATGTCTTCGGCCAGCATGCCGGCGAAGTCACGGTTGGAGGCGTACCAGCGGCTGGCCCAGTTGCGGCTCACCGCCAGGCGGAAGCCGGTAGGATGGATTTTCTGTCCCATAGTCTTCCTTTTGGCCTCAGTTACCGACCGTCACGTAGATGTGGCAGGTGGGCTTGCTGATGCGGTTGCCACGACCCTTGGCGCGGGCCGAGAAACGCTTGAGCGTGGTGCCTTGTTCGACGTAGATGGTCTTGACCTTCAGTTCGTCGATGTCGGCGCCGTCATTGTGTTCGGCGTTGGCGATGGCGGAGAGCAGAGCCTTCTTGACGATGCCGGCAGCTTTTTTCTGCGTGAACGTCAGGATGTTCAGGGCCTGGTCGACCTTCTTGCCACGAATCAGGTCGGCCACCAGGCGACCTTTGTCGACCGACAGGCGAACGCCGCGAGCGATAGCGGAGGTTTCCATGGTGTGTCCTTACTTCTTGGCTTTCTTGTCGCCGGGGTGACCCTTGAAGGTACGGGTCAGCGAGAACTCGCCGAGCTTGTGGCCGACCATCTGATCGGTCACGTACACCGGCACGTGCTGCTTGCCGTTGTGAACGGCGATCGTCAGGCCGATGAAATCGGGCAGGATCATGGAGCGACGCGACCAGGTCTTGACCGGCTTCTTGTCCTTGGTGGCGACGGCCTTCTCGACCTTGGCCAGCAGGTGATGGTCAACGAACGGACCTTTTTTGAGCGAACGAGTCATTTACGTAACCCCTTACTTCTTGCGACGCGAAACAATCATGTTCTGCGTGCGGCGGTTGTTGCGGGTACGGTAGCCCTTGGTCAGGTTGCCCCACGGATCCACCGGCGGCATACCAGTACCGGTACGGCCTTCACCACCACCATGCGGGTGGTCAACCGGGTTCATGGCGACGCCACGGACGGTCGGACGGATACCCATGTGACGCTTGACACCGGCCTTGCCCAGCTGACGCAGGCTGTTCTCGGTGTTCGACACTTCGCCAATGGTGGCGCGGCAATCGACGTGCACCTTGCGCACTTCGCCCGAACGCATGCGGACTTGGGCGTAGATGCCTTCGCGAGCCAGCAGGACGGCGGAAGCGCCGGCCGAACGGGCGATCTGGGCACCGGCACCGGGCTTGAGCTCGATGCAGTGGATGGTCGAACCGACGGGGATGTTGCGGATCGGCAGCGTGTTGCCGACGCGGATCGGCGACTCGGAACCGCTCAGCAGCGTGGCGCCGACTTCAACGCCACGCGGGGCGATGATGTAGCGGCGCTCGCCATCGGCGTAGCACAGCAGCGCGATGTGCGCGGTGCGGTTCGGGTCATATTCCAGACGCTCGACCTTCGCGGGGATGTTGTCCTTGTTGCGGACAAAATCGACCACGCGGTAGTGGTGCTTGTTGCCACCGCCCTTGTGACGGACCGTGATGTGACCGTTGTTGTTGCGGCCAGCCTTCTGGAACTGCGGCTCCAGCAGCGGCGCGTAACCGGCACCCTTGTGCAGGGTGTCACGGGTGACCTTCACCATGCCACGACGGCCCGGCGAAGTCGGCTTCATCTTGATAACTGCCATGATTAGACTGCCTCCCCACCGAAGCTCAGCTCTTGGCCGGCGGCCAGAGTCACATAGGCTTTGCGAACATGGTCACGGCGACCGACGGTCTTGCCGAAACGCTTGGTCTTGCCCTTCTGGTTCAGGACGTTGACGGCCGAAACCTTGACGTTGAACAGCAGCTCCACGGCGGCCTTGATCTCGGGCTTGGTGGCGTCTTGCAGCACCTTGAACAGCACGGCGTTGGACTTCTCGGCGGCCATGGTGCCCTTTTCGGACACGATGGGCGCGACCAGCACCTGCATCAGGCGGCCTTCGTCAAACTGGACGTTGCTCATGCGAACATCTCCTTGAGTTTGTCGATGGCACCCTTGGTGACGATCACTTTCTTGTAGTGAACCAGCGACAGCGGATCGGCGTAACGCGGCTCAACCACCAGCACGTGGGGCAGGTTGCGCGCAGCCAGGTACAGGTTCTCGTCGATCTCGTCGGCGATCACCAGCACGGACTTGAGGTTCATGGCCTTGAACTTGTCGGCCAGCAGCTTGGTCTTGGGTGCGTCCAGCTTGAGGCTGTCAACCACGGCCAGGCGGCCTTCACGAACCAGTTGCGAGAAGATCGACGCCATGCCGGCGCGGTACATCTTCTTGTTCAGCTTCTGGCTGAAGTTCTCGTCCGGGCTGTTCGGGAAGATCCGGCCGCCCCCACGCCACAGCGGCGAGGAAGTCATACCGGCGCGGGCGTTGCCCGTGCCCTTCTGGCGGAACGGCTTCTTGGTGCTGTGCTTGACCTGCTCGCGGTCCTTCTGGGCACGGGTGCCCTGGCGCGCGTTGGCCTGGTAAGCCACCACCAGCTGATGGATCAGCGATTCGTTGTAGTCACGGCCGAAGACGGTTTCCGGCACTTCCACGGTGGAAGCGGCTTGACCCTGGTCGTTCAGGAGTTCAACTTGCATCACTTAGCCCCTTTGCTGGCAGCTTTGACGGCGGGACGCACGGTGACGAAGCCACCCTTGGAGCCCGGCACGGCGCCCTTGATCAGCAGCAGCTGACGGGCTTCATCGACGCGGACCACATCCAGGTTCTGGGTGGTCACGGTCTCGTCGCCCATGTGGCCGGTCATCTTCTTGCCCGGGAACACGCGACCCGGATCCTGCGCCATCGAGATGGAGCCCGGGACGTTGTGCGAACGGCTGTTACCGTGGGAGGCACGCTGCGACGCGAAGTTGTGGCGCTTGATGGTGCCTGCGAAGCCCTTACCGATGGAGGTGCCTTGCACGTCCACCTTCTGGCCGGCCGCGAACAGCGCGGCGACGGGCACGACGGAGCCAGCAGCGTACTGGGCTGCGACTTCGGCGCTGACGCGGAATTCACGCAGGATTTCACCAGCTTCGACGCCAGCCTTGGCCAGGTGACCGGCTGCGGGCTTGGTCACACGGGAAGCGCGACGCTGACCGAAGGTCACTTGCAGGGCGTCATAGCCATCGTTGGCCTGGGTTTTGACCTGTGCCACGCGGTTGTTGGACACGTCGAGCACCGTGACGGGCACTGCATCCCCGTCATCGGTGAACAGACGCATCATGCCCACCTTGCGGCCCAACAACCCGAGGGAGTTGCTCAGACTCATTGTTTTCTCCGTTCCCGACTTCAATTGGCCGGGGCTGATGCACGTCGGGCACAGGCCCTGGTGCGGGTTAAAACACCACAGGCGCGCCGCCCTGTCGTTGCTCCCGCAAGCGACAAGGCAGCACACCTGTGCTGCGAAGACCGAGATTCTAGAACGCGGTCAGGAAAATTGCAAGCCCCGCGCCCACTGGGGGTGCCGGGGCAGGCCGATCAAGGCTTACTGCAGCTTGATTTCGACGTCCACGCCGGCCGGCAGGTCCAGCTTCATCAGGGCGTCAACGGTCTTGTCGGTCGGATCGACGATGTCCATCAGGCGCTGGTGGGTGCGGATCTCGAACTGGTCGCGGCTGGTCTTGTTGACGTGCGGCGAACGCAGGATGTCGAAGCGCTTCATGCGGGTCGGCAGGGGCACCGGGCCCTTGACGATCGCGCCGGTGCGCTTGGCGGTATCGACGATTTCGGCGGCGGAGGTGTCGATCAGCTTGTAATCGAAGGCCTTCAGACGGATGCGGATCTTTTGCTTGTTCATGACTGGTTCCTTGAGTATGGGATGGCTCTGAAAAGCGCCGGCCTAGGGGCGGCCGGCGCCGATCGGATCTCAGTCCAGAATCTTGGCGACGACGCCGGCGCCGACGGTGCGGCCGCCTTCGCGGATGGCGAAGCGCAGGCCTTCTTCCATGGCGATCGGGGCGATCAG
>Ga0228698_1000128_pt1 | contig 69333 bp, 99 predicted proteins | sample McNCre117_Aug_MG_FD_178015 | JGI IMG/M metagenome (GOLD analysis project Ga0228698, IMG submission 178015) | Freshwater microbial communities from McNutts Creek, Athens, Georgia, United States - 1-17_Aug_MG | ecosystem: Environmental > Aquatic > Freshwater > Creek | place: USA: Georgia...
ACCTGGGCACCTGGGCACCTGGGCACCTGGGCACCTGGGCACCTGGGCACCTGGGCACCTGGGCACCTGGGCACCTGGGCAACCGGGTAGCAGAAAGGTCGAGGCACCTGGGAAGCCGGGTAGCTGGGAAGCCGGGCAGAAGGGTGGAGGGCAGAGAATCGCCCTAGTAGAAGCCTTGGGTGAAGGCAAAAAGAAACCCCGGAGGGTTAGTCCGGGGTTATGGAAGAGTTACTGGGTGTAGGGTACAGGCTACAGGTACTTGCGTACTTTGATGGTGTACTCGACATCGCCAGAAGTGAAAAGGTCTCCTGTGTCGATACGGGTAACCACAGAGCCTGGGTTGTCGATCAGTTCCTTGGCCCGGTCCTTCATGGAGTTGTTGGTAAAGAATGGCTTACCGGAAAGAGCAACAGGAGAAACGGGTTCCCAGGATTCCCGTTCTCGCCGGGCAATGAGTTCATTCATCGCCCCCACCAACTCCATTACCCAGTGAATCTCGTTGATGCATTTGGGCCGGTCGGTGACATCCATCGGGCGTATGGTGTTGTGGGCAGATAGTTCGATGGTACCCACAGACGCAAACATTCGGCTATCCATCAGTTTCTGAGTACCTGGGTACCTGACGGAGTCCATGACCGCGTAGTTGGGGTTGAGGCTCTTGAACTCGGTATGGATCTTGCCATCCTTGTACGTGAACTGGGCATAGATAGGACGGCCTCCTGACTGATCCCGGCGAGTCTCGTAGTACGGGTGCGGTTGCGACATCTTAACGCCCGCGACCAGCGTCAAACCAAAGTGGTTCATGATTTCCTTGTACTGAGCCACTTTATCCGTTTCCAGGTCCTTGGCCCTCGCATATCGGTAGTAGGCGGACCGGGCTGAGTTGTGGAGGCGGGTTACAGTCTCGTAACGTGTCCAGAGGTACTTGACGTATTCTTTCTGGGTTTCCCCTTCGAGTGGTTTGCGGCACGCGAGGTCAAAGGTACACCCGGTTCTGCGTCGATCCTGGTCTGGATCGGCATCAAACAACACGTATTCCGCATTGGCATCGGTACCCGGCTTACTTACCCGGAAACCGAAACGAGTGTTGCTGGTGTGCTCGAAGAATCTGTGCTGTCCAGACAGTTCCAACTGGAACAAAACCACTCCCGATGAGAAGTATCGGGCGGTAATATGTAGCTCCTGGGCCTCGGCGCCTGCGTTGGCCTTGGCCTGTTCCAGCTTGCTTGTGTACCGGGTAACCCGCTTGTTGCCATTGTCGTGCGGCTTGAAGCGGTACAAACGCTCCAGGGTGTCGAATACCTCAGTGGCGGCTGCCTCTACGTCCACCTTGGGCTTGCGAAGTGAGGCGAGGATATCCTCGATGTACTTCTTAGCCTGGGCATCGGCATCGTCGCCGTTGAAGTACTTGTCGCCGAAATCCGGTACTTTTTTATAGCCTTGGCCTGTAACAGCGACGTACGGGTACACGAAGATTTCCCGTTTGTTTGGGTTGTGGAGTCCAAAATGGATTTCAAGCTCCGAAAACCCAGCAAACTTGAGTTTGTATGCATGTGCCCACATCTTGGTACACTTCACGCCCTCGGTTCTCCCGTACTCGGCAGCCATTTCCACTACCAACTCTGCGTTGGTGAGTTTGTCCGCTGCGAGGTCGCTCTCGTTGATCCAGAGCGCTTGCTGTTTGCCCTGGGCACCGGTGAACTCGACCTTGTACTCGGTACGCCCCGGCCATACGTGGGCAACGAACATGCGCTCCTTCACCACGCCTCGTAGCGGGATTGATTCCACTTTGACCCGGTCTCCCACCTTGAACTTGTACATGCTGATTTGCAAGTTATTCCCAGGAGACCACATACTGTCTGAAAATCCTAGTTTTGTCATTATTCATCTTTCTTTTGGGTGGCGACTACGATTTGTTCCAATAGTTTCCGTAAGTTTTGCAAGGCTCGCCACCGGATTTCGCTTTGCTTGACTTCGTCGCACTTGTGGCGCAACGTCTCTTCCAATCTATCGATCTCGCCGAGTAAACGCATTACCCAGCAAGCACAAAAAAGGGCGATAGCACAAGCTACCAGCCCTATTCCCCAAACAATACAGAACAGTACGTCCTGTGTGTCTTGTGTGGTCATGGCTACTCTTCCCCGTCTTCAAACACTTCGCGAGATAGCTCGACGTAGTGGGCTTGAAGATCGGCGATCTGGGCCGAGTGAACACCCAGCAGGTTTGCCTTGTTGTCCACTATGATTTTATGGTTCCGGTGGGCATTTAGCAAGTAGCCAAGCCCGAGGGACACCAACGATACAACGTAAAGGTTTAGGTCCATGAATTGTTGGTCTCAGTCATGAATAGGGGTGAAAGGGGTACCGTCTACCTTGGTGTAGGCTAGCGGGATGCTTCGGATATGTACCGGGTAGATCCGATCGATGCCTCCCGCGATTTGAGTGCAGTCACGTACTTGAAGATACGTGTCGGAAATACCCACAATTTTGTAGGTGCGATTGGAATAGGCGCCCTTAAACTCCAGGGTACCCTCACCGAGTTGCTCCAGAAACCGAATGAGATACTTCCATTTCTCCCACTGCTGGGCGTACGGGGGTTCCTGCAAATACACTCCGTAAGGCCCAGCATACTCAACCAGGACTGTAAACGACGGGTCTGTGGTGAAAATCTGCCGATCGCCGACATCCTTGCCAATGAGCAGATCGCACGGATGCAAAGTGCCATTGGGTTGCCGGTAATAGTCACCTTTCTTGATTTTTTCCGCAGGTTTGCGTTGCCGCAGCCTTGGCGTAGACGGCTCTTTAGCCAAACCTACTAGGGTAGTAGCCATTCTTGATCCTTTCTCTTGCCGATTCAACATTCTCCAGCGAGATATCGAACCCGGTAAAACGTCTGTTTTCGCGATTTGCGACCAGTCCGGTGGTCCCGGAACCCGTAAAAGGGTCGCAAACCCAATCTCCGGGGTTAGTATACGCCAAAATCAGCCTGCGCAGGAACCGAATCGGTAGCTGGTTAGGGTGATTTTTCCATCTTTCCTTGGAATTTCCGGTAACCCGGCCCCAGTGCGGCCCATCCGAGGGGATTCCCCATACGCAGCCGGGTACCCGAGAGCCACCTCGCGGGGAATCCTTGATTCGTTTGTCGCCGTATTTGACCCGCATCGAGGGCACCAAGACCGATTCTGGGTTCCAGGTGTAGTTTTCTGGATCTTTGGCATAGATCAGGCAGTGGGTTCGGCTGTCGATCCAGTTTGTGCGGCGACATTGGCCGAAGTTGTAGTGCCAATTGACCCAGGCAATGCGATGTAGCCCCAAAACCCTCTCAGCGTGCATGTAAAGCGTTGCGAGGTCGTCTGGGCCATAGAGACACAAAACGCCTTTCGTCGCGTACCACGCACATCCAACCCACTCTAACGTGAAATTCTCGAACTCGCATCTGGGCTTCCGGTCCTGGAAGCCCTTGTAGGGGTGCCCGATGTTGAATGGCGGGTCGGCAAAGACCAAATCGTAGGTTGGGGCCATCGGGAGTGCATCTAGGCACGAACTGTGAATAACTTCTGCTTGCATACAAGGCTCCTTTCTGCTTGTTTTGGTAGTATACGCAAAAATAGTTGCACAAAACCAGGAAGTATGCTACAATGTCCCCCGAATCCCGTGCGCGGGCATTCTTCATACGTCGTCGGGGGCTCTCGAAAGGGACCAGACACTAGCAAAAACAAGGCTTCCATAGAAGTTATTGGTTGTTGGTTACGGCAGGGCGTATGTGACTAGCCATACTGTGGGGATTCCCGGATACATGGCAGACCTAGGCAACGCTGAGAAGGGTCAAGCCGGGAGGGGCAGTCGGATTTGCTCCTAAAGTAGCTTAGACTGTCGAACGGGCTCCGATGTACGTTCGATCTGCGATGGGCACGGCACTACAGCTATACTCACCATCAAGCAGGCGCACTTCCTTGGCTACCGCATAGCGGTTTCTAAAGCCGGGGAAGGCTCGGCGCGCCTGCTCCAAACCGGGGATACGCGACCTCAGGCATATGTTGGGGCTTGGCTGCCCCGGTATACCCGGTAGCCGACCGGTTGGGTACCTGGACTGATACCCGGCTGCCGGGCAGTCCTGGGGCCTGGGGCCTGGGCGTCTGGGGACCGGTTGCTGGGATTCGATTGAGCAAGTGACCTGGGGTTTGAATTCCGGCTGTTACCGGGTAACGGTTACTGGGAATGCCCGGTTTAAGGGAAATTCTGACATGATCCCATTTCTGTGCTATGTTGGGTATTCCACTAACCTATCGGGGAAACTATGTCGGAAGAAAAAGTCGAGAAGAAAACGTACAAGCTATCTTTCACGGATAAGGTAGCCGCCAAAGTGGCAGCCAGAACTGGTTTTGCCAAATCGGTCGTTCGCCGCGTAATCATTGCTACCTGGGAAGAGGCAGCCAACCAGATCAAGGAAGATAATGGCGGAAACATTCCCCATATCGTGCGTATCTCTGGTAGCTACCGGGCAGGGCGAGTATTCTTCCCTTACGGCGAGGATACCCCAAAGATCACCCCACCACACTTCCAGACCTCTTGCCGGGCATCCAAAGAGATTCGGGACCACTTCAAGAGCGTCGATCCCGAGTCAGAACACGGCATCAGGATCAAGGTCAAGAAGACTTTGAAGCGAAAACCGGGCTCTGCTAGCGATCTCAATGAGCGAGCAAAGCTAAAGCGAGAAGAAGCCATGCGGCTGGTGTATGAGCAAATGAGTCGCCTGGACAAAGAGGCTCACGACTTCCTCATGAAGCAGCGAGCCCAGCAACGCAAGCAGCAACGGGCACTAGAAGCCCTGGCCGAACAAGAGAACGATCAGTCGTCCCAGGCTGGATCGTAAGGCTGGGTTTCCTGGTCGCCGTACTTTACAGCGTGATTGGTGAGCCATTCACGCATTGTACTACCACAACTAGCTACGTGCCCGTTCGGATGCCGTAGCTGGTAGCCCCAGGGACCTGATTCCAGAATGTAGCCCTGCTCTCGGATCTTCTTATCCACCAATTCGAACACTGGGAATATCTCTGCCCAGCTATTGTCCATCTGAACCGCAATCGCCAGCACCTCTTGTGCTAGCGTTACCGCAGCCGGTTTGTGTTGCTGGGGCCTGGACAGGATGTACTTCGCGCGGCGTTCCAGTTCCCGGAACTCGGCTCTTGTCACTTTTTTAGGCAGTTCTTTCATTTGGTGCTCATTTTTTAGGCATGTTGACAAAAATGTAGTATACAATAAGGATTGCTAATATGTCAACGGGGTTTGGTGCCTAAAAATGCAGCTATCTTACTACGAACTACTTGCCAACACTTGCCGAAACTCGTACTTCGAGTTCGTCAAGCGGTTCTGGCATACGGTTTCGCGGGAGCCTCTGGTTGCCAATTGGCACTTTCCGTACCTGTGTGCCGAGATCCAGGCATCGACCATCCGGGCAATGAATGGGGAACCCTGTCCCTACGATACCGTGGTGAATATCAGCCCCGGTACCAGTAAGAGCACCTTGTTCTCGATCTTTTTGCTCCCGTGGGCCTGGACGATCAATCCCAGCATCAAAATGATCGGGGCTAGCTTCACCGAGGCTCTGGCATTCGACTTGAGCGCAAAGTCACGGCAGGTCATAACCAGCCCTCTCTACCAGAAGTGCTTCCCGCACATCAAAATTCGGCCCGATGTGAACAACAAAGGCCACTGGGAAAACACGCTACTGGGTGCCCGGTTCGCTGTCGGGGTGGGTGGGGACGTGATCGGTCGGCACGGTCACTTGATCGTGATCGACGACCCTTTGAATCCCCAGGGTGCCCGATCGAAGGCAGATATCGAGCGTGCTCATATCTGGTGTAAAGAAACGATTCCAACGCGGAAGATCAACAAACAGGCAGCCTGGACAGCCCTGGTGATGCAGCGGCTATCAGTCGAGGACCCTACTGCCCTGTACCTCGCCCGCCCAAACGTCAAGCACATTTGCTTGCCCGGCGAACTGACCGATAACGTATTTCCGGTAGAACTACGGGAAAAGTACGTGGACGGTCTATTCGACCCGGTGCGGCTTACCAGGGCATCCCTGGACAAGATGAAGTCGGACATGGGCACCTACGGCTATGCCGGGCAGATTCTCCAGACACCTATTCCGCCCGGCGGCGGGATGTTCAATACCGAGGCATTCCGGTACAGCACCGCCCAGCCGGAAGCTAGCGAATTTAAGCGGATTGTCCGGTACTGGGATAAGGCAGGGAGCGAAAAACAGGGCGATTACACCGTAGGTGTTAAAATGGGTCTCCATAAGGATGGCTCATACTGGGTGCTGGACGTGGTCCGGGGTCAATGGGCGTCCTCGGAACGGGAAGGCAAGATCAAATCGACTGCTCAGGCAGACGGGATCGAAGTACGGATCGGACTAGAAGAGGAACCGGGTAGTGCCGGTAAGGACTCCAGTTTGATGACCATTCGTAATTTGCCTGGGTATTACGTCAGCGCGGAGAAGGCAACCGGGGACAAAGTCACCAGGGCAGATACGTTTAGCGTTCAAGTGAACGCAGGGAACGTGGTTCTGCTCCGGCGACCCTGGAACGATCGATACGTCGAAGAGTTCATGCATTTCCCAGACGGCAAGAACGACGACCAAGTAGACGCTAGCTCGGGCGCGTTTTCGCGGCTATTCAACTATAAACCAAGATTGGGCGTATTCAAGTGATACCAGACCAAAAAATGAATCAGATGCTTGTGAATGCGTTCATTTCACGAAGCGCCCTGAATGCCCAGCTTCTGGACGGCAAGTATGGTACCCGCGATATCGATTCGGAATGCGGATACCCAGAGGCTCTGGGACCGTCCGAATACGTTCAGATGTACGAGCGAAACGACATCGCTGCGCGAGTCGTGGACATCGAACCAGCGGAATGCTGGAAACAGTATCCCGAGATTTACGAAACCGAGGAAGAACGAGAAACCCCGTTTGAGAAAGCGGTGGACAAGGTCATTCGCAAGACGAATCTCTATTCGTACTTGGCGAGAGTTGACCGTATCTCGGGTATCGGGCGATACGGCATCTTGTTCCTGGGTTTCGACGACGGGCAAGAATTCGATAAACCAGTACCCGGATTCACCGTTGATGGGGAAGCGGATTCGGTAGGGAATGCGAATATCCTGTACTACCGGATATTCGAGGAATCCCAGGTAATCATCAACGAATATGAGAACGACACAGCGAATCCCCGCTTCGGGCTGCCGAAATACTACAGCTTGACATTCGCGGAATACGTCGGTGATTTGCAGGATGGCTCCACGGTTCCGTCTGCCAAGGTACTCAAGGTACACTGGTCGCGGTGTATCCATATTGCAGACAATCTGGTGACGAGCGAATTGTTCGGAACGCCCCGGATGAAGAACGTCTTCAACCGCCTCTTTGATCTTCGAAAGATCAATGGCGGCTCAGCCGAGATGTTCTGGAAGGGTGGCTTCCCAGGATACTCGTTCGAAGTTGATCCGAAAGCTGGTGAGTTCTCGACAGAGGAACGCGAAGCACTCAAAGCCGAAACCAAGGCGTACTCGGAAGGGCTCCAACGATATTTGACCACAGTTGGGGTCAGTGTCAAGAGCCTCAGCCCTCAGATTTCTAATCCTACGCCTTTTGTGGACAACATCCTGCGGACGATTGCGATCACCAAGGGCATTCCGCAACAGGTTTTCGTTGGATCGGTACAGGGCAAAACAGATGCTGTCCAGGACTTGACTACCTGGGCAGAAAAGGTGGCACTTCGTCGCAATATGTACTGTAGCCCGCACATCATTCGACCTACCATCGATCGATTGATTCAGGCCGGAGCACTGCCAAAACCAACGGAAGACGAAGGCGAATACACCATCAAATGGATTCCGCTGGCAACCCTGACCGAAACTGAGAAGGCTCAGGTCGGTAAGGATCTCACGGAAGCCCTTGCGCGATACAGCACTGCTGGGGGCGAGGCGCTCGTTCCGTTGCCCGAGTTCTTGTCCAAGTTCCTCAAGTTCAGCTTCCAGGAAGTGGAAGCGATCATGAAGGCGCCCCACACCGAATTGTCGGTTGTGATCCAGGAACTCAACGCCGGACTCGCGGGCGGAAACACCGGGGCAGCCAATGGCAACATGCCCACCTCGATCCCCAACATGGCGAAAGCCAAAGACCCAGGAAAGACGCCGCAGAACGTAGTTCAGCGGAAGAAAGGCTCGACCGTAACCCGGAAGGGCAAAGACCAAGGACTCAGTAACCCACCAACCGCACAAGGCTAACCATGTTTTTCGATCCGATCTCCGCACACAAGATGGCTTTGGCTCTCCAAGCTAACGATTTCACAGTCGCCAAGGACTTCGGGGTGCTCGTTACCTCGGTAGAGGATCTGGCAAATTCTGCGATTGTTCCGCCCAAGGTGTATAATCACCAGGAATTAGCAGAACTTATTCTGAACAACCTCCAACTCATGGCGACAGCGTCGGTAGCACAGGCGTACGGGCAATTCATTCCCGAGATCATGGGTGGAATCCTACAGTATCTGGAGCGATGGGCAAATGGAGAATTTGATAGCCAATCTGAGCAACAAGGTTCAGAAGAGACAGTTGCAGGGTAGACAATACCTTGTAGCGCCTGTCGCTATGATGGTTGAGGGCGTTCTGCCCGGCAGCCGGGGGCCTTTGCTCTATTCAGAGGCCCAGATCATGAACTCCGTGGAAGCCTGGAACCACAAGCCAATCACCGTTCGTCACCCAGTGTTGCCGAACGGTGAGTACGGCACAGGTTGCGCGCCAGAGGCGCTCGATAACGTCGGCGTCGGGATGATCTTGAATACCAAGTACAACAAACGCACCAAGAAACTGGTGGCTGAGGCTTGGTTCGAGGTAGCCCGGCTGGACATCGTACCACAGGGCGACATTATCCGCAATGCCTTGGAATCCGGCATCAAAATGGAAGTCAGCACCGGTCTAACGGCTGACGTTGCCATCACCAATGGTACGTTCAATGGCAAGGAATATGTTGGCGAAGCCACCAACTTCCGACCGGACCACTTGGCGATTCTGATCGATGTCGCTGGTGCCTGCTCGATCGCTGACGGCGCGGGGCTCCTGGTAAACCAGAAGCGAACTCGGGAAGCCGATCGACTCCTGGTCAACGCCAAGAAAGACCAGTCTCTCATGGAACTCATTAGTGAGGTCCGGGAAGCGGTCATGGAGACCTACTGCCCTATGCCCTCGGGACCTATGGGCTCCATGAACGATGTCTGGGTGGAAGATGTGTTCAAGGATAGCGTCATCTTCTACAAGAACGGGGAGTTCTTCAAGCAAAATTTTGCACAAAAAGATGGTTCTGTTACACTATTAGGAGATTTGATACAAGTGGAGCGAAAAACCACTTACGAACCTCTAGTAGTAAATACGGCAGCCAAAATGGATCGAGACACACTCATTGCAAAGTTGGGCGACAGTCACAAGGAATTTGTTGCCAACCTGAGCGACGAACAGGTTTCCGCCTTGCTCGCTCTTTCGGTGCCCGTTGCAAACAGCACCGAGACCGAAACCAACCCAGAGCCAGCCCCGGAACCATCGCCTGCTCCCGCAGAAGTGGTTACGGAAGTAGTCGCAAACAGCGTCGAGGACGTTGTTGCCGCTGCACCAAAGCACATTCAGGCTCAATTGCGTGACGCCCTGGTAGCGAACGATCGCCTCCGCAGCGGCTACATCACTGCAATCATCGAAAACAAGAGCAACAAGTTCTCGAAAGACGACTTGGCCTCTTTCTCCACCAGCCAATTGGAGCGAATCGCGGAATTGGCAACGGCACCCGTCGTTGTGGCAAACGCGAGCACCCAGCCCCAGCCACGGTTCGTAGGTTCGGCAGGTTCACTGCCTCCAGCCGAAGTCGAGGCACCTTTGACCCTCCCATCCACTGCCAAGTAATTAGGAACACGTAGCAATGACTACAGCAGCAGCACGAACGATCCACTTGAACGGCCCCCGAGGTCAACGCGAAGAAAAGGTCGCGGCTTCGGGTACCTCGATCAAACCAGGGATGCTTGTCCGCAAGACAAGCGCCGATGAATTCAACGTCCACAACGTATCCGGTGGTGTCGGCCCAACGCTTCTCGTCCACGAAGACGAGTTCCAGGGCGATGCGACCTCGGGTTCCACTGGCGTAGGCAACACCTACTCCGTTGGTGCCCCAGTGTTCGCCGAATACTGCCTCCCAGGAGCACTCAAGTACGTGCTTCTCAAAGCAAGCGAAAACGTCGCGATCGGTGACTACCTGATCTCGGACGGAACAGGCTTGTTCATCAAGACCACCGGAACGCCTGCCAAGACGTTCTTCCAAGCTGAGGAAGCAAGTAACGTGGCTTCCAACCAGCTTATCAAAGCCCGCGTTGTTTAATCCCCGGTTCGCAAAGAGAGAAATTCTACAATGGAAACTGATTTCATTTTGAATGGCGCGGCCCACGGTTCTGTATCACAGAAGTGGCTCGCAGCAGGCGCAGATGCGGGGATGTTTCGTCCCTGGATCGGCAAGGACGGCAAGACTTACGTTTCGCTTTTCGCCGGTAACGACGACAACGGCGAACCGAAGTACAACACCGTTCATTTGGCTAACGCCGGGGCAACCCTGCGAAAGAACGAGTGGCAAAAGGTTGACGAGCAAGTTGTAAAGGCTGCCCGTACCCGAATGCGTCTCGTCAACGACTTCCGCCAAGCGGGCCTCGTTGTCAATCTTCCAAACGCTTGGGGAACCTCGGTTTTCCAATATGAACGTCAGTCCGATATCTCGGCTGCACGGATCTCGATGGACGGATTGACCCCAGGGGATAACGATCGTCCAGTCTACGACATCGTCAACTTGCCACTGCCTGTTATCAGCAAGCAAGTCACGATGAACAGCCGGGCAATCGCGATCTCCCGCAACGGCAACACGCCTCTCGACACAGCGAACCTCGAATTGGCTGCAATCAAGGTTGCAGAACAAGCTGAGGCACTTGTAGCCGGTACCTACGGTACCTACAGTTTCGGTGGCGGCACCGTTTACGGTCTCACCAACTTCCCAAGCCGAATCACGGGCGCCTTCCTGAACCACACGGTCTCCGGTTGGACCCCAACGATGATGTACAACTCGGTCATCGAAATGATCGATGCGTCCACTCGATCGTTGCACTACGGTCCTTGGAAGCTGTACTACAGCACCGGCTTGCTCCGTCCGATGATGCAGCAATTCAGCCTGTACGATTCCCGATCGTTGCAAAACGTAATCGGACAACTCCCAGGCATCCAAAGCGTCGGAATGCTCGACTATCTCACCGGTAACCAACTCTTGCTCGTCCAGCAAGACGCAAGCACCGCACGGATCGTCATGGGTATGGACATCACCACCGTTCAATGGGGAAGCGGTAACGGCCTCGAAGAAAACTTCTTGGTCATGGCGATGATTGTGCCACAGATGAAGACCGATATCAACAGCACCTGTGGTATCGTTCACTACACCGGAAACGCAACGACTACCTAATAACTGGTAGTCGGCACAAACCCCCTCCCCGCAGCACCCCCAGTGTAGTAGCAATACTGCACCGGGGGTGTTTTTCTGTCTCTAACCTTTCGAAGTATTATGCCAGCAGAACAAGAACCAGTCGTATTCCGCAAGTACCGTATTGTGGAAGGTATGCACATGCACGGTCAAGAACTCCTGAAAAAGGGCGATGAACTCGTCAGCGGAGATGATCTCGTCAAACTCTACGGGCCGAAGTTCGAGTTTATCGAGGAAGTCCCGGCACCGGGGCAACCAGCACCAGAAGCCAAAAAGGCCAAGGCGTAACAATGCCAAGACTTGGATTATTGCGAAAGCGACTCGCCGCGCGAGTCGCCAAGGACGCATGGTTAGCGTCTAACGGGGACAAGGATGCCTACGAAGCCGCCGTCAAGGCGGACAGTCGCTTGGTTGGCATCGACCCGGCAACAATCATTCTCATTATCCGTTTGATTTGGGCAGCCTATGAGTGGTTCAAGAACCGCAAGGCGTCCGCAGACCAGCACCTTGCTACCTCTGAGGATGATATCCTCCTGGGAGCCGTGCCATACTACAAGGGCTAATCATGCCAGACCTAACAACCATTTTGAGTATCTTGGGCGCCGGTGGCGCCGGTATCTGGGGCCTGTGGGCGTTCGTCAAGAACAAGGCCCCTGTGGCTGCCGATCTCGTCGAAGAGATCGTATCCAAGCTCAATGACGCCAAACCAGTACCGAACGCGGCTCCGGGCCGTTTAGAGGCTCTGGAGAAGGCGGAGTCTTTGCTCCAATTCTTCGAGAGCAAGGGCAACACGGCTGGGGCAGATGCTATCCAGGTCGTAGTCAAGGAAATTCTTGCATCGAAGGCGTAATCCGATGCAAAAGAAAATCCCGATTTGGCCTGCTATCGTTTTGGCTTTGGTGTCCCTGGGCTCCCTGGGACTCAAGCACGCGCCGTCCGAGTGGACTTCCTGGGCATCCATTGTCCCGGTATCGATCGAGGGTACTGAGGTCCTGTTCGTCCATGAGACGCAGTACCCCACAGTGTCCGAGGTTCTAGCCCTCCGTGAACTTCCGAAGTTCTGTGAGGACAACAAATGCCGAGGGTTCACGGACGTAGACGACGATAGCGAATGGGCGCAGCCTATCCTATCGGCTGTCAAAGAGAAGTACAAGATCGAGTCGCCTTTCCTGGCAGCCGCTAAGGTATCCGATGGCAGTGTCACCGGGGTAGTCAAGGCGGTTCCGTTCAAGGAAAGCCTACAGGACCTAAAGAAATGACCCAGGAACTAGAGACGTTCAAGCTAGAGGGCGGAGAAACAGTCCGTTGCGGGCTTTTGCTCCCTACCGAGGAACAGAAGCAACTGTGCCTCGCGTATCCTGAGTACGGCGAGAACTTCTACCTAGAAAAGAACGATATCCGCAAAGCACTCCAGAATGACGTGTACAAGACGTTTCGCCGACTGCGATCGCCTTGGATCACGAATCAGGCTGATATGGGTGCTTGTGGTGCGTTTGCAGAAGTAAATGCCCAGCACAACCGCCGAGGCATCCAGGGTCTTCCGCACGTTGTCCTGAGCGCTCATTACCTGTACATGAATATCAACGGGGGCCGGGATAACGGTAGCGCCTTGGTGGACTCTTTGGAGTTCAGCAAGAAAGGCATCGCACCTCGCGAGTTAGATGTCGGGGGCAAGAAAGTCCTGTTCCCGGCAGCCTACAACAAAAATTCGGTATCGGCAAGCATTTACAAGGCAGCCGCTGAACAGTCCGTACTGTACCGCAGCTACGAGGCATACCGGCTACCGTCTCAGGACTACAGTACGTTCAGTATCGCTTTAGCCTCGGCCCTAGCAAGAGATCATCAAGTGGTCTTTGCGTGGCACGTAGGTCGGTATTCTAATCGCCTGAAAAACGGGTACGTCGTTACCGGCAACGGGCCAGGAAACCACGCCAATGTTTTCCATAGTGGAAAATGGGTAGATGGAGAGGATTTGGTTCACCCAGATGGCGAAAATAGCTGGGGACCAACAAAGAACCCACTTTACGGCCCACTGGGTGCCGGGTGGGGCGAGGATGGATTCGGGCTATTCACCATGCAGCAGGCTTACCAGTGCGCTCGGAATCATACCTTTTGGGTTTACACGGGGAATGTAATCACTAAGGAGTCACTATGAGTGACGCATGGAAATTCGTAGTCGCTGGGTTTGTCGCTTTCTGCCTGATGAATTCGGTTCAAAAGATCACCGAACAGCAAAAGAAGTTGCGGGAGCAGGTCTCCCAGGCAATCGAACTGCTCGAAAAGGTACCTTTGCCCGATAACCTCGTTCCGGGAGCCCCGCAAGAGGTAGCCCAGGAACCGGTAGCCGAGAAGCCGGTTCCCAAGGAACCCGAGAAGCCTGCGGCCCCTGAAAAGCAGAAAATGGTAGTCGTCCAGCATACCATGAATGGTTGCGGGTGGTGCGACTACGACAAGCGGCGAATTCTGCCTACTTGGGCAGCGATCGGTTATACTATTAAGACGGTAGACGAGAAATCGGGAATCCCCGGAAAAAGCTACCCATACTACGAAATATATGGACCAAACGGGGAAGTTCAGAGCCACGTCGGGTCCCTATCCGCATTTGGTACCCCACCTAGAAAGCCGTAACTATGTTATTTGCTCAGGTTCCCACCGAATCAGTAGACCAGATAACAAAAATCGCCTCGGGAACCGGGTACACGGCAACCGGGGTTCTTTTGATTGTGCTTGCCGCAATCGGCTACGCGATTTGGAAGGTAGCCCTGTGGGCAGGAGTCCGGGTCGATAAGTTGCTGGAACGGGCATTCAGTCACCTGGATGACGTGAAATCGGTGATGGGCAGCCTGGAAGCCAGTATCTCCAAGATCCCCACGCGCCTCGATTCGATCGAGGGCAAGGTGGACGGTCTTACAACCCGAGTCGATAAGCTGGACGATCACCTGTTCAAGGATTCCAAATAGTGGTTGCTGCCTACGCGGGTACCCGAAAAGCATTCACCGACGTTGTTCGGTACGGCACTGCGCAGATTCTTTCTAGCTTGCAGAAGGATATCGCGCGGGGTAACATCGGACTAGCTGCCACGGACAGTGTAGCGTTCAAAAGTGTTACAGTAGCGGGCGACCCAGTAGACGGCTACTCTGGGGTTCTCGGACTTTACGATCCAACTGTGGGGGAAGCTAGAGAACTTTTCTCGTATGACGGGGAACTGCTTTACGCAGGCTATCAAGTTGCCCGCGATCACGGCGCTCCGACATTTGCAAACGTCAAACTTGATCCGACTGGCACCATTTCGTTCAACAATGGAACTTCGTATATTCCGCTCGGCCTAAGCGGCTCTGATCTGGCGTTCAATGGCTCTCGAATTGCATTGTTTAGCGACTTGTCATCCTATCAACCACTTGATGCCGACCTCACGGCGATTGCAGCGTTGACGACAACGACGTTTGGTCGTTCGCTGTTGACGCAGGCTGACGCGGCAACAACGCGGGCGACAATTGGAGCAGGCACATCTAGCTTTGACGGTGCGTTCTCGTCGCTGAGTGGTAAGCCGACAACTCTGAGCGGCTACGGTATAACCGACGCAACCACCAACGCTCGTTCTGCTCTTTCGTTCGTCGCTGGTTCTGGTGCGTACAATTCGACGACTGGCGTTATCACAATCCCGACGAATACAAGCCAGTTATCAAACGGGGCTGGCTATTTAACCGGAAACCAAAGCATTACGGTTTCAGGTGATGCTACTGGCAGCGGAACGACTTCGATTGCTTTAACGCTGGCTACAGTTGCAACGGCTGGAACGTACCGAAGCGTAACTGTCAACGCAAAGGGCCTTGTTACTGCTGGAACAAACCCAACGACGTTGGCTGGTTATGGGATTACCGACGCTGTCACCTCTGGCGGTGCGTTAGGCACTCCATCTAGCGGAACGCTTACCAATTGCACTGGATACACTTTTGCAAACATTGCAAGCAAGCCGACGACGCTAAGCGGATACGGTATCACTGATTCTGTCGCTTTGACAACTGGCAAGCTATCCCAATTCGCAGCGACCACATCAAGCGAGCTGGCTGGCGTCATTAGCGACGAGACTGGAAGCGGGGCGTTGGTGTTCGGAACTGCTCCAACGATTAGCAACCCGACGTTCAATCAATTCAATCTCAGCGGCAACATTAGTTCGGCTGCATGGACAACTAGCGGCATTCGCATCAAGGGTGTACCGGCGACGTTTACTGATACAACATCAGCAGGAACAGTTGCGGCAGCGTACACGAATCATTTGGGGGGCAACACGATCGCGGCTAGCAACGCCGTCACGTTCACCAATTACATCACGACATTCATTCAGGACCCAGTCGCTGGTACGAATGTCACGTTTACTAACCGATGGGCACTCGGCGCAGAATCGGCACGATTCGGAACATCGAATCAAGTAACGATCTCGAATAGTGGCGTGCTCTCTGCGATTTCGCCAGTATTCACAGGAACGCCCGTATGTCGTTTCGCGTCTGGCACGCCTGGAACGGACGAGCTTGAGTTGTCCCATGATGGAACGTATGCGACTCTTTACAACAAGAAGTACACGACTAGCCAAGCAGGGCGAATGCGGCTTGGTAATAACTCTGTATTGTTCGGTGCCGAATCAACGGTCATCGGGTTTAGAGCAACCTGGAGCACATCGACTAATCGGGTCACTTTCTCCATGGGGAGTGATACAGGGGCTCAGGTAGCGAATGTGACTATGGCGAACGTCACGGCAAGCGCTGGCTTGAGACTGACTGGCGCTGGAACTGGGTTTATCGAGTTCTGGAACGCAGCGGACACCGCACAGGATTTGGTTATTGTTCGCGATGCTGCTGACACACTTGGTCAGCGTCGCGGCACTAACGCACAAACATGGCGACTGTACGGCACCTACACAGATGCCAGTAACTATCGGAGACTGTACCTGTCTAGCACCACTGGAGGGGCTTTCACTCTGGGTGTGGAAGGGCTGGGGACAGGTGCCGCCGGAAACACGTTGGCGATAGCCGGTTTGTCAACAATAACTGGAGCTTCTGGCGACATAATCATCAATTCTTCGACTGGGACCGATGTCGTCTTTCAATCAAACGGAACTGAAACGTTCCGCGTAAAATCCGGGTCGCAAGGAATTGCGTTTGTTTCAACGTCTCAAATTATCAAATTTGCCGGTACAACCGGACTAGCACAAAACGCGAACGGCGTGGTTGAAGTCAATAGCGGCACAGCAGGCACTCTGCGAGACCTCTTGTTGCGAGATATCACGCTCACACCATCGACCACGAGAACACTTAGCACGAATGGTCAATTCTCAATCGAGATGACCTCGAACACGGCAGGAAATCTCGTCTATCGCGGCTCAGATGGAGTTACCCGTAGATTTGCATTCACTGTTTCATAGGTTCAATCATGATTGATCTATCTCAACTCACTCAAGAACAACAATGGGGCCTTGCCTTTGTAGCCGGGCAGCGAAACGCCAACAAGGCGGAAAGCGAACCAGACTGGACACCGGAAGAGTATGCTCTGCATGTTCTTTCGACTGCCTGTGATTCGTATTTTCAGTCGCTGGTCGAGTACAAAAAGCAAGTCACCATCGAAAAGTTCAATGCAGCAACACCGGATAAACAACAACAGGTATTCGAGATTCTCGAAGTCCCTGATGTTGTAAACTAGCCGGGCACCCGTTTTTCGGCAAGTACCGGAATCCGGGTTATACTGCTACCTGTTTCTTTTGTTTCATTTACCGGGGAAAATTACAATGCCGCAAGACCGCCAACAACTCGCCAAAGACCTTGATTCCGTAGCCTTCGCTGTGCAAGAACTCCAGGGCAAATGGGATCTGCTTGTATCCGTTCGATCGAGCTTCGCTCGGATCGCCGAAGCCCTTGGGTTCCGGCAGTCGGAAGCCCCGGTCCCAGAGACACCGGTAGCGGCAGAGACACCAGCATCTGAGACCCAAGAACCCAAAGCCGAATAGTCATGGCAAATCGTCCTTTCGAGTGGGCTGATTCAACGGGGCTAGTCCTCTACGCATTCCCGGCGTCCCAGAGCCTCGGCGACTGGACAACGCACCGGGAATTGCTGGTGGAACGCTCTGCGCCCAATCTCGGAATGTACGATGCCACGCTAGACGACGCCAAAGGATTTGTCTGGTACGTGTTCGAGGGGGCTACTCAGCCTGCCTCCTGGGCTGACCACGTCTCAGAGCCGATCAATCTACCAGACACCACAAATCAGGGCACCGGGGCATATACCATTACGTTCACTGCCCGAGATTCGGATACGAGCGCTCCGATCGCGGGAGCCCTGATTACGGTATCCGTCTCGGGGTCAATCGTCGCCTGGGGCAACACGAACGCATCTGGGGTGCTTGCTTTGGCGCTGAATTCCGGGGCAAACGCCTACACTGTCAAGGCATCTGGGTACTCTACCTTGTCTTCCAGTGTCACCGTATCAGCGAACGCATCGGTCACCGCAAGCCTGTCGCACCAGTCGCCAACGCCTAGCGATCCAGGCCGGGTAACCGGGTACTGGGTCGTCTACGACGAACAGGGCAACGTGGAACCCAATACGCGGGTCAATATGCAGGTAGTCGAGGTCCCGGCGACCTCGACCGGGCTAGCACTCATTGACACCGTAAGACATGCGGACAGTAACTCTAGCGGGGTAGCCGAATTCGCTAACCTATTCCCCGGTGTTACCTACGTGGCATACCTCCAAGGTTCCCAGAAACAGACACTGGTTACGGTACCCGCCAATGCAACTAGCCCAGTGGCTCTCGGGAGTATCATAGGATGACTGTAACCACAACGGTAGCCGCTGTCAACAAAATCATCGTGTACGATACCACAGTCATACCCGATGTCCAGCCTTTTATCGATTCCGCGATCGTGATCGTATCGAGTATTGTCGCAATCGACAATACTCCTACCGATGCGATGCTAGAACTGGTTACCCGGTACGTTACGGCGCACCTGATCTCAATCACCGATACTCGGATCGCCAGCGAACAGGTCAAATCGCTCCAACAAAGTTTCCAGTACAAGCTATCGGACGGCCTAGGTCTCAGTCACTTCGGCGCCACCGCCATGCTACTAGATACTACCGGGCGACTGGCAGCCTGGAACAACCGGGTAGTCAACGGGCTTCTGAAACCGCAATTCTTCTGGGCGGGTAGCGACGAATGAGCCTCGTAACTCGGGCACAGAGACAAACACTGGTCTATTGGGCACCGGGTAAAGCTAACTCGGACGGGGAGCCCACGTACCTTGCACCAGTCGAGCTATCCTGCCGCTGGGACAACCGGGTACAGGAAATCCAAACGGATGTCGGCACCACAGTCGTCTCCCGCGTAGAACTCATTACCCAGGATTTGCTAACAGTCGGCGGCTGCGTCTTGTACGGTACCCTGAACTCCGTCCCGTACCTAGCCAACCCTAAAAGAAATTCCGGGGCGTACGAGGTACTCAAAGTATCCTCGACTCCACCGATCACCCGAGGCGATACGCTATACGAGGCATGGGCATGAAAGCACAACTCGTAGGCGCAGACGCCATGATCCGGGCACTTACAAGGCATGGCGACAAGCTGGCGAAAGCCTTCGAAAAGGGTATCACCAAGGCGTCCAAGGTATTGTTCGAGGAAGCCAAGCAAGAAACTCCGGTAGATACCGGGGCACTTCTGGCATCCGGGGTCCAGTACACCGAGGGAACCGGCTGGAAAACAGTAGCGATCGTGGGTTTCGGTACCCCGGTGCGGGGGTTTTTCAAGAATGGCCGGGAACGGCACCCCGAGGAATACGCTTGCTGGCAGCACGATGACCCCTACAACCGGAAATGGCTCGAAATCACAGTCGATGCCGAGTACGACAACATCCACGACATAGTATACACCTACCTCGCCAAAGCATGACACGTAGCCCAGCCGAAATTTTCGCAGAAGTGATCCGGGCGGACCAGGAAGCCCTGGGCTACTCCGTGTACGTGAACCACATGCCAGATCAACCGGATGCGGCAATTATGGTGTTTGACCAGCCTTCCGGGCAGCTAGAGGGCCGTAGTCTTCGCTCGGGCGACGTTGTCGAGCACCCCGTGGTCCAAGTCATCGTCCGGGGTCCCAAGGGGCCAGGAAGCACGATATCGGGCTATACGGCGATTTCCACGGTATGGGGTACCGTGAAGCAGGTACACCAGCAGGTGCTCTCGCAGGGCGAAATTCTGCAATGTATCACAAAAACTAATACAATAGGGTCTTTGGGGCTAGAACCACAGACTCGCCGTGCCCGGTTTTCGCAGCAATTTAGAATGACATTTTCGGAGTAGGTATGCCTTACCAATTGATGAAGGACGGGTTTAAGACCCTTATCGCGATCAACGGGGTTACCCCGGTGTTCGAGGAAATTGAGGTAACACCACCTGCGCTCGATGCCGGTGGCACCATTACGCAAACCACGATGCGTAACACCAAGATGCGCACCATGCTTGGTAAGCAATTGGTAACCCTGGGCAAGATTTCGGTCAAGGTCGCATACGACCCCAAAGCCTATGCCCAGATTTTCGCAGTCTTGGGTTCCAATCGCTACATCACTGTGACCTTCCCGGACAATAGCACCCTGGTTTTCTACGCTGTCGTGGACAAGTTCACGCCAGATGCCCTCAAGGAAGGTGAACGACCCGAGGCTACCCTGGAACTCGAACCAAGCAACCTCACCACGGCGAACCCACCTGTGGAATTCCAGCCGGTGTTCTCGACGGGAACAACCGTTACCACGACTACCACGGCTGTACCATAACCAGCTTTTTGATGACCTTCTGGGTACGGTAGCTCGGCTGTCGTACCCTTTTTGCACTTACGGGGAAAACGATGAATATCAAAGTCAAACTTACCAAAAAGTCGATTCCGGTAGAACTCGAAGTTGCCGATGGGCAATGCATGACCTACCAAGTCAAAGAAATGTCCGGGGCACAACGGGACGAATACCAGTCCCGACTCGCCAAAAAGGCGACCGTGGATGCCCAGGGCAACGTCATCGAGATCAAGGATACCACGGGCCTGTATAGCTCGCTCTTGGCCCACACTCTCTATGACCCAGACGGGAAACTGGTTCCAGAGGCAACGATCCAATCTTGGCCGGATTCGGCCCAGAGAGCCTTGTTCGAGGTAGCTCGGGAAGTCAACGGCTACAACGACAAACAGGACGACCCCGAAAAAAAAGATTAGAGCCAGAAGAGTATCTCTGGTTCTACTTAGCACACGAACTGGGCTTGCCCCTCTCGCTTGTGAAACACTGGGTGACAGTGTCCGAGTTCGAGAAATGGCAAGCCTATTTTCGTATGCGGAGAGATCAACACGAAAAGCAGGATTGGTACATGGCTTCCCTCGCACATAGCATCCACGCTGTAAACGGGGGCAAGGGAGACATAGCTGATTTCCTACTCTCGTTCAAGGTCTCCGACAGCAAGGCCGCCGAGGTTGATCCAGAGGTAGCCGCTGAAATGTCCAAACAAACTTGGTGCGCATTCCTTAACGTGGTGCCTGAATAATGTCAACAGAACGCGAACTACCTCCATTACGAGTAAAGCTGATAGGGGATGCGTCCAGCTATAACAAAATGGTTCAGGATGCGGTCGCCAAGACTAAAGACCTGGGCAACGCAATCGGGGCTATAGGCAAAACGATAACAAAGCAGGCGGCGACTACTAAGAAAGAGATAGAGGATAACGCAAAAGCCGAGGCGCGAGCCAAGAAAGCTAACGAGAAAGCTACCTGGAATATCATAGAGGCTGCGGAAGAGGCGAATAAACTCGTCACGAAGCACCAGAAAGACCAAGTAGCGGAAGCGGTCAAGTCTGCGCAAATAAAATCCGCAGCAGAAAAAGCCAACAATAAGTGGTGGCAGAACCACTTCAAATCGCTGACCTCGATGACTAAGTCTGTCGCAAGAGAATCGGTATCGGCAGCGGGCGTAGTCAAGACTGCTTGGAGTGTGGCTGCCGCTAGTATGCGGAATGCGTGGGCATCACCAAGATCATCCAATATGGGCGGCAGTGGTTTAGGTGCCGGGCTATCCAGCCGGGCTGACATCTACATGCACATGAATGCCCTGCGATCCTTGGCACAAAATACGTCCAGTATCGCTAATGCCTTCATGGAATGGCAAAGCATTTCTGTCTCTATCCAAGCCTTCACCAAGGATGCGGCCGAGGCTGCCCAGGTGATGGCTGAATTGAAGAAACAAGCCCTCGCCAGCCCATTTGGCATAAAGGATGTAGGACAAGCGGCAACCATGCTTATGGGCTACGGCGTCGAGACGCAGAAAGCTGTAGAACTCACAGGGATGTTGGGCGACGTGGCTATGGGCAACAAGGACAAGCTGAACCGGCTTGCTCTTGCTATGGCCCAGATCAATTCGCTCTCCAAGCTGCAAGGCCAAGAACTCCGCCAGTTGACGGAACACGGCTTCAACCCTTTGATGACGATCGCTAAGCAGACAGCGGCATCTCAGAGTGTAGAAGATATCCGTAAGCGGTACGCTGAACTGGACGCGATGAAGCGAGACGGGCTCATTACTTCCGAGGCAGTTATTGCTGCATTGAAGGTTGAGACCTCTGAGGGTGGACGGTTCGCTGGTATGGCCCAAAAGATGGCGAATAGCGTGCAGGGTCTTATCCAACAGATTCGCGAGAACATTTGGTATACGGTAGCTCATGCTATTGGGTACATGGAAGGCAACCTACAACGTGCCCTTGCTACGGTCCTACACTACACCAAGATGGCTCGGGAATGGGTCGAAACGCACAAAGAAGCCACAATTCGGATCTTGCGAACGGCGGCGGCGTTGCTGGCAACGGCGGCTGCATTTCACATGGTTGGATTTGCTATTTCGGTATTCCGCTGGCAACTGTCTTCCGTATTCACCATTTTCACTTCTATTCGAGCAGTCCTATTCCCAGTTACGATGGGGATTGGTCTGCTGAGCACGGCATTTGGGCAATTCGGATCGATCTTCCGGGGTACCTGGGGAATGATATCGTCTCTTCTGATGCGAAATCCACTTGGGTTCTTTACTAATCTAGCCGGAATGGCTGGTCCGTTACTCACTGTAGCTGCCGCATTCGGTGGCATCGGTATCATGGTTGCCCTGGTGCGAGATAGCATATCCCAAGGATTGAATGTCAGTGTGGCTGAATTCATTGTTTGGATGGAAAAAGCAGGCAAGGCGGTTACCGGGTTTTTTGCGAACTTCGAAGAGAACATTCGTATACTGGTGCCCTGGTTGGGGGCCAATATGAAGCAAATCCAGACTGCGGCTGAGATCACTTTCAGCAACATGCTGAGTGCTATGGCGCACAACATTGCTGTGTTCGCCGAGAACCTGCCGATGCTACTGGTCAAGGGTATCCAGGCAGGTATGCCTGCAATGCGGAAAGCTATGCAGGAAAGCGTAGGTTTTCTATTCTCGCCTTTCGACGCCCAGGCCCGAGGCTCTCTAGCCAATAAAATGGCGGACCTGATGACCGGGAATTTCCACGGTAAGCGAGGCCGAGACGCAGCTAAGGCGACCACTGCCAAAGACATTGTAATGGGTATGGTAGGTAGTTTCAAGCACGGCTTTGAGGACGGTAACCCTTGGAGCAATATCCAGCTTCCCGCGTTCAATCTCAAAGTACCAGAACTCGGCGGGGTCGAGATGCCTAATGTCTCCGTTCCGCCTGCATTCAAGGCTGATTGGGACAAATTACTGGGTGGCGGTGCTGCTAAGCAGGGCACCGCTACTATCAGTGATGCTGTGCTGTCGGGTTCTGGCGACCATGCAAAGAAACAATACGAGTACATGGAACGACTTCGTGGTGCCCGGAAAGGCGTGGCAGCCGTGGACCCACAATTGGCTCAGCAAATCAAGGCTACCCAGTTGCTGGAAATGATTGCCAAGAACACCACGCCTAAAGAGGGTGGAGCGAAACTCGAACCGGTAAACCTGGAGTAATCATGACGGTACGAAACAACAACATAGTAGCCCAGTCAATGACTCGCGATATCGAAGGACATCGCGAGTACACGGTAACGTGGCACATCGTAACCTCTACTCCGCTTCACGGTCCCGAGATTATCTTGGCCTCGGGGATTCTTCCGGCTGTCGGGTCTCCGTATTCGATTGACGACGATTACGATCCCTGGGCGTTCTGCACGCCTGAACTCACTATCGCCCCGCACCGAAATGCTCCTGACGGAGAGCCTACGGTAGACTGGTATGTGACACAGAAGTTCTCGACCAAAACAACGTGGCGATGCCAGACGTTCCCAATTGACAATCCGCTTCTGGAACCTTACGAAATCTCCGGTGACTTCACCCACGAACAGCGGGAACCATCGAAGGACAAAGACAACAAGCCGCTTCTGTTCCCGAACTTCCAACCGATCACCGGACCCAAAATCGAGCAGAAGTATAGCTACCCTACGATCTCGATCAAGTTCAACTCGGCAACCCTGCCGCTGAGTACCTACGTTCTCCTGATTAACCGGGTGAACGACTCGCCACTGTGGGGTATGCCTGCTCGGTGTGTCCGATTTATCGACGCCAAGTGGGAGCGAAAACTGTACGGGGTGTGCTATTACTACTTCACCACGACATACACCTTCGAATTCAATCTCGATACCTTCGACCCGAAAATCCCGGCAGTAGGTACCAAGTACCTGCGAAACGGGGGCGATCCCAGCAACCCGGACGACTTCATCCAAAAAGAGGATGCTACCGGACACTCGGTAGAGGTGCTGCTCAACGCAAGAGGCGAACCCATCGATAAGATCGAGGATCAGTACATCGCCCAGCCGCAGATCGCTAAGGAAGGAAATTTACTACTTCTCGGAATCCCTGCTACAATACCATAACCATGAGCAAAGAACCAGTAATCTCCGTTCGTCAGTCCGGGTCCCCAGTAGAGCAAGATCGATGCACCATTACGATTATGGCGCATTACCAGGAGTGGGACCCACCAACGGTAACCCACGTCCGGCACGCATTCGACTACTTGGAAGACCCGGCTAGCGTTCCGCAGCAATCGACCATCCGGGTAGACGTTACCCAGCGAACCGAGGTCCCTCGCGGGACCTCAGAACCGGGGCATTGTGTCTACATCCTGGAGCACCAAATAGCGAAGATTTCGTCGAAATCAGAGCACAAGGATCTATTGCAAAAAGCCCAGGAATCGAATATCATTACTTTATCTAATGAAGACGGGGTTGCTATGGGTATCCTACTGCCTAATCGATCCTGTGTTTGCCACTTCCCAGGCAAAGTCTACGCGCAGGGTTCCTCCGCTACGTCTTTGCTGCACGTATCAGTGATGCCAGCCAATGCCTGAACCACGCTATTATCTGTGTGAGCAAGACAAGCAACTCCTGGAGGGAATGCACCGCAGGAGTAAGTCTGACCCACCACGACCAATTGCGGCTAGGGCTGAACCGATCGAGAAGTCTGAGGCGGATTCGTACTATGCGCTTCCGCCTTGCGATACCGGGATTCCCCGTGCATCTACAGAATTTGTAGGCGCGCCTGGGCTACTTCCCGGTAGGGCGTCATGCTGCCTATACAAACTCAACCGCGAAACAGGGATACTTGATCCGTATGTGGACGACAGTGGGGTACCATACCGTGCGACTGTACACAATCCCACGGACTTTAGTATCATCGACATGGTACCTATCTCGCAGACGCGAGAAGGCGACTGGGTGGCTATGCCTATCCTTGGGCAAAATGCGTTGCAATCGCTTATCAATGCAAGCACCACCCAACCCCCTGTCACTACGATTGGGCCGAATAGTCCTCTCTGCGAGGGGGAATGTCTATGGACAGAAGATGGCACCGGCAAATGGGCAGCGGTAACCGGGGGATGTCGCAACACGTCCACCACGTCGAGCACCGCTCCGCCCACAACGATTGTACCATCAACAAGCACATCTAGCACGTCCACGACTACACTCAACCCCTGTTACCCGTACGGATGTACTCTCAAATGCGTTCGGGTATCCACCACAACCGGCGCCCCAGGAACCAGCACCACTCCAGGTCCAGCGAATACCGGCTTAGTTTACCAGCAAGACGGGGCAGGTTGTGCGGGTGGTTGCACCTGTTATGGCGCAGGGGACCCATGCTTCCTGGAAGGCGCAACCATTGATTCTCGGTGCCTGTATGTCTCACCGACTACATCCAGCACCCCGCGACCCACAACCACGCCTTGGCCGGATGAAGCGTGCCAGATTGTAGGCAACGCTTTCGGTGCCGCATACACGAATATCTATCGCGCGGCGCTGAATGTCCGAGATACCGCCGCAGGGTGGAAGGTATGCCAAGACTGCCCCGATGGGACTGTACCATACAATTACCCACAAGCCGCAGTACATTCTGACGCAGCCAATACCTTTGAAAGTACATTCGATCGCCTGGAATTGGCGGAAGACGACAGCGCTCCCACCTCTTCGGGTAAGAAGGGCGCGTGGCTTTTTGAGTCACCCTGTGTGTTCCCAGCCTGCCAAAACTTGGCGCCGCCACCTTCGGGAATGGCGCGGTTCACAGTAACAGATACCCAGAACATGCACTTGCGAACAGCGGCGCAGCTACTGGGATCGATTCGCCCTGGTACCCGTCTATACGAGTATCTATCTAAGATCGCTTCCGAGGGAGGTGATGTAAATTTCAGCATCTTCCAGAAAACCAGCGTCTACGGGTTAGACTCGCTCCTGAGTGCGGAGCTACTTGGAAGAGAGCTACCTGTTTCTATAAACGAATGCGTATCCTGCCCCAGTGGTACCCGCGTAAAGTTCTCGCCGATGGATACCATCAGCTATAGCCCAGGACCTGTCAAGGGGGGCTTTCTGCGGCAAGCCCACAACACGGATGGTATCGACGATGACGCAAACATCTACAATGTAAACAGCGTCGTACGCTACGTCATCGATGTTCCGTGTGTTTCTGGGCTATCTTGTGATGTATGTCCTCCCGTTCGTATCCTGGAACCACTAGCTAATACATCGGTAACCCTGGGCACCACAACTACCACATCATCTACCCGGCCACCCTGCGGCTGCATTCCGCCTGATTTCTGCCCGGCAACCGGGCAATGCGTACGCACAGGATGTGTACCCGGTGGCGCGGGATATGGAACCGTGACCACCAAGATGCCGCAATGCCCGACCACGGCACCCCCAACGGGTGCGTGCTTTAACGGCATCCGGTGGTGCAATTGCTACGCTTCTACATCGTCCACCTCGTCTACATCGTCCACCTCTACCCAGCCGCCGAGTGCGTTCAAATGCACATGGCGATGCCTGAATAATGATACTGGGGGTTATTCAGCTACGCTGATCTATACCAACACAGGCTACCCGACGTGCTACAAATGTGTCAAGCCTACTTGTACCGGTTGCGGTATTGTCATTACGGACGGCACCTATGACCAGACGCTGTGCTCCACCACTACCTCGGGACCACCTACCAGTACCTGTAGTCCCCCTTCTGGGTCTTGTAAATGGGCTGCCGATCCTGACGGATTCGATTCATCCGGTATGCCTATCTCATTCAAATGGCGATCTGTTGGTACAGGCATCATAAATCTGTTCCCGTGCAATCCTAGCGATCGTCCGCCGTTGTATGCTGGTACCCAGTGCAATTGCTGCCGTCCTCCTAACTCGCCCCCAGGGAGCATTTGCGAGACTGCCTATACACCATGCGAAGCCTGTGGCCCGCAACGTGACGACTGTGGTTGCTGCCAGGGCAACGCCTGCGATAAGGTATGTCGCTACAAGGGCGATGGTTCTGGTTGGTGGATTATTATGTCTAACCCATGCTCGGGTCCTTGCCCTTGCCCGCTGCCTAATTTCCCGTCAAAGGATAGCTGTGATACGGTGCAATACAAGTGCGGTACCGTAGTCACATCAACGACGAGCAGTACCCCGGCACCCGTTGGAATGTGCTGTCTCTATGGCGATGTGGCCCACACGGTTCCTCACGGCAGCGCCTGCCCTAAGACAAATGCGGAATGTGCCTCCCTGGCGGCCTCGTACGGTCCATATTACATCTGGACAGCCGGGGCACCTTGCGGCACAGTATGCTCCACATCAACCACTTCGTCAACCTCGACATCGAGCACCCCAGCCCCTACAGGTCGATGCTGTCTGTTTAACGCAGATGGTACTGCGATCGCTACCGGGACAACTGGGTGCGTGGATGGTAAGACCGCAGCCGAATGCGTTCCTGGACTTCTGGGAGCACCTCGCGTGATTTGGACAGCGGGCGCTACCTGCACCATCATTACGGGTGTGGGGTGCCCAACGTCTACTACCCCGGTGCCCACCGGTAAGTGTTGTCGGTACACCGACTACACTTACACGGTACCGGTGACTTGCGACGAGGGCGTTACCCAGGCAGACTGTGCTGGATTCTCGGTTCCGTACCACTGGTCTAACGGTAGCGTTTGCTTTGGTACACTAACCGAAAGCTGTCCGACGAGTACGACTACCACCACGACATCGACTACGACAAACACAACAACCAACACCACAGCAACACCACCTACTGGCGCCTGCTGTATAAACGGTATCTGTGTGCAGACGTATGCCGGTATCTGCGGTGCTAATGGCGGTACTTGGTTCGGTGGTACCTGTGCCGGGGTAGTTTGCCCGGAAGTGTAGTCTTGACACAAACAGCAGTTTAGGTTATGATAAGTGCCGCTTATTTCGTAGCACTTATCAGAGGAAATAATGAGCAAACCTAAACTTACTGTCGGCATGGCAACGTACTCGGACTTCGATGGAACCTTTTTCTCCATCCAGGCCGCCCGGATGTACCAAGATGTCGAAGACGTTGAATTCCTGGTCATCGATAACAACCCGGACAGCGAATACGGTGAAGCAACCAGGGGATTTTGCCAAAGCGCATCTTCCCGGCACAGTCCTATCCGGTACATCCCGTATACCGAGAATACCGGCACCACCCAAACCCGGCAACGACTTTTCGATCACGCTGAGGGCGACTGGGTCTTGGTTATGGATTGCCACGTTCTCCTGGAAGCCGGAGCCCTGGCAGCCCTCAAGCATTTCTATGCGAATTGCAGCCAGGACGAAATCAAGGACCTGTATACCGGCCCCCTATTGATGGACTCCCTCAAATTCCAGCAGAGCCATTTCGAGCCCGAATGGCGGGAACAAATGCTGGGCACCTGGGCAACCGCGTGGATTAATCCCGAGGGCGTCTACAAGGTAGGACGCAACGTGGACAACATGCTGGAACTCAAGACCCTGAACACAGACGGACCTTGGGAAGCAACCAACATCCCATACGCCGGGCACGAAAACGTGCTCTACGACACCGGGTACCGAATCGCCGGATGGGGAAGCGATACTACCCCATTCGAAGTCCCAGGCCAAGGTCTCGGGATGTTCTCGTCTGCCAAGGAACATTGGCTGGGATTCAATCCGCATTTCCGATCGTTCGGTGGCGAAGAAATCTACATCCACTGGAAGTACAAGAAAGCTGGACGTAAGACCACTTGCTTGCCATTCCTCAAGTGGAATCACCGATTCGGGCGCGTCGGAGGACCCAAGTACCCGATCACCGTCGAAGGCAAGATGCGTAACTATATCCTGGGTTACCAGGAACTGGGTATGGATCTTGAGCCCGTCCGCGCACACTTCGTCGATAATCAAGGCGTCAATCCCAAGGTTTGGGAATACGTCATCGCGGACCCGATCAACTTTGACCCGATGGACAACCCATTCCGCAAGAACCATCCAAATACGTTCATGCACAACATCAAACCAGAAGCTAAGAGCAACCTCGGTATGCCTCTTCCGCTTGTGTTCGACAACCTGCAAACGATCGCTCTGTTCCTGCAAACCGAGGGTGCCCGAGACCTGGACAAGCACGCTCCTATGCTGTACGCACTCGCAAGCGAGTGCGAATCGGCAGTCGAGGTAACCAAACGACGAGAAAGCACCGCTTTCCTTCTCGCCGGGTTATCACGTCGTCGCAAATGCGACGACGGCGAGTGCTTGGTGTCCGGGTGCAAGAAAACCTGCGTAGCCCCTGCTACCCTGCATTCCTACCAGGAAGAACGCGATAGCCTTCTCAGCTTGCTAGCGAGCGCGGTAAGTACGACAGCCGGGCGACATCTTACCTACACGGATTACGCAGTGCAACTGGACAACCCACCGGCGATCCAGGGCGAACACGATCTCCTGTTCATCGACACCCGGCATACTTACAACCGCGCTCGCGCAGAACTTCAAGTGTATGCTCCGCACATTAAGAAGTACATTGTGATGCACGATACCGCAGCCTCGGGACTCAAAGGCGACGACGGGGAAAAGGGTTTGCTGTTTGCTATCCGGGACTTCCTCCAAGACAATCCTGAATGGTTTGTTCTCCACCATACCCCAGAGCAGTACGGCTTGACCGTACTTTGCCGTCTGGAAGAGAAGCGACCGGAAACCCCGATCGTTATTTGGCCGAAGTCGGATGCCCAGGGTAACGCCTGCGGTGCCGGCCAGCAACTCAAAAAGCAACTCAAGCGACTCGGCTTCGAGGCTACCGAGGGCTGTTCCTGCAATCTCAAGGCAGCCGAAATGGATGCCAAGGGGCCGCAGTGGTGCCGGGATAACATCGAGGAACTTCTCGATTGGCTAAAGAAAGAAGCGGACGCAAGAAACCGGGGATTCTTGTTCATCCGTCCCGTGGTTAAGCGGGTCTTGCTCCATGCCATCCGGGAAGCCGAGAAGGAAGCCGCAGCGGGCAAGTGCTACTGATCGCTGAGGCAAAGAAAAAGCCCCGCTTTCGCGGGGCTTTTTCGTTTGGTTACCAGTCGCCCAGGAAGGATGCCGTGGGCTGTTTCTTACCCTCTTCCAGCACCCAGAGTGCCTCTTGGGTATACCGGGGAACCAGTGGCCCGGTTGACCGGGAAACCGGCACCCGTTCATACCACTTCTCGCAGGCGTAGCCTTCGCTGTGCCCGGAAGCGTGGTCGCCCTGCGTCAATTCCCACATATAGACATAGTGGTTGCCTGCATCGCCTGGATCTCCACCGAACTTCCGCATCCGGCCCAGAGCCTGTTGATCGAACGATACCTGACGACATTCATCGAATCCGCCCATATCGTTGTACAGTTGCCGGGTAAGGGCGCTGCTTGCCCAGAACCGGCCCCCAGTTTCCTCGGTGCGAAGTGCTTGCCCGTATGTGGAGAACACCCAGCTAGGGTGATTCCACTTGCTTCCTCCGATCAACATCACGTTAGCGTGGTGCAGTAGATGCTTCGGGAAATAGAGATCGTCGTCATCCCAGATCGCGATCGCATCCCATTCGATGCCTGCGTCGGTCGCTTCTTTGACCATCGCATTGTACTTGGCACCCATCGTCGAAAACCGGGTATCGGATGTAAACACCGAGATACCTTGTTTCCAATCATGCATGGGTTCCAGGCGATTCGCCGCTGGGCGATCGTCCATGATGACCAAGTGTTTGTCGCCGTACGTTTGATGCAGGAACTGCATCACAGCGTTTTCAGTAAGTTCTTGCCGGTGATTATACACCGGGCATAAGCATAGAAATTTCATAGACACTCGTTTACCCAAAAAGGTGAAAGAACAACGCAGTAGAAAACCAGTCCAATGGTTCCCGCCGCCACACAGAAGTCACTTGCAAGATCGATCGCCTTCGCCGTGTTCGGTAGGCTACCGGCATCTTGGCAGTACGCCGCTAGGATATTGCCTCCTAGACCCAGGATTATTGACAACAATCCCCCGCAGCCAATCAAGGCCAAAACCTTTAACTTACTCATTCCTTTTCTCCAAAGTGAAGGCCACTAGGCAGCAAACCAAGCCACCTAAAAACAAGAACCCCAGAAAGGGGTTCTTTGAATCCAGTATACACCCGACACAGCCGCTGATAAAGCATGTGTCAGCAAGAATGAAGCATAACAGTATTTTAGTATGCCTCGAATGGGCGGATTTCATCTGGCAACGGTCCTTTCCACCCAGAGAAATCTACCCGGTCGCTGGGGTGCCATAGAGGCATCCCTTGTTCTGCTCGCTTGCGAAGAATCTCAACTTTCTCCTGGGAGCCCGGCAGCGCGTCCGTTGGTGCGAAATAGTTCGATGGATCTGGGTCACCGAACACCAGAATAGCAGTTTCTTCGTCCTCTGGCAGAAATACCTCGGGACCGGGTAACTGATGTGGGGGTTTCTTGCCGGTCATAGTTACGCCTTACTGTATCCTTTGGGGCACTCGAACTTGATCCCGAAACGCGAAGAGAACTTCTCGATGCGTTTTTCGAGCACTTCCTTAGTAGGGTGGTAACTGGTGATGCGGGCTTTGGTTATCCCGGATGTCAGTTTCATCCAGTCGAACTCGTTCTGAAATTTGTGATGGATGATAAGACTTTCTCGCGATGGACTCAGGATCGCATAGCCTTGGTTGATGTCGAAATCGAAGTTGTCAATCAACTGACCGGGTGTCGTAGCTTTGCTAATCATTACCTGGATCTCAGGGTAATTTGGATTACCGGTATCCTCTAAACCTGCCACAAGGATATTCCCGGAGCGAGCGTAATTCATACAATCCTCCCAGCATATTGGGATGGTGTGGAAGCCCGCCTCTACCAGCTTTTCTGCAAATACCACATCGTCTGCTTCTCCCATGATGTGATTATAGCCCAACACAAAGATGTCGATGTCGCGGGTGAATGCGTTTTCCCGGTTGCCGTATTCACGGAGCATAAAATCCCGGACACAGCCCCCTGCCGCTACTACCGTAGGATTGAATCTCCCTCGGAGAAGAAAGGCGCTGTCGATGACCTTCTGCACTTTGTTGAGGGCGTTCAGGATACCGAGATGCTCATAAGGATCTACTACAATTTCCATTCTATACCTCGATCACATTCCCCCGAACGAATTCGGGCACATGGGTTACCGCAATGATCTGCACCCCTAGCTCCTTTGCCAGGGAATCCAACAGATCAACAAAGTTTCCTCGGTACTGCTTGGACAAGAACCTTGCGGGCTCGTCCAAGATCAGAATCTTCTCGGGAGATGGGCGTTGCAGCATCAGGCAGGCTAACCTCAACCCGAATGCCACCACGTCCATAACCCCGCCACCGGTACTCTCCACCGGGTCGTACTCATTGCCAGAAGCATCGGTGAGTACACACCGGGCCTCGGTCTGGTTCCGCTTCTCTTCGAATACAAGCCTGAACTTGTATTTGGAGTCCGGGAATACCGCTGTGAGGCACCGTGTAACTACGTTACTGATTCGTTCCTGGCACCGGGTTTGGCACAACACGGCTGCGGCCTGGAGCGAAGCTAGTGCTTCTTTGCAGGCCGAATACCGGTACTCGTTCTTGGCGTGCTGTGCCTGGGCCGCCGTGTGCTCTGCTTTGGCTACTTGATAGCGAAGCGACCACTTAGATATTTGCGATTGCATCCCCGTACTCCTGCATAAATGCAGCATGGGCTGCGTCATACTCTTTGTTCTTGGCGTCGTAGTTCGCGCGAAGATCGGCGAGAATAGCACTCGCCTCTTCAATGGTACTGACGCCGAACTCGTCTCGCAACTGGGAAAGCACTGCTTCCCGTTTGCCTTTGAGCCGGTTGACTTCGCTATCGAGTTTTTTCAGTTTCTCTTGCAGACTAGCTACGGCATCCACAATTTTTGGCCTTTATGTTACAGGTCTTCGGGTCATTTGAATACGGGCAGGATACCTGGGTCCCGCCGCCCAGTTCGGGCGGCATCGATCCAATTACCTCGCCACAGTCACGGCAAACGATTGCCGTACTATTTACGGTAGATGTGGTCCCGGAGTTCTCGGAAGATTTCTCGGGGTCCTGGGTTTGACTCATTCTCAAGCCTCTTGATTACGTCTTCGAACGAAATGCTGTCCACCGATAGGCTCGCCAATTCAGACATCAGCGCCTCGGTTTCCTGTGACTTCTGGGTCTCTCCTACCTCGTCAAGTACACTTTGTACCCATTTCTTCTGCTCCGTGCAAGGGAGCAATTGGATTGAACCGTCTTCCATGAGAAGACCTTCTCGCGGTTCGTGGTCGATCTGTGCCTTGGTAGTCGAAAACAGGCTGCCGTGGTTGAAGAACTTCCCGGCTTTCCAGGGGATGTGGTTATCCCCGATGACCACGGCATCGAAGTGATCGTTACACCAGGAAAGGGACGCCACGTTGTCCGAATCAGCGGCGCCCACGTACCCGGTTTCCTTGGTTACCCAGGCGTACTTGTGCATGACACCAAGGCGTACCTTCGCGTGGTCTTTCGCATCGAGTTTGGGGGGATCGTACGCCCCCCACGGCATAGCGTAAACGCACAGCCCTTTCGATATGTGTGTCCACTCCCCGGCAGGAAGGTTGTGGATACGGCCTGCCTTTTCCAGGGCACCGTAGGCACCCATGCTCCGGGCTTCCAGTCGGTGCTGGGGGAGATCGTGCTGCCCTGGGATTGCCCAGATGCTGGGCATGTGATCCATGCACCAGGATACCAACTCACTAGGCGGATTCCACCGATCGAAGATGTCGCCAGCGACGATGATCGGCACATTGTAGTCGCTGCTAATCGCCTGCATGTATTCCATGCGATCCCGCATCACGGTGAACCAATCGGGTTCTGCTCGGGATTGCGGGGTGGTTACGCGAAGGTGCCAGTCACTGGAAAGAATTGCTAAGGGTTTCATGGGGATTTGTCCTTGGGGTTGAAGGCCTAAAGTGCCCTACCGCAGGTGGGGCACTTCGGCTTCTCGTTCTCTAATTTCTTCTGGAGTGTAGTTAGTTCTTCATGCTGTACCTCCCAGGCACCTTGGCCTAAAAGAATTTGCCCGTCCAGAGTTTCTATCTGGCGGACGTGTTCCTCTATTCTGGTGATCTTCTCCCGGAACGTATTCTTTGAGTCCCGGAGGTCTGATAACGAAGACAGTTTACGCCCAGCCGATTCCACAATAGCAGACTTTTTGGAGATTTCTTCCTCGTCGGTTTTTGCTTGCTTTACGAGAGTACTGAGTTTCTTCCCCTTGGCTACCAGGGTATCCCGTTCCAGACCAATGCCCACCAAACCCTCCAAAATCGCTTTAGCCGCTACTTTGCGGTCCAGCGTCTGAATTGCTACTAGGCTACTGTGCAGCGATTCCAGCGTAGCGTGGCGCTGTTTGGTGCGGGCGATATCGCCTGCAAGCATTCCCAGCTTGGCTACGATCAGTTCCAGCGGCTCGGCTAGGGCTTCCTTCGACCGAACCTGGGCATCCAGTTCCAGGATATTGTCCCGGAGCAGGATTAGGGATTTCTGGGATTCGTAGAGTTTCTGTGATTCGTTGTCGAGTTCCTGGATTCTAGCCCAGTCTTCCTCGGCTTTGGGAACCCAGTACATGGATGCAAGGTCCTCGGCTGCCGTGGCTACCCGCTTAGCGGAGTCGGCTTCCAGGATCTTGGCTGCCGATACCCATTGCTTCAAGGTACCGATCGCGGTGTCGATCACCGAAAGATCGACTACCTTGTTGATTTCTTTGGCGATCTGGCCTGGGGTCATACCCAGAAGGTAAGGTGTATCGTGCTGCCCCTGGAAGCAGATGTCGGGTAGATTGATCGCTTGCCGGATTTCCTCTGGCTGGTTAGCGGCGCAAGCGGTAAACTTCGTGGGTGCTTGGTTGCCGATCTCACCAAGCGTATACCCGGATTCCTTGGTTGTCTTGTACCGGGTAACAACATGCGAGTCGGTAATGAGCCCGACTCGCATGTTGCTCTCCCCGTGAGTCACTAACCCCGTTGCCGGAGAATGCTGGGCAAGCCATCTGATTGCGCGAATGATAGCAGACTTCCCAGAATCGGTGGGTCCGGTTATCACATTCAACCCCGGCTTAAACTCGACTTCTAGGGAGCCGTGTGCTTGGACATTCTTGAGTCGCAATCTATGTAACATTGCCGTCTTTCTGTGGTTTAGAGGTTAGGTGCCATCCACCGCAAAGGTTGCATCGGTATGCCCGTACTGGGAACTTACCGATCTCGGCCCCTGCGTCTTCTTGGCTTTTTGCTCTCTTTGAGATCGTTCGGATTCGGTCCTTGGCTTGATTCCGATCCCGAAATCTCACCTTCGAGCATAGGTGTGAGAAACACTGTGTCCCAGTATCCCTCTTCCTCAAACGCTTCGCGCTGTTGCTCATTGAATTTCTCCCACTCGTCATGTTGTTCCTTCGCCGATTGCCGGATGCGTTTTTCCATGCATTCCGGGCAAACCGGCTTATTGGATACAAAGTAAGGGGAATCTACACTGGCACCACAATCGATGCAAATCACGACGCGAGTTCCTTGTTGGACTGCGAAGCCATCTCCACTAAAGCCTTTAGGGATGCGAGGAGCATTTCCAGCGAAGGCCGGATGCGGGTGAACCGGAACAAGAATGGCACACCGATCGTGATTCCGATGTGGGACCGAAGGTAGAGTAGGGGGGATTTGTATGGGAAAATATCGAGTACCGATACCGAAAGGTCTTTGTGTACCATACCGAAACGCAGCACGGCGCCGGTATCTTTCGCAAAGTAATCGACAATGAATTTACCGCCGGATACCGAAAATCGCCGTGCTCGCTTTGGCTGGGCGACTGGGGCCGAGGGTTGTTGATCCTTTACAGTTTCTTCTGACATCGCAAGAACTCCAAGTTAGTTGAGTAGAACTTTTTGCTGAGACCGTTCTCAGTCATTTGTAGTATACCCAGGTCCAACTCAGAAAGAGAGTCCAAGGCATTATATTCCAGCAATTTGTGTGTCGGTACCCGGTGGATCTGGTTGAGTTGGTTCGAACCATCGGAGCCAAAGAATGGCTCTACATCGCCAGCGTAATACGGAACACCCAGTCGCGCGAAGGCTTGAAATTTCAAGCCCGCCACCGTTTTCCCTGGGTCTTCCATGTGTGCTGTGATGACGGTATCCAAGCACCAGCTACGCACCGGGGTACCCAGCAATTGACGTGACCAGCGTTCTTCGAATTTTAGGTTGGCTGCTATCTTGGGTACTGGGGACTTGAGATAGTCCACCAGATAAGGTGTGCTATCAGGAGTCACCATGAACGATACGCAATGCGGGGTGTTGTCTTCCTGGAGCCACGCTACTGCACAGCTAATGATCTTGTGTCCGAAAGCCTCGGGCTTGAGCCCGGTGGTTTCGTAGTCGAATGCCGTTATGCTGGACTGTTTAGCCATGTCCAGCATGATCCGGGTTTTGTTCAAGTCATAGCTGAGTGTGTACTGCTTGGCGTACTGGGGTGGCTTGGTATAGGGTCTCCCGGATAGCCGCAGTGCCGATCGCATGTGCCGGTATGCCCACAACTGGGATACCTCGGCATTCATCAGCTTGCGGGAGTACCCGACAGGGCATATCCAGGCATTCAGTTCCCGGCATGGTATCTGATGCCCGTACCACCTGTCGTAGAGCCCGGCATCCTCGCCCCACAACCACTTCGAGATCGATTGCATGGCTTCGTTGCCAAAGACAATGATCTTCTCTGGATTGATGGCTTTGATTTGCCTGGATAGAAGGGGCAGGCAGTGTCTCCAGGAGCCCTCTCCTGCCTCGGTGCAAGCAGAAGCCGGTACGATCGCAAACTGGGCGAAGCTGGGCCCGCCCACCCGGTCTAGGAGTGCCCGAAGAGTCTTGAACTCCCCGAACTCCAAAGACTTGGCAACGTCGCTATCCGGGCGATCGACTACGATTACCGTCTTTCGTGGATTCTTCACATGATCCCAGGATTGCGAAGGGGCCTTGCATTTCTGCAAGGCCCCACACGTCTGGCAATCTGGAATAACCGGCAATTGGTTATTGGTTTTGGGTAGGATGAACATCAGACGGCCTCTAGTGCTAACGCGTAAATGAATGACTCTCCCCGGATACGCAGGGCGTTGTCGGTGAGTTCGCAGGGTAGCCCGTGCTTAATCAGATTGCTTGCGTACTTCGGATTGATACCGAAAGACACAGGAACCCCATCGTAATCGAGTTCCCGCGATTCCTCGTACCATCCATCGTGATTCAGAGCCCGGATAATCATCTTGCCGGGCTCCAGTCGCACGATACCCGCCTTCCCGGTAGAAGTGGATGCCATGAACGGGCTCGCCCGATCGAGTGCTTCCATGACGCCTGCCGGAAGCATCAGACTGCCCTTTGAGGGCATATCGACTACTCCCGATAAGTCCGGGTACTCTTTGTCGTACTTGCGTACTGAGAGCACAAGACCAGTATACGTCTTCCAGTGAAGCCAGTTATCGGATTCCGCTGACGCTGCCACCCCGAGACCCTGAACTGCCATGCAACTTTGTTTGCGAATCAGCGTAGGCGCAGAGAGCCCGGTATCCACTCGATACTGCACAAGCTGTGACTCGTCGCAGGCTTGCATGGTAGTCGGTGTAAGATGTACGCAGTTCAATTCGAACCGATCGTTGTCCTTCGCCGCACACCCGGCAACCAGAGTCAAGGCATCAGCAAACGCCGGGCACATATCCCGCCACTGGTGAGCCTCTTCTACGATGCCGCTAGGCAGAAGAATCTCGGTGCTGAGTCGCACCACCATTCTCCTGCCTGCACCTTTGATGCGGAGTTCCTTCTCGGTAGCCGTGATCGCGATCTCGTCCTCGGATAGCTTGCGCATGATTTCAAGCAGTGGCTTGTGGGGCACAGCGCCTGTGATCTCTAGCGGGGTATCCTGGCGACAAAGTATCTCGTCGTTGAACGTCGTGATCTTGTTCGGGGAGAAGATGAAACAGGATGACTGCTCCACCGATTCCTTCGAACTAACGCCCGGTAGCGTGGCTTCCAGGGCAGACAGAAATTCTCTTCGATTCAGAAGCATGGAACCCTCACTGCGGTATGGTAAGCACGAATTTGTACTGGTCATTCACAATACCACGGACTCCCGGTACTTTGAATCCCTGGCTACGCAAAAATAGTTGGCTGGTCAGATCAATCTCGGGAACCATGCAAGCAAACCGAATCACGTTGGGTGGTCGGTCAACGGCGATAACAGTACGAAAGATACTGCTACCCACGCCCTGTCTTTGGTATTGTGGGATGACGGCGAACCGGGAAATGATTCCCTCATACATCGCATCCCCGAACGGGGAAAGGTGCATGAGCAAGTAGCCCACTGTCTTGCCTGTGGATGCCAGGGACCCAGTGTAGCACACCACGTCGTCTGGACTGCCAAGAATTTGCTTGGAGAACCAGCGACGGGGCTTGCTTGCCGCTTCGAACGCGAGAGCATCGATTTCGGCAAGAGTCTGGATATCCGCAGGCCCGGCTTCAAAGCTGAGGATTAGAGGCTTTTTGGTCATACTAATGCTTTCAGGAATTGGCGGTTCTCGTAGCAAAGAAAGTCCTCAAGGGGCAAAGCGTACCCGGTACTCCAGGCATCATATACCCAAGGGATCGCATTGAAACCAATCATTTTCGAGCGATCTTGTGGCTGTGGTATGTTGGTGAATACCAGTGCTTTGCGGCGATCCCTCTTTCGCACCAGTGCCCAGTACGGGGTACCGGATAGCGAGGCTTGCCGGGTGGCTTGGTCCAAGAAATCCTGGAGCAAACATTTGGGCTTGTCCAAAAGATCCTCGATCGTGTGTGCGTTATACCCTCGCTTGAGTTCGAAGGTAACCAGCTTGAGTAGCTGATGGGCTTCAGCACTCTGGGCGCTGATATCCCCAACGCTGTTGATCGTTGTCTTCCCGGCTTTTGCCCGCTGGGTTGCCCGGCCCCCGGATGCCGAGGACCTCCAGAACCAGTCGTCATGCTGTCCGTCTGACCACCAGAGGGACAGTTCTTTGGCGAACTCGCGTTCGAACGCGCCGCCTTTTCGGCTACTTGGCATCTTGCTCGCCTTCCTTTGGCTGGATTTGCATCGAAAGGATTTGCGAGGATAGCTCCTGTACCGATGCCTTGCTACCACTGAGCAAGCGGTATGCGGTAGCCCGGCCCATTGTCTCGCAGTAGGCTTCGACTCGCGCTGGGTCCAAGGTGCCCGCAGCAAACTGCCGCACGTTGCGGGCACGGATGCGATACACCTTCACCGCAGGGACCGGTCGATTGATTGCTCGATCCATTTGCTGTGCTTCGAACTCTCGTCGCTTTCGCTTACGTTCAAAGAAATGAAACTTGCGGCGACGTTCGATTCGGATTTGTTTTTTCTCTGCTGTTTTCATGGTTCTTGTTAATCCTTGCTAGCGTATCGTTCTTTGAGGACGTCTACATATGCTATCCCGTTTTCGGTCAGGTCGCACCCGCCGTGTTCGTTCCAATCCCAGTAATTGTCAGTATCATGCAGTCTTTGCAGATTCTGCCAGAAATGAATGCTGTGTCCCCGATACTCGGGTTTGAGTGCGCGGTCCAGACTTTCGGTATTCCATTGCTGGGACACTGGACACACACCAGCGTCTTCTGGGTTTTCCAGACATCGCCCCACAGCGCACATATCCCCCACCTTTACGTGTGGTGCGGGGAATTCGCTGAGGTTTTCGGCTGTGACGTAGTAGAGACAGCCCCACGCTGTCATAGCCCGGTTGCGGGTGCGATAATACTCAACGGTCTCGTTGATAATTTCGATCTTGGTTTTTGTCTGGGTCATATCCCAAATCCTCCAATTTCCTCTTTGATGTAAAAACCGGACTCACGCCCGATCAAGTTCCAATCGATCTCGCCCACTTCCTCAGCGGTGCATTTCAGCTTTCCGAAAAAAGGCAGCCGGGTGAGTTGTATGTTTCTGTTATACACCTCGATGTTGTCGAAAAACAACTGTTGTTTGGTTTTTAGTTTGCCCATCATGAACTTGGAGGCGGTCTTTTCGGCTACTCCGGGTAGTCCTTCGATGTTGTCCGACGTGCAGCCTGACCACGCCTTCACCGATGCCCAGAGAGCCGGGGGTACACCAAACTCGGCTTGTAGGGACTCTTCGGTGTAGTAGTCCTTGGTCTTTTGCTTGTAGATCATAACCCGCTTGCCGTCCAGGCATTGGTAGAGATCCTGGTCCGAGGATACGATGTAGATTTTGTCGAAAGCGGGGGAGTTCATCGCGACCGAGGCGATGATGTCGTCGGCCTCGTATCCGTGTTCCTGTACGACGTTGGCTGCCGGGAACCCCATAGCCGGTAGGAATGTGCGGCGAAGTGCATGTACTTGATCGTACATCGCTAACCGGGCTGCCCTGGAGTCTGGGTCTTCCTTCTCCCGGTCTGCCTTACGCTTGGCTTTGTATTCCGGGTAGATTTCCGATCGGAAGTTGTACCCTGAATCGAACGCGAATACGAAGTTGTTGGTATCGAAGGTGTCCCGCAAAAGTAGCAGGGATTTCCAAACTCCGTAGAGAACTCCGGTCGGTTCCCCGTCCCGAGATAAAGCCCCGGTTGTGTGCAGGGCTTTGTGGGCTAGATTGCTTACGTCAACTACTACCAGTCGTTTCATGTTTCCTCCGTACACTGCGGTTGAGTTCTATTGCAGTATACGGTCGGAAAACAGAATCCGGGAGCCTGGGCTCCCGGATTTCTTCAATTAGTCTTGGTACCTGGGCTTGCGGCCTGGGTGCAGCTTCTCTTCGATCTCAAGCCACTTCTCTTGCAGGAAGTCCATGACTTCCGTGTGCTTGTTGTCGTCATCCAGTTTTCGCAGTAGTTCGTCCCGGTAGTAGGTTGCCTCGTACCAGGGGCTCTTGATTCGGCCCCCGCCGTTGGGCAGGAACTTCTCTTCCAGGAGCCAATCGATCGCGCTTCCCAGATCATCGATACCGTACTCTGGTAGCACAGATATCTCAACCATGCGGGCCTTACCGTTCACTCGGTTCTTCCGCACGTTGCATCGTGCCTTGGTGCCGATCACCCGTTCCTTATCGTTGACTTTCTTTTTGATCTCTCCCGCGTTCTTTAGCCACACTTCGACGTGGCTGTAGAATTTGAGAGCCCGGCCCCCGGATCGCGTGTCTTTAGGTCCGTATAGCCCGGCGTCGATGTTGTCTCGAAGCTGGGAGATAATGAACAGGATAGACCCGGATTCCGCCAGATGGTTGACCACAAAACGCAGCCGGGAACTATGGATCTTGGCTTTGCCGTCACCGTAGTCCCCCTTGGTTTCCTTGTCCTCCGCGCGACGCTTGGCGTTCTCTTCGACGCTTTCTCGCTCTTTGCGAGTCGAGAAGCCGTCTGCCGAATCCATGATCGCGATGTACTTGGTGCCGCTGTCGGCTAGGCTATCCAGGTAATCGTAGGCGTCTTCCATGTACAGAGGGGAAACCACTTTGATTCGCCGGGCTGCCTTGCTACCAAAGAACCGGGTGAAGTCCATACATGCCCCGTTCTCGCTGGAAATGAAGATCAGTTCGTAGTCCTCGTAAGCTGGGTTCCGGGCAGCCTCAGCCAGTGTGGTGAGCAGTAGGAAGGTCTTCCCACTGCCCGAGTCCCCGACGAACAAAACGTAGGTGCCGGGTGCCACACCCACATCAGCGCGGCCAGAGATCGAGAGGTTCAAAAGCCCACACCCGGTCGATAGATTCGGTGCTATGCTGGGGGCTGGGTTGAGGTCCTCCGTGGCTTGCTGTAGGGTGTCCATGATCTCTTCTGACTGCTTTTTTCGTGCCATCGTATGTCCTTCCGAACGTGATGTTTTTGGTTGCTCTTACTTGGTTGTTGGGGAATTCCCATATCTCCCCGGTGTCTTGGATGATACAGGTAAACAGCTTAGGCTGTTCCCACCCGTATTCGGTGACCAGGAATGCCATTCCTCGGCCTTGGGGTGTTTCTAGCTCGATCGGGCATTTGAGTTCGTGAATCTTCATCGCACCATCTGCCCCCAGAGTCTTGCGGATCGCACCGTGGCTTCGTAGTCCATCGGAACCGGGTTATACGAAGACTCGTTCCAGGGTTGCTTGAACAGGATGGCAAGGCCGTCACCTTCCATGTACTTGTTCCAATTCTCGATGTAGTCATCGATCAGCAATGTATCTGAGGTACTGAATCGCCACTTCTCGGCGCAGGTGAATACGTGAGAGGGCTTGACTCCGAAATGGTGCTTCATCCATCGCTGCTTGGCTGATGCAGCGTGTACGCATTCCCCGGTCGATGTGATGTACCGCACTTCTGCAATCTTGTTGCATTCATCGATTAAAGCCCCTGCCCAGGGGTAAGGTTCGAGGGTTTCCCAGAATGTCGGGTTAAGCGATCGCCAGAATGCCCCAGCGTCGATGCCAAAGTCGGGGAAGAAATCCCACCGGCGTACTTCGTCTTCGCGATTCGGCTTGTTCATCCATTTGAATACACCCCGCACGAAGTTTGCCAGGACGCCATCGATGTCGATATTGATTGTCGGTTTTGCCATGATTTTCCTGTAGGTACACAAAAAAACCCGGCACCCAGTTTCCCAGGTGCCGGGTACCCCAATGCAGCATCCCCATGCTGCTTGCTTCAATGCTACTTGTCCCAAGCCTCGTCCCACGGGGCTTCCGCTTCTGCGGCAACGGCTACCGGTTCAGCGGGTGGAGTTGCCTTTTTGGTTTCCTTTGGCTTCTCCGGTCGGGGTCGTGGGGCTTTGGTGAGTTCCGATACCGATACTCGGTATGGCTCGCCATCAGCGTCTTCCACGTTGACAACGTCATCCGATACCTTTCGGACCTCGACCTCCTTTTCGTAGAGGAACATCTTGTCCCCCTTGTTGATCGTGGGTGCCGCAGGTTGCGGCGGAGCGATCGGTGCAGGTGCAGCCGGTGCTGGTGCAGCAGGCGCCGCTGGGGCTGGTGCTGCCGGAGCAACAGGCGATGCCACAGCCGCAGGCGCGGCGGGAACCGCAGCCGGTGCTGGGGTAGCTGGAAGCACCACACCGAAAAACGCTCGGGACTGTTCTTCGTAGGACATGTCAACCAAAAGCGTCTCAAGGTCGTGACCCTGGCTCAGCATTTCCGGCTTCAAGCCGCCGTGCTTGTCAAAGTCGAACGAGACCGCCTTGTAGAACTTGTGCCCGCCGAAGGTATCTTCCTTGAACGTGACCGTGATCCAGCAACCACGCACTGGGTGTGCCATGTCCTTGAGGAAAGCGTACTTCTCGGCGATCGTCTTGTTAAGGCTGTTCGCCTTGGACTTGACTTCTTCCATCAACGGCTCAAAGAAGTTCGCGAAGGCGTGTTCGAACAAGACAACCTTGTTCTGGAACCGGTCGCCTGCTCCGTCTTTGATGTAGATGTTGCACAAGGTCATGTGCTGGCTACGAGGCTTCTTTTCGTCCCCGGTGCCCACCCAGCTTCGAAGGCTGTCGGTGATCGCACAAGGGCGTCCGAAAGTCTTCGCGGCGTCGATGCCACTCATTTTGCGGGTTGGACCCAGGCGACGGTACACCCAGTAGTCCGAAACGTAGTGAGGGGAACCGGGAGCCGCCGTGCGGTGACGTGAAGTAATGTATGGAATAAATGCGAAAGTGACAACACATTCTTCCTTGGGTCGCCAAAGGTCGATGCCCTTGGGGATGCGAAGAACACCGAGTTCCTGGGAATCTTCTCCCAGGGAACCCATCAAACCAAAACTGTCGAAATCGCCGAATGCGTCCATTGACATAATTATTTACCCATTGGGGACATAGAAATGAAACCTTTGGAGATCAACTCCACCATGTACTTGACGTTCGAACGCTGGGCGTCCAAACCGTCTACCACTGCTCGGGTCGCGAGGAACGTCGCTGTGGCTTCCACCGTCTTGGCTTTGGCGTCGATGACAGCCTGCTCCAAGAGGATCTTCGCTTTGATACCATCTTCGGTAGGCTTTGCCAAGCCGTAGTCGAGGGGATTCTGGCGAATGCGAATGTTGGTCTGAGCGATGATTCGTTCTTCCTCGATCTCGGCTTGCATCTTGGCGATGGTAGCGCGAGCGAGGTCCTCGGACCAATTCTTGATGTCGTCTGCCAGCGTTTCCAGCTTTTCGGGCAGCGACTCAACTGTGATTTTCAACGATAAACTCATGTGTTGCTCCATTGTACAGAACGGGTTGACAAGTAAGGTCACTGGAACCTAAATCCCAGTGACCTTCTCTGTAGGCCAAGGCAGATTACCTGGAGTCAGTATACTCAGGCACCTTCGACGAAGTAAACAATTTTCGCCAAAAATTCTGGACGCTTCCCGTCGAAGAACGGTTTCGACATGGCAGCCGCCAGCCGGGCAGCCCGTTTTCGGAACGTAGCCCGGTTATCCCCCATGCACTTTTCCGCGTACTTGAGAATCATCCACCGGGCAGATTCGAGTTCTGAGTCCTGAATAGCCTGCACCGATCGATAGATTACTGACCATTCCGGCTTGTCCTTAATCAGTTCCCGGCACAGGTCAATCAGGTGCGGGGGTTCGTCCTTGGCGGACTCCACCAGGGCTTGCATTGCCTCGGTGGTGGACCCGGCTGCCACCCACTGCTCTGCCAGCACCAGGGCTTTCCGAGGCGATCCAGACGCCGCAACAGCCAGTTTCTCCAGCATGGTACCGCAGCACTTGGAGCCGTACTCAGCGTAAAGCACGCTGTCCAGCATTTGCATCAGGTCGCGGTCTACCACGAAGTCCAGCTTGATGTGCGTGAGCCGGGTATTGAGCGCCTTGGCGATCTTTTGGGGCTCGCTGGTAGCGACAAAGAAGTAGACGTGCTTTGGGGCATCCTCGAACATCTTCAAGAACGCCTGGGCAGCCGCTGCCGTGATCGAGTGGAACTCGTCCAAGATGTATACTTTGTGGTTGCCGATCAAAGGCCGCAGGTTGATGCGGGATTCGATCTCGCGGACGGTATCGATACCCCGAGAATCCGCCACGTTGATCTCGGTAATCTCGCTGGGTACCGCGCCGATTTCCTTGGCTAGAATTCGGGCAAGGGTAGTCTTGCCGCAGCCGCTGGGTCCCGAGAACAGGATCGCGTGAGGCACGTTCCCGGCTTTCAGGAATCCCTGCAACTGTTTGACGGCGGAAGGCTGCCCGACAACGCTATCGAAGTTGTTGGGTCGGTACTTTTTGTATAGTTCGCTGGTTGTCATACGTCACTTTGAAAAGGAATGGTTTGTGGGTGCCCTTCGTATCGGTCGAGAATCTCTTCGATCCTCGCGTGCAGTCGATCGAGACTGGATTCGTTCCATAGCTCGTAATCGGAATACTTTGCCCGGCAAAGTTGCTCCGAGATGTGCGTATCTGAGGCGTTTTGTTCCTTACCGGGGCGTCGTACCCAGATAATGATTCCGCCGTGATCCCGGATGAAATTCACTTCGTTTTCGAAGCGAACATCACAGATCGCTAGGTATCGGGCATCCTTGGATCGCTGATCCATGATGTGTACCCAGCAATCAGGCCCGTGTATATCTCGCCCAGCTTCGGTGCCGACTTTCTTGAGATATTCCCGAACATCGGAGTAGGTTCGTTTCGCCATGTCCCAGCCCAGGCGATTGACTACATCCTGTAGTCGTTCGAAGGTCGCTGGTGCTGTGTCAGGATGGCTGACGCAGACCCAGGGATTGATTGCCCAGGCAGCATCGTAGACTGGGCTCGCGAATTGCCGCACAACGTAGCCGTACGTTGCGGCGAGGTATTCGCCACAAGCATTCTTGCCCGCGTTCTGGGCGCCGATGAATCCCACCATAGGTGGGATTCGTAGCGTCTGGTGTTTCATTCTGAGTATGCCTTTTTGTTTGCGACCGGTGTTGTTAGCATCCGATCTGGGTTCCATTTCAGTTTACTGTATCTACCGTACAAGACCTGTAGGGGAATCCCAGTCACACGGCTCCAATGCGATAATGTTCTGGTTTCTCCCTTATACGTGATTCGTATCACGTTTCGTCGGTTTTCCGCTTGTTCTTGTCTTGTGGCCCATTTGCAGTTCGCTGGTGTATAATCCCCGTTCGTGTCGATTCTCTCTACGGTCATGCCGGGACTTGGGGGATTGCCCATGTCCGCTAGAAATGCCAGGAAACCATTATTAGGATTATCCCAACTTTGGCATACCCGAATACCACGCCCACCATAGTTAGGCCAGGATGCGTTTTTAGGATTATTACACCTAGCCCGCATAGTTCTCCATACTTTGTAGAGGGGTGTCTTGGATAGTCCATGCGTTATACTTTCTTCTGCCGTGCGTTGATTTCTATAGCAGCCACAACTTTTTGTTTTACCGGAAACCACATTATCCGAATAGTAAATGGACAGGTCGCCGCACTGACATTCCGCCACTACAAGCCACTCTACTCTCTTGGGACGCACCCGGACGCGAAACGATGGACCGAGCACAGTCAATCTGCTACTAGAAGGGGTGACTATGCTCTTCGTTTTAATCATTGCTGATGCCACGTTTTTGTTATCCTTTATATGCTGTTTTATCGTACCAGGAGTCCCTGCCGACCTCAACCTCTACTTTTAAGTCCATAATGATCCACTTCCACTTTGCTTGCAGGCTCGTTGTCATTATCCGAGTGGACATGGCAATGTAATCGTCCAGTTCGTCCAAAGCGACTTCTGATACCATGGAGTCGTGGATCTCTAAAATAGGTCTGGAACGCATACCTCTACGCTTTGCTTCTGCTTGAACATCAATTACGGCTTGCAGGAGACAGTGAAATGCAGAGCCCTGTACCGGGCTGTTGATGACCTCGTTTCTTTTCCAAACCCCGTGTACCCGGAACCCGGTAAGCGTCTCAAAGTAACCTTTTGTGCAGTACGAACGAAACCAGTCCTTCCGCCAGCGGTCATATACTGGAAACCGTTTACCCCAAAATGCTTCTTCTACCCGTTTGATATGCTGCACATAAGTATTAGGTGCGTAAACTACCCTACATTCTTCTCCCTCAGGAACCACACCTAGACTGGTAATACCTTTCGCGGCCAAATGCTCCAGTAAACCCATCTTCCGGGCGACCTTCCATAGTTGTTTCGCCATATCTACGTGGTAGTTACCGTACATAGCCGAAAAAACAAACCCGGACTTGGTTTCTTGGCGAATCTGTTTGAACTTCTTTGGGTTAGCTTGTCGGTAACCGTCTTCCAGCAAAAAGCACTCCACAGCCATGTCTGAGTGCATATCGTACCCAGATTCTAGGTAGTGCATCATCGTCGGGTCTTTGTGGTAGCACGCCGCGATATGCACTTCCAGTGCTGAGTAATCGATTTCCACAATCGCGAATCCCGGCGTCGGGACGATCGCCCCTTTGATGTGCTTCGCAACGAGAGGGTTTCGTGTGGGTAGGTTGTTCAGGTTCGGGGAATCCGCGCTTCCCCGATACGTGGTAACTGAGTGCAGGTTGATGAATCCGTGAATACGCCCATTGACGGTTTCCTTTCGCAAACCGTCAATATAGGTACCCTGCAACTTGTACAGCTTCTGGAGTGCCCGGTATGTTTCCAGGTAGTCATGGATGTTGTCGGGCACCTCAAGTTCGGCAATAACTTCGTCGTCAAACTTGTATTTGCCGGAACTCGATTTACCCAGATGCGGTACACCGAGTTCGTGGAATAGGATGTGGGCAAGCTGTGGCCTGGAATTGATGTTGGTTTCCTTGCCGAATCGCATTCGCTGGGCTTCGTACACTGGATGTTCCCGCAGCGTGGATTCCAGTTCCCGGATATTTTGCCGCACCTCGATCTCAGAGGCATCCAGGCGTTCTAAACTGATCGGAATACCAATGCACTCCATTTCCGCAAGGGCTACTGCGCCCTTGTGAAACAGAGTGAAGGCTTCCTTGGTTGCTGGTCTGAGATCCTGTGCGTGCATTACTGCTTGATCTTTCCGATGATTCGCCCCTGCCAATCGCGTACAACCAATTCCCGACCCTCGGTAATCGTGTACTGTACGCGACCTTGCCAATCCTTGGCTACTGCTCCTGATTGTGTGCGTTGCAGGGTACCCTGTACCCTGCCCCGATCGTCTCGGATCGTTACGGATCTCTGAGGGAGATAGCCTTTGCCTGGGATGTACTTCATGGTTTCCCCGGACCAGCCGGTAGCCGCATAAAGCAGAAACGAGGTAAAGGCGATACCGTATACGATATACCCGAGACGGAAAAGATCGATTACCTTACTCATGGAGGGCTTCCCCATCGTAAAACCCACCAAGGTACGCGATGTTGGCAATCACCGGCACAAAGCACGCCGCTATAGTAGGGTCGATGCAGTAAATCAGTGACCAGCCAACAGGCGCCAGAAATCCCACGGTGATGTGTTGCATGTTAGAACTTCTTTCCGCCCTCGGCGTCTCGGTGTTCCTGGGTATGGTCTACCCGCACGGCGTTGTAATTCAACTTGTCTCTGATGATCCAGCCAATGTCGATTCCACGCGCCCCTGCGAGATCGAGTAGACGGATGATCGCGTCGGCGATCTCAACGTCCACCATTTCGTACTGAGGTAGTTTGTCGTCCATCAACCCCTTGCGAACGCCCTCGATCGCTTCCGATACCTCGGTCACCACAAGCGCCAGCTTGACGGTCACGTCCTTGGGATTCTTGGGGTCCATGTCGGTCCACCACTTTTTGTTCGCTGAGTGGATCTGCTCAGATACATCAGTAATCTCGTACGCCTGGATATCGAAAATTACTACATCACTATTCATTACTTCACCCATTCCGAAATGATTGCGGGGCACCCTACTACCATGTTCCCAGCCACCCCGCAAATGTGGCTCGGGTTGTCTTTCTGTGACTCTTCCTCGCGGAGCACCACCCAGTTAAATCGGGTTACCCCCATCTTTTTCTCGTACAGCGTGGCATTGATGCCAACTACCCCAGTGGGGTGATCCAAGATTCTTCGGTCGCCGTTGAAGTTCGTGGGTCCCAGGAGCCATGCGTCCATTCCGGCTGTATCCGCCTGGGTAGCCGTAAGATACAAGCAGTGAAACCGGGTAGAGGTAGCCCGCATTTCCATCCAGTTGTAGTTGATCCTTTCTCGCTGGTCTTTATGCGACGGCAGCCCTGCCATGATGTCCGCGTAGTCGGTAACCACGATATCGGGTACCCAGCCTTGATCGGCCCATCGCTCGATCATTCCGGCTATGTCCCCGGCTGTAGTAGTGGCTGCACCTTTGCAGACTACTCGCAGTCGCTTGGTGTCGTCTTCTAGGGCTGCCTTGAGTTTGATTTTGGCTAACTCTTTGGTCATGCCTTGGCTGGTATAGTGCTCCCGATACTCCACTCGGGGCTCCTTACCTTCATATGTTAGCCCGGTCGGGATGCGGAACGATCCTGGCATTACCGGGTTCTTGGCTGCCTTATGCAGGAATCGACGTACTACCTGGGCTTGGCTCATGTCGCCCAGCGATATATACACCACCCGCTTCTTTGCCAGAATCCCTCGCCATGCGAGTTCAATGAGCCATGTCGATTTCCCACGCTTAGAAGGGGCCAGGAACGCTATGAATGAGTCCCGGCTAAGCATCGGACCAAAGAACTTGCCGAGTGCGCCAGGATACGCGATAAGAGGCTCAGGCGTGAAATTATCATACCCGGCATCGATCGCGTTATCGTCCTCGGCTAAAAATACCCCGTCTGTGGCTACCCCTACCTGGGGCCTGCGCCATGATTCGCTGAGGGCTGCCGCTTCCTCGATCTTTCCATTAGCTAGGGCTCCCTGGATTTTCTCCGCAAGGGATCGGGTGCTGTTTCTGAGCCCGATCTTGGCTATGAGTTCCACGGTGTATTCCGTAGAAGCCAAAGAATTGGGGTCCAGGGAGCCCACTAGCTTTCCAACAATATCGACTGTGTCTTTGTCTGCGGACCTTGCCCAGTCGGCAAACATGGCTGTAATGCCTGCTTGCCCTGGGGCTTCCTTGAACTGGTTGTAGTGCCGTACGCACCACCCGGCAACCACGTTAGACCATCGGGACGAGAAGACTTCCGGCTGCCACGTAGAAGCTACGGCTGCCAGGACCTGGGTATTCAGGCACATGCCTACCAGGGCTAGTCGTTCGTCGTCTCCCGAATATCTAACGATGTCCACAAGTTGCCTCTGTTTCCGTGTTCTCTGCGGTCTTCGCGTTCGGGGTCAAAGGTAGTGTAGGTTTCCCTGAATAGCTTCCCTGTCACTACCCACCGCACCACCTTTGTGCCCCGGAGCGTGGATTCGCGGTTTACCGTTGCCGTAGTTCCGGCTGCGTTGTGTCGGATCTTGAAAGTGGCATTGTTGACATCCTGCAAGATCCAGTCCAGTACGTGGTATTTACCATCCTCAACGTCATGGTACCAGAATATGCACTGATCGTAAACTATTTTCCCTGTTTTCTTGTCTACGAAGTGATTCAGTTCTACCAGATCGACGCTGCGATACTGGGTGCCGGGCAACTCGTACGGTAAACCGCACAACAATGCAGCGATTATTCCTGTACGCCACATGGCATGCCGCTGTCGTACGTAAAGTGCTTGAACAAGTCGGCTGGCGTGCTTGGGCCGTACGAGGTCACATGCACACTACCATTAGCGTACATAGCTGTCACCATCAGTTTGTCGCCGCTGCTCTTGAGTTTCAGTACCAGCCCGACAGGGACGTGTAACTTGAGTTCCTCGACGGTGAACGGTCGGTAAGTCGGAGCGACTTTGTCCAGAATCGGTCGCATGTAACCGAACTCGGGATCATTTCCCAGTTCCGTAGAAAGGCATCCGGAAGATACCCGCACGCAGCCGCTGTTTGATTGATACGATTCACCGGGCTGTGGCTCCCGGAACGCGACCACTTTATACCCCTTTGGGCAATCGTGGGGCCAAGGGACTTGCTTAGGTGTTGTGACATATACTGGCATAATGTTCTCCGAATGCGAATTTTCGTAAAGCGTAAATCTCGGAATCGCTAGCAGATCCAGGGTCCTCGGCATCCAGGTTTACCCGAATGGTTTCCCCCGGAAACAGCGAAAGTTCTTGGGCCAAGGTATCTGCGATCTTTTGTGCTCGTTCCGAGTTGTCGAAAACCAGTATACGCCGAGGGATGCTCGCGATGATAGAAAATTGTGCGCGAGTGACCGAAGTTCCTAAAGTACCTACAGCACCAGGACCTACCCGGAGAACGTCAAATGGACCTTCCAGAACGATCGTAGTTTCTCGTATAAAGTCGATTCCATAGAGAATCCGCTTCTCGTCTAAGGACTTTTGATGCGGGGCAGCCGTCTGATACCTGGGCTCCTGCCCATGTGTAGCGCGGGAAGTCCAGGATACCGGGCGATTCTGGTAGTAGATGGGTAGGAATACGCGGAACGGGTACTCAGCCCAGGGTCCCAGCCCCCGGATGCCCCATACCTTTGTGCAGTATTCGGGGTCGAGTCCCCTCTGCTTCAAGTAAGCAATGTGAGTAGAATCGAGGTCGCATACGCCTCGGGGCTCGGTGTAGACTCCCGCATTCCCGGTATCCAGTGTGGGCGGGATATAGATGCGACCCCCGACAAGGAATTTCACCTCGGACCAGGGAGCCTTTGTCACGTCGAGTAGGAGCCGGGCTACGTTGAACCCGCCGCACTTATAGCAGTTCGCGCGGCTGCAATCGTTCTTGATACCTAGGTGATAGTTGCGAGAATAGCATCGGGGGCACTCTTCTAACTGCGTCCAGCCCGGTCGCCCGTGCTTTCGGTGGTTAGTATCGTACTTTACCCGATGCTCTTGCAGAAACTCGACTAGGTTCATTTCAGTTTATCGATGCAGTCTGAGATACAGGCATTGATTCGATCATCACTCACGCCCATGTTTCTGCCCCACGCTCGCACGTAGGACCGGAATTCATGGCTATCCAGCACCAGCCTGCGGTGCCGGGGTGTGCCGTTCGGCTTGATGTCCCGGTACCACTCGATAGCGAAATCCCAGGCAGCCGGGAGTCGGCTCCAGATCATCATACCTACAAACACATCATCGCTGTAGGCTTGCAATTCACGCAAGAACAGCCGGTAGCGATCGAGAGCCTGTTGCACATACTCTTCTGAGATGCCGTAGACCAGCGACCGGTTGACCATTTCCTTGGCTTCATCGGTCACTGGGTATCCAGATAGTTCTGGGTCCTGTTCAGCCTGGGCCATCAAGGTATCCAGGTTTCTTACCAGCCAAGGGCTGGAAGGGAAACTTGAGAAGTTCCGGGTGACGAAGGTGTACAGGAGTTCAGCCTTCTGCTCCCCCACTCGCTCCACGATCGTCTTCCAATCTTTTAGTTGCGACTTGCCGCTAGAGATTGGGTTGTACTGCAAGTGGAGCCCGGTTGCCTTTGATGGCTTTGCCGGTGTTTTTGGTATGAATCCCATGCTACTTGGCTCCCTGAATCCGGCGAGCGAACCTCCATGTCATTGCCCGTCCTTCGTCCCTTGGCGATATTACCATAGGAACGTCGCCGCACCCGCCGTTAGCTACCTGACAAACGTATTGGTTGCGTGTCGTGTCGATTCCGATAGCCAGTAGTTTACGCTTGTACCACAAATTACCGGTATCGCTCACTTCGATGATCGTACCCACGTCGTGTTGATCGATCGGACGAGAAGGATCTCTTTCCGGGGGGACTTCCTGGGTATCCTGCGGGGTAACTTCAACAAAGGCGTGCCGCCAACCTGTGCTATCCTCGTCTTGCCACCCGTGCGTCCAATCGGGAAAATACCCATAGATAGTGGACTTTTTCCAGTTCTCCAGCGGTTCTTTTTCATTGTCTGTGAACCACGCCTCTTTGCCCCAGTCTTCCGGCATTTGTGCCGGGCGCGTTTGAATCTTGGGCTCTGGCTTTGCTTCTGATGAGCACCAATAAACCGGAACGGCGTAGCCCCCATCACAGGTGACTAAGGTGCGGTCACTGGCTCGCAATCGTTTCAGTTGCACCCATGTGCCCCTGCGCCCGTCCAGACCATTTGCCCATGTAACACAGTCGAATGGGTGTTTATGCGTGGGTTTGCAGAACTTGACCCAGCCGCCGTCGCAGTACCCAGGAACAGGTGGATACACTACGTCCTCGCCCCATTCGACATCGAGTGGTATGCACTTGAACCAGTCGTCGCCGTTTTCGCGGATACGAATCATATCGTCAACCGAAGTGACCGCGATCATGTCGGCGCTTGGGTATAGGATTTTGACTCGATCGAATGCCTCTTGTGGGGCTAGCTTTTGGGTCATTTCATTGCCTCTACTATTTCTTTGAGTCGCTTGCCGCTGCCTGCTCGGGTGGGCCAAGTTCCCTGGGTACTTTCTTTCCCCAGCCACTCCATCCCGCCCGAGATAACACCGACTACTTTGCCCTTCACCAGCATCGGACCACCCGACTGCCCTGGCAGAGCCACGCCATCAGTATACACATATCCGTCTTTGAGCAAAGAGAGAAATCCGATACTTTCTGTCGCTGATTCCCTGCCACCGGCAAATCCTAGCCATTTGCAGGGCACCCTGGGCGGCGCATAATCGGGTCCGCCTTCGCCTACCCATTCATCAGGAGCCCCGATCTCCAGCACCGGGATATCGACTTCCGGGGTCTGAACGATCGCTAGATCGCTGGCAGCTTCTACTGCGACACAGGTACCCTGAATCGAGTCGCCCGAGGGCAGAATGATCGTGTAGGAGTTCCCGGAATAGATTTGCTGCTTACTTTCCCGGTACTGTACTACGTGGGCTGCGGTACCAAAGAATGTTTTGCCGGGTATCGTCTTCACAGCAAAACAGGTACCAGATGCGTTGTCGGGAGTTCTAATCCTTGCGATCGAATCCCGTTCCCCGGCTGCCGCAACACTCGACAGCAAAACCAATACTAGACACCATACTTTCGTTGCCATTCTACACCATTCTTTCTTCGGACCCTCGCTGAGTGTACCGAAAATGCTAAAGACTCTTCTTTTTCAATCGCGCGAATCATCAAAATCTCAATCACCTCTCCGTAGTCCCAGCCGTTTGCCCGGCACATGGCTGCGAAGTCCTCGACCACCGCTGTCTGGATATCAGAAATCTTTAGCGAACAGCGTTTAGTCGGCATAGGTCTCTTTCAGCATGTCCCAGATAGGTAGGCTCTTGGTCACCTGTCCGTCGATGACTTGATCCTGGATAGCCTGTTTCTTTTGGATGGCTTCGCAGAGGCGTTCCTCGATCGTACCCTTAGCCACAAGGAAGTAGATTTCTACTTCCTTGTCCTGGCCGATGCGGTGGTTGCGGTCCTGCCCCTGGGATACCTTGGTTGGGTTCCAAGGTAGCTCGCACCAGATCGTTGTAGTGGCTGCGGTCAGCGTGATACCCGAGTTACCCGATACGATGTTGCAGACGATGACTTGGCACTCGGGGTCTTTTTGGAATCGTTCGATAGCCTCTTGCCGTTTCTTAGCGTTCACGCTCCCGTTAATCAGTACCGATCGCTGAGGATCGATTCTTCGCATTAGGACATCGGCAAAAGCGATATGGGTGCAGAAGATAATGATCTTCTTTTCCGGGTGTGTTTTTCGGTAGTTCAGAATCCACTCAACGGTTGCCCTAGCCTTTAGCCGGGCGGATAGTCCTAGGGTGACCGACACCTTGGTCAGCGCTGCGGCTTTGAGTTCTTTCTTGATCTTGCCTTTGGCAAACCGGGATTCTTTCACCCAGTTCTTGAGATCGGTTTCTGCCTTGTCGTACTCTTCCCGATTGTCGATCTCTAGCGGAACCACAGTTGTAGTGCGTTCCGGGAGCCCGAGAATTTCTTTCTTGCGGCGAATGGTAAACGGTTTGATTCTCTGGTGTAGTTCATCTAGGTTGCTAGCGCCCGAGTAGTCCACGCCCCAGGGCGTCCTGCGCGGAGCACAGTACCGGGCACCGTATGCCGTGAAACTCGGGAACATCGCGGGCTTAATCATGTGCAGCGTCGGGTAGAAGTCCTCGGGGCGGTTCCCGATAGGAGTTCCCGACATACAGATACACTGCTTCGCGCGACGAGATAGCGAGATCGCGGCTTTGGTTACCTTGGCTGCCCGGTTGCTCAGATTCTGCGACTCGTCGCAGATGAAGATTTCGTAGAACCAGCTACCAATTGCTGGGGCTTGGTGGTGCAGAATCGGGTAGTTGACTACCACTAGCTGGGTATCTGGTTCGATCTCGTTAGGCGTCTCGCCTTCGAGCACCTGCACCTTGATGCCGGGTGCCCACATTTCAGCCTCGATACGCCAGTTATGCTTCACCGAGGTAGGACATACTACTATCGCAGGCCACACCTTGTCTGTGTGCAAGTATGACAGAATGCTGCCAGTATTGTGCGTTAGAATGTACCCACGTGTGACATACAAGCTGTCTGGCGCGTCTACCTTTATACATACGCACTCTTCGAATTCGCCAGTAGGTTCTACACTGGCGATTCTGCGGAATACCGCTTTCCTGCATTTTGTTGGACTGAACCTGGAAGCCTTCCGGGGAACGCTAAATGGGTTTTCCCAGTCTAGCAGTCGGATGCAGACCTGAAACTCTGTGGGTTTTCCGTGGGCTTCTCGGTTATACTCGCGGATACCGGCTGATCCTCCTATGCTTAATACTAGCTCGCTCACGTCGTGCGCTAATCTACGGCTAGTCGTATGATACGTTACTTTATTCCCTGTCTTAGATATAGACCCGTCGCAGTCCATTAGTCCTTGCAGAAGTGCTTTCCTGTCGGCTACAGAGGCTCTCTTATATTCCTCTGGTATAAACTTGCCGCCTGACAGCACATTCAAGCCTAGGCTATCAATAATACGGCGATACGGCTGCGACGTTAATCCTGTGGCGACGCACCCGATCTTTTGCCTGCTTTTTGTTATGCTCACGCCTTCCGCTTGCAACCGAGATAAAACATGCGGAGAGTCTTCGTTATGCGATGTGATAACTATACACCCTTTATGCAGACTGCCGTTTGCGATTAGGCATCCCATTGTGTATGGGCCTATTTCGAGAGTACTTGCTACCGAGAACTCGACCGGACTTAATGCCGGTAGCAGAACAGAACGATAGCTATCGCATCCTGACACCAATTGCTTCGCAACATCTGCTGTAGTGCATGTTCTCCAAACCCTATCCCCCTTGCGTGTAGCTCGGTTGGATATTGTCCACAGATGGGTGTTGGTGCATCTGGTGTATTGTCCAGTCTGCGTTTCCACTTTGTAAATGGGCTTTATGCCTTGGGGATATACCCCAAGCACCTTTGTCGGTTTGCCGTTGGAGCCAATAACGTAGTCCCCCACCTGTAGTGAGCCTATCGGCTTCCAACCATCAGGCGTGAGAGCAGGCTCCGACACTGGCTGGTCTTTACCTAAGCCTTGGTCGTCTGCTACAAGTGCAGTTCCATTCACGTCATGAAGGAACTGCACTGCTTCCTCTTGGTGTGGGTACAGCGTGTACATTAGAGGCTTTCGTCACAGACTTCGACTTGGTCCCACTGGGTTTCCGAATTGTAATCGACTTCTCCGTCCGTGTCTATTTCTGCGATTTGAAATGCGTTTTGGTAAATCGCTACAATTGCTCCAACGCCTCGGAAAAGATCATTCACCGACAGCACCCATTCTGTGTTGTGGGTATCCCGGTATCGGATTGTACGCGGCTGTCCCAGGTCTTCCAGCCGGGGCTTCCGCCACTTGGTCTTTTGCAGGATGGCGGCAATGAACGTGACTTTTCCTGAGTACTTTGTAGGCTTACCATGCTCGTTGATAAACCACTCACCCGGCTTCACCCATCCGATCCGGGTAATTTCATACCCGTTGATCGAGATACCCTCTTCCAATGGAATTTTGTCTACTGATGTTTCCGACATTTCATTCTCCAACGTAAAATTCACAACGCTTAAACCACATACCAGTGTCCCCGTCTTTCCACTTATGGGTAAGGCTGGGGACGTATTCAACTACGGTTCCGTAAACCCAGGGCTCGTTGTACTTGTCCCGGAATCTTGCCGCTATCGGCAACCGGGCAGCCTCCGCATGGGTAGCCTGTCTCCAGCCTTTCGGGTTGTAGAGCACAGGCACTGGTCCTGGGAATTCTTCCTTGCCAAAGGCGACCCGTACCGTGGTGCCATTGCTGTCCAGGTACTGTTCCCCCATCTCCGGGAAGCCGATACGAACAAGTTCGTAAGGCTCTGGGATGCCGGGGACCTTGGCAAAGGTCATAAAGTACGGCGAAGACATTATACGCACGCCTCTTCGATGAAAACGGAAGTCTTTGGTTCTTTTCGGTAGACAAAGTCTACGGCTTCCCGGACTTTGGATGGGGCGAGTTTAGCGATCTCAGCCCGGAGCGCCTTCGTTCGCAGGCGTTCGTTGCAGGCGTTTTCCGCCAGACGCAGGCACTCAGCGTAGCCTTCTGGCATGGTTTCGGGCTCGGGTGCTGCTACCTCGATTCGGCGACCAGTGAGAGCCTTTGGGGTGCGTTTCAGCCGTTGCTGATACTTCTTTGGGAGCCTGGAAATGATGACCCAGGAGAAAAAGGTTGACGGTTTGCCGCGTTCTGGGTTATACTTATGTTTGGATTTGAGCCACTCCACGATGCAATCTTGGATTACGTCGTCGAACTCCTGGTGGTAGGTATGGGCTAGTTGTGTAGCCAAACCGTGGAAAAATCGATAGAGTCCATCACAATCATCAGCGGTGTACGGGGATGCCATTTTATGGTTCCTAGGGATTGGGGTCGAAAACCGAATGAGCACAAGATTGTACGGATGATCGATCGTTCTGCAAGCAGTTTGGGCATCTATTTTGGAAAATCTAGGAAATAATTTATGAAGCCGTTGAAGGTAGGAATCATCCCGGATACCCATGTCCCGAACCACGACGAAGAGGCTCTTGCCTGTGCCGTCAAAATCCTGGGCTGGTACAAACCGGATAAAATTGTGTTCCTCGGCGATTTCTTAGATTATGATCCACTTTCAAGACATAACCGCGACTCGATCGCTCACCGGGCATCGGTCTCAATGGAGAAAGAATTCGAAGCCGGTAACCGGGCTTTTGATCGAATCACCAAGCATTGCCAGGACGTGGTTTACATCAAAGGGAACCACGAAGATCGCGCCGGGCCATATGTTGACCAGCACCCGGAAGTCCGGGGTCTGGTGGAAGTGGAACGAGGGCTAGAGTTCTCGGCCCGGAGAAAAGACGGCTACTCGATCCGGGTGCTGGAGTACAACGAAGTCTACCGTACCGGGCACCTGCACTATACCCACGGCTGGTATACCAATCAGCACCACGCCCAGAAGCACCTGCAATCGTTCCAGGTATCTATCGTTTACGGGCACATACACGACTACCAAGTAGCCACGTATGTTAGCCCGATCAGCGCCAGTCGTAAGCATACGGCTACCTGTCTTGGATGCCTCTGCACCTTGGCTCCCGACTACATGCGAAATGCCCCGAACAAGTGGGTTCACTGTGTGGGGCTTGCCCATATCCGGGAAGACGGGGATTTCGGCCTAGACCCGGTAATCATCTGCGGCGGAAAGGCAAGTTACGCCGGAAAAGTGTTCTCGGCATGAAACCAGTACACCAGCTAGCCAATTTGTTGCGGAAGCGGGTGCAGGCGAACAGATTTTCGGTTCGCCTTACCTGGGTGGCCGGGAACGCGGCTGCCCTAACATATTTCGACCACAAACGAGGTTTGTTTGTGATCGAAATCGAGAAGAGTTTGCCCGACTACGCACAGCCGTTCTACTTGATCCATGAAATGGGTCACGTAGTATCCTGGGACATGGAACACCCAGAAACCGGCAAAGAGCACGGTCCAGCATTCTGGCGGGCTATGGAGTCCCTATACCCGATCTACGAGTCGTTCTGCGAAAGCTGAGTTGAACTAGCTGTCTGAGTCGATTCCGCTTCTCACGATCTCTGTTTCGTGTTTAAGTACGTTGCCATGCGAGTCGGTTTATACCAGTGGCAAGAATCGCCTATCCGATGGACGCACCCAGTAGCCACAAAACAGACAGTCGTTGCCCGATGGGCTGTGTCTGTCTCTGGTAGTCTCCCACCATTCGCCTTTGCATTCATCGCATGCAAAAAATCGCCAGCCTGCTTTACTTTCCATTGTTTTCCCCTTACTTCCTGACTCCCGAGAATGTGGGTTGTAGGTCCATGTAAACTTCTACATCAGCCAAGGCGTCTCCGTCTTCGCTGGAGTAGAGTCGAATAACCAAAGGCCAAGTACACTCATAGCCCTGACCATTCGACCAATAATGCTCAGCGCACTGCTCGGCAATATCGATCTGCTCGCGAGGGCGAGTAATATCCACTTGCCCGGAAAGTTTCATTCGAACACGGCTGTCTGGGCATACTTCTGGTACTGCGTACCACACTTCCTTACTCATTCCCCCACCTCTCGCCCGTAAGCACTCACAAACTCTTTCCAGCCAAGCAACTCGATCACTTTTCGCGTTTCGTGTTGCGAACGAAGTCCGTCAACGACGTACCATCGTTTTTCACCGCTCAGTCGAACGAATATATTTGCAGGTCCGTTTGTGTGCTGGCCCGTCGTCTGCTCTGGATGGTAATAATTAGATGTTTTTAGTTCGTACTGCTGGTTCATTAGTACACCTCGACAAACTCATCCCCAAGAACGGCACCAAACGAAGCGTGAGGCCAAGCGTCCCATTTGACCCAATGCCCTTCATGGTCGTTGTATCCAGTAACTTCACCAAAGCCACCCTTCTCGGCGTATATGCAAGCTGGACTATCTTCTGTCGCATCACCGTACAGGCTTTTCACGAATCGAATTCGAGTGCCGATGGGCAGTAAGACCCATGAGCTTTTTATTTCCGTTTTCATTCCCCCACCTCAAAGCTCCCCGTTTCAAGCCACGCCGACAAGTGGGCTACGAGTTCGCGGACTTGGGATTTGTTGCAAATCATCAATACGCTCTTAGCCCAAAAATAAACCGAATAATTTTTAGGCGAGTGGGTGATGCAGAAACGCTCACCCATTACGTCGTCAAACTCAAATCTTTCGATCCCTCGTTCGTCCTTTTCTATCTTCATCACTTCCCCCTCGGCCACTTGTTGCGGTCTATGCGGCAGTAGTTATACGGTTGATTCGTAGACCTCCATTTCATGCGATATGTTTGGACATAACCAATTAGCATCGCTTCAACCCATTCTTTCCCATCATCACTAAACTCGCATTCCTTGCCTCCATCATCCGGCAGCACCGGCGTCTCCCATCGCGGTTGCGGAGGCCACTCGGTAACGCCTTCGGGCCAGTCGATGGGGACAGAGCATGCTTCGTTTTGTTTATAGCAAATTGCGTAACCAGAACCCAACTTGGTTATAGATTCAGCACTCGGCCACAACGCCTTCACATGCTCAAACACTTCTTGCGGGGTTAGCTTGTTGCTCATTCAGCACATCCTTCACTCGAAAAGCGTGTCTAAATCCAAAGTCTGCTCAATCCTGGAATCCCGGTCACAGAGAGCCTTGTACTGGGTTTTGAGTGTGGTGAACCATGTTCTGCCGTTCCACCACTCAAACCCGTCAAAGTCTGCTTTGTACTTGCAGGACTGATCGTACCCGAACATAGTATACACATACTTGATCGCTCGGCTACTCGCAATTTCGCATTCAATCGCCTGGGAAATGGCTCCCAGGTTGTATGGCTTCCGAACAGCAACATGCTGTAGGGATACCATGTTGTGGCTTTCGGTCCATAGCAGGGTGTAGGCTACCGGGGTGTTCTCGTCGTTCGCCCGGATTACGATGCACTCATGTGCGAAATCCAGGATTTCGTCTACATCGAGGTAAGAGTTAAAATTGTGCTGGGAGATGAATTCTTCGTAGCGGTGTCGCACATGCTTGCGATCGACCTCTGCCACCGGTTTGACTTCGTAGGTGATCCCTGCCCGGTTCATGGCTTTCCGGGTGCTGCGACTTGGCTTGTGGGTAGCTGCGATTCGTACCGAACGCCCTTGGTACCACATATCGTTCTGCCAGGGGCACCAGCCCTCTTCTAGCAGATTGTGGACTAAGTCCATCGGCTCCCGAGTGCCACATACCTCGGTGAACATATAGTCGCGCTGGGACATTGCCCCGAAACCATGTACATGGTTAAAACGGATTTTCATCTGTATCGTCCTCGTCAGATTGGGGATTGATTTCCGGTAGAATTATCTCCGGGTAATTGACGGTGGGCACCTTGGTTGCCCGGACCCTGGCAAGCCTCTCGGCTTGGTTGATTCCTTGTATTGAGAACCGCTTGCAGGGCTTGGTTCCCTGAATTAGATCACCCCTGCCCCAAATAATCAATAGGGCTACCTTGTTCGGGCTCAAAAGAATCCATTCTTCCGATCCTTTGCCCAAACCCTTGGAATAGATGGCTTGACAGCCGGTGTGCTTCTCGACTTCCTTCACCCAAACGGGCTTAGGATGCACTACGGGGTCGGGCTTCCTGGGTTTCCGGTTGCCCAGGCACACGGTTTCTTTATTAGAGCACAGAACTCCCTGCACGTCTTGCCCGGTTACCCCGAGTTTCTTTGCGATGTCCTTAACAGAAAATCCCGCGCGATACAATTCTCGTACCTCGCGGGATTTTTGCTGGTTTAGGGGTATGCGGCCTTTGAATGTTCCCATCAGAGCACCACGAACAAGCGATCGGTAAGCGGGCTGTAGGATACGCCGCATCGCACAAAGTCCACCACATCCTCGGGTGTGAACCACCGCGATAGGTAGAAGAACGGGATATCCAGCATCAGCATGTTTCCCGGACTGATGGCCCAGTATGTTTTGCTGCTGGCGGTTGTCTCGGGCCAAGTGAGCCCTTCGTCTGTGCATCGCACCAAAGCCTCCACAGCGATGTCGCTTAGGACGGCGATCGCTACCAGTTCCCTTGTTGAAATATCCGGTAGCTTTTGCAATCCTTTGGATGTGATCCGTTCGATACGATCGCTCCGCATCCACTCGCCAGAATCGTGTTCGATCTTCTGGTAGTAATCACGAACACGATCGGCGCGGACTTTTCTTCCAGCTTCCGTTGATAAATCTAATCCTGAATCAAATTCGTTTTGCATGGTTTCCTCTTATTCCTCGACTTCGCAGAACTTCCAACGATTGCCCATTCTGCTGAGCCAAGCGGGTTCTTCATGGCAATGCCCAGCAAGTACGCCTTTCGTCCAAATTTCGCCATCATCCCGGAACCAAGCCCGCTTCCCATAATCCTCCGGCATTTTTGCAGGGCGGCGGGTGGGCTTCTTTGGAGTTGGTTCGACGGCGATGCGAGCCTGTTGCCATCCAACAAACTCTTTTTCTCCCGTTAGCGATTCCACCAGGAATCGAGCTTGTATGTCGGACGGAAACACCGCGATAAGTTTCCTGGATCTCCAACATTGGTAGTCGTGGTCCCGCACATCGACCATCTTGCCTATATCGGCAGGCGTGGGCTCCCGGTACTCGATCTCTGGTTCCGGTTTTGGGATTGGGGGCCACTCGGTAAGGGAGCCCCAGTCAATTTCTACTGTTCCCGCTTCGTAGTTATCCTGGTTGGAAGCTACAAAGTCGTTGCCGATCCTCACAATCTTGGTCATTGTAGGGAAAATTACCTTTGCAGCGTTGAACGCTTCTTCCGGTGTAATCGACTTTGTCATGGTATACCTCTTTCTGTTGTTAAAACTCTGTGCCCCAACGAGGGGCACAGAGGGAACCTGAGTTCCATCCCAGGTCGCAAGGACCCTAATTCCCGCTGACGATGCGGGATACCTTTTCCAGAATCACTACTCTCGGGGCGACGATGCCTTTGACCACTGCCATCGTGGAGACAATAGTACAGACCGAGAAAATCACTAATGGCATCACAGTAAGTATCCCTAGGCAGACTATGTCTGAGCCTACTTTCTGCCTTGCTCTCCAAAGGTAAACTGCCCCGGCGATCGAGGCTAGCAGCATTGCCGCGAACACGGTTGCTTCGACGCCATGCGAGAGCAAGTACCAGGAAATGTATTCCTTGGCTACTTCTGGCGCTTCCTGGGACATAAAATCCCCGGCGTTCTTTGTTGATGCTTCCAGGGCGTCCAGGTACCCCGAGAACCGTTCTTTCATTGCCTCGTCCATTGTCTACCTTTCGTTGTATGGTTGGGCCTTATGGTGCGTTCGCTAAGTCGTTTATCAGGGTCCAAGTCCCTGTGACCGCAGCACCCCAATCCTCGCTGGTGGTAGCCCAAGGTTCACCAGTTCAGCCGGTCGCTATCCGACATCTTGCTTGTAAAAGGATCGAGTAGGATTGGCTACCTGCTTGCAACCGCCCGCTAAAAGCCGTTGCTGGCATCTCAGAATGCGGGTTCCGATCGTGGTTATCGCCACGCCGCCGATCCAAGACCTGTCAAGTCCACCCACAGTATACGCCGGGCACCCGGCACTCGGTAGTCCTATTCCCAGTTTTTTATCTGGTTGACAAAACCGGGTAAATATGCTACCATGCCGGGGCTCATTCGTAGCGGGCTGCGGTGGCAGATCGGGCCGACGACGTGGTTGCAATAGCAACGGGGTCGTGCGAAAGTGGCGATAGCGGGTAACCCGTAATTCGCCCGGCAGCGTGGTACGGAGCCCTGCGATTGTCTGAGCAAAGATACAGAAAATTGTGTTGTGTAAGGTTGTTCTGCCGCTGCGTTCCTTGAACACGAAGCGGCTGGCACCTATCCCCGTCATGCAGCAAGTGTGCTGGATAAAAACGAAATGGGGGTAGCTAGTGCTCGAATAAGTACCCATGTATCTGGTTTTGGTCGGCTGGGCAGCCGGGAATCGATCCCGGTGAAGGACAGCCTTGTTTTGTGGTTGAAAACGGCCTGCGCCCCAAAAGGGTGTCAGTCTCCGGGCTCCGCGCGGGTAGTCGATCCCGCAAGTAGGCTGCGTCCCGGTCACAATCTGGTCACTAGAAATTAAAGCCGTACCGGGGCCGCCCGGAAGAACACCACAGAAGCCACGTAATCGAAACACAGCAACCCCGGAAACCGGGCAACCAACTCCTACTACCGTAAACCCAGCACCGAGGAACCCAGAGGCGGAAGCCGGGGGCCAAGGTGCTGGGACCGGGTAGACCAGGAGGGAAGCCTACGTCTGCGCCGATCCCGGCTGCCGGGTTTTTCCGACTGGGTTACCCAGCGGGGTATAATCATTCTTTTCGGCACCCGAACCAGAAAGCCAAAAATGGCAAAACGACGATCAAGACGGCTGGACTTAGACGCGATCGATCTCACACAACCAAAGCCGGTAATCCAGGAACCCCGGTACCCGAAATTCGAATTCAAAACCCAGTCCCAGGTTGAAGCCTGGGAAGTGATCTCCGAAAACACGGTGATCTTTCTTGCCGGGCCTGCTGGCTGCGGAAAAACGACGTTAGCCACCGCTTGGGCTAACCAGGAAGTCAGCGCCCATCGCTTTAATCGCGTCATACACACGCGCCCGATAGTTGAGTCGCAAGAATCCCTGGGATGGTTGCCGGGCACCGTAGAAGAGAAGCTAGGGCCATACATGAGCCCGATCCGGGAGTGTAGCCGAAAAACCCAGAACGCCGGAATCCAAATCGATACCCTGCCTCTGGCGTACATGCGAGGGGCAACCTTCGTGAATTCGGTCTGCATCCTTGACGAAGCCCAGAACGCAACCAAAGGACAGCTAAAGCTGTATCTGACCCGGCTAGGCGATCACTCGAAAATGATCCTGTGTGGCGACTCCGATCAAAGCGATATCCGGGACTCCGGGTTCCTTTGGGCGATGGATAGCCTACGCGGGATACCTGGAGTCGGTTTCTACGAATTCTCGGCATCGGACTCCGTTCGGCACCCGCTAGTTGTAAAAATGATCGAACGCATGGACCCAAAGCGGGTATAATGCTTCCATGATCCAGTTTTACGAACAGGGCGGAAGTAAGCCCGCAACAGTCACAGAGCCCGAAGCCATCCAATGGATTCGGGACCGGGCAGCCGAAAAGGGTATCGTTTACCCAGAAATTATGGACCCAGAGTATCACATGCTCCTGGACTTCGTTTGTGATAACTGGGGATGGCAGATAGAGCCGATCGTAAAAGTCGGCGGAAGGGAAATAAGGATCGGAAGATGACAAGCAGCGAAAAGAACGGTCGCCGGGTGGAGTATATGCGGGGTACTGGACCAGGGGGCCAAAATCGAAACAAAGTAGAATCAGCATGTCGTATCACCGATATTGAAACGGGTATCCAGGCGTACGCGGATTGCCGCACCCGCGAGGCATCTTACCGGATGGCTCTCACTGAATTGGAGAAACGCATTAAGCAAGCCAAGGAAGAGGCGAAAGCCAAAGCCCGAAAGGCTAAGCGGGATCAAGCGATTCACGATCATACCGTCGTCAGAACGTACGATTTCAAATCGGGACAAGTCCGGGACCACAGAACCGGAAAATCGGCATCGATCAAGGACATTTTGGGTAAATCGAAATTGGAGAAACTCCGATGAGTGAATGGCTGGAGTCTGTAGCGGCTGCACTAGCGAAAAAGGTGCAGGTAGAAAAGATGGCGTACATCGATACGCCGGGGCATCTAACGGTAGCCGATGCTGAGGTACTGCAAGAGGTATTTTCGGGCGTGAAGCACGTTGTAGACATAGGAACCCATCACGGGCGCAGCGCGGTAGCAATCGCGGCTGTAGCGGAACGGGTAACCACAATCGACCACTACCGAGGCGATGCGCAAATCGGGGCTCCCAGCTTCGAGGGAGCGAAAACCAATCTCCGGGCAGCCGGGTGCCTGGGTAAGGTAACCCAGATTGATTCGTGCTGGCAAAGAGCCCTACTAGCTGGGCACGTACACCTAGACCACGGGGACGGGGTATTCTATGACGCTGCCCACACACCCCGCGACCTGTACGAAAAGGACTTCCTACAAATGGTCCTGGATCGCCCGGACCTGACAATAGCGATCCACGATTACAAACCGCTAGAGCCTGACATGGCTCACGCGGTGGCGGCTGTGAACTGGTTCGAAGAAGTATCGGGGCGCAGACGACACGGACCCGTACCCGGTAGCTCGGTTGTATGGTTCGAAAGGGAATCATGAGCAACGAAGAATTAGAAAAACTGATAAAGGAACTCCGGGCGGCTGGGTCCCAGGTATCCGAGGATCTCGGGAACCGGGCAGCCGATGCCCTGGAACAAGTTGTACGGCCATCTATCGAGGTCGGTAAACTCCAGAAGTATATGGCCGAATCTATGGATGAAACGGTAGCCAGCACTTGGGAAGCCCTGCGGTCCCTCGACAAGCTGACCGAACGCCAAAAGGTACTTCTGAGCGTAGACACAAGCGACCGCTACAAGCAAAGTCTCTTCGTGTACGGCATGACCCAAAGCTATTTTGATACCAACACGGTTTGCCAACGGCTAGGCATCAGCAAAAAGCTATTGGATACCTGGAGCAAGGAACCCGAATTCCAAGAACTCTTGGATACGATCCAATGGGCGCGCAAAAACTTCGTCGAGGGTAAGCTGATGGAAAGGATCGCCGGGGGTGACTCCAAGGCAATCATATTCGCAAGCCAAACACTCAACAAAGATCGGGGTTATGCCCAAGAGATTCGGGTATCTGGACAGGTAGAGCACACCCTAGGGCTTATCGATTTCTCCAAGTACAACATGCCCATCGAACTACAGAGCCAGCTATTAGACTGGATGCAGTCCGAAGGGCTGATTGACCTGGACGGGCTCCTAGTTGCTGACGCTTCCCAGGATCTCGACGGCGAGTTTACCAGGCTTCCCTAGGGTAGGGCACTAGCTGTAGCTTCTCAGCAATGTCGATACAGTAGCTCTCCGGGTACACTCGTACCCGTTTGCCATTAAATACCAGGGTCACCCAGGTTTTTCGGTCCTCGGCTTCCCGGATTGCCCTCGTAATTGCCCGCGACATTGTTTCGCCGGGCTCGCGTGAATCTCTACCATTATTTCCGCCCCCCAAGTACCAAAAGAACCGCCACCAAAACTACAACAATCTCCATAGTCTCACCAAATCGCCAAAACAGGGGCGCAGACGCAACCGGACACAGAAAAGGGGCAACCGGACCAAACGGCGGCCCGGTTGCGTTAGAATCGATTTTAGAGGTCTAGGTCTCGCTCAGCGTCTTCTATCTCGTCTTGGAGTCGCTCAATTTCGGCTTCGATCTCCTCTACCTGCTCGGCGGCTTGGTCCTGGGCTTCCTGGGTCGCGTTCGGGTCGTTGTAGAGTTCGTCCCGAATCTCTTCCGCGTCCGCTAACTTGTCTTCCAGATCGCTAACGAGGTCGCGGAAATGGTCTAGAGCTTCGTTTGCGGTTTCGTGGACCTTCTCCCGGTTGTAGTAGTCGCCCAAGAGGTAGATTGCAGGCCCGTTATCGTCGGTAAGCGCATCCAGGTAGTCGCCGTACCCGCAACGGTAGGCAGTTTCGTCGATTTGTTTTAAGACGCTAGAGGGCGAATAGCCCTTGAACATGCCCTGCAAATCGCCCTGGCTGTATTCATCCAGAAAATCATCGTACTGGTCTGTGAAATCTTCCGGGTCCAGATTGTCACGGATAGCGTGCTCCACGTAATCCGAAACCTTGGGAAACCGGCCACCGGGCAGCCCGGCAATCCAGCCTAGCTCAACCTTTATCCCCCCTAGGGCTGGGCTGTCTTGGTTGTGGGTGGGGGCGGGAAGCTGGAAAAACTCAGTACAAAAAAACTCATTCGCCAGCATTCGCCGGTACTCGTTCTCAATCAAGAGGCAACGCGAAACAGGGTCCACGAAATAGGTATAAGTAGCCATAATGTAAACTCCAGGGAAACAGGGAAACAGGGAAACAGGGAAACAGGGAAACAGGGAAACAGGGAAACAGGGAAACAGGGAAACAGGGAAACAGGGTTAGCGATGCACGACAAAGGCGAAAACACTGGAAGCGGGCACGATAGACTCATTACCGCAAACGCCGTAACGCCGGGCGGCCTCTTCCGTGGAAAAGGCCAAAACATATCGCAAGTCACGGCTATAACTGTGCCCGGTCGGATTTAGAGCGGCATCGGCTACCCATTCCGGTTGATGTGTTTGCGTGTTGGTTCGTTGAATTAGGTACATATTGAGAACTCCAAAAGGAAACAGGGAAACAGGGAAACTACCAAACCAAAAGCGGGCGCAACTCCGCAAAATGCGCCGGGGACAAAAACCCAGGGCACAGCGTGTCCGGGCTATACCACCCATCAAGATAATCGCCATTCGTGCGGGCGGCTGGTTGCCCGGCTTTACGATCATTCTGTCCGGCTGTGAAGGCTTCTAGCCTTCTCAAGAGCCCTTCGCGCTTGAGGTCTTGCGCCTTTCTGCTTGTCATTTTTGTCTATCTCCAAAAAAGTTACTTAGAGCGACCCGCAATATGGGCAGAATGCAAGGCTAGATATTTTTCAAACGTGTAGCCGGGTAGCCGGGTCACGGCTTGGGGCAGGGATTCGGGGATTCGGGGCGTGGGTTCAGCTAAGACGCTCAATAGCGTTTGTGCCGCCACCCCGTGCAGACCTTGAAACGCGTCGCGGGTTAGTCGTGTATCCACGTCAAAGCAAATAACGGTAGCGGGGACCAAGCAGAAAAACCCGCTATGGTAATCCCCCGTGTTCCCGTCGCCCGTGTTCCGGTTGCCCGTGTTCCGGTTGCCCGTGTTCCGGTCGCCCGTGTTCCCGTCGCCCGTGTTCCGGTCGCCCGTGTTCCCGTAGCCCGTGTTCCCGTCGCCCGTGTTCCGGTTGCCCGTGTTCCAGTTGCCCGTGTTCCGGTCGCCCGTGTTCCGGTTGCCCGTGTTCCCGTCGCCCGTGTTCCCGTTGCCCGTGTTCCCGTCGCCCGTGTTCCGGTAGCCCGTGTTCCCGTAGCCCGTGTTCCCGCA
>Ga0228698_1000129_pt1 | contig 69211 bp, 100 predicted proteins | sample McNCre117_Aug_MG_FD_178015 | JGI IMG/M metagenome (GOLD analysis project Ga0228698, IMG submission 178015) | Freshwater microbial communities from McNutts Creek, Athens, Georgia, United States - 1-17_Aug_MG | ecosystem: Environmental > Aquatic > Freshwater > Creek | place: USA: Georgia...
ACCGGCGGCTTGCTGGAACCCTTGCTTTTGCAAGTCGGATGCACCGGCAGAAAGGGTTCCTTGGTATGCTTCATACGGCTTGGATGCCAGTGCATCTGCCTTGCCCAGCATGTCAGTGACATACGGCCCGGCCCAGTTGGATAGGCTGGACTCTATGCCGTTGGCACCCGTAGGTACAGTTGTAGTATCACCGCCAGCAGCAAACCCGCGAACGCCGCCGCCCGCAGCCAGCTTTGCCAAGCCGCCCGGCATAAACTTGTCGGGATTGATCTGCTTGCCTTGCTTCTTGGTGCCGGTGCGTGCCATACGAATCTTGTCCATCATGGCGTAGAGCTTCTTGGCCCCAGCATCGGAGTTGCCGTTGCCAAGATGGGACACCACATCAGCAGGAATGACAAACTCGCCATGACTCAGTGCGGCGGGCTGGTTGCCGTCGATATGCGCAGGCAGATCGTCAGCCATGCCGTCCGTGGCACCTTGAAGATAGCGTCCTGTTCGGCCGCCTGCTGCGTAACCAACACCAATATCTCCGGGCATCAAGCCACCACCGGCGGCCTTCACATACTTCGTATCGCCAAAGTAGTCGCGGCTTTGTGCGCCTCCGCTGAGAATATCGGCTGTGGATAGTTTGGGCATTGTTTTGCGCTCGCGCGACACTTCGTACTTGGGAATACCGCCGAGGTAGCCTACTGGCTGACCTGTGGAACTGCTCAAAAATTTGTTCAGATTGCCGCCAGTTAGGGCGTCAATACCGCCGATAGCCGTAGCAATACCAGCGATTTTCTTGGGGTCGTACTTGCCGTCTGTCTTCAAGTAGTTGAGCACATTGTCCCAAGAGCTTGACTTAGCCCCCGCGCTTGTGCTTGTATCGCCGGAAATGTCAGAAATTCCAGAGTAACCACCGCCGGAAGTGGTGCCCTCGGTAGGCGCGTATGCATTTGGATTGGTGCCCGGAATATTGGGCGGCGATGGGTTGTTCGCGCTGCCCCCAGTTACCTGCTCACCAGTAAGCGGTGCGCCGATGGTTCCCCAGTTATATGGAGCCGCCTGCTCGTCAGGGGTGCCGTCGTCATAGTAGTCCGTATTCTGTACGGGATCGCCGTTTTCATCATACGTGATGTAGGTGTAGGGCACCTTTGCCATAGCTTATCTCCTTAACAGGTGGATTAGGTCTTCAATCGAGCCACCTGAACTTGCGTGCACGGGGTGTCTTGAAAACGGATTGTCAAGCGTACCGAACGGGTTTACCGTGGATTTTATGTCCACAAGTGGGGTTTGAACAGGCTGCGCTTGCTGTTCCGGCTGCTGCATCATCTGCATCATCATGAACTGCCGGTATGCATCATTTGTCGGGGCTGGCGGCGTTGCAGGCGCAGTGGTAGTACCCGTAGGTACAGTGCCGGTAGGGCCGGTAGGGCCGGTAGGGCTGGACTTAGGGCCGCCGGTAATGATGTCTGATACGGTCTTTGCGGTTGTTCCAGTAATGGCGGAGTCAACAAGCCCGCTGAAGTCGCCATTTGCCAGTTTTGTCAGCGTGTCTACAGGCAGGCCGATCGTTTTGCCAATAGCAGAACCCACGCCTTTTTCAATGCCAGAAACCACTGACTTCGGTAGTACGTCAGATAATGAAGTCGTTGCTTCTGCAGGAAACACCCCGGCAGAATCGGCAATGTGCGTGCCGCCAGTGATGAACGGCTCTGCGCTTTCCGGCGCGGCAGTGGCGGCTGTTGTAGTGGCTGGGCTTAGCGCATTCACTGCGTTGCCAAGTCCGTAAGAAACTAACCCAGTAGTAAGCCCCGCGCCAACATCACCGTGCTGAGACGTTTGGTTCACGCCCAGTATGGCTGCTGTTGTGGCGGGGTCAATGCCGTTGGCCGCAGCAATAGCTGTGATGGCGGCCTGCCCGATTGGGTTCTCTGCGACGGCTTTGCTTACGCCGGAGACAATATCACTTGCGGCGCTACCAAGGCCGCTGATGAAGTCGCCAATTCCACCGAACAAACCGCCACCAGAGGATGGGCGGTAGGTTGCGCCCTGTTTCCCGGCGACATCGAACTGCGTAAACGTCCCATCATGGTTGTCGCGCACGAAGCCGGTAATGTTAGACCTGTCGTCCCGCATACCATTGCGGCCGTCAATTTGGCCGTACTGGGTTGTGACACTACCGCTACCAAGCAGATTTTTGATCGGCTCCGAGTTCAAGTACGCCTGCATGGCGTTGGCGTTCAGCGCGGCAACTGCGTTGTCAAACCCTACGCTATTGAAGTCGCGGTTTCGTCCTCCGCCTGAAGTGTACTGCTTACGTAGCTCCTCGACCTGATCGTAGGATGCCTTGAACGGGGAGTTTCCGTATGCTGCGCGAGCCGCAGCCGCCTGTGCATCAGGCGTGGCTGCAACGGACTCCATGTAACGTCCTCCACCACCGGGCATAAGCTACTCCTGAAAAAAGGTCGGCATCATGTTGGTGCGGACACAAAAGATAATGTTACTACTGAGGACGGAACGCTTGGCCGCACAAAGGGGAGCGTAGCGTTCGTATAAGCCTCGATATTAAGTCCTGTGGCGTCGGCTGCAACAATCAGCTCAATATAGTCGTTTGCCACCAAATTGACAAAGAAATTGCACGCGCCGATTGCGTATCCGTTGGTGCCGCCGTGGGATGCCACTACCGCCCATGTACTAGCGGTACCCGCCACATCGGCCCCGTTTTTACGTATCCAAACCCACGCATCTATGATCTGCGCGGTTGTGTTCTCAAACTGCAAGCTGAACTGGCAATTATAGATACCGTCCTGTGCAACGGCCATCTTGTTTGAGGCAAGCGTAACTCCGTTTCCATAGTCCGTGGTGTTCAGAACAACCACGTAGGGGGTGCTGGCGGCCGCAAGCGACTGCGTTGCCGAGTTACTGAAAGCCCCATAGGGGTTGTTCAAGATTCTCCCGCCGCGCGTACCCAGCAGGGTACTGAAGGCCGCATCCACTTGGTTGAAGTACAACCGCAGGGTATTGACGATCCGGTTGAACGGCGTTGACTCGTACTCGTCCGGCACCTGCGCAAGCGCAGGGGACTTTACGAGCGGTACGCGGCGGGTTGTCATGCCTACCGGCGACCGTCAGGTCGGATGTCGATACGTGGGGCACCGAGCTGCCACGTTGTACCGAGCTGGTTAGTCTCGATCTTGAATGCCATCTGCCGCCCACGCACACGGATGTACAACTGCCCGGTGAACTGCTCGATGGTAACCGTGGAGGTACGCACCACACTGCCGCTTGCCGAGCCAGCCACCGACATAGGGTTGTTGTAACCAGAGCCAGAGTTCTGCATCGGCATGAGCGTCATGGTGGCCGTAGGGGCTGCATTTGTCGAACCATCAAACGTCATGTCTGGGATCAGCCGCCACACGAAGCCAAAGTTGTGGCCGTCGTCAATATCAAATTCCGAAGTGACAATGTAGGCGTCGATCGGCTGCGGGACACCGGACTCGTTATCGTCCAGCCCCGTTTCATGGGTAACAATGTTCTGACTGTAGGTTGCAGCGATGGGTTGCGTAGTAACACCGGAGTCCAGCCAAGCCGTACGTGCCATCGAGCCGTAGTACCACGCATCTTCGACGTAGTTGTACACAACGTACCGATTCACCGTTGTCGAGCCTGAGGTGCAATAGAACCACCAGATTTCGTTAAACCCCTCGTTGGTCGCGCCAAAGATTTGGTACGCCTCCTGCTGGTTGATGTCGGAAAAGATGAACTGGCGCAAGTCGCAGCGCAACGTAGAGACGTGGCCGTCGTACTTATAGAACTTGTCCACGCCCATCCAGTAGGTAACCCCGGCCGCCACTGCTTGCGCGTTGGGGCTGATGATCGTGATGGCGTCGGCCAGCAACTGCACACTCCACACCGCTGGGTAGCCAACGTACTGCATGGAATACATGGACGAGTCTGTCCAGATCAAAATTTCCTGCCGGGTCTGCAGGGTAGCTACGATCTCGTAGCCGTGCGACAGGCGGATGCCGCCCGCTTGGTTTGTGGCCGCTGGTGTCCACATGGTCACCGACTCTTGATCCGACCAGCGGATGTACATCGGGTCTTGCACGGCTGAGCCAATGGTGTTGGTACCGAATGCGATGACAAACCGGGACACATCCGACACCACAACATTGAGAGCCACTACCGGCGGATCAGATGCGCCGGGAAGCGAGGTGATGTTCACGGCCCGCGCAGACAGGCCGCCCGAGGCCGTCCAGTAGTAAATCGCGCCGTAGCGGGGGTTGAACAGCAGGTTCTCGCCAAAGTTGCACTGCGTCCAGAGGCGCAGCTTCTCCACAGCGGTTTGCCCGAATCCCCACGTACCGTAGCCCCAGTTACCCGCACCCCAGCCGACAACCGCAACGGTAGAGGCGTATCCGGGGTTGATCTGGTAGGCCGCAGACACTGCCGCGCCGCCACCCGGCGAACCAGTAACGTCCGCCGCAATAGCGGTGGCTGCCACGGTAATGGTGTAGGTATTCACGCCCACATAGGTGAGCTGGTACTCCTTGTTGAGCACCGTTGCAGTGATGTTGCCGCCAAGGCCCGTAGCCCCGGAGAATGTCACAAACGCACCATCCAGCGCACCGTGCGCGGCTGCCGTAACGGTAATCACCGAAGACCCAAGCGTTGCCCGGAAGGGGTTAGCCGCCAGCGTGACCGTTGTACGTAATGGGGTTACGTCATAGTAAGCCGTGCCGGACTCGATGTAGAACTTCAGGTTGGTGCCGACACCAGTATAGCGGAACTGGGCCAGCGTCACCCATTGGAAAAGCGAGCGGCACACTCCAAGAAATGTATTTGCAGAAGTACGCACCCAACCGCCAATCTTCTCGGGAGTACCTTGGCGGAACCGTACCTTGTCCGACTCAAAATACCCGCCTTCATTGGTATATCGGGTGTTCTCCCGGTTTACGCCGGGCTTAAACTGCAGCTTTTTTAAGGGCATGGCGCATCCTATTTGGTTGGCTGAGCCTGCGCCAGCAGCTCGGTCTTACGCTGACTGTTAGAGTTGGAGCCGAACCAAAAGCCCAGAACCATGATAAGCGCGGAATCCATTGTACCCAGAACCCGCCCAATAATGATAGGGTCTGCGTTGGCTGGCATGGCGTGGAACAGCAGCAAACCTTCGGCGGTGAGCGTGATCAGGACGATCAGCCAAGTCAGCAAGCTGGGGGTTACGCTATGGGTGGCGATAGCCATGTTCCGCGCGGAGTCGCGGTCTTTGAACTCAAGCTCGGCAAACTTGAACCCGTTGTCCATCTCGTGCTGTTTGAACTCAATCTCTAGCTGACGCAGCTTTGCCAAGTCTTCCGGCTTTAGCTGGTTGTCTTGGAAGATTTTGGCTACGTCCTGTTGCGTGGCGTTGTCCACACCGAACACCTTACCCAGCGCAGATACCGCCATTCCACCCAGCGGGCCGAGCGCAGCGGATGCAACCGTGGGGGCCAGAGATTTGAGTACGTCGATCCAGTTCATAGTTCACCCCAGTTCGTGATGTACTTACGGCCCTGCGTAAGCTCTAGCCACATAATCCACGCGGCGGTGCCCGCCCCATGCGCTTCTTCGTTTCGCCCCTGCCGCACATACTGTTCGCGTTTGGCAAGGATTTTTGCTAACCCTACGGCTTCAAGCTCCGTTATGCGGGGGTCTTGCAGGTCAATCTGTGCCAGTACATTTTCGGCTTTAGGGAGCGCCATGTTTTGTGCTCCAAAGCACAAACGCCCACACTAACGTGCAGGCGATCAGAACGGCTTTAGTTGTGCGGTTCATCCCACATCTCCACTGCTGTAGGTAATCCAGACTTCTTCACCCTTGTCGATGGCATCCCGTATTTTGGGGAAGAGGGCGTCAAAGGCGAGTCGTGACTCGGTGACGGAGTTTCCCGTATGTCCTCTTCCAACGAGCAGGCACCCTTCCGTTTGGGTTGCGAGGTTTCCGGGGTGAATTCGGATACCGGAAAAATTCGGTACATCACATACCAAAGGCAGATCACGTTGAAAACGACTGCTATGAGTAACCACCACACGATAACGTCCATAAGGAATTGCCGTTTCTCCAAAGACTTTTTCACCGTTCGGGCGCACAACATCTTCCAGCGTCCAGCACTCATGCTCACCGTTGACCAGTAGTTGTCCGAGCGTGCACTCGGCACCACACATGAAACGAACTACGGACAGTTCCATTACTTGTCTACCTTGTTTTCCAAGCGATCAAATATCTTTCCCAGCATCTCCTTAATGTCTTTCACATCGGATTTGAAGTCCTCGCGGGTGACGTAGGTTTTGGGGAGTTCTTCGCGTAGCTTGCCAAGATCGCGCTTCAGGTCGTTCACTGCTGCCCACAGCTCACGGGCAAACCAACCCATGACAGACAAGGCAGCGCCGCCCACGATGTTGATGAGGTTTTGGTACTCGTTCATTTCTGAGATTGCTCCAATTCGTTTTTGATAGCCAGCGCATTCGCACCAGCCGATTCAACAGCAGCCACTGCCCCAGCAACTAGAGCCACTTGCCCGATAGCTACCTGATTGGTAGTCACCCAAGCAGATAGGCCAGCGCAGCCGGATAAAGAGATTGCGGTGAGTGCGATAAGTAGGGTTTTCATGGTGTGCTCCTTAAAGACCTGCTGCGGCTAGACGTGCTGTGAGGGATTCGATTAGGGCTTGCTGCTCTTTGATTGCAGCGACCAATAAAGGGATAACGTCTGTGTATTGAACGCCCAGCTTTGAAGCATCAGAAGCGTCAACAGCTTCTGGAAAAACTGCTTGCACATCTTGAGCTATTAGAAAACTGCGTCGGGTTCCGTCAGGGTCTGTCTTATATTTACCAATGACTGAACGCAATGCTTTTGTTTTTTCTACTGCACCACTTATTGGCTCAATAATGTCTTTAAACCGCTCGTCCGAAGTTGCAGTCCAAGCAGTATTTCCAGACACAAGATATACGCCAGAACCTGCTGTATTCAAGACGTAAAAGTTAGCGCCAGCAGAAGCGGAATTTGTGCCAAACCCCCAGACCTGACCCGAGCCAATGTAATTATTGAAGCTCGTGTTTACGGCATTTACAGAACTACTTCCGACCGCAAGCCGCCCGCTGGCATCAAGCGTCATTGCAGATACACCAGTTATCACGCCACCAGCAGTTCCTGAAATAGCATTTTGCCAAACGTGTTGACCAGCATTTTGGTAATAGCGTGTTGCTACCCCAGTATTTATATAGCGATCATTGGCGTTATCTGTATACCAGTTAGTTGATACTGTCGTAATGGCAGATGCTGATCCTATTGAGCCCCATACCCCAAGCTGGATTGATTTGTAAGCACTACCCCACGCACTCGGAGTAACACCCAAGCCAAGGTTGCCGGAGGTGTCTAGGGTGGCGTGTAGCGTAGTACCTGCATTGCCGCTGAAGTTCAATCCGTTACCAGAGGCTACCGATCCTGAGTAAGCAGACGTTCCAGTAATGATTGTCCCGCCAGTAGAGGACTCGATACCGGCATAGAAGTTAGTCCCAGTGTTAGCAAATCGCAGATACTTACCGGAGGTTGTTGCTCCTGTGTTGGAGAGCATTTCTCCTGTAGCACTCGCACTCAGCGTAGTAAACGCACCCGTTGAGGGGGTGGTTGCGCCGATTGGTGTGGAGTTGATCGCGCTGGTGACCAACGATGGAATGGTCATCGCTGATGTGGTGAAGCTGAACGCATCAACACCTCCCACCTGCACTTTGCTGGTGGTGCTATTGACGGAAATTATCGAAGTAGTCATGGATGTGCCGCCTTATATGCGTCAAATTCTGCCTTGAGTTCTTGGATTGCTTTGACCAGAGTGGGCAATATGTTTCCCATTTGGATAGACTTTTTGGTAACACCTTCTGAATACAGAGATTCAGTTACCAAATCAGGAAGTACCGTTTCTAACTCTTGGGCAATGAAACCAGCAACATTTGAAGCATCGCCATTTTTCCAATCAAAACGGCGCGGTTTCAATGCCATTACTTCCGTTAGACCTGTTTCTAAGTCACGAATGTTTTCTTTCAGCGATACGTCAGAGATTGCAGTGATTGATGTATTTGTCGCATGGATAACACCATCCAATCCAACATAGAAGCGATATGCAGCGGCACCAGTTGAATAGACGTGGTATGTGTTTACAGCGGAGGTACTTGCTGTTAGTGCCGTTGACACAGTACCGGGTATCGTCCCACTACTACCCTGAACAGAGAAACCAACGGTAGTTTGTGAAATTGCGCTCTGCCCCACCAGCAAATTCCCGCTGGCATCAAGCGTTACTCCAACAGCGTTGTTAGTAGCAAACTGAAGCGAGGTAGAGTTTGTGGTTCCAAGCACAGCAGCATATGCACTCGACCCTGTGAATATGGTTGCGCCAGTGCTTGCCTCTACTCCAAATGCGTAAGAACCACCTGTATTTGTAAAGTTTGCATACGTCTGCGCGGTAGTTGAGCCGGTGACATTCAGAAACTGCGAAGCGGTTGCAGCAGTGTTTATCTTTGTGATAGTCCCCGTCGCACTCAGCGCACCAGTGACGGAGAGGCCGGTGGAGGTGACAGCAGCTTTCAGGCTGTACGTCTCAGACCCTACTGCACCCGTATATGTGTAGAACTCACCACCTCCACCAGATAGCGGAAGAATCACCAACCCTCCACCACCTGAATTTGGGAACTGAATGCCGCCTTGGGCTACTGCGCCAACTGCTGCGACAGGAGTACCAGACACTCCGTTGAACTTTGCCTGACCCGTCGCACTCAGCGTAGTAAACGCACCCGTTGAGGGGGTGGTTGCGCCTACAGTACCGTTCAAACCAACGCCCGCTGTCAATGCGCCTGCTGCGTTGACCGTCAAAATGTCCTGCGTGGTGGCTCCGTAGTTGCCACGGGCGAGTTTCGCTGTACCGTCTACTGCAGTCGATAAGGCGAAATTTTGTGTAGCAGTGGAGCTATCTCCAAGCTGCAAAACATTAACCGTGACACGACCAGCCATAATTATTCTCCTGCAGGCACTTGCGGCGCGGGGTTCAACTGCTTTTCAGCTTCGGATTTGATGCGGGTAAACACTTCAAGAACCTGTGCCAATGGTAACTGACCAAGGCCAGCAAGTACAGCGTTGACTTCGTTTACGGACAGGGTGAGGGTTACGGTTTGGTCGTTCATGGTGGCTCCTTAAAGACCTGCGGCGGATAGACGTGCGGTGAGGGATTCGATTTGGGCTTGCTGCTCTTTGATAGCTGCCAGAGCAAGCGGGATAAGGTCGCTGTAACCAACCCCCAGATACTCTGTGTCGTCGTTTGGCAACTTATGAGTGCTAACGGCTTCTGGTAAAACCTTGATTACATCTTGCGCAATAAGAAATGAGCGACTAACCCCAACTTCATCCGTCTTATAACGCCCTGTTACTGTGCGCAATGAAGCCACTTTGGTAAGCGCATCAGTGATTGGGATTAGGTCAGTTTTAAGACGTTCATCGGAGTTAGCAGTCCAGACAGTAGCTCCGTCAGACATATACATTCCAACGTTGCTGTTGTTGTAGACCAAAAATGCGTTTGACGTGTCAGCGGCAGTGAACCTGAATTTACCGGCGGTGGCACCAGAAGCCCTATAAGTAATTTGTGAGTTAAGCCCTAGTGCAGCTATACCTCCGCCAGATGTTCCAGCAGCAACAATTGACCCCACCAGCAAATTCCCGCTGGCATCAAGCGTCATTGCTTGGGTGAAGGTGATTGGATTACCTGCTGTGCCGCCGGGAGCCGTATACCATTGATGCCCGCCAGTTGCATCTAGCTGGTACGACAGAACATATGACCCTGATGTTTGGATATATTTTGGCGTTCCTGTGCTGTCGTAGTACCAGCCATTTGATATACGGAACGTTGAAGTGTTGTAGGAAAGCGCACCAGTTGTCCCTACTTGCAATGCTTTGAACGCATTGCCCCACGCACTCGGAGTAACACCCAAGCCAAGGTTGCCGGAACCGTTTAATGTCAGTGAGTCGGTTCCGCTGAGTCTCCACACATGACCATCACCGTTGGCATCGTTGTAAATCAGCCCAGTACCAGCAGCGCCGTGGGTAATCTCTCCGTATGTTGCGCCATCAGCACGATATGCACGAAGACCAGCACCAGCAAGAGCGCTAATATATGAAGACGTACTCAGCGCCCCGGTGACTGCCAGTCCGGTGGAAGAAAGTACAGCCTGTGAGTCCAACACGCCAGCACTAACGTGGTTTAGAGAAACGCTGGTGCCACTTATTTCAATACCTGCTCCAGTGCCGGAGCGAGTAGCTGAATTGTTTCTAGTAACCCCAACGTAGGTATCAATCTCACCAAAAGCGGTAGCTATGGTTGCCCCAGAAGGCCCGCCTGTTACAGTGTTCCAAGATGTTCCCCATCCGGTTGATAACGACCCTCCAACAGTGGCATTCCCCGTCGCACTCAGCGTAGTAAACGCACCCGTACTAGGTGTGGTTGCGCCAATCGTTGCATTGATAGCACCGGAGGAACTGTTCAGGGTTGTTGCTGTAAACGTGGTCTGGTTAATACCAGTGGAGCCGCTTATGGTGGTTGGCATTTCAAATCCTTAAACAATCGACCACGATGCACCGGACGGAATCGTCACTACTGCGGAATCCAGCACCGTCAACGGCCCTGCTGACTCTGCGTTCTTGATCTTACCAACGGAATGCACCCCGGACTGTGTACCGGAGGTGTTCACCGCCGTTCCGGCGTAGCTGGTAGACACTTGGAATGCAGAGGTGGTCAGGCCCGTGGCAATGACGTAGTACGCCGTGCTGGTGTCCAGCCCCGTAGGCAGTGCGCCCGTGGTGGTCAAGCGAATCTGCTGGCCCGCCACAAAGCCGTGGTTGGTCAGTGTAAACACTGCCGGAGTTGCCACGGTAACCGTTACGCCCGCTACCAATGCATTCTGCCCAATCGTGTAGCTGGTGGTCACCACGCAGTCATTCTCCACGAAGGCCGTATCCGTACCAGCACCTGTTGCGCCGCCGCCCACCGTAGTCCATGCGGAGCCGTTGTACCACTCCATTGAGTTGGTGCTGGAGTTGCCCCGGATGTAGCCCGCTACAGGAGATGCGTCTCGCTGTGCTGTGGTGCCGTAGGTTCCTACCAAGGAGCCTGTCGGGCTGGTAATGTTGGCAGAGGCTACCAGAACAAAGTCCGTACCGTTCCATGCAACCAGTGCCCTGCGGCCATAGCCAATCAGGATGCCAGTTGTCGGGCCTACACCTACCAGCTTCACGTCAAATCCGCCGGTTGTGTCGTTGATGACGATGTACGCCTTGCTGGATGCCGGAGCGGTGATGGTGCGCAATGCGGTACGCGCCCCGCTGCAGTAGAGGATGGCTGACCGTGCTTGGTTGGCCGCAAGCGTTGTAGCCGTCAGGGTTACATCCGCATCAGTAGACAACGTGGTTGTCCCAGCCACTGCCGTGTCCAGCAGGCTGGTGATGCTGTTGTTTACAACGTCACCCCATGTACCAGAGAGTTCTCCTTGTACTGGTAGGGCAAGACCTAGTAGTGCCGAAGCTGCAGTTGTCATGGAGAACCTTTAATTGGATGATCGCAGTAGCGCTGTGGTCGGCGTGTTCGCCGGGAGTTGAATGGTGAACGCCACGGCTGATGTTTTGTCCGCCCCAAAATCCAGCACCGCCACAGAGCGGTTAGCCTTGCTCGAATTGTAGATCAGCGCGTATCGCGCCGTAAGCGACCCCGCCCACGTCGGGTCAGCAAAATCCACGTAAACAATGTACCCGTCCGTCCCTAGTGTCACGCCAGTAAGCACTTGACCGCCAGCCGTGTAGCCGGAGCCGGTTATCTCATTGGTCGTGCTGTACACCGTAGTGCTGGCGTCCAAAGTCGCGTTGCCCGTGTAGAGCGCGATCTTCAACGTGTCGGTCAGCAGGTTGTGTACCGCTTGCCAGCACTCCGCCTTGAAACTTGTGGTCTGGGTCTGGATGCTCATCAGGTCACCTTCTGCTTAGGTGCGCCGTCGCGGTACATATCTCCGCGCTCCATACCGTCGCCAAGGCGCTTGGCAAGCAATAGGGCTTCCTTGAACTTGGTGTCGTAGAGCTGCTGCATGTCCTGCTCGCCCTTCATGAATGTATACGCCTCCACCAGCGCCCCATACAATAGCACGGAGTCAAAATTGTCGCCAAGCCACGTATGTCCCCCGGCCACAGTCGTGATGGACTCAGGGTAGTAAAAATACTGCAGCTCTGTCGAATATGCGCTTGCCGGTGTCGGGCCTAAAACAAACCGCAGTTCTGTAGGCACACTTGCTTGCGGGCCGAACAGGGCGTAGTATTTAGGTACGCCGGTAGCAGTTGGCGTAGGGTATGCCTCGCGGATGAAATTCTCGTCCTTGTTCAACAGGTACGTATAGGCACCCGTGCCGTCAATGACGGCAAACGACACAACCGCCAAGAAGTCGCTCGGGCAATCCAGATAGCGGTTATTTGCAGTCAGCGCCGTAGTGGAGATGTTGCGCAGCGCGGGGAACTGAACAGCGTTGTAAATCCTTTGCTCTGCCTGAACGATGAACGTGTTCATGTCTGCCGTAGCAAACGTGTTCTCGCAATAGTCTTGGATTGCTGTCACCAGCGCCGCGTAGTTCACCTGCTACTCCTTACGCCAACGGGCCGCGAGCGGTACGTCCTTTGGTTGCCGCGCCGTTGCCGCGCGTCACAACGCCGGAGGTCTTGATCGGCTCTTTCTGGTTCGACTTGTCCACGAATGCAGTGCTGGCGTCCAGCTCATTGATCTGCAATGACGGTTGCGTGGTCGGAGCCTTTGGGCCGGGTTGCGACTTGTACTTGGCATCACCCGGTTTTGTGGAGCGGAGCGATTCGGTAGCCATGATTAGTACGCCTTTCCATTGGCAGCAGCGCGGGCCATGCCAGTGCCGAGCTTCAGCACCGCCTCGTTGGTCTTGCCGCCTTTGGAGCCGCCAACGCCCGTACCGCCATTCATAGTGGGGGCACACTTGTCGGAGCCGAAGCTACCGGCTGGACGCGATTTGTACTCGGCATCGCCGGGCTTGTTGGATTTCAGTGCATCAGTAGCCATAATTTCTCCTACGTGGTTACTACAGTTACGGCACCAACGTAAGTTCGCGCCACAAGGTTGTTAGGTGTCAGATCATACGCGTTTGCGCTCGCGCCGCCAACCGGTGCCCAGCCCCACTGGATGTCGCGGCTGCCCTCGCCGGGTAGGCCGTTTGCCAGCAGGCCGGACTGGTAATAGCTATTGTCACGCCGGGGGTTCCGTACAGCCTGTGGGTCTTCCACAGGATACATGCCAAGCTGGAGTTGCGGGTGGTCAGGCTCATAGCACTCTGGGCACACCAAGATGTTGACCCGCTTGGTCTTAATGACCAACTCTTTGAGCTGTTTGAGCTTGTACCGCTGTCCACAGCGGTCGCACTCTGCAATCGAGTGCTTGCCGGATGAGAAGCGGTTTGGCATGGCTTAGGTGATGAACTGCTGACGGGGGACGAAGCGGATGGCGGCCTTCTCGCGGTCTTCACCGGCGGCGTTGTCGAACGCCTCGTCGTACATCTGTTTGAGCATACCCACGCGATCCATCAGCTCCGGCGTCTTGACGGCCAAGTGGTATGCCAGCCCGGCCACCAGCGCAGGCAGGAAGCGGAACTGCACATCCGGTGTCTCGGCACCGGCACCCGCGTCTTGCACGCGGCGCAGCCGCCAGTAGTTCAGGACGTAGTAGCTGGACTGATCCGGCACAGGCCACACAGTGACTTTCGGCGCATCGCGCAGCCGCTGCACGTAGAGCTGAATTGGTCGTGCCTGCGTCAGCTTATTCGGGATGCTGGAGTACGTCGAGACACTGATGCGTGTGATGGTCAGATCAGTCTGAGTAGCAGTGTTTCCGCTACCTGTTCGGATAACATGATCCAGAAGATCAATGGTGTCAGCAGGAAGATCATAGGTTGCAGTTCCTTGCACCAGCGGGATAGACCCTTCATCAATCGTCCACATATTGATGCCGCGACTCTGCCACTCGATGGTGAGCAGGTTCATCGACCGGCGGGCAGTACGTAAGTCGTAGCCAGAACGCATCTCTTTACCGGCACGTTCCCATGCCTCTTCTGCGATCTCAGCAAAGTCGAGGTTGAATGCAGTTGTGCCGGATGTGGTCATTTCTTAGGCTTCTGTTGTGGCTTCACTTTTCCGCCTTTGGCATACTGCGTGAAAGCGGTGTCGTCCCGGCGGGGCTGTGCCTTGCCCTTGGGCATCTTGGATGGGTTGATGTCGCCCATTCCACGGCTTCCACGCATCAGCAGCTCCTACCGCGCGTCTTGCCGCGCTGCGCGATGCCGTCGATCTTGCCGCCTTTTTTGAACTGGATACGGTCTACGGCCAGCTTGGCTTTCGCCCGCTCCGCGTCTTCCGCAGCGGCCGCTTTAGCAGCGGCAGCATCTTCTTTATCTTTGGCGTCCTGCGCCTTCAGCGCTTTTACCGATGCGCTTTCGGGCATCAATTTCTTGATGCTGTCCATCAGTCCCATTACCGCTTCACCTTGCCGCCGCCACACATGGCGATCTGCTTGGCTTGGGTCTTACCGCGCTGGGCAATACCGTCAGCCTTGGCGACAAAACCGCCCTTGGCGAAAGCCATCTGCTTCTTGTCGAAGGCTTCCTCTTTCTTGGAGCCTTCCTTCATGCCTTTGGGTTCGACATCCTTGCCGGACTTCTCGAACGGGAACGGTTTTTTAGCCATAGTAACACCACCTTCTTTGAACTTGCGGCCCTTGTCGGCCTGATTGAAATCTTTACCAACCGATTGGGAAATACCTACCTTCTTCGCAAAAGAAGGAGAGTGCGCCACCGCAGCCATAAGGCGGGCTTGTGCTGCTGATTTTGATGGCATGGGCTACTCCAAGCACGAAGACGTTGACATTGTACTGTTCATGGGTTAATCGTCAAACACAAACAGTTTTTTAGGCACCAATGTGCCGGTATATATGCCGCCGGGGCCGTACACAACGCCGATCCGCACGTCGGAAGGGTCTGGGTAGCCGCTGGCATTGGTGTGCGAGGCTGTACCAACAATAGTAGATACTGCGCCAATGAGAGCACCGGTTGTGGGGTGTACACGGAAGCGGGCGGCCGCGCCGACAATAGAGCTGCCTTGGCCTACCAGAGCGCCAGAAGTATCGTGCGTCACCGGGCCGCCAACTCGTGCAGCAGAGCCGACGATTGTGGAACCTTGGCCTACCAGTGCGCCAGAACTTCCCATTGCGCGGAACCGTGCAGCGGAACCTACGACTGCGCCAAGCTGGCCGATCAGGGCACCAGTAGCATCGAACAGGTGTACGCGGTTTGCCGCGCCTACAACGGCCGATCCCTGTCCTACTAACGCACCTGTGCCGTCATGTGTCACCGGGCCGACGCCGTGGTTGGCCGCGCCAACGATTGTGGAGCCTTGGCCTGTCAGCGTACCGGACGCGCCAAAGGTACGGAACCGTGTAGCGGAGCCGACGATCGCGGAGCCGGGGCCAGTCAGTGTGCCAGTAGTTGTATGCTTGGCGTTGTATACCGCAGTACCGACAATCACCGCACCGGGGCCAACCAGTGCGCCGGGGGCGTCATGCACGCGCGTGCGTGCGGCGGAGCCGACAATAACAGCGCCGGGGCCAGTCAGCGCACCAGAGGCTACATGGTTGTGTGCCGCCGCGCCAACAATGGCTGCACCGGGGCCAACAAGTGCACCAGAGGTGCTGTGTGTTACTGCACCCCCACCCGGCCTCAGATTGATGAGGTTCTGTAGGGCGAGTAACATGGTTTAGTTGTAGCTAGTCAGCACCTTGACCTGTGCCGCAGCGACTGCGGTTGCGTCAGTATCTGCTGCAAGGTTGGTAATCGCCAGCGCAATGCCTGTGGCAAAACGATAGCCAAAAGGCCCGAACGGTACGTTCACGGTGCCCGAAGCTGGGATGCTCAACGTGATCACTGGAACGCTCGTACCGACTGTCGGGGCAGTAGCCAAATTGTAGAACTTGACGAACGCAGCCGCCGCGCCGGTATTGCTTGCTGTGATGCTGAACACCGTACCCGCTGTAGCCTTGACAGAAGTGGCGTTCGTCGTAGCCGCGCTGTTGATGGCGCTGGCCGTGACGGTCATGTTTGGTGAGATGCCTACTGTCAGTGCAGGATCAGTAGCTGCAACAGCGGTCGATGCGGCTTTTACTGCAGCGTTGTTTGTACCATCACCAATCTTTATTGCACTGTTTGCACCTGCAACGGACACGACAAGCGATGGGTCGGTGGTCGCAGCGGCAGTCGATGCGGCCTTCACCGCAACAGCGGTGGCACCAGAACTGATTGCCACCAGTTGTTCACCACGCGCAGTAGTCTGTACGTTTACCGCCTGTCCGGTTGTTACCGTGGGCAGCGTAGTCGTGAACGTACCGCCCATCAGCACAGGGTTACCTGCGATAGTCGCAGCAGACGCAGCAGCACCCTGCACAAAGAGGGAAGCCGTACCTGTTGTGTTGGACACCTGCGTCAGCAAGTTAGCAGCAGTAGGATTGATCACCAACTGTGGGTTGCTCGCACCTACTGGATAAGCGATAGCTTGGACACTGAAGGTTGTTGTACCGGCAGTCGTAGCGGTACTCAACCGTAGGCGTAGATACCTAGCAACTACGTGGGTTGACCACAGGCCCGCAGCCGAAATAGTCGTTATTTCAAGGCCCGTTTGTGCATCAAGAGTTGTAGCGGCAACCCATGTCGCGTTGTCGTTTGACCATTCCGGCGTAACCACACCGGACGTACCCATGCTAACGCACTGGATAGACACGGCAGCATCCGTTGAACAATCAATAGTCAGCAGTATCGTGTTGATGGCAATCACGCCTGCTACGTTGTACGTAGTGCCAACCATCGGATCAACTGCAGTAATAGCCGACTGATCCGAGGCTAACACCACCGGCAAGCTGGAAGTCATCGCCTTCTGGCCCAGCGTGAAGTTCACGCCGTTGACTTCGTTCAGGGAGGTAAGTCCATTACCAAGACTTGATACGGAAGGCAGTGTTCCATATGCTACGTTTAGGTTGAACGTAGTGGTTGCACTCGCTCCGTTGTTGATGAACGTGGCTTTGAAGTAGTTACCGTTGGCGGTGTATGCCTCGCTGAACGGGACGTTGGCCGCAATATTCTCGGTGAAGTCGTTACAGACTTTGGTGCCGCCTGCATCGATGTACTGGATCAAATGCAACGTACCCGGCTGATCGCTTGTCAGCAGGATAGAGATGGTCTGCTGGCTCTGGATCGACTCAACTGTGCCGGTGAATGTAGCGGCGGCAGCAAGCTGCGTGGTGCTGGAGTTGACCCCGTTGGCCGAGAAGATGAAGTACGTTGCCGCGTTCTGAACAGGGTGCGGGTTTGCAAGGGTCACCAAGGACTCAGTGCCAGAACCCCCTACGTCGAGGACAACTACCTGCGACTTTATGCCCGCGCCTTTATCAATGTCACGGATAGTGTCTCCACCCGTACCGAGATTGAGTAGGGTGTTATCTGCCATGTTATGCGCTCAGTGCGGTGTAGGTCAGGGAAGAGCAGGAAACGGTATCGCCCGCAGCCACTGTCAGGCCGTTGGTCATGTTAATGTCGGACGCCGACGCAGCCACAGCGCAGTGGATCACAACAGTACCGGCAGAGGTCTGCAGCGTAGCGGTTGCTACAGGGGACGCGTTACCGGTTGCATTGGTGTCGCTGGTGATCGCGTTGGCCGTGGCTGTACCGGTTGCCGAGGCACCAAACGCCGTGGCCGACAAGGACAGGGTGGCGACAACCGTACCCGGTGCGGCTACCGTACCGGTCAGGCGGAACGCCAGTTTGCCGGACGCGCCGATCAGGGCCGTGACGGCATCCGTTGCGGCGTTACGCGCCGCTGTCGAGTGTGTTACTGCCAAGATGTTCTCCTAAAAGTTTCTTTAGTTCTTCCGGGTCGGAGTGACCCACCATTTCGTACGTCTCCACCTTGCCAGTGTCCGCACGCGTGATCTCCAACGTGAACCGGAGTTCTGCCTTCTCGCCTACCAATTCGATCATGCTCCGACCTCCTCCAAGACAAAAGTCACTGCGACAGACGCGGCCACACTCAAGTTTACGACCAATGTGCCGTCCACCGGCCCTGTCATCTGCTGGCGCTTGCTCAGCGCATAGACCCGGAACTTCTCGGTGCCGCCAAGGATGATCTTGATCAGCGGAGACGCCGAGGAGCCGGGGTCAGTGATGGCATACGACCAATAGACCCGGATGCGCTTGCCTGCGGACGGGGTGTACACAACGGTGTCACCGGAAGCAGTAACGGTAGCCACCACATGGGTGAACTCGTAGTTACCGCTGTCCAGCCCTTGGACATAGGTTACACCGCTGGTAGACACACCTTACCCCAGCTTTTCGCGCAGCTTGTCCAAAGCCTTCTGTGCCAGTGCTTCGCGGTTGGTCAGCTCGGCAATCGACTTCTCCAGCTCAGCCGCGCGGGCAGCAGCGTCGGCTTCCACCGCCTCGATACGCTCTTTAGCCTGCAGTTCAGCTTGGTTTGCGCGGGCGTTGTGCTCAATTACGGCCGCGTCAGCGGCGTACTTGGCAGCGGCAGTGGCGTCGGCAGCGGCTTCCTGATCGGCAGCCAGCTTGGTTCGGGTGCGCTCGATCTCTGCACGTAGGGCTTCCTGCTGATCCAGCAGGCCGGTAATGACACCGTTCTGCTCAGTGATACGGCGGTCAGCCTCATCGTACGCCTTCTGCACTTCGGCTTTCGCCTTCTCGATGTCTGCCTGATAGGCGGCCATCGTGCGATCCATGTCGGCCTTCTTCTCCAGCATTTCGACCACCTGTGGAATGGCCTCCATGATGGGAGAAAGCATCGAATGGAACAGTTTGATTGATGCCATGTCAGCCATCGTTATTCTCCAGACATACCTGCTTGGATCACGGTCATGGTGACAGTGCCAGAGGTGTAGAGTGTTACGTTCAGGCGAATAGCCGTCACTGGCACGACGATATTACCGTCAGCCGATGTTGTCTTTGCCGCCAGCGTGGCGTGGTCAAACCACGTTGCCGTAGAGGCATTGAACGTAGCCGCTTGCACATCATCGTAGGTGTACTGCACCTTGTACGTCAGGGACGCACCAGCAGACAAAGCACACCCGATGCCGATGTTGAACGGCGTACGGTAGTTGTCGAGGGGAATGACATTGGAGGTCGTTGCCGACCCCACCGTCACACGTACGGGTTGTGCCATGTCAGGCTCCTAATTAAGCTGTAGCTGCGCCGCCGTTAGGAACGTAGTAGTACAGGTGACCGGTCAGAGAACCGCCGGTAGGTGCACCGGTCAGTGCGCCCGTCAGGGTCATCAGGGAAGTGGTGCTCAGCGCCGCGCCGATGTTGGCACCGGCAGTTGCCGAAGCGATGTTCACCACGGCAGCGGTGGACACGGAGGGGACTGCATTGCCCAGAGCGGTAGCGGTGTTGGTGCCGGTAGCGTTGACACGCAGGCCCAAGTTCAGGGTAGGCGTGGTACCGCCGGTCACAGCGGGCTTGATGTCGAAGAACGCAACTTCAGCGCCAGCGGGCAGAACCACCGGGTTGGTATTGCTTGCGCCGATCTGGACGGCCGTATTGGCAGTCTGCTGGGTGCTGGGCATATAGAACTCAGCGACCATCAGCATGTCGCCAGCATAGGCGGTCTTGGTTGTGTCGCCGCCGAACGAACGCCATGCGGATTGGGTGGTGGAAGTAGCCATGAATAACTCCTACGTTGAGGTGCTGCAATCTCGTAGGGAAGTCTGCCGGGACAGTTTGCAACACCGGAAAACCCGGATGACAGATACTACCCCACATCCTGCGGCTGTGCAACATACCTGAAGCTCCATCCTTTGAATGGCCCGCGCACCAGTGCCTTTCCGTCCTTCAGTGCGCGGTTTACAGTCGGCGGCTTCAGGCCCAGCTTCTCGCGCAGTTCTTGGATGCTTGCATAGGGTGTCTCTACCCCAGCAGGGTCAGTTACGATAACCGCTTTGCGGATAGCGGCCTTGAACTCCTCCGACCGCTCTTTGCCATACCAGAAATTGCCAGCGCCTGACAGTGTGCGGGAGATTTGCATTCGCTGCGCCGTAGAAATCTCACGCCCTTTTAAGGCTAGGGAACGCTTAGCGCGGGCCTCTTCAGATACAGGACGGCCTTTGCTGGCGGCGGCGATCTTGGCTATTGCTTCGGGGGTGTGCTTCCGGTCTTTGTGCGGATAGGCGCGGTTAGCCGCTGCGATCTTGGCCTTACGCTCCTCCGGCATCGTAGTACCCCAGTTAGGGTGGTTAGCGCCTGACAGGCTGGCACTAATCTTGTCGCGTACGGCCCGTGGAACCACTGTTCCTGTTTTTGGGTTGTCTGTGCCAAACACCCCCCGCATAGGCGCACCGGCATATTTTGACCAGTTAAAGCATTCATCACTGCCAACGTGTTTATCTAGGTAGCGTTGCTCCACAGCAAACAGCAGCGTTTTGTCGGCAACTTCTTCCAGCACCTCAAAGGTGAAAGCCGCCTCACCGTACTTGGCCCACGCAGCCTGCAGGTGTTTGTTGACGTGGGTGCCTGCGCGAAGTTCCTTGCGATGCCGTGCCCACCGCTGGGCCTTGTTCATGGTACTGCCAATATAGAACTTCTGTGTTACGACACAGGTAATTTTGTAAATGATGCTCATGGGTACTCCGGTGTTATTAACTGATAGTGTAACACAGAGCTAAAAGAAAAGGGGCCGAAGCCCCTTTTCTGCGTAAAAACGACGTTTTATTGTCGTTTTTAGCCGTTTCGCTTAGAACGAACCGGGACTGCCATAAACCCCGAGCGGATCGCTCACGCCAAACGAGTAGCGCTCACGAGCCTTGTAGCGAACGTTCCCTGTATCAAAGTCACCGTCCATTCCGGTAGACATGGGGGTACGAACGAAGTGCTTCAGGCCGTTGGGCACATCAGTGATCAGGAACCAAGCGTTGGTGTCTGTCAAGAAGTGGTTGACGGTATATCCATCGGGGATCGAGCCGTTGTTCTTGATGGCGTTGATGTCGTTGTCGGTAGTGCCAACACGCAGGTTGGTTTCCAGCAGACGAGTAGCAACGAACATCAAAGCAGGCGGGATCACCAGCTTCTTGGGCTTAGCAGCGATCAGCAGACCGCGCTCATCAGTCCACGCAGCGATCTGGATCACAGCGTTTTCCAACGAGGTTTCGTTCAGGTCAACACCGGTTGCGGGACGGTTGCTGTTGGTAGCACCGTTGACCAGCGGGTGGGCTGTCGAGAACAGAACCTGACCGTCACCGTAGGTGGGGCCACCAGCGAAGCCGTTGTTCAGCACATAGGCACCCTTGACTTGCTTGGTGTACGCCATACCGCGAGCCAAGCCCTTGGTGTAACGTGCAGACAGGCTATCGTACAGGTTGTCTTCCACCGCTTCTTCAGTGATGGAGAAACCCATTGCGATGGTTTCGTGGGTGTAACGTGCAGTCCATGCTTCTTGCGCGTTGTCGTAAGCGATGGCGGAACCTTCGCTCTTGACAGGGGCCGCGCCGAAACCGGCCAGCTTGGTTTCTTCTTCAAAAGAACGCTCGGAAGTCTCGATGTCGTAGACTTCCTTGTGCTCTTCGCCATAGCGGGCGTACTCCAGACCGAACAGAGCGTTCAAACCGGGCAGCAGTTCCTTCAGGAGTTGCGAACGTGAAATAGCCATTTTGCTTTACTCCTTAGACGCCAGTAGCGAGGTTGTAGGAATGCGCACCGCTGTTCCAACGAACCAGCAGTTCTGGGAATGTATCGTTTTCAGTACCGGGGACGATACCGATGATACGCATTGCCAAGGTGGCGGTAGAAGCCAGCGAAGCACCGTTGGTACCAACCACAGCGTTGACTGCGGAGTTACCAGTTGCGGTGGAACCAGCACTGAAGTTACCCAGAGCCACGTTCTTGCCGACAGCGCCAGCAGCACCGTTGGTCAGCGTACCGAAGGCTGCGGAGCCTTGGACTTGCATGACCAGATCGTAGTCATCAGCAACGTAGATGTACACGTTGGTGTAGCCGTTGGTGATGGCGTTGGCCGGAACGTACTGTGCCCAGATCGACTGACCTGTGGTGGGCAAAGTGTAGCGGCAGCCGGTCATCACACCCACAACGCCAGCGGTAGTACCGGTGGTGATGGTGGCGGTCAGGGCTTGGGGGTTGCCAGCAGCGGTGAGCTGGATAATGTCGCCGTTGAACAAACCAGCGGTATTGTTCGTAGACAGCTTGATTTCGCGGACAGAACCCGCGTAGGACTGACCACCGGTAAGCGATACCGGCTTCAGGCCATAGGGAGAAGACACTGATGCCATTTAAGACTCCTTTGTTAAGACCCGCGTCCGAATGTCACGCTGCTACGCTTCTCACTGAAGAGAGGCATACGCGGATCATTCTCGCGCATGAAGTTGTTATCCACGGACGCCATCTGGTTATCGGTTTGGTTCCGATAGTACGCAGAACGCTGTTCCATGAACTCGGCCGGGATTTTGCACAACATCAGTCCACCCACAACTACGCTGTCAGGGAAGCGGTCGTTTTTACCGCCGCTGCTGTACAGGCCCAGTTCGGGATGGGCGGATGCCTTCACAGGCTCCCAACCTTCACGCAGTTTTGCAGAAATGTTCATTGGGTCGTCATTGTTGAGCGTACTCAGACGAATCCAACGGAAAGTAAAGCCCGGCTCGGGAGTCGGATCAGGCAGGAGCGCAGGCGGTGCCCATGATTTGGCACGCTCGGTTGTTTCGCGCTTGTCCAGACTACGTGGTTGTCGAGTTTGTTCCGTCATTTCACATTCCTCATTTCTTCCGCAACCTTACGGGCGTACAGTTCCAATGGAACGCCGAGCCGCTTGGCGATATTTACTTGCGACTGCGTAAGTACGACTTTTCGGGGCGCTGTACTACGGGTCACAGGTGCTACTACATTTGAGCGGCGCTGAGTGTTCGCATCAGCATCGCTACCATTTCCGTTGTCAGAAAACTGTTCAGGGAAGCGTTCACGGAGGTCGGCATTCAGTCGATCGTAATACTGCTTGCTACCAGCCGGTACGCCTTCACTAACCAAGTCCTCATGCACCCCGAGTGCGTAAGCGGTCATCCGCTTGTTGGCACCAAACCACTGATTTTCATCACGCCATTTGGCAAGATTGTTGTCAACTTGTGCAGCGGGTTGCTGACTCTGGGCGATTTGTACCTCATTTTCTGGCTGGTGTAAAGGCGTGGGGCGGTAGTTTTCAATTTTGTCCGCCTTGATCTTTGCCACCGTCATCGCTTCTTGCGCGGCCAGCATTGCCTCGGAATCAAAAGATTCTGCAGCCTCCTTGTAGCTGCGCTTGGCCTGCTCCAGCTCGCTGGCAACCACACGCTTTGCCTGCTCCAACAGCGCGGTCTGTCCTTCCGACAGTGTTCCACGCAGTTTTTTGTTCTCTTCCACAACGACTTGGGCCAGTCGCAGGGCTTCTTCCTTCTCACGCTGTGCCGCTTCTTTTGCCCGGCGTTCTTCGTGATAGCCCTTGGTGAAGTGCTGGATGCGTTTTTTGACGCTCTCGTCGTACTTACTAAGCTCTTCGTCGGTAGGGTCTTTCGGGGGGTCGATCATGGGCTTGCGGCCGCGATCTGCCTCCGGGGTATCGTCAACAATCTCCAGTTCAGGCTCCGGCGGAGCAGCCTGCTGCTTGTTTTCCACCTCGTCGGGGAACTCGAATTCAGTCTTTTCAACTTGTGCCATGATGCCTCCTTAAACGCGGGAAATGCCGCGCGGGTCTTGCACAACCGCTTCAACGGAATCGTCGTTGACCAAACGAAATTCACGACCGTGAATCTTCATGCGCGTGCCCGTGTTGGGGCGCACGATGACGAAATCACCGATCTTGCACGAGGGGCCGGACGGGAATCGCTTCTCATCCTTGAACGCATCAGGCCCAACTTTCAAGACGAACAGCACCGGGGACAGCAGCTCTTCAAATTGGACGGTCTTGTCCGCTTTGATCAGCCCGCTATCGTACTTGTCGTCGGCCTCCGGCAGTACGCACAGGAGGTGGTAAGTGGCAGGATCAGGCAGTTGTTTTGCCTTTTCCTCTGCCGAGGTGTTCAGCACCCCGGACAGGTCTACAGCAGCGACGTTGAACTCAGTCGTCATTTTCGGCTTCCTTTAATCTACGCAAGAGGTCGGTTACTTCCATTTGGGCGGCAGCAAGACCCCGAACCTGCCCTACCAAATTTTGATACGCTGCGTAGTCGGGTGCCGACCCCGACGACAGCGCTTGTTCAATCCCAGCAATACGTTCCTCCAATTTACGCAAGAGGAGCTGGAGAATTTTGTCGTCCATCATTCAGCCTTTTTCGGTGCTGGTTTAGCCTTGGCCGCAGCGGCGGCCGCTGCTTTCATCTGTTCGAGCCGGGCCTCGTGGGCAGCCTGCGCGTGTAAGGCTTTTTGCGAAGCGGTCTGCGCGTTGGTGTGCAGGTTCAGCGCGTGCTGTTGTCCTTGCTGCTGTAGGCTCGCCAGATGCGCCTGTTGTGCCATTGCCAACTCTTGTGCGTGCTTTTGTGCCAGTTGTTGCTGCTCTTGCTGCTGTGCAGCAAGCTCTTGCGCGTGGCGCTGGGCTACCATCTCTGGCGTCTCCTGCGGCGCTTGTTGCCCCATCTTCATCTGCAGTTCTTGCGCTTTGAGTTGCAGGTCGCCCTTTGCCTTCATGGCTTTGGTGTCGGCATCCTGCTTCTTGATCTGCAGTTCCTGCATCTGCATCTGAATGATCGGGTCTTGGGCTTGCTGTTGTGCCTGCTGTTGTGCGGCCTGGGCTTGGTGCTGCTGCAAGAGCTGCACAGCGGCCTGCGCCATCAACTTGGACACCTGCGCTTCGATCTGCGGCTCCATCTCTGTATCCGGGGCGGGCAGCGTAGCACCCAACTGCTCTTGCAGTTTGACACGGTACTGGAACGCCAAGTGTTCAGCAATGTGGGCCATGATGGCGGCCTGAATCTGCTGGGCCATCGGGTTTTGCCCCAACTGTGCCATCACCATTGGGTCTTGCATCATGCTGCTGTGCACGGCAATGTGGGCATCGTGATCTTGGGCGATGAACGCCTTTGTCGGCTTGCCCGTGATCAGCGACATATTCTCCGATACCGGGTCGCGCGGCAACTGGTCGTCATCGGTCGGCACCAGCTCTTCGGCGTTCTTGATGCCCAGCACCTCCAGCATCTGGCGGTGCAGCTTGGGCAGGTTGTAAATCTGGGGAGCGCCTTGGGCCAACTGGATAGCGGCTTGGTACTGCATGATCCGCTGCGCCATCGTGGCGCTGTTCGGATCGCTGACCGGTATGACATCCACCATGTCGTAGTCGGCCTGCTTGGCTTTGCGGTCGCCTTCCTGCGGGTCGAAGCTGTATTCCTTGGGGGTATAGTCGCGGATGATCGCCTTCAGGAGCTTCAACTCCTGCTTGAAGCTGAAGTGCACACGCGCCTGCACGGCTGTCATCGTCTTGAGCTGGCGCTCCAGCAGTGCCAGCGTGGTGCCTACCGGCGCTTGACTCGACATATCGCTGATCTGCATGTCAGCGATCGCACCCAGACGGCGGCCCTCATCGGTGATCTTGTCCAGCAGCCCGGCCAGAACCGCGCTCGGTTCTTTGTACGGCAGCGGCATGATGTTGTCGCGCAGCGTACCGCTTGGAATGTCCACGTCACGGAACTCACCGGGTGCGATCGGAGTGTCATCTCCCTTGGTGCGCAGCCCACGGGTTTTCATACCGCCGGGCAGGTTGGACAGGGTGCCAGCGTCCACCAACTGGCGGATGATCGACGTTCCAGCGCGGGCGTAGCCACCGATCAGATGGATCAGGCCGATGCCGTAGGCACCGAAACCGGGGATATATGTATATTGAGCGAAGTGCTGGCGCTTGGCGAATGTGTCGTCACCCTCGTCCCAGTTCCTGCGCACCGCCAGCACCTTGGATGTCCCGCGCTCGATGGTCACCACATATGGGTGGGCCAACGCGTTCTCGTCGTCTTCACCGGTGTAGCCAGCCTTCTTGTCACCGCCGGGCAGCACGTAGTCAACGTGGAACTCCAGAATCTGGAAGCGGTCGTCTTCGTTCAGGGTGTACCCTTGCTCTTCCGCTTTCTTCTTCTCGATGTCCGTGTGGAACATCACCGGCTCGCCCAAGTCCACGCTACGGTAGAACCCAGCGGCCTGCAGCCGCTTGATCTCGTTCTTGGTCTTGCGCATCATCTGCGTCAGGCGCTCTGCCGTGAACGCATCGGACGTACCGTACGGCAGGATGATGTCTTCGGCTTGCACAAACACACTCGTTTGCCGTTTTTTGGCCGGGTCGTAGTAGACCTTCTTGAACGCCGCGCCGCCCAACCCGAGGTTGAACAGCATCTTCTCGTGCTCCGGGCGGAACTCCGGCATCTCTTCGGTGAGCTGGAAGTTCATGTCTTCAGCCACGCGCTCGGCCGCGTCTTCCTTCTCCGGTGTCTGTGCCCCGATGATCTCTGTGAGCACCGGGCCTTTGGCCGGAAACGTTTCAAGAATCGTATCAGCTTGGAACCGAATTGCCGCTTCGGTGAGGATCGTGGAGTACACGCCGCACGCGCCCGACCAAGGCTCGGTGCGCTCCTCGTACTTCATCCCCAGCACCTCCATCCCCTTGACGAACATCTCAACCCAGTCGCGGCGGCTCATCACGTCTTGGTCAAACAAGTCCATCAGGTCGGAGGAAAGGGTCTGCAAGTCGGACTCGGAAAGCGTTTCAGCCAAGTTCTCACCAAAGTCGCCTTTTTCAGCCGGTTCGGTAGCATCATCCTCCGGCTCCCCGGCCAGAATTATGGTTATGCTGCCTTCCGCGTCGGGTGTCATGCTGTCTTCTTGCAGGCCCAACGGTGCTTGGGAAAGGGCGGCGGTCATGGAATTTGAGGCCATACGGGTTCCTTAATAGTACGCGCGGTTACGGCGGCGCTCGAATGGCTCGCCATCATCGTCGGATTGTAGGCGGATGAGGCCGCCTTGTCGAAAGCGCATGAGCGCCTGCGAGCAGCAGTCCACCATTTCATCGTGCTCGCCGTTGGGGAACTCCGCAATCTCGTCCATCACCGCGTGCGCCCAGCGCCTATCAGGACACCACACCATGCCGGACGCGAAAATGTCAGCGACCGAGTTCAACCGGGCGCGTTTGTCCGCTCCCCGGCTGGGCGTGTACTCCCCCACCGGGATGCCTATCGCGCGGAACTCCTGAATCAGCGGTGCACCGGCCGCTTTCTTCTCGATGATGGTCAGGTCGGGCTTCCACTCCTTGTAATAGTCCAAGGCGAACTTCTTCAGCTCTGGAAACTCCTTGCGGCCCGTCCACGCGTCCAGCAAAATCAGCTCATCGCGGTTGTTTTTCTCGTTCCAGAAGATTCCCCAGCTTTGAACGCCGCTAGGGTCGGCAGATTCCTTGGCGGTGTGCGCTGTATCCCAGCTATGCAGGATGATTGAGCACGGCGGCGGGTCTTCTTTGTCCCAAATCTTCCACCATTCGCGCTTGACGATGGCTCCTTCCTCAGAAGTTGGCTCCTGCATGTACTGCGCGGCCCAAAATTGAGGAAACATGCCCGCTTTTTTCCCCAAAAGTTGTTCTACGGGCCATTGTTCGGGCCAAAGTGAGGCTCCAGAGGGCAAAATCGCCGGAAAACGCACCTCATTCCACGGTAGGGAGTCCGAATTGTTCTCCGCCCACTGCAACGCGCGACCGATTGGGTCTTTTTTACCCCACCGGGTGCCGATCATGATGATCCGCCCGCCCGGCATCAGTCGCTGGAGGGGGCCGACTTGCATGTATTCCCATGCTTGGGCGAAGGTTTTGTCAGGATCGGAGGCAAGAACGGCCTGTTCAGATACCAAGTCATCCCCGATGAGTAGGTGTGCGCCGTGGCCTGCCACGTTTGCCCCGATACCGATGGCAAGATACTTGCCACCCAGCGTTGTTGACCAGTTGGAAGCAGCGGACTTATCGCGGGCGACGACTGTATCTGGAAAAACTTCATGGTAAATGTCCGAATCTAGTAAGTTGCGCACCTTGCGGCCGAAGTCAGCCGACAGGTCGGCCGTGTGCGTCACCATCATGATGTGGTGGCCGGGGTTGTGGCCGAGGTACCAAGCCACGAACAAGTAGGCGATCGTCTCGGACTTGCCGAACCGGGGCGGCATCGAGACGGTCATGCGCAGCTCGGTTCCCGAGTTGACGTTGTGCAGCAGCGGGCGCATGTGCCGGTGGTGCGGCCCCTCCTTGAATCCGGGGTACACGAAGTGGCAGAACTTCAGGAAGTCCGCCTTGGCCCCGGCGCGGGCCATCTTGCGCTCCAACTCTTCGAGGTCAAGCAGCAACTGCTCCTGCTCATTGCGCGGCAGATTTGGTAGTGCCGCCAGCAGGATGTCGATTTCTTGCGGAGTTAGCGCATCCGCGTTGAGCTGCATCAGACTTTCTTCGAGATGCCGTAGCCCTTGTAGCCGTTGATGCTGCCGCCTTTGGCGTAGCCCTTGGTACTACGGCTGGCACGCGCTTTTGCTACTTCGGCGTCCTCTTCGGCCATGTTGGCACGCTTGTCGTCGGCAGCCTTCTGATTCTTCATCGTTGCCGCTGTCGGATTTCCAAGCGAGTTGTTCTCGTCAGTCAAACGAAAAGCGTCTTTGAGCGACGGGGGGCTTTCTTTGATTCCCATATCAATCCTTCGGGGTTACGGTTTCTATCTCGACCACCTTTGGAATAAGGGTCGCCAGTCGGGCGGCGGTTGCCCGCACACGCGCCTGCAACTCCTCGGAGGTCGCGTCGATTTTCTTGATTTCCACACGTTCTGTAAAGCTGCCAATCTCGGTCAGCTTGCCCAGCAGCTCAATGGCCTTCAGACGTATGCGTGCATCGGGGTGTTTGGACTCTTCAAGGAGCTTGGCTACGACATAGCCGCGCATCTCCTTGGCCTGCTCGACGTAGGCCCAGTCGTACTCGCTGAGCATCCCAGCAAGATGTTTCACAGCTTGTGGCACGCGTAGCGTGGCAACGGCCTTCTTCTTTTCGGCGTCTGTCAGGTCGGGGTTTGTCACGGCGGCGAATGCCTGCCGCGCGGCGTCCTTCTGGTTGTCACTCACCACGGTAGTGGTGTCCACGGCGTCGAGCCAGTGGGCGGTGGTGGCCTGTGCGTCCAGCAGTTCTGTGGTGTCCATGTCTTCGAAGTCATCGAAGTCAGGATTAAGTAAGTGTTCCAACGGTTTCATCGCAGCCTCTGGTAAGTGGCGTTGGCGTATGGTACCATTCTGTCACGGCATCGCAAGCCGTCTTGCTTTATGTCATCTCCCTGACTTCCGGGTTGCCCCCGGACTTACCCCCCAGATCGCAAGGTCTGGGGGTTATTTTTTGCCCAAATAGTTGACAATTTTTGTCGGAAAATTTTATAAAAAATTTTTGGTATGTACTAGCTTAATTTTTAAGCAAAAACGGTAAGAACGGGTGCGGAATAGTGTTTTACGCGCGATGCACAGGGCCATCAAATCTTGGGGGGTTGGGGTAGGGTGGGTCAGCCAGCCCCCGATTTAGGGACATCAAACACCCCAAATAAACACGGATTGATGTAATAAAGGCATGAATTGAGGGTTCAAAGGGACATATTGTCCCTACTCTTTGGTTCATTACTGGAGATTTATTATGTCTATCGCTATCCAAGTCAATGCTATTACCACTGCTATCAACCAAATGGTTGATGGGTTCCTATCCTTCGATGATGCCTGTGCAAAGGTGCGGGCCTATCGTGCGGCCGAGCAACTCGACGCGGACACCGCCCGCGAGTACATCCAAGTTGCCTTGCTTGCCAAGAAGCCAGAGTATCGCAAGCAGGTTACAGAGAATGGCAAGCCCGCTCAGGACAGCGCATTCAAGAAGGCCGTGACCCGCATGATGAGCGCTACAGACCCAGACAAGGGCGCTGTTGCCGAGCAAACCGGCGCAGTGACCAAGGCTGGCAAGAAGCTCAGCGCTGACCAGAAGGCGCTGAAAGAGTACATGGCAACCATCGTTGCAGAGTTGATGGCTCAGGGCTGGACCAAGACTGATATCAAGGCTGCCATCTAATTACTAGGGACACAATGTCCCTAGTATCTTGCGCTGTATATGTTAGTGAGCGCTTACGTTCGATGGGGGCTGGCGGGTTCCACCGTCTCGCCGCTCCACATCGCCCATTCCTTTTACTGCGATACGTTTAGGAGAATCTCATGCTGACAACCCGCACCATCTTCTATCGCAAGATGTTTCGCAAAGCCATGCGTTCCTTCCGCTTCTGGCGGGCACAGGGCGCAGAGACGCGGCACTACAAGGACGAGGCACGCGCCATGCTCATCGCATACCGTGATGCCAAGCTACACAACCTGTGACTTGTCACAGTCGCGCGACCCGTAACAGAACCCGTGTGACAACCAACTCTCCGTGCCTTGCGTGCAGGGCATCGGGGGCGACTTGCCCATAACCCTAGGGACACATTGTCCCTACCTCTAGGAGATTGACATGACACAACTACGCACCATCAACCGCAGCAACCACTACCTCGGCATCCTTGCCAAGCTGCAGTCCGAACGCGAGGCCCGTGAGATAGCCGACTCACTCAACCCACCCGTTGCTGCAACCCGTTGCGGCGGCACATACCAGACCCATTACTTTGGTGACGTACGTATTACGTACAAGCGCAGCCGCGCAGCAGTCATGATTCGCTTTTCTTACTAGGGACTAACTGTCCCTAGTACATATACCTAAGATTTGACAAACCCGATTTGTACTAGGTGTCATGTTGCGGTAGGTTGGGTACCATCTAAGGCGTTTACCCAATGAAATCAACAACTTAGCGATTTCAAACGCCCCTACACACACATATACATAATACAGATATATATGAGAGAGTGTATATATACATATATGTGTGTCTATCTATAAATATATGTTTGTATCGAAAAATGAATTTTCTGTGGCTGTTGTTTTCGCCGGAATTTCGGCCGGCACCGTGCTATACTCATATGCCAACCACTGAAAGGACTCAAAAATGGCTGATTTACGCACCATCATGCTCGAACAGGGCGTGTCACCCCACACTGCGGAGGCTGTTCTACTAGCCTACACCGCTGCTCGTAAGCAACGCAAGGAACCAGACGCCATCTGGAGCGCTCTGCTTTCCAAAGCCAAGGCCGCTCGATTGAACATCACGTCCAATCGACCCAAGCGCGTAGGCAACCCCGTTGCACCCTTGTATGAGGAATACTACGATCTTATATGCAGCGCCATTGCCAAGATCGAGGAGGCATCGCTCCTCCTACTAGACGACGGCAAGCCGGTGCAGCCAAAGGATTTGGAGGCCAAGCGTGCCCAGACAAACAAGCGCCGCGCGGAAGAAGGCAAGCCCTTGCTAGCCGAGTGCATGGCTGACGCATGGCACACATGGATCGCACCCCAGACACGCGCCGACTTCCAAGAGAAGGTGCGCCAGTTCTACGCCAACAGCAACGCCACCCGCAAGGGCGGGCGCTTCACCCCATTCGTACTGCAGGCCGACAAGACCTCACTCACGAATGCCACAAACAAACTGTTGCAAGACCTGACGGAGCATCGTACCTTGCACAAGATGCCCGAGGCACCGGACAACGGCAAGGCATGGGGCAGCACCCGCTACTCCGCGCTTCAGCTTCGCATGGTGGCTGAAGGGTTCAAAGAACTGCGCTTGTATGGTGAGGCCGTGCGCGATGGGCGCATCGACCCGCTGATTGACCCGCCGCCCAAGGACTGGCGGATGCTGTTGCCCGGCGACTTCCGTGCCCGCTTGCGTGCCGCTGATGCGAACCCGCCCGCCACTGAGCTGACGGACTACGAAGAGCGGAACTTCTTGGCGGCATAGCACCATGCCCCGCAGCGACACTATCTTTAGGGTGACTTCAGGCGCTTTCGGTAGGCTGAAGTTTCACAACGTGCCCGATGAGTTGCTGGACTTCAAAGACCCGGACGGGCGTTTGAAGAAAGCCAGCCGCAACCTGCACATCTACCCACGCTATATAGGCGCACAGCCGTGGGACACGGACATTGACTTGCTTAACAAGCTGCGTTGGTACGTCAACGGGCTTAAGCAGTCATGAATCGAACTAGGGACACATTGTCCCTACCCGTCGCCAGTCGGTTACTGGCAAATCAAAGGAGATTGACATGACAACAAACCGACGCCCCACGTACCGCGTGAACTCCGTCACCCTCAAAGACGGACGCTACCTGCGCTTCTCGCACCGGTTCAATACTTGGCAAGTCCTTGATCGTGTGGGTAACTGGCGCAACGTGCGCCCTGAACTGGCCCGCTGCTATGCGGCAGCAGGGATGATGATTGGGGTGCAGGTATGACCAGCAAAGCCTTCATCGCAAACCTGCTTGCCCTCGCCAGTATGCCTCGCATACTGGACGACGATGAGCAATACGATGCACTGCAAGAAACACTTCATTCTGCTCACGTCGATGCGTACTGGGAAGATCGGTATGAGCGCGAGTGGGAAGAAGAACAGAACGACTGGGAGTAGCACGCCTATCACCAGTCATGAAAGCGCCGCCAAGAGCGCACGGTTAACGCTGTTAACCGCTACGGCCGCCTGTCCGCCACAGGCACAACAACGAGGCATAGACCTCATGGAGATTGACATGAAAGATCGTTCCTTCCCAACTATTTGGGCACAAGCTGTTCGCGCCATCAACCGCGTCAACCGCTATCAGTATTTTGTCGAGACGGATACCTACGCCTACGGCCCACACAAATGGTGGCTTAGTATCACCCACGCGTTCGACCTACACCCTGTGGTCGCCCACATCGTAGGTACCGAGATGATACGCCCCATCGACTGGCAACTGCTGTTGCTGGAGTGGCCGCACGTCAGCACTGATGACGACAGCCAGATCGCCTACACACGCAACGAGGCCGCTGGCCGTGACTTCATCGACAACGGCAGTCGCCGTCAGACCCGCACGTCTATCGGCAAGTACCTAGCTCGCCACTGGCCCCATGTGGCTGACCATGTGCGCCGTGATTGGGCTGGCCGACACGCAGCCAGCGTGTGCGAGATTTGGGATACCAAGGAGGGCATCATCAGTGGTGTCGAGCTTGGCCCACGCTCGTGCATGAAGTCAACCTATGGCAGCATCCCGTTCAGCAGCGGCGACAACGCAGCGTTGGTGCAGTATCGTGCTGGCAACTGCGAGTCCAGTGACGTAGCATGGGACTACCACCCCTACTCGGTGTATGACCCCGCACTCGGCTGGCGCATGGCAGTGCGCTTGGAGAAGGGCAAGCCTGACCTCGTGCTGGGTCGTGCGCTGGTGCACACAGAGCAGAAGACGTTCGTGCGCAGCTACCTGCGTGGTGAGACGGAGAGCAGCACATCGTACACAGACGAGAAGCTCGAAGCATGGCTGCGTGAGCAGGGCTACAACAAGGCTGACGGCTGGGTGTTCGGTACCAAGTTCGCCAAGGTGTCGCACCCCAGTCAGGGCGGATACATGATGCCGTACATCGACGGCGGGTATCGCAACTGCGAGGAGGATGGCAACTACATCGTGCTGGTGCGCCGTGGTGGCTACTGCTGTGACAACACAGACGGTACGTTCGACAACCGTGAGGCGATGGGTGATTGCGAGGACTGCGGCGAGACTGTGTATGAGGAAGATGATGACCGCATCTGGGTTGGCCGCAGCGAGGATCGCCTGATCGGCGGTGCGTGTGGTTGCGCCAACAACTATCGCTGGTCTGAGGGCTACCGTGGCGAATACTATGTGCACGAGGATGATGTGATCGTCGTTGGTCGTACAAACTACGACCAGACTAGCTTGCCTGCGTGCATCAGGGAGCTGCATGATGGAGAGTACGCACACGAGGACGACTGCGTGTACATCGAGAACTGCGATGCGTACTACCTGTACGATGACTGCGTGAGGTGCGAGACTGACGACGACTACTACGTCAATGATGACGACGAGATCGTTGAGATCGACGGCAAGTATTACCGCAAGGATGACGACGAGGTAGTCAAGTGCGCTGACGATGAGTACCGCATGAGGGACGAGTGCTGGCAGTGCGCATACAGCGAAGAGTGGTACCCCGATGAAGATGACGGCGTAGATGTCGCGGAGGGCAAGTATCACCCCGACTCGCTGCGCGAGATGGCAGACAACGCTTAACAACCAAGGAGAATGACAATGACTAGCAAACCTACTACCCCTGTTGTGGCATACGCACCGTACGTCAAGCCCAAGTATGAATACTCGCACCTACCGCTGGTAACAGCGGGGGATGTGCCCAGCACCATGCTGATGCAGACACTGCACCGTGCGCTCAGCGTCAAGCGTGACCACGGTAGCATGAGCGAGGCGCGGTTCGTGGCGTGGCTGGTGAACCGCCTGCCCGTGACGATGATCGACGGCGCTGGCAACGTGCACGTTGACTTGCGTGAAGGCCCACACCACCGCACGATGTTCACAAGCCATACCGATACTGTGCATCAGGGCGGTGGGGCCAATAACATCAGGCTCGATGCGAGTCAGCAGTCACGAATTGTTTGGCGTGCCGATGAGGGTGCCTGCCTTGGTGCAGATGATGGTGCCGGTGTTGCGCTCATGATGCACATGATCGACCGCAAGGTGCCGGGCTTGTATGTGTTCTTCCGTGGCGAGGAGTGTGGTGGCCTTGGCTCTAGCTGGATGGCCGATGACTTTCCCAAGTGCCTCAAAGACATTGACCGCTGCGTGTCGTTCGACCGTGCTGGCTATAGCGATGTGATCACCCATCAGGGTGGTGCGCGTTGCTGCTCCGATGCGTTCGCACTTGCGCTGGCTGATGCGTTGACCACGATGGACATGACGCTGGCCTTCTCGCCCAGCAATGCGGGTGTGTTCACCGACAGCGCCAATCTCGTGTACAAGGTAGCTGAGTGCACCAACGTCAGCGTGGGCTACAAGCATCAGCATGGCGATGGCGAGTGGCAAGATGTCAGCTTCCTGCAGCAGCTTGCTGACCAACTCTGCCTCGTTGACTGGGATGCGCTGCCTGTCGAGCGTGACCCCAGCGTTGCACAGCCTAAGTACAAGTACACAACCGGCATCTATGATCCGCATGGTGCGTTCGCAGCCGACTACTGGCCTGAGCAGAAGGCAGACAAGGTAGCCAACACCGGCGACGAGTACAAAGACTTGCTGATCGAGGCGCTATGGGATGCCAGTGTGGGTATGTACTTCTCACTCAAAGAGATCGTGTCCGCATGGATGTGCCCCGAGGAGCCGTCTACCTACCGCCATCTGATCGACGGCAAGCGTATGTCCGACATTATGTATGAGCAGTTCGCCGTTGGCCTGACCGATGGCACTGACACATACGAAGAAGTGTTGGACATCCTTACCGAAGACCTGACACGTAGCTAATCTTAGGGACAAGCTGTCCCTACCGCCGCCAGTCGGCCACTGGCATTCTTAGGAGATCGTTATGAAATTGTTCAACCCGTTCAAAGCACCTAGCGCAACACATCTTGCGGTACAGGAATTAGAAGATGCCAAGCGTGAACTGCTTGCATCCCTGAGCGCACAGGAGTACGCCACGGCAATGGTTGCGTACAACACCGACCGAGTGCGCCGCCTGTCGGCCACCGTGTCTTCCAGCAGTCATGATTTTTTGGAAGGAGAAGTGAAGTGATGGACTGGATTGACTGCGTGGTCATCACGCTCGCTGGGCTGTACGCCCTTGTCTTAACCATGATGGAGCATTTCAAATGACACTGGATGACTTTGACAACGCGGTTGCGTTCATTCTCGAACGCGCCGACGACAACGGCATTGAAGAGTGGTATACGACAGACAGAAACATACTGAAAAGCATACTGAACGATATGCGCGAGTGCTATTACGGCGAGGAGGTGCAGCGCCGCACCGATTTTGCAGAGTACCAACGGCTGAAAGCCATTTTTGAAGGAGAAGGCAAATGATCGAAGTAACTTTTACTGAACTCGCCCTGCTTGTCTGGGCGCTACTCGCAACGGCATACGCCCTGCGCTACCGGCACGAACGCTCGATGCTCAGCCGCATCCTGCAGCAGCTCACTGAAGACCCCACGCTGTACGCACAGTTGCGGGACGGCTGGGAATCTGTACGAAAATCTTTTGTCAAGAGTTGAACTTTTACTGCTATAATCACAGCACAACACATTTACCGGAGAAAATGACATGAGCAAAACCCTACTTTCTGCACGCCAAGTTAAGACCTAAAGGTGTTGACACCTTTGGCAAGACGTTGTACATTGAGGCTTTAAGGAACAGCTATGGCACAACCTTGCGGAAAAGACAACACGGCCTACAAACATGGATTTGCGGTGCAGGGCAAGCGCCCTGCAATATATTGGCACTGGCGACACATGATCGCTAGGTGCCATGAGCCACGCTCCAAGGACTACCACAAATACGGTGCGCGAGGGATTGTCGTGTGTGATCGTTGGCGCTACGGGGAGGACGGTGTTAGCGGCTTTGTCTTGTGGTTGCAAGACATGGGGCCGAAGCCGTATCCCGGAGCATCAGTAGACCGTAAAGACAACGACAAAGGGTACGCACCAGACAACTGTAGGTGGGCCTCGGTACACGAGCAGGCAAACAACCGCAGAACCAATGTGCTTGTAACAGCTTTCGGGCAAACAATGACCGTTGCACAATGGGCACGCACGCTAGGGATAGGGCCAAAGACTATCGGCTACAGGCTACGGCAAGGCGCTTCGCCGGAAGAAGCACTTATGAAAAAACCGCATCGCGGAACTAAACTTAAATCGAGATCGACATGAGCAAGACATTACTTTCATCCCGTCAAGTTAAGCAGCTTATCAAGGCTGTTGGTAACAAGCGAACTGTGCTGGTAGAAGGGGAGGCAGGCTGTGGCAAGACATCCATTCACTACGCGCTGAAGGCCGACCCTCAGTTCGCCAACTACTACGCGCCCAAGCCCATTGACTGCACGCAGTTGAGCGATGGCTCCATCGTGATGCCCGACATCGACCGCAGCCGTGGCGTGGCGCGTGAGCTGCCCAACGAGCGCTTGGGTGTGAGCGACGAGAACCACTTGGGCACCAAGGATGCGACCCCTGTGCTGATGTGCTTCGATGAGATCGCCAAGTCTCGTCAGTTCATCAAGGACACCATCGCACCTATCGTGTACGAGCGGCGCATCGGCAACTACGTCATGCCCAATGGCAGCGTGGTGTTCGCCTGTACCAACCTGAGCGAAGAGGGTTTGGGCGACAGCCTTGCTGCACACCTGCGCAACCGCTTGGTCATCGTCGGTATGCGCAAGCCTACCAAGGACGAGTGGGTGCAGGACTTCGCCATCCCCAACGACCTCAACGAGAACGTCATAGCTGCGGCTGAGATGTACCCGATGGTGTTCAACTCGTTCATGGACTATCGCCCCGGCGGTCAGTTCGCAAGCAAGCAGTTGCGCAAGGACAACCCGTACATCAGCGACCCCGCTGACGCAGGACAGGAGCAGGTGGTCACACCTCGCTCGCTGCACGCAGCCAGTGATCTGGTCGATCAGATGGCGCACGTTGACAACCAGACGCTCCAAGCTGCGCTGGGCGGCACAGTGGGCGAGCCGTTCGCAGCCAACATCATGTCGATGATCCGCTTCGGTGAGAGCCTGCCTGCATTCGACCGCATACTTGCCGACCCCGAGGGTAGCCCGCTGCCATCCAACCCCACTGCGCAAGTGGTACAATGCTTTCAGTTCCTCACGCAAGTGAAGGACAAGGAGGCAGCGGAGCAGACCAGTATCTACGTGCAACGGATGCGTGAAGAGATGCAATCTCTGTTTGTCAACTGTGTTGTTAACAGCACCAAGATGGACAAGTTTGCATTGAGCAAGACGTTTGGTTCTGCCCTTGCCAAGAATCGACAGTACCTTGGTCAGTAAGGAGGCGTCATGGCTGAGTTTATCTTTCGCCCAGAAGAGGGCTATATAGATCGCGTGTTCAAGAACGGCACGGTGCGCACGCGTGTAGGAACAGACACCGGTAGCGGCCACCTTGTCGTAAACACACGCGGTGGGAAGAAACTTGTGCACCGTTTGTTGTGGGAAAGTGTACACGGGTCAATTCCTAAAGGGCTTGAGCTTGACCACATCAACGGAAACAGAAAGGACAACCGTATCAGCAACCTGCGCTTGGTCAGTCGCAAGCAGAATGCCGAGAACCGTAGCAAGCCCCATAAGGGCAACACCAGTGGGGTGAAGGGGGTATCTTGGTACAAACGCTACGCGAGGTACGTTGCACAGATTTGCGTAAATGGCGAACGGATTACGTTGGGGTACCGCAAAACTTTGGAGGAAGCGCAAGCGCTTTACGCCGAGGCTGCTGCGAAGTACCACACCCACAATCCGTCAGCAGATAGCGGGAGCATCTGATCATGCAAGTCATTACGTTTGGCGGGCGCAAGTACAAGCCCATGCTTACGAATGATGGCAAGCTCGACGTGCGTACCGCTGTGGCATACGGCCCCGCTGGCAGGGGCCAGTTCATGCTCACTGTGTACGTGCGTTGCCACTCGCAAGGCGCAGGCAGCCGAGGCGGAGAGATACAGTGCGTGGACATCAACGTGATGCGCGAGATGGTACCCAACACGATCACTGAAGCTACCCAACTAGCGAAGCTGACCTTCATGTGCAATGTGATGGCAACCAAGTGCAACACGGACTACAGGCTGCGCCTGCCGATAGCGACGCGACCGACACCGAAGTATTCACGACCAAAGAAGGAGGTGACCAAGCCTATGGGCATGTTCTTTGATGAGTACGAAGCACAACTTAGAAAGGAGATGGAGAATGGCATACAAAGACCTTAAACCGGAGCAGAAGATCGTGGCAGTGCACACGGACTTCATGCGCCACCCCGACTTCGCCATACTTGGCGGGGTCACACAGATCGGCAAGGTGCTGATCACTGACTTGGTGCCCACTGCAGGCACCGATGGCGAGGACGTGCTGTACAACGCCGAGTTCATCAAGGACATGACGCGCAAGCAGTTGCGCTACCTTGTTGGGCACGAGGCTATGCACAAGGCGCTGCACCACTGCACTGAGTACATGCACCTGAAGAAGAAGCACCCGCAGGAGTTTGCTATGGCAATCGACTACGTGGTGAACTGGCAGCTTGAGAGCATGGACACAGCCAAGGAGAAATTCTTGGAGCGCCCGACCAACGTGCCCCCGCTCATTGATGACAAGTACGCCAACATGAGCGTGCCTGAAGTCATGCGCAAGCTGTTGCAGAACCCACCGCCACCACAGCAACGCCCGCAACCGATGGACGAGCACATGGACGGCAAGCCCATGTCCGTTGACTCTAGCGAAGCCGCCGATGGCAAAGACCTGAAGACGCGCATCGAGGATGCCGTGGCGCAGGGCGCTGTCGTGGCCGAGCAGTTGCAACAGATGCGGGGTACTGCCCCCGGTGACAACGCACTGTCGGGATTCCGTGAGCGCAAGACAGACTGGCGTGGCCCGCTGCGCAAGTTCATCGCTGAGATATGCGAGGGCGATGACCAGTCACGATTTGTGCCGCCCAACCGCAGGCTGTTGCCGCTGGACATCATCATGCCGAGCCGCTTCAGTGAGGCAACCGGTGAGTTGATCGTGGCGTGTGACACATCGGCATCCATGCACGGGCTGTACCCAATCGTGTTCGGTGAGATCGCCCGCATCGCACAGCAGATGCAGCCCGAGCGCGTGCGCGTGCTGTGGTGGGATACGCGTGTGGCAGGTGATCAGGTGTTCGCCCCCAAGGACTACGCCAACATCGCCAAGCTCATGCACCCACGAGGCGGAGGGGGAACCACTGTGTCGTGCGTGGCGGGCTACATCCGCGACAAGCGGTACAAGCCCAAGGCGACGATATACCTGAGTGACGGGTACGTGGAAGCGAAGTATGAAGTTGCACCGGGGAATGTCTTATGGGGCATCTGCGGCAACACCAACTTCCGCCCCATCCGGGGCAAGCTGCTGCGCATTGAGGAGGTGTGATGTGCAACATCTCGAAATCGACCGCATCTCTATCTTTGATGCAATGGGGAATCTTATGGCAACAATGAATAGGCCGCCGTGGATTTCCCCCGGCGATCAGATGGCGGCAGCAGCCGCCATGAACGGCAACAGCTTGGTGCCCCTGCTCCAAGGCAAGCTCATCCGTGCGACAGCGGGCGGTGTCGAATGGGACATGAGCAAGGAGTGGTATGGGCGTGAGCTGACGCAGTACGTGGTGCGCAAGACGAACTGGACGAAGGGCTACACAGTGCAGTTCTTCTTCGCCACCGTTGACGGGCAGCCCGCACGCATCCACGAGTTCACCTTGTGGCTCGATGAGAAGCACACGCGTGATGAGGTCGAGCAGGCAGCGCAGGTGTACATGATGACACTCAACATGAGGAGGGTCGAGTGATGGCGATAACGAAAGAGCAGTTATTGGACAAGTTTGAACGCATGTGCAAGCAGGCGCATGACGAAGCAAGTATGGTAGGAGACTTCCAACGTGCGAAAGAGATCAGACGGTATTACGAAGAAAGGAAATATGACATGGACAACGACATGATGAACAGTATCTTGGGACAGACACTGACAACGGGCATTGGTATGGGGCAGCTTGGTGTCAGCAACGGGCTGGTCAATGCGTCCAGCACCAGTAGTATCTACCAGAACGCGTTGTTGCAACAAAACCAATTCACGCAGGCAGCTACGCAGGCGTCAGGACTGATGGACTTCTTGCCGGAGTTCGGCGTGCTGTACCTGAACAACAAGGAGCTGCCTGCGGATTGGGCGGGCGCAAAGGTAACCGAGTTCAAACGCTTAGTTGCACGCGAGAACTGGCATGTGCAGTTCCTTAGCAAGTGGGACAAGGCGTTGGTGATCAACCTGTATCTTGACATCGAAGAGTACAACGGAAAGGAGGTAAACGAGATGGCCGCTACCTACATGGAAGCGCTCAATCAACGGAGGATGGGGTAGCTTGCTTAACCGACTGATAGATAAATTTTTTCGTAGTAACTAAGGAGAGATGACATGAGCAATTTCAATTTGAATTCCGTCGCAATGCTTTGTGAGTTCAACGCCAGCGTGTGGACAGCACGCAAGCTGGATCGCAAGAAAAGCGATGACGTGGTGAACGGTGCAGGTGCCAAGGCCAAGGGCGCTGCGCGTGTGAACAAGAACCTGCTGGCCGGTCGTGGTGAACTGGAGGCAATCGGCTCGCTGGTGGGTGAGGCTCGCACCTATGTGTACGAGAACACAACGCCGTGGTCTGACGCAGGCCAGCGACTAATCATCACAGCACGTTTGCCTAAGTTCGATACCCGCATCGAGGACTACAAGAGCAGGTTCAATCTGCTGGTTGACGACTTCGTGAACCTGTACCCGACACTCATCACGGCGCAGGCAATGGCGCTGGGTGATATGTTCGACCGCTCCGAGTTCCCCTCGGCCAGCGAGATTCGCCACAAGTTCGCTATGTCGTGCGACTACATCCCAGTGCCCGCCGCTGGCGACATCCGTGTGGACATCGGCAACCAAGCGCAGGACGAGCTGCGTGCACGACTGGAGGCAACCAGCAACACGCGACTCAACAAGGCTATGGCTGACGTGACCGAGCGCTTCGTGGGCCACCTGCGCCGCATGGCCGACCGCCTTGTGACCGAGAAGGACAAGAACGGCGAGGACAAGAGCCGCCGGTTCACCGAGACGCTGGTGTCCAGTGCCTTCGAGCTGTGCGACCTTGTGCGTGACTACAACGTCACGGGCGACCCGGTGCTGGGTGAGGCACGCAAGGCGCTGGAGTCTGCGCTGACAGGCGTGACGGTGGTCACACTGCGTGATGACCCAATAAAACGCGAAGAGGTGCGCGTGGCTACCAACACCATCCTGAGCAAGTTCAAGTTCTAACCAAGGAGAGATGATATGAAACTCGTTAAGTACCAGAAAGAAGCAATCGTCAAAGCCATCATGGCAGACGTACCCCGTGTAGATGAGAATGCCCGCATCAAGGAGGTGCAGCAAAAGCTCGTGGCGGCTATGTCGAAAGAGGCACAGACGCTGTACGCCGTGCGACCCAAGGCGCTGCGCACGCAGTGGCTGGCAAGCTATGACATCAACACGGATCGGCGCGGGCAGGACTTCATCGTGGGCGATGCGGACGTGGATAAGGTCATCGCCGTCTACAAGGAAGAGCAGAACGTGCGCAGCAAAGCACACAACAAGTTGAGCATGGCTGTCCACGCCTGCACCACGCTGAAGCAACTGCACGACCGCCTGCCTGAGTTCAAGAAGTATTACCCGACTGAGGCGCAGCCCAACAAGAATGTGCCCGCGCTCATGGATGTGGCAGCAGACCTGTGCAAACTCGGCTGGCCCAAGAAATGAAAATCAAAGTAACTGGATTCTTCTTCGAGAAGAAGTGGGTTGCGGTGGTGCGTAATCTTGACGACATCGCATACTCCGGTAGCAACATGACTAAACGCGTGCTGGATCGCTACGAGTTCCCGGCTGATTCGATGAGCAAGAAGCAGCGGGACAAGTTCAAACTGACAATGCGCAAGATGTGGGAAACCCGTATTCAACTGGAGCAGTCATGATTCCGACAAATTTATTGCAGTGGAGTAAGGACGGTGTGTTGCAGCAGTGGTGGGTTCAGCCCTCCTTGCTGCGCTACTCACCGGCAGAAGTGGAGGCCATCGCATGGGGCGGTGGCGAATGGCGTGACATACCAAAGGAGAAGTGAGATGAGTAAAGCAAAAGTGATCCATGAGTACCTCCAGTCGCATCCCGATGCGCTGGTGGCCGACATCGCAAAAGCGACAGGCCTAGTCAACAGCGACATCGCAGCGCGGCTGTGTGGGCTGCGGGACAAGGGCATAGCGGTGTCCACGGAGGCAGGGCGCAGCCTGTCCAACCGGCCCATCCTGCGCTGGTCGCTGACCGGCAAGACGTTCGACAAGCCCAAGCCTCGTGAACCTAAGCAGAAAGAATACGTATCCTCACAGCCGAACATCAGTCTGGATGCGTTAGTGGAGAGCATGGCCGAGGGGCTGGTGGCGGCGCTGGTGCAGAAGGTCAAGGCCAAACTGCCCGCCGCACTGGCCGGTGTCACGCCTGCGGCACACCTCACGCTGCCCGCTCCAGCCCCTGCGGCGGTGGCGCTACCTGCGCCTGAGCCCACCCCCGCACCACGCACCTACAAGCCCGTCATCGGCGTTGTGGGCCTTCTGCCGCAGCAAGCCGGGGCGTTGCAGGAGAAGTTCGGCGGGTCACTGGACATCCGCTTCTGGAACGATGGCGACGACAAGGGGCGGCTGCGCTCCATTGCCGACAACTGCGAGGCTGTGTTCCTGCACACACGCCACGCCGGGCACCATACCGACCAGATGCTGAAGACCTACAGCGCCAACCTGCGCCGCGTGACCGGCGGCACGAGCAACATGGAGGTGGCGATCCGTGGGTACTTTGTGAATAAGGAGACAGCGAAATGATCGAACGTGTTTTCTATGCCGTGACGTGGACGCTTGGCCTGATCGGCGCACCCATCGTCTTCCTCGTGTACCTGTTGGATTGGAGTAAATGATGCCGCAATTTGGAGTAAACACAACCCTTGAGGTGCATCTGTGTGAGGATGCACATGACGCCACTAAGCGTGGCTTTTTCTACCGCCCGCCTATCTTTCTGCCGATTGAGATCGACAAGGTTGTGGTGGTGGATAAAGGCACAGTGGATGGTAATGCGACGGTCGATCTGGTGATGGTCGATGAGAAGGGTCAGAAGTACGTGTGCATGGTTACAGCTAACTTGTTGAGGAGTCTTCCGATATGAAACACTTACACACCAAGACATTGAAGGATGGTCGCCAGCACATCTTGATTGAACTCCAACCCGGAGAGGGCACTGGGATTCTTCACGTAGCGCCGCACAGCTTTTACAAGCTGGGCTACCCGCTGGATGACCAAATCATTGAGAGCCACCACCTTGCAGAAGTCAAGCGCGTGGCATGGGACGCTTACTCGCAAGAATGGGTGGACGTATGACAGACCTTGAAATCAGCAAAGCTCTTGCACTGGCGATTGGGTATCTGCCTGAGCATGTACGCGAGTACGGTGTTGGCAGCAGCAACTACAACAGGGGCGAAGGCATCATCCAAGTCTTCCGTCACGACGGCGTGTATGGCGTTAATCGCACCGAGTGCAATTTCCTATGGAACGACTTTCGGTACACCACATGGAACGTCATCGGCCCGATAGCTGAACGCTTTGATGCGTTCCCTAAGAAACTGGCAAGCATGGAGGGTTGGTGGGCAGACGTGTTCGGTAAGGATGCACGGTTCGCAGACACCCCGCAGAAAGCCATCGCGCTTGCGGTGATTGGAGCGAAGCAATGACACCAACCAATGAGTTGCGCTTTGTTGAGCGCACAGTACAGCTAGGCCCGTTCTATGTAACAACCGACAGTAACGGCAACCTGATACCTGCTACGCAAGGCTATAAGGTTTTGCAGCAGAAGTGGCAGAAGATTGAATTCATTCACGATATGAATCGAGTTACTGCTGAAGAATGGCGCGATGTGCCACTAGTGAAGGAATTCGCATGAATGATGCAGAACGCATAGCCCAATGGCTTGAATCGAGGCCAAGCCTTTACGTTGGTGTGTCACAAGCAGCAGCACTACTCCGTAGCCAAGCGGCTGAGATTGAAGGATGGAAAGCCGACCAGAAAGAGAACCTGCGTAATCAGTGTGACTTACATGCTGAGATTGAGCGGCTGAAAGCAGAGTCCAACGAAATGGCGCTGATCGGTGTGCGGAGCGTGGCTGATGTTCTTGAACTCCGCGCAGAGAACGAACAACTGCGTGAGTCATTAGCAGACTTTGCAAGCGCAGCGGTCTCTTTGCAGAGACAGGTTGAATCACCAAAGCAGGAGCAAGCGGAGCCGGTGGCGTGGATGACTGAAAAAGGTGATGTTTACAACGTAGAGCAGTGCGGAAATGTTATTGACCCTAGCCATACGCCGCTCTACACCGCACCCAAAGGCCAAACCGAGTTGCTGCGGCAGGCTATGGAAGCGTTGGAGCATAGCTTTATGAAGGACGACAAGTTCGACAAGATGAACGCATCCATCACCGCAATCAAACAGCACTTGGGGGAAGCAACATGATCAGCGAATTCGACCACCCCGATCACGGATGGAAGTGGACACGCCTTGAAGTTGAGTTCATCAACAAGAAGCTGAAAGAGGCGTACGACAAGGGCTACAAGCACGGCGCATCTGGCAATACCACCAACGATCCCGCTGAAATTCGCAGGGTCTTTGAACTGGACGATGCCGAATACCCGCCGCCTGAATCGGGGTTTATGAAGCTATGAGCGCCGCGCCTATCAGCCTTGAGCGCTACAAGCGGTGCATACGCGCCGTGTATGACGCACTCAAAGACAGCGATGGTCTTACTGCATACGAGCTGGAGAAGGAAACGGGGTTTCCCCGCAGCACCATCCGGTTCGCGCTGGATGACAATCTGCTGTTCTACGTTGATCGTTGGAAGCTCACACGCAAGCACTACGCAACGCAGGTGTGGTGCGCCGCAGAGATGAAGCGTTACGACGACTGCCCACGACCGGAGAGTATGAATGACACACACAATTAACCGCGACAAGACCGCCGCCGTTGCGACCGACTACTACTGGATACCCATCACCAAGGACACGCCGCGAGGCGTGAAGCTGCAACTGTTGGGTATCGGTGGTGTCGCCGCCTATGGAATCTGGGATGGCAAGTCCCAGTTTTTTACGCACTGGGCACCATTGCCCAAGAAGCCCTATGATGTATAATGTTCAAAACTTTACAAACTTGGAGAAGTATGCTTACCTATGAAGTACACAACCGGGAGGAGTTGGTGGCGGCTATCAAAGCCGCATCGCAGCCCTCCTTTGCGGAGGCCCGCAACAACCCCGTGGTGATCAAGAACGGCAGCGCAACCTACCGTTTCAAGGAGGGGATTCAGGAAGACCGCGGCTTGAAGATCATCGCCAACATCCGTGCGACCACCAAGAAGGCGTTCGACATCGCATGAAAGCCAAAGACCAATGTTCACCGTTCAACTGGCAGGGCAAGCCGTCTATCTTCACCACTGGCAACTGGAGGTCAGCCCAGAACTTCACAGGGGCGAACTCGACACGCTCGGCCAACCAGTCTCGGCTGGAGCCGCGCCCGACATACATCACCAGCGACTCGGTGTATCTTCGTGCCGCAACGCCCATGAGGCCCATGAAATGAAAGACAGTGACGTACCCAACTTCGCAGCTTGGCAGACTGACACCCTCGCCAAGTATGCGCTGGAGCAGTACCTTCAGAACATCGAGCTGCGCAACGCGTTGGAGCAAGTCAGGCTGGACTTGCGTGACGCGATGAAAGAGCTTCGCAAACATCAGGACGACTGGAAATGATCGAAGACACCGAAGCCCTTGTGTGCGTTGACATCCGCTACCGCCAGCAGATGGGCATCAAGAAGTACGGCACTACGGTGGCAGGCAACAAGCTGACACAGCGCCAATGGCTGCAACACCACTACGAAGAGCTGCTTGACGCAGCAGTTTATGCCAAAAGACTTTTACAGGAGATGGACGATGAAACTGGACGGAATGCACGTAATGGTTGATCTGGAGACGCTGGGCACTGCGCCCGGCTCTGTGATCATTTCTCTGGGCGCAGCCCAGTTCAATGAAGGTGGCGTGATCAGCACCTTCTACCGGCGCATTGATGCACAGTCTTGTGTACGCGCAGGCTTGACGATGGACGCATCCACGGTGGAGTGGTGGATGAACCAGAGCGCCGATGCGCGTCATGTGTTCACCCAAAAGGGTGACGCGTTGCACGATGCGCTGCACGACTTCTGCGGTTGGTTCCCCAAGGGGGCATGCCTGTGGGGTAACGGCGCTACGTTTGACAACGTACTGCTCGACAGCGCGTATCGGGCAATCAAGCTGGATAAGCCTTGGCCCTATTGGGGCGACCGCTGCTACCGCACGGTGAAGGCTTTGTACAAACACATTGAGGCCGACCCGTTTGAAGGCGTGAAGCACAACGCGCTCGATGACGCAGTACATCAGGCCCGCCACGTAGTGAAGATTGCAAATGACGCTTAAACCCGTATCCCCTGTTGCGAAGCTGGATCGCAACGAAGTCCGTATCGTGCTTGAAGAAGCACTGTCGCAAGACTTCGAGCAGGTCTACATCATCGGCTTCAAGAACAAGCAGGCGCACTTCAAAGGCTCCAAGATCGACTCCAACATGGAGGCTATCGGGGCGCTGGAGATGTGCAAGATGCAAATCTTTGAGGTGAGCGGACGATGACCCCGGAAGCCAAGGTAAAGACAGCGGTGAAGCGCCTGCTCGTTGAGCGGGGCATCTACTACTTCATGCCGCCCGGCGTTGGCTATGGCCGCGCCGGGATACCAGACATCATCGCCTGCCCCAGCGGGCGCTTCTTGGCAATCGAATGCAAGGCTGGTAAGGGTAAGCCCACCGCGCTGCAAGAGCGCGAGATGCAGATGATCGAAGAATCAGGCGGGCTGGCTTTTGTGGCCCGCGAAAACAATATGGAAGAACTGTGCGACCTCATAGAACTAATCAAGGAAATGACATGGAAGATGAATTCAAAACACAACTCCTCGCCCTGAGCGAAGCGGAGCAGCACACGGTGCTGGCTATCGCCAGTGCAGCGGTGCGCACCATCAGCAGCGAGCGCGGCGCGATGATAGTCGTGTACGACGAAGAGGGCGATGGACAGGCCATGCTGATGTCCTGTGGCAACCAGTTCATCGTCGGCCCGATGCTGGCAACAGCGCAGGCTATTGGTCGCCGCTTCTACGCAGACACGCCCGAGGTTGTGCAGTGAAAGTTACGTGGTACATCAGTGCCGACGCATGGCTGCAAGGCATCCTGTGCGGTCAGTTTCGCGTCGAGGAACGCGACAACTTCAGCGTGGTGCGTGATGCCCTACATGGCTACAACGCGCTGCGCGTGGACTGGGATGAAACAGACCCGCCACTTGTAAAAGACCGCATTGAGATAATGAACAACATGCTACTCGCAGTAGAGGTGCGCTACAACGACATGAAGGACAAACATGGCACAACCGTATAAGACAATCCTGTGTTATCATTGATTTTCCAATATGTTGGGAATAATATGAAATCACATGGAGAAATAAAAAGAGTTGACGGGAAACGCGTGGCCTCACCGGAGTACCGTTCTTGGCAAATGATGAAAAACAGGTGTCTAAACCCAAAAGCCAGAGACTATCCGTACTATGGCGGGCGCGGAATCAAACTATGCAAACGTTGGTTGCAGTTTGAAAACTTTTTGGAGGATATGGGGCGCAGGCCAGACGCCATGTATACCCTCGAACGTCGGAACGGAGACAAGGACTACACCCCTAAGAACTGTTGCTGGGCGACACGCGAAACACAAGCGCGTAACCGAGAATATGCGGCTACGAAGGAGTGGGAACTGGCTGACAAGTTGCAAGTGTCAAGAGCTACCACGCGACACTATCTTTGGGTTTTGCGAAAGCTAGTACGCGGCACGCCGACACGCTATAAATTGTCGGAAACAACAATCAACATCATCAAAACGCACATGGGAGATCGTTTATGAGCCAACCCTACAAGACCATACTTTGCATAGACTACGAGACGGCGTGGTCTTCCAAGGAAGACAGCCCGTTAGGTAAATATACTTTGGCGTCCATGACAACCGAGGAGTACATTCGTGACGAACGCTTCCACGCCCACGGTGCCTGCATCCACGAAGTCGGAGCAGATACGAAAATCCAATGGTATTCACACAGTGAGCTACCAAAGATTCTTGCCATGTACGACTGGACTAAGACTGCGGTGGTGGGGCACAACGCCATGTTCGACGTGGGCATCCTGTCCCTGCGTTACGGCGTCAACCCATGCTTCATCTTCGACACGCTATCAATGGCCCGCGCTATGCGTGGAAGTGAAGCCGGTAACAGCTTAGCGAAACTGGCCGAAGCCTATGGCTACCCGCCCAAGGGTCGCGCTGTGTACAGCACCGATGGGCTGCGCGAGCTTGATGCGCAGACTGAAAAAGAACTGGCCGAATACTGCAAGCATGACGTGTACTTGTGCGAACAGATTTTCGGCAAGCTGCTGATGCGTGTGTTCCCCGACGGCAGCACCGCCGGGTCATACCCCACCAAGGAGCTGCGCCTGATCGACATGACCCTGCGTATGTTCACCGAGCCGGAGTTCGAGCTGGATCGGGAGCTGTTGGAGAAGGCGCTGGTGGAGGAGAACGACAAGCTGGCCGCTGCGCTGACGAAGGTGAGCGTGGAGCCTACCCAACTGGCAAGCAACGATATGTTTGCTGATGTACTGCGCAGCCTCGGCATCGAGCCGCCGCAGAAGGTGAGCAAGACAACCGGCAAGCTGACCTATGCGTTTGCCAAGACAGATGCGCTGTTCCAAGCACTGCTCAACGGCGACAACGAAGACGCCGCCCTGATGTGCGAAGCCCGCCTGAAGGTGAAGTCCACACTGGAGCGCACACGCGCACAGCGGTTCATCGACATCTCCAAGCGCGGTTGCCTGCCGGTGCCACTGCACTACTACGGCGCGGGTACTGGACGGTACGCTGCCACCGGCAACATCAACATGCAGAACATGAAGCGCGGCTCGTTCCTGCGCAAGTCGATCATGGCACCGGATGGTTATGTGATCTGCGCTGGTGACTTGTCACAGATTGAGCCGCGTGTGCTGGCGTGGCTGTCGGACTACGATGAGATGCTTGACATCTTCCGTGCCGGTGGCGATCCCTATGCTACGTTTGGCGCAACGATGTTCAGCATCCCCGGCTTGACCAAAGAGAGCCACCCGCTGCTGCGTCAGAGCGCGAAGTCTGCGTTGTTGGGCGCTGGGTATCAGCTTGGCTGGGCCTCGTTCGCTGGGCAGCTCCTGACAGGCTTCCTCGGTGCGCCGCCGCAACGCTATACCAAGGCCGATGCCAAGCAGTTGGGTGTGACCGGCAATCAGGTCAGCGCCTTCATCAGCAACGGCGAGAACCTGAAGAAGATGGAGAAGATCGCCCACACCTGCACCGATGAGGAGCTGCTGATCCACTGCCTTGCAGCCAAGGCGATCATCGACAAGTACCGCGCAGCGGCACACCCGGTAGCAGGCTATTGGGAGTTGCTGGGCAACCTCATCGTGCACAGCTTGATCGAAGGCAACGAGTACAACCACAAGGGAGTGCTCACGTTTCGCAAGGGCGAGATCGAGATGGTCAACGGTATGCGGATGTATTACCGCGACATCAAGGAAGAGAAGGATGAGAAGGGCCGTGCGCAGTATTCATTCAGCACCGGCAAGCTGCGCAAGAAGCTGTACGCTGGCTTGCTGGCAAACAACACCACGCAAGGACTGGCCCGCATCGTGATGACGGACGGCCTGTTGCGCGTGCAGAAGCGCTTCCCTGTGAAGGGGACAGTGCATGACGAAGGACTCGTGCTGGTGCCAGAGGCTGGCGCAGCGGAGGGGAGCGCTTGGATCAAGGAGCAAATGATTCAGGTGCCCAAGTGGATGCCCGGCATCCCGCTCAATGCGGACGTTGGGTACAACAAACGGTATGGACTTGCGAAGTCGTAGAAAGGGGTGACATGAAGATACCAAGTGAAATCAAGATCGGTTCGACGCTGTACACTGTGCAGCTCAAACCAGACTTAGGCAAAAAGCGCTACGGCGTGACCTACCTCGACAGTGGCGTGATGAAAATCTCTACCACATGGAAGGGTAAGCCGCGCAGCGAGACAGGTGTGCTGGGTACCAATGAGACGTTCTGGCATGAGGTAACTCACTGTATCCTGTACGACATGGGGCACAAGCTCTGGGACGACGAGGCGTTTGTCACAGCGTTCAGCCGCCGACTGACGCACATGATCGACACCGCAAAATTTAAGGAGTGACATGGCACAACACAGCTACTCTGGCATCAAGGCATACGAGACATGCCCGCGCCAGTATTACGAAACCAAAATCCTCAAGCTCTACCCGCGTGAGGAGACGGACGCCACCCTCTACGGCACACGCCTGCACGCGGCTGCGGAGAACTTCATCCTGAACGGTACGCCGTTGACGGACGAGTTCAAGTTCCTGCAGCCAACGCTGGACATGCTGGCGGCGATGCCGGGCAAGAAGTACCCCGAGCTGGAGATGGCTGTGCGCGAAGACCGCACGGTGTGCGACTTCAAAGACCCCGACTACTGGGTGCGCGGCATTGCCGACTTGGTGATCGTGGACGAGGAGAACTACACCGCTCGCGTGTTCGATTACAAGTCCGGCTCCGACAAGTACCCTGATACCGACCAGCTCATGCTGATGTCGCTGCTCATCTTCGAGCACTTCCCCAATGTGAAGCAGGTATCGGGCGGTTTGCTGTTCGTGCTGCGCGACACCGTACGCAAGTACCGCGTGAACAAGGACATGCAGGCCACTTTGTGGTGGAAATGGCGCGAGAGAGTTGCTAAACTGGATGCCTCGCTCCACCATAATGTGTGGAACGCAAAGTCCTCGGGCCTGTGCCGCAAGCACTGCCCGTGCATCGCCTGTGAATACAACGGCCGGAGGGTCTAATGCCTAAGTCATCGCCAGCAAAACTTGCCTACATGGCTAAGTACCAGAAAAGCCCCGAGCGCATCGAAGCGCGGGAGGAAGCAAACAAGGCTCGCTATCAGGCCATGAAGGCGGGCAAGGTGCGCAAGGGCGATGGCAAGGATGTCGCCCACATCAAGGCGCTGGACAGCGGCGGCAAGACAGTGCCGGGTAATACAAAAATCGAAAGCGAAAAGTCCAATCGGGACTGGCGTAAGGGCCGGAGTTCGTATAAAGTACCGGTTGACAAGTAAGCCGTAGTCGCGGCAAGCGGCCTCCATCTGCATAGCGTTGGAGGTACATCACTGTTAAGGAAGATCATGGAAGTTGTGGATAACACCGCACTGCGTTTTCGCGTGCGCGATCCCGGCAAGTTCAAGATTATTCCCAAGCACCACGTTACCCCAGTCCAAGGTGGATATGAGGTCATGGTGTATTGGGGTCTTGACGAAGCACGGGTCTTGAAGAACTTGGGTTTCAAAGATATACCCTCGCCCATTGAGCGCAAATACAACTGGCCGGGCCGGTACAAGCCTATGGCACACCAGAAGGTAACCGCTGGGTTCCTCACCATGCACCGCCGTGCATTCGTGTTCAACGACCCCGGCACCGCAAAGACGATCAGCTCTTTGTGGGCGGCAGACTACCTGATGAACCGTGGCGAAATCCGGCGCGTGCTCATCATCTGCCCGCTGTCCATCATGCACTCGGCATGGATGGGCGACATCAACAACAGCATCATCCATCGCAGCGCCATCGTGGCCCACCATGCGCAGGCATCGCGCCGTGCAGAGATGGTGCGGGGCAACTACGAGTTCGTGATCATCAACTACGATGGGCTGAACTTGGTGGCCGACGACATCATTGCTGATGGTCGCTTCGACCTCATCATCGTGGACGAGGCCAACGCCTACGCGCTGCCTACCACCAAGCGTTGGAAGACGTTGGCGAAGATTCTTCGCCCCGATACGTTCCTGTGGATGATGACAGGCACACCGGCTGCACAGTCGCCGGTAAATGCGTATGGGCTGGCGAAGCTGGTGAACCCCAGCGCCGTGCCGAACTACCTCACAGCGTGGCGCGACAAGGTGATGAACAAGATCACGATGTTCAAGTGGGCACCCAAGCCCAACGCCAAAGACTTGGTGTTCAACGCACTGCAACCGGCGATACGTTTCTCCAAGAAGGACTGCCTCGATCTGCCGCCCGTGTTGAAGACCACACGCGAAGTGCCGCTCACACCGATGCAGCAGAAGTATTACGACAAGATCAAGAACGAGATGCTGGTGGTGGCCGCAGGCCAAGTGATCAGCGCCGTGAACAAGGCGGCTGTCGTGAACAAGTTGCTGCAGATCAGTTGCGGTGGCGTGTACTCGGAAGATGGCGAAGTGGTGGTGTTCGACGCCAGCCCGCGCATGAAGCTGCTGTCGGAAATCTTGGAGGAGACAAACCGCAAGGTCATCATCTTCGCCACGTACCGCTCCAGCATCAGCGCCATCGAAGAGTACCTGACCAAGGCCGGGCATAACGTGGGCGTGATCCACGGTGGCGTGACGGCCAGCAAGCGCGGCGAGCTGATCAATGCGTTTCAGAACACCGACAGCCCCAACGTCATGGTCATGCAGGCGCAGGCAACGGCGCACGGTATCACGCTGACCGCCGCCGACACGGTGGTGTTCTTCGGCCCACTCATGTCAGTGGAGTTGTACACGCAAGCTATCGCCCGTGCCGACCGCAAGGGGCAGACCTCCGACAAGGTGACTGTGATCCACATCGAGAGCAGCCCCATCGAGAAGAAGATGTTCAAAGCTATGGACGCCCGCGTCAACGACCATACGCTTCTCACCGAGATGTTTGACGAAGAACTGGGGATCAACAAATGAAAAAATAATTTGTAAAGAACTGGACAAAGTGTGTATAATCACACCACAACAAAAATTGGAGTGACATATGACAGATGAAGATGAACTGACAACCGACCAGCAGATCGCGGTCTACAAAGATGTCGCTGACATCGCGGAGACTGGCGTGACGATGGATCGTCTGACGAAGGTATACGTCAAAATCCGTGACAAGCGTGCCGAACTGACGCGCCTGTTCGAGACAGAAGATGCACGCCTCAAAGGTCAACAAGCCGAAGTCGCAGGCGCAATGAAGGACATCCTTCGTGCAGCCGGTGGCACCGGTATGAAGACCAACTTTGGTACGGTTACGTTGAAGACCACCATGCGCTTCTATGCGCAGGACTGGGATGCGATGTACCGTTTCATTCACGATAACGATGCAGGCTTCCTGCTGGAGAAGCGCATCGCGCAGCGCAATATGTCCGAGTTCTTGGAAAAGAACCCCGGACTCGTACCGCCCGGACTGAACACCATGTCCGAGCTTGAAGTTAGTGTGACCAAACCAAGGAAGTAAGATGAACCGTGAAGACATCGCACGCGTCTGCCACGAAGTGAATCGCGCCTACTGTGCAGCGTTGGGGGACAACTCCCAACCTGCATGGGAAGATGCGCCACAGTGGCAAAAAGATAGCGCCCTAGTTGGCGTACACCTGCACTGCGACAGTAATGTCGGCCCGGAAGCCAGCCATTTTTCGTGGACTGTGCAGAAGGTAAACGATGGCTGGAAGTATGGCCCCGTAAAAGATGCCGACAAGAAAGAGCACCCCTGCATGGTGCCGTTCGAGCAATTGCCAAAAGAGCAGCAAGCGAAAGATTTTATTTTCCGCGCTGTGGTTCACGCCCTGCGCCCAACAAGCCCCGCAACCAACTGAGGAAACCATGAGCAACGTAGCTATTTTCAACCCCGCACAACTCCCTGCCTTTGCACGTAAGGGCGTTATCTCTGACGCAGCCAAAGCCCTCGCTGGTGGCGGCGGTCAATCCGGCAAGCGCATCTCCATCAAGGGCGGCGTGTTCCGTCTGATTGCCAACGGCAAGGAGGTCGCATCCATCGAAGACCGCTACTTGGATGTGGTCATCGTCAATACCGCGCCCAAGGTGTCGCGCACTTATTACGTCGGTACCTATGTGGAAGGTCAGGCAACCGCACCCACCTGCTGGTCTGCTGACGGCGACAAGCCCGATGCCAGCATCAAGTCGCCGCAGTGCGCCAACTGCGCTCAGTGCCCGCAGAACGTGAAGGGTTCCGGTCAAGGCGACTCGCGTGCCTGCCGCTTCAGCCAGCGCTTGGCTGTCGTGTTGGCAAACGATATGGAAGGCGATGTGATGCAGCTCACGCTGGCTGCGACTTCGATCTTCGGCAAGGCTGACGGCGAGAACCGTCCGCTGCAGGACTATGCCCGCAACCTGATCGCCCAAGGCGTTGACCCCACCATGCTGATCACCCGCATGAAGTTCGACACCAAGGCTCCGGTGCCCAAGCTGTTCTTCAAGCCCATGCGCTGGCTGACCGACGACGAGTTCGCCACCACCAGCGAGAAGGGCGCTTCGCCTGAAGCTATCAGTGCGATCACCATGACGGTATCGCAGCAGGACGGCGTGCAGCCTGCGGCTCCCGCTGGCTTCGGTATGGAGGGCGCACCGCCCAAGGCTAAGACCAAGGCCGCTCCTGCGCCCGAGCCGGAAGAGGAAGACGAAGCTCCGGCACCTGCACCGGCACCTGCCAAGAAGGCAACCAAGGCCAAGCCCGCTCCGCTGCCCGCAGAGGATGACGAAGGCGAGACGCCCGAGCCGGTAGTCAAGGCTGCACCTGTGAAGGCCGCTGCCGCAGCGCCCGCCAACGGCGTTGCCAAGACCTTGGCCGAGTGGGACGACGAGTAATTTGAATCGGGGGAAAGTAGCGGAAGCTCAGAGGGCTGATCAACCGTTATGTAAGTTGGCTATAAAAGGTAATCGGCCGTAAAGCCTGTGATGCCAACCAAACAGTCCGCTATGAGTACCCCACCTTTTAACCAATGGAGAATGACATGGACAATCAACATCAGAAAATCAAAGGCTACCGCGATCTCACTCAGATTGAGATCGACCTCATGAACGAGGGCAAGGCGCTTGCAGAGCAGTGCGGCGCGTACATCGCCAAGCTGCGCAAGATGCCTATGTCGCAAGTCGAAGGCCCGTGCGTACTGAATGACGGCACACCCACGCTGGATCAGCGCTGGGTCAGTATCGGCGCAACAGAACTGCAGCAAGGCTTCATGGCCGTCATTCGCGGCATCGCACAACCAACAACTTTTTAAGGGACTGACATGAAATACACAATCGCAATCATCGCCGCCGCCGCCGCACTGAGCGCCTGCAAGAAGGAAGAAGTTTCTTTTGACACGCTGGAGACGGCACGCACCCAAGGCAAGGCCAACGCTGAGTGGAACGCCCAAGGATATCGTGCAGCAAACCCGCAGTACGCCAACACTGCCATCGTCGCGCAGACTGACTCCAGCATGACACCAGACTGCCCGCAGGGCGACGGTTGGGCCAGCGTGAAGCTGGTCAGCAAGGACAACCCGGCCAACAAGCTCGGGCTGAAGTGCAGCACGGTGTCCGGTGCAGTGGGCTGTCTGACGGATCAGGAGTTCGCAACCAAGTCCTACGCCGGGGATGACGGGCGCTGCCAAGAAACCAGCAAAGTGCCGTTCCCTATCCCCAAGATTGCAAAATGATTATCATTGACATCCTTCTCCTGTTGGGTGTCTTTGTGGTAGCCATTGGGTGTCTATCCATTGGCTACTTCATCGGTAAATCTGTAGGTCGCAGCGGACACAAATGACATGGGTTACCACTTCAAAACGAAGCGGTTGGCTAAGCAGGCTTCCCAAGGACAGGGGACACGCTTAGCCAAACTCGCTGTATCAAAAGGGCTGTCTGTCCAACAGATCGCCACCATTACCGGCGCGTCACGCGCCACGGTTTACAACTGGTTTGCCGGGGCTGAAGTGTCGAAGGCGTACAAGGCTCATGTGCAGGCACTTATCCACAAGTTGCGCACAGGAACAGAAGAAGAAATCGTGGAATTGCAGGGCGCGAAGGCGTATATTCCACCCTTGCTTTTGATCTAGTTAGGGGATGACATGGCTTTGGATTTTCTGTCGGCGGTACTGCCGACTACAGGGAAGTATTGCGTATTCACACTGCGCAACGGCAAGCCCTTCAAGCAGGTATTTGTAGACGACATTGACAATCTGTACGCAACGGCGCTCAACTTCAGCTCCCAGCGTCTCAACGTATTCCACGCGCTCGCTACCTTTGACGATAGCGGCACCAGAGAAGCCACCAGCGCCCGCTACATGCGGGCGTTGTTTCTCGATCTGGACTGCGGCAAGGAGTGGGTCGAAGAAAAGATGGTCAATGACACGCTCGTACCAGCACACTGGAAGGAGAAGTCGTTTGCCAGCAAGCGGGCGGCTGTGGAGCAGTTGCACGCGTTCCTGCAAAAGACCGACCTCAATGCGCTAGGAATGCCGTGGCTGGTTGACTCCGGCGGAGGCGTGCATGTGTACTTCCCCCTGCGCGAAGACGTGCCTATCGAGGCATGGCGGCCCGTGGCGGTGGCACTGAAGCGTGCCGCCAAGGCATTCGGCTTTCCGATTGATGAGAAGGTCACGTCCGATGCCGCGCGTGTGCTGCGCACGCCGGGCACCAGCAACTGGAAGTATGGCGACCCCAAGGAGGTTGTGCTGCGCCAGCGTGGGGATGTGTTTGATCTGGAGGCCATCGCTGCCTGCCTGCGCGAGCACAATGCCCCGGTGCCCAAACAGACGAGCACAGCAGTCATGATTCCCGGCAAGCGGCCCAGCACCGAGATGTCGCCAGTCGCAAAAGCGATGGCAGGCAACAACGTCACGTACTTCAAGAACATCATGGTGCGCACCTCGCAGGGCACCGGCTGCAAGCAGTTGTCAGCCTACATCGACCGGGCCAGTGATGACGGCATGGAGCCGTTCTGGCGTGCATGGTTGTCCATAGCAAAGTATTGCGAAGATTCAGCCAAGGCATCCAAGATACTGAGCGACTTGCACCCGTACGACTACGACCGGATGAACACCAAGCTCAACGCCATCAAGGGGCCATACTCCTGCTTGGCGATTGAGTCAGAGAACGAAGGTGGCTGCGATGGCTGCCCACACAAGGGCAAGATTACAAACCCACTGGCGCTGGGGCGTGTGGTCAAGACGGTGGAAGAAGAGACAGTCGTCCAGTATGCGCCCCAGACTGACAATGAGTTGCCAGAACCCCAACAGAGCTACATCCGTCCGAAGCCGCCGCGCGGCTTTTCTTTCGGACAAAACGGCGGCCTCTATTACGAGAAACAGTCGGACAAACCCAACGAACCCCCCACGCTTATCATGCTCACGAACTACGACTTCTTTATGACGCGTATGTTCAGTGACGGCCCGCAGTACACAGCAGAGTTTGTTGCTGTGAAGAATAACGTCTTCTACTCCTTTGGCGTGCCGACAGACACGATGGGCGCATCCAAGGAAATCACCAAAGTGCTCGCCAAGAACAACGTGGTCGCTGTTGGCGGGGCTGGTTGCGATTCGTATCTGGCGGCGTATGTCCGCGCCTGCGTGTCGGAAGCTAGTAGCACCGGCAAGCACGTCAATGTGCCGCCGCATCTGGGCTGGCAGTATGACGACTCCTTCGCCGTGGGCGACACGGTGTATAGCCCCAAGGGAGAAGCGCACGACTACACCTACAAGTCCGAGCGCCTTGAAAACGTGATCGACGCCACGCTGCCGCGCGGCACCTTCGAGAACTGGCGGCGTGTGTTTGAGATGATGATCAAGAAGGCGTCCACCACGCCGCTGATGTGGGGCCATGTGTCGGCGGGCCTGATCGGTTTCGCATCGCCCCTGATGCGCTTCGCACCGGACGGTGCAGACGCCATCACCTTCCACCTGTGCGGCAAGGAGTCGGGCGCTGGCAAGACGCTGGCATCGTTCATGGCGAACTCAGTGTGGGGCCACCCCAAGGGCATGATGGTAGGCAACAAGACCTCCGAGACAACCATGATGCAGCGGGCCGGTATGCTGCACAGCCTGCACATGCACGTCGATGAAGTGACCGACAAGAACCGCAAGTCCAAGGGCGAGTGGCTGCCCAATTTCGTGTACGACTTCGGCCACGGGGCGCACAAGGTCAAGGGGTCGAACTCAGGCAACGCCGAGATCACGCAGAACTGCACATGGAAGTCCTTCAGCATGATCTCCTCCAACGACCCGCAGTTGGAAGCCATGATGGGGGCGCGGGAGCACACATCACTGGGCGAAGCCCGCCGGGTCATCGAGTGGAAGCTGCCAGCGAACTGGAAGATCAAGTGGACACCCGAGGAAAGCGAAACAATCAAGCTGATCAACGACAACTACGGCATTGCCGGGCGCAAGTGGATTCGTTGGTTGCAGAAGAATATGGACACCGCAGAAGAGGTGTTCCGCTGGGTCGAGAAGAACTGGCGTGAAGAAACTAAGGCGGATGACAACGAGCGCTTCTGGATATACGGCATCGTGTCCATCATCACTGCAGCCATCCTGCTCGGCCCCAAATACGCGAACATCCTGAACGTGCCGGTCAAGCCGATCTTCAACTTCCTGCACGGTCTGGTCAAGGATATGCGCTCCGTGATCAAGTCCAATATGTCTGACGCGCTGGATGTGCTGAACGCCTACACCCGTGAGTTCGTCGGCAACTTCGTGATGATCGACTGCAGCGCCGCCCAGAAGTTCAACCTGTCGCACCTTGTCCAGCCAGCTACCCGCACCAAGTCAGCCGTGCGCGGGCGTATCGAGTACGAGATCGCACCGGGCTACAGCGACTACTACATCGAGATCAAGCTGCTCAAAATCCACTGCGCCGCCATTGGCTACAGCTATTTGGACTTCGAGCGCGAGCTGGGCAATATCCCCGGCGTGTCGGTCGGGCCGCCCGTGCGCAAGGACTTGCTGGCGCATACCGGTGGGCCTGCGATGCGCGTGCTGTGCCTGAAGATCACTATGGAGACGAAGCACGTTGAACCGCCTGACGTTGCCGTGGCACCGGTGTAAGCCGGGCGAGTCGTTCTTCGTGGCGTCCCTGCAGCCGTGGCTACTTGCCACGGCGGGCATCAAGCAGGGCAAGAAGGTGTTGGGCAGTGCCGCCCCCATCCGTGCAAGGGTGGGGGCGTACAACGGTATGCTGGGCGTGCTGTTTACTGTAAAGCCGCCCCGACATTCTGAACCGCCGCCCGATACTGCTTCGCAATAGTTTGCTTGGCTTCGCGCAGCCGATCCAGTTTTTCCTGCTTGTCGGCACCTGACATATCAGGGGAGTTTGTGACGGCCTGTTCCGCCTTGGCAAGATTACGCAGGGCAGTCTGGAACTTCTGCATAGCCGGTGCAAGCGCGATGTCCTTCTTGTGCTGCTCAAAGTACGCCAGAGCTTCAGCCGAGCGACCGTCTTTCAGCTTCTTCGTGTAGGTGTCCTTGGCTTCAATAGAAGCGTTGGCCTGCTCATAGACGTGCGACACGTCATCATTCGTCCGGTTACCTTGGAAGAAGCGCCCAATCAACGGTGTATCAGAGGCGTGGCCGGTGGGCTTCTCGCCCTTGCTGGCGTCCGCAAACGCTTGGTTAGTCATCGTGGCAACAGCTTGTGGGAACTGGCCTAGATAGGCGTTGGACAGGTACTCGATCTGCATCGGGGACAACTTCACACCCATGTCAACGAGGTGCTTGGACATCGCCTTGGCGGCCTCCGTGGTGCGTTGGTTGTAGCGTTCCTCCGGTGACAGGTGTTCCATGCCCTTTGGCTCGATAGGCATACCGGTGCCGCTGTTGTAGTTGCGGCTGACATCGTATGTGCCTTTGAACAACTGGGGCATGATGCTGCCGTTGCCCGGCAACTGGTTGGCAAACAACTCACGTACAGTTTTCCAGTCTTCCGGCGAGAAGTCGTTGCGCATGGACTCCACAATAGCCACCGGCAGCGAATAGAACGCCATGCCTGTTTCAAACGGAGCGGGAAAGCGCAGCGGCTCGTCCGTGGGGCTGAGCCATTTGGGGAAATGGATGTAGTTCACCTTGTCGCGCAGCGACATCTTTTGCCAATCAGGGTCGTCTTCCATCATCATGGCATAGGTGAACGCCATGCCAGCCAACCCCATAGCGCGTGCGTAGAATTTGTTCTTGGAGTCCAGCAACTCGCTGGTGCCCATCTTGCCTTGGGCAGACTTCGCCATGACGTTCAAGCCCTGAATCTGGGCGTTGAAGAACGGGATCATGCGGGTGATCATCTGCATCGTGCTGGACGAACCGCGCTTGGTAAAGTTCTGCATTTCGCGGGCACCCAGCGCAGCCTCGACTTCGGAGCCGCCGGAGTTGAGCACATCGCGGTAGTGCTGCTCGCGCGTGGCAGCGTCAGCGGTCATGGCGGCGTGATCCAGTCCGGCCATAAAGCGTGAGAACGCGCCTTGATTCTTACCGGCGATTTGCATGTACACCTTTTTCATGTCCTCCGGTGTACCGTTGAACACTTGGCTGTGCAGCACACCCATCTTTGCCAGCGCCTGCGCATCCGCGCTCTTGCCAGTCAGATTACCGGTGAAGTTGCCAATCGTCTTGATGGCGGCTGCCACAGGGTTGGCCTTCAGGTTGCCTAGCATCGCCGCGTTGAATGGGTCTTTGATGGCCTGCGAAACGAGGTACGTTGGCATACGGGTCACACCCGAGCGCAGGATGTCGCTGGCCCAACCAGCCACCTTCAGGAATGACGGTAGCGTGGCGTAGGAACCGGCAACGCTTTGTGCCAACAGCTCGGTTGGGATGTATTCGGCAGCGGTGCCCTTGGTGTCGATCACAATGTGCCGCCAGCCATCGTCGTCCGAACCGTTGCGTTTTGCAAGCAGCGCGTCAAGTTCCGCTTTTGTGCGCTCCAGTTCTTTTACTTGCGCCGCACTGCCCCCGTTGTCCAACGCCTTCTCTGCGGCCTCGCGTTGTTCCATTTTTTCGGCAATGGCCTTATTCAGCTCTTGCAGTTTTTCGCCCGTAGGGCGCATCGGGGCTTGGCGGAAGCGCATCACGTCCTGCCCGGCACCACCCTTGCCGCGTTGAATCTGCATGACACCGGCCTTGGAGCCAAGGTCTTGCAGCGCGTAGGCGATCCGCTTGCTGGACAGGTTGCGCATGGCAAGGCCGGTCAGCACGCCAGCGTTCTTGAATGCGGCGTCTTCAAACGGCATGAGCTTCTGGTCGCCGCCAACAAGCGAGTGCAGGAACGGTTGGCTGCGAATGTCGCCAAGCGAGATTGGGTGGCCGTCAGGCATCAGGACTTCAATCGAGTCGCCATTGACGCGGTAGAACGGCACGTACTCCTTGTCGGCAAGCATGGCGTTTGCCACAGCTTCTGGCAGCGCGTGGGTGTCCTTGGCGAACTGCACCAGCCCGCGATTGAACTCGTTGTACGTGTCCTTGGCCTTGTCGAACGCAACCTTCATCTTGGGGTCAGCGTTGATGGCCGCGAGTGCCGCGCGACCGTCTTTCTCGGCCTGCACCGGGTCTTTGAAGTTCAGCTTGTCCCAGCCTACCTTCATGCCGCGCAACGCCATCATACCGCCGTAGAACGTGTTGGTCTTGGCGCGGGCGTCACCGCCGGGGATAGCGCTGATGGCCTTGGTCACGTCAACAAACGAAGCGGAATGGCCGGAGGTTACCTGATCGTAGTTTTTCGAGTCCTTGGTAATCTTGAACCCACCGTTGGACAGTACAGCCCGCACCATACTGGTCAGATCGTCGGTGTTGGACAGGTCGTAGAGCGCCTGCGTGCCCAGCTTTTTGTCGCCCAGCATAAGCGCCCGGCGCAGTGAGGCACGCATATCCACTACAGCCTGCTCGACCGCAAGCCCCAGATGGGACTTGGATGCGTTCAGTTTCGCCAGCTTACCGCGCTCATCGGTATATTGGCGACCGAAGGCTTCGGCAGCGTTTTGGGCAGGTTTGCTACGCAGCAGCGTGGCGTCTACCCCACCGCCTCCGCCACCGCCCGGCCCGCGCTCAATGAAGCGGCGTGCATTTGCCACGATCTGGCGCACTTCTCCATCGCTGACGTTCTTCACACCAAACGCCTTGTAGATGGCGGCTTTGACAGCGTAGTAGAAACGCTTCACGGCGCTGTACTCGGGGTGCTCTTCTGCCATGTCGGCCAGCACTTCTTCAACAGCCTGTTCGCGGGAGATCGTCGGGTCTTTCTCCATCTGCTGCTTTGTCTTTTCAGCAACATCCTTGTTGCCTGCTTCCAAGCGTTGCATGGTTTCGGCATACTTGTCGCCAAGGAGTCCTTGTAAGCCACGGTGCCCGGCGATCTCGTGCAGGATGGTGACGTGCGCATCGTGTGCGTCACGGATGTCGTCGGCAATCAGGAACACCTTTCCAGTCTTGCTGTCGTACAGGCCCGGCACACGGCGACCTTCGCCACCTTCTTTGTGCAAGCGGATGCGGCCCTGCATACGCAGCGGTAGCTCCGACTCATTCTGGACAACGACAACATCCGGGGTGTTCTTCCAGCCCTTTGTTGTCGCATCAACTACCCGCTGCACAACACCTTTGTCCATACCAGCCGGGCCTTTGGCTTCGGAGCGGAACAAAACGGACTCGTGTTCACCTTCCCAGCCGCCAAAACCAAGATCGCCAATATCGCCGTCATCTGCAAAGATGTCGTCTGCATACACGTTCTCTACGGCCCGCGCTTTACGTGCAGATTCCAGACCCTTGCGGGACTTTTTCAGTTTATCTGTAGCAGCTTTCTCTGCCTTGGCTTTAGCCTCTGCTTCAGCTTTGTTGCGTGCCGCCACTTCGGCGGATACCTTGTTGCCTTCGGTAACGGCCTCTTTTGGTGTGGCCCAGCGCGTGCGGGTGGGTTCTTGGACAGGGTTTTTGGTGCCCGTCTTATTTTCTCCCTTCTTGCTTTCTTCTGTGCCCGTTCGTTGCTCACCAGCGACCACTTCTTTGCGTGTCACCGGCCCGAGCTTGCGTGGGGGCAGCTTTTGGTTTGCAAGCATGGTCATCTCGACGCGCTCTTGCAAAAGGTTCTTGCGATCCTTGCCCTTGGCTGTTTTGAGTTCTTCCTCGATAACGGCCAAGCGATCACGCGCGTCCGCCGTATTAACGGCTTCGTATTCCTGCGCCTCCTTGGGTGCGTTTTTCTCGGTGATCTCAATACCACGCTTGCCCATACGCGCCTTCTGCGCTTGATCCATCGCCTTTTTTGCGCGTGTCAACTGGTCTTGGCGGCTGTTGCGTAGTTTGTCGCTGATACCCGGCTCTTCCCGACCACCTTTTTCACTGCCGGAAAGTTTGTCGATGCGCTTCTGTATGGTGGCAATACGGTCGTCAAGTTTCTTCAGTGCAGCGGTATCTGCCGACATCACATCTGTGTAGTGCGCAGTGAGTCGCTTGGAGGTGTTGATGCGCGTGACAAGGGACGCACGCTCCTTGGCGTACTGATCCTTCATTGCATCGGGGATGTAGTGTCCGCCCTCATCAATCTCGTCAATGCGATCTTGCCAAGCCTTTTCTTTGGCTGGAGCGTCAGCAATGTGCTGGCGCATTTCGCGCTGGCCTTGGAAACTGACGACATGCGTGGGCACAGCGGTACCGGTCGGCGTTGTCATGGTACCCTGCTGCCGCTCCAAGAACTCCTGTTCTTTGCGGGACTTCTCGCCAGCTTTTATGTCACGCGCGGCTTGCGAATCTGTCGGTACATAGCCCGTGCGAACGCCCGCCGGGTCGTGGACGGTAACCGGCGTAAGAGGTTCCGGCGGAGCGTTTGCAGCGGCTTCTTCGGCAGCTTGCCGGTCTTTCTCTGCCTGCGCCTCTTTGGCTTCGCGCTCATTTTGCTCACGCCACATTTGCTCGCGTGTCGGGCCTTTTAACGCGCCAGCAGATTCAACCGGCGGCTGCGGTGCTTCTGCTTTGACAGGTTTTGGCGGCTTTACAGTTGGCACTACCTCAGAACCTTCTTCGCTTGCCAACTGCGCCGCACGCTGCTTCGCAGCTTCTGTGCTGCGTGCCAAGGCTTCTTGTTGCGCTGTGTGTTGGTCGAGCATTTGCTGCAACTGTTCAGCACGCGCAATGTGTGCATCGGCAGCGTCATGCTCACCGAGACGTAATGCCTTTTCAATCTTGCCCGGAACGGGGTTACCTTTTTTGGTCGTGTAGCCATTCAGTGACACAAGTTCCTGTGTCATCTCTTCCGGTGTCAAGGTACGGGGGGTCGGCGGTGCTTCTTGTTCAGGCGCAGCAAATTGCTGCAGCTCGCGGATAGTCTTGGTGTGCTGTTCTGCCTCTGCACGGGCTTGCTTCAGGGTATCAAAATCGCCATTACGCGCGGCCTCACCGGCACGCTGCACGGCTTCCGCGTGGTCAGCTATTGCCTTGTTCATGGCATCGCGTGCTTCTTCGGCTGTCATCTCGCCGGATTCCGAAGCGGCTGTTACCGAAGGCACGTTGCGTTGTGCATCCAAATCGGCTTGCTGTGCGGCGGCTGCTTTTGCGTCCTCTGCAGCCTTGGCGTCTGCTGCGGCCTTTGTCTCTGCCGCAGTCTTGGCTTCTGCATCTGCTGCGGCCTGCTGCTTCGCGGCTTCGGCACGCTGGGGCGCTTCCATCGCATGGTGCACACCGCGCAACCCGGCAAACGACAGTGCGCCTGCGGCAGCTTCCTTGGGGTCAACCAGCCACGACTTGTCGTTCTGGCGGTCGTTGGCTACGTCAATGCCTTTTTCCAGCACGCGGCTGGCTTCGGGAAACGCTGCGCCTTCGGCGGCGGCCATACCCATCTTGCCGAGCACGCCTTCACCGGCCTGCAGCGCCTTGGGCAGAATCTTGCCGCCGGAGCCGATGATCTTTCCGCCAATGGTCGCCATACCGGCTTCCGCAAAGGCGTGTTGCAGCGCCACGCCGGTCGATGCACCGGCTTCTTTCTGGGCGTTGTAGGTGTCACGGAACGCGGGGATGCCAAAGAACCCAGCGTTGGCTAGGTTTGCCAACAACAGCGAAGCGCCCCCGGTGACGGGGGCAGCCGCAGCGCCCAGCGCTTCGATACCAAGCGCGGGGGCCATAGTGCCCGCGCCAGAGGCTGCCATACCGGCCAGCGTGTCACCACCATTTTCCTTTTGCCACTGACGCACTTCCTCGCGCTTTTTGTCGAGGTATTTAGTCAGGTCTTCGGACGGCGACACGGCAGCGCCAAAGCCGAGTCCTGCCTCGGCAACACCGCCCAACAGGTTGGTACCAACGGTCTTCAGCGTGCTGGGTTCGGCCTTTTGTGCCGGGGGAAACTGCCGCGAAATTACCTTCGCCGCCTCCTCCGGTGTTACGTTGTCAGGAAATTCTGCGTTCGTTCCATCGGGGAGCGCGACAAGGTACGACATGCTAAATGGCCTCTAGTTTTCCAGTCTGCGGATTGTATTTCATGGACGGTTTTGCGCCACCTGCCGCCCCAGCGCCAGAATCGACGGACACCCCGTGGAGTTTTGCCAAGTGCGAGCGCCACATATTGATCTCGTTTTGCAGTGCGGTGCGGCGTGCGGCAAGATTCTTGTCAGCCATCGCCATGCCCGGATCAATCTTGTCCAGTTCTGTCGTCAGGTCGCGCATAACAGCCACAGTTTCTGTCGCCTGTGCGCGAATCTCGGCGGCCTTGGCAGCTTGACTCTGGCTGGCAGCATTTGCCATGCGCTCGCGCATGGCTTGCAGGCGTTCGTCAGCGGTATACCGCGCGGCTTCCGCACGTTGTGCGGCGCTTTCGATGCGTCCAGACTCGTTGGCCCCGGCGGTAAGCGCCGTGCCAAGCAGGCGGGTTGCGTCGGAGTATCCTTGCTGACCGGCCTTGGCAACGCCTGTATTTGCGGCAATCTGGGTTGTGCCCACTGCGTTCAGCAGTTTGTCGATACCCTCTTGGTTCGTGACATCCTCCGCGCCCCACTTGGTCTTGGCATCACTGTAGCGGTTTGCACCGCCCAGCATCTGCATACCCATACCGCCCCAGCCGGGACGGCTTTCGGCAATGCCGCGCAAGAACTCATACGTGGGGTTGCGCAGCCCTTTTTGCTGTTCTTGCAGTTGCTGCAGCGCGAGCGCCCGTTGTTTCTGTTCATCAAGAATAGGCTGTGCGCCGACCGTAGTACGCTCGTAGTCGGCGGCGCGATTTTGCGAAGCAAGCGGGTCGGCCCCCAACTGTTGCAACAGAATCTTCTGGTAGTCCTGTGTGAACTTGGAGTCGGCCGGAGACAGGTGTGACGAACCCGCGCTGGGGGCTACTTGCCCGCTTACCGCCATCGGGCCACCGGCGGCTTCCGGGTGCTTCGCCATGTACAGAGATAGCGCACGCTGGGCTTCTGCACTTCCGGCATCTGCCGCATTGCGTAAGGCGGCAAGCTGCCCCGGTGTCCAGATGTTGTCGTCAACCTGCGTACCGAGCGCGATACCGGCATCGCCCACTTGGCGGGTGCGTTGTGCTTCCGCGTTGGGGGAGGCTACGTCCGACCGGTACAAAGACGGGGTGCGGCGAGTGCGGTCATCCACCGCCGGTGCAGTGCTCGCGGCGTCTGCAAGCGCAGCGATGCCACGCTTGGTTTCGTTGTCGTAGTTGCGCGATCCTTTTAGGTTCTGCAGCACGTACTGCGCATCCTTGTATTGCGATGCGGGGGAGAAGGCGTAGCCCAACGGCCCGGCAGCCGTGTCTGCGGCTTTTTGCTGTGCTTCTTCCAATGCTCGCTGGTCGCGTGCGGCCTGCGCTATGGCATTGATGCGCTTCTCTTCCGCTGCCCGCGCCCCTTTGGCTGTGTCGTACGGCTTGGTGAACGCCTGCCAGTCTTTTGACAACTGCGAGGTGTCGCCGTCAACAACTTGGTCTTCGTCTTCCCCGTTAAACGCCACAATTCCGCCGCCAGCTAGGTGCTGGCCGACACCAGAAGGCAGCTGATCAACGCCACCACTTTGCGGAGCGCCGCCCTGCTGCGCCAGCGCCTGCAGCCCTTGCTGTTGTTGTGCTTGCTGCGATTGCGCACCCAGCTTCTGCTGGATGTCGCTGCGTGCGTTACCAACCGCCTGATCGCGCAACTGACTCACGATGTCCGGCTTCTGGCCGCCTTGCTGCATAGCGAGTTGATTCTTCGCAGCAGTCTGTTGCTGTAAGACCATTTGCAACGCTAACGCGTCAACCAGATCGTTAGGCAGCCCTTGTGGGCCAGCGCCTTGCTTCTGGACTTTTTGTTGCAGCGGCTGCGGGTTGCCTTGGTAGGCGGCAGCAATTCCTTGGGGGGAAGGTAGTGTGTTCATGGCTTAATGCTGGTTAAGGCTTTTTCACGTTGCCGCTGATTGCGTTGAGGAAGTCGGAAATCTGCGCACCGGTAGCGCCCATACCCGCGAGCTGCTGCATGAGGGACGGCTGTGCTTGGTTGTACTGTTGTGCCGTGATCGGCAGCCCTTGGAGCATAGACTGTTTGAACTGCAGCATCTTGTATGGGTTGTCGCGGGCTTCGTTGAACGCGTTGATGTCTGCGGTAATACCCTGCTGCGTAATATCGCGCTGTGTGCTACCTGCCTTCATCAAGGCATCAAGGTTGTTGATGCCTGCTTGGTTCTGCTGTACGCCCATATTGCCTTGCGTCTGTGCAGCTTGCAGAGCGGTGTTGAGTCCTTGTAACCCATAGTTGGCCCCGAATTGTTTGGACTGCTCGGCTGCCTGCTGGGCTGCAAGACCGTACTGTGCAGTGGACTGCGCCCCTGTCATTGCTTGTCCAGCGCCAAACTGGCGGGACTGCTCGTTGGCCTTTTGTACATCCACGCCACGGTTTTGATCCGCGTTGAACTGGGCAGTCGCTGCATCGTATGCATTCTTGTAGCCAGTACCCAATGCCGACTCCATAGAGTTCAGCATGTTGCGCTGGTTTTCCGAAGTCAACAAGGCTTGGCGATCGCCGCCAAACGCACCCGCTCCGACCATCTTGGCATCATTACCCATTTGTGTGATCTGCGACTGACGGCGCAGCTCGTCCAACTGCGGGTTCAACGCCGCAGCTAGGTAGGGGTTCATGTACTTCTGGGCAGCCGAGGTATCGAAGTTGCCTGCAGTTATGTTGCTGGCCTGATACGCGCCGGGAGCGGTGAATTGGTTCCCAAAAGATGTCGGGCTGTAGTTAAGCCCCTGTGCCTTAGACGCAATGTTCCCGGCGGTTGCTGCTGACTGCCCGATGGAAGCGGGGGTAGATATACCGGCGGCTTGCTGGAACCCTTGCTTTTGCAAGTCGGATGCACCGGCAGAAAGGGTTCCTTGGTATGCTTCATACGGCTTGGATGCCAGTGCATCTGCCTTGCCCAGCATGTCAGTGACATACGGC
>Ga0228698_1000130_pt1 | contig 69195 bp, 130 predicted proteins | sample McNCre117_Aug_MG_FD_178015 | JGI IMG/M metagenome (GOLD analysis project Ga0228698, IMG submission 178015) | Freshwater microbial communities from McNutts Creek, Athens, Georgia, United States - 1-17_Aug_MG | ecosystem: Environmental > Aquatic > Freshwater > Creek | place: USA: Georgia...
GAGGAAACTTCTTCTCGTTGAGAACATTAAGAACGGGCTTAAGCTTTATAAATTCTGGTCTAGTTCCAAATGCTACAAGAAGTTGTTTCATAGAGAAATTCCCTTAACGGTTTTCCATCCATTCCTGATTGCATTCTGCACGCAGAGATCTCTTTCAATCGTAAACTTCCTTCTGTATTCAGGATCTGGGATGCAACTTGAAGCAACTGAATCAACTCCCAGTTGATAACCGAAGATAGATCCATGAAGTTCATGATTACTAACTGGATGAGGAGGTGTGAAGGTTTGAATTCCTCCGTGCTTTTGAGCAAGATAAGAGAATTGAATGTCTTCTCCATTATCCCATGTAAAAGGCTTCTCCATCCAGAGATACTTCAGCCAGTCTCTTTTGAAAAACCAAGAATGACCAACGAGATCTACTCTTTCTGGAGATTCGTTATTCTTTGGCCAACCAGATCTTTCATGAGGAACATAAGTTGACGAATGAAGAATCACTCCAGCAGAGCCAAGAATCCCTTCATGAGTCTTCATTGTTTCAAGACAATTTCTAAACCAATCATTTCCAGGAACTGTGTCGTCATCAAAGATTGCTACATATTCTGTGTCTGCCAAAAGAGCAGCTGCAAATCTTCCATAGAACTTCCAGTTATAATCAGAATTTATCCATCTTGTCAAACCTCTGACACTCTTAAGATCTAAATTCTGGCTGTCTTCATGATGATTTCTCCAAACCCAGATTTGTTCAGATTGAACAGTCTGATTTAGAACAGCATCAACTTGCATTTGAAGATTTTGAGGTCTTCTATAGACATTGAAGATTGTTGTTATTGAGCTCATGCAAAACTTTCAAAAAGAGAAAATGCTCTTCGGCTTCTTTCCTTGATCTCATTTATGAGATCTGATCCAAAAAGACCTTTCTGCCAAGTCTCATTCAGAAAGCCAACATTTTCAGAAGCGTATACTTTGACATTCATCATTCTAGCTTCAGCACATGTTCTTGAGAATGTCTCTGGTGAAAGTGGAAGAAAAACAAAACTTTCAAACTCTCCCAGCTTTCTTAAAAAATTTTCATAGTTTGAATCGCTGATAACTTCGAAACGAAAATAATTTCCAAGACAAAAAGCTTCAGCACCTCTCTGGTTCTTTATCCAGTTTTCTGATTTAAGAATTGCTGTCTTGTTTTTCTTTTCTTTCCTCGACATCTCTTTCATCAATTCAAAACTTGAATCATCCCAGAAATTAACACCGATTGAAGCAATGTTTGAAGTTCCTAGATTAATCTTGAATATCTCAGCTTGAAGATCACTCTGACAAATGATCATGCTTGACTTTTCATAAAATGATCTGTTTATGATGTCAGAGTCTTTAGCTTTCATATTCTCAAATAATTGAGGATTTCTGCTCTTCAAAAATTTGTAATCATGTTCATAGATGATGTATCTTGTATTGTTAACAAGAAATGTTTTGCAATCCTCAGATAGATTTACAAAGTTTGAAATGATGAAAAGCTCATATGCTCTGTCTTTAAGGAATGAGACTGTGCATTCATGGGATCTTATCTCTTCAACAATGAAGTTTTCAGAAAGCTTTCTTTTCAGAATGTCATCACAGATTTCTCCTCCACCGAGAATATCTCTCTTGAAGAAGTCAGATATGAATACTATAGTCATATAGTCCTATTCTATCTAGATTTAAGCTATATAGTCTAATAGTATTATATACTTATATAGTATCTATATAGTCTTACTCTATTTAGTATCTGCCTATTCTCTGCCCAGCCAGATTGTCCAGGGGACAAATAAGTAGGATTTTCTATTTTGCAAGATTTATTAAACTTGTTATGCTCATTCTGAGAATTGAACTCAGATCTCCAGGTTACGAAGCCGGAATTCTTCCGTTGAACTAAACGAGCAAAGTTGTGGATGAGAGAATCGAACTCTCGTTCGAGGCTTATGAGACCTCTGTCTTGCCACTTGACGAATCCACAAAAACAACTGAATGAATCTTAATACATAAGAACGAGAAAAAGAACTGAGCTTTAAGCAACTTTGTAAGTGTAGTGCTCAATGGCATCTAAGTGTGCCTTTTCGATTGGCTGAGTGTCACTCAGAATCACTCAAAAATAAAAGTTGGCTAACCATATGGCTAACCAACTTCTCTCTTCTAACGTCACTCTAGTGATTCGTTAGCCAACCTTGACTTCAACGGGCTTTAGATCTTTGTTTGATCTGCACCAAACAAGTCTTATTGCTGGCTGAGTTCCATGACCTGTTGTATCCCATCCTGCATACTTGCTGATCACGAGATTTGCAACTTCATCGATGCTAGAAAACTTTGCGCTTGGGAGATAGTAATCCATGTATCTATAACCGTCTTCATAGGTTAGAAGACAAACATTGTGACCGCTAAATCTTCCTTGAAGTTCATACCATGTTACAGTGAAGAATTCAGCGTTCTTCAGACCCTTGTGAAAATCGTTTTCTTGTTCTTCAAATGGAAGCGAGTTCAAAATGACATTTGTGTTCCAAATTGCTTCTTCATCGCAGTCATTTCCGTGTGGACTAGACCCGTTGAAGCCAACAGCTTGAACTTTCTGAGGGGTGCAAACGGCATCCCAGAGCTCAGTGATCCCATCAGCTTTCCACTTGAAAGTTGCCATTTGAGCAGCGACATGTCTTATTGTCCTGAACTTTGGAAGCTCGACATCCTTCCATTTTCTGTCAAACAGAAATCTGTGAACAGATGACCAAAGGTAATACAATCTCAAAGAGAAATACAGAGCAAGAAAAAACTGAGCTATCTTGTAAGCTATTTTTGAAGTTGTTTTCATGTACTAACTAGTTTCAGAGAAAGACAAATCATACTCTTTGGCTTCCTTTTCTAGATTTTTGACAGCATTCTTTCTTCTACTAGAATTTGGGAAAAAGAAGATTTCGTTGAAGAGTCCGTCTAGAAATTCAAGAAGTGTCATTTGTGTGACAGTATTCTTCTCGATTGTTTCTCTCTTGTCAACGACTCTATCAACTTTGATCTCGAAAGGATCATCTGACCCAACAACATCGAATGAATGTGTCTCTTTCTTCTTGATCCAAACTTCCTTATTCAGCATGAAATCATGTTCAATTTCAAGTTTAGCATCAAGAAGTTTTTCAGTTTCCGTAAATTCAATAGCCCATTTCTGTTTCTTTGAATCAATGCCGTAACAATCGAGAGAGAAAGAAAAATCGAAAATTTCATTGCATGTGCCAATATTGCTGATATGTGAATTTTTCTTGACAGCAATTTTTCTGATGTTGCTTTTCTTTTTCGAGTTCAGCTTCACATCTTTGAAAGATGTTTCAAGATCAACTCCGATAATTCTAGAAATGATCTCAAGATCAACTTTTGGAAGTCTGTTCAAGATCTTGATAAGATCTCTCAAAGTTACGTCTTTGTCGATAACAAGAGACTCCTGAAGACACTCAATGACATCCTTTGAAGCTTCGTGATAATCTCGCTTGAAGAAGAATTTATTTTTAAGAATGCTAATCATATCATATCCTTGGAGGGAATCGAACCCACGACCTGTGTTTTAGGAAAACACTGCTCTATCCTTCTGAGCTACAAGGACTTAAACTTTCTTGGAGTTAGAGCAAAATACTTTTTGTTCTTATTGTTCATCCAATACTTTAACAAATTTTGTCTAGAAAGAACATAAGAACCATTTTGCTTTTGGTTCTTTTTTGTTTTCATCGAATCAAAGATAACATACGAATCTCCAATTTTTCCGATGACTGTCGACCAATGGTTCCAGTTCTCAACGCATATTATGACAGGATAACCTTGTCTTATTGATGAATCAACAAACTCAAGAGACTCTTTCTTGTAAAAAGAATCAAGAACTTTTGTTTTGAATCCAAAGCATGAAAGAGCAAATTCAACGCCTTTTTCATTAGTTCCATTCTTTTTTGTTGTTCCAGCTAGCTTTTTTACTTGTCTGTATTTTGCTTCAATTCCAAGGCACTTGAGAGAATTAACGACAGCGGCTACACCGCATGAGTAATTGTCAGGCTGAAGAAGCATACAACAATAATTATGGGTTCTTACCTACCCAAGTTCCAGAAGAAAAATCCTCCAGCAATTCCATAAAGAACAGCGATGATTGGTCTGTCTGAAATGAATTTAAGAATTGAATCAAGTCCAACGAAATAACTTGCAAGATGCCCAACGACAACTCCCAAAACAACAGCCAAAATGGGAGTTGTTTTGAAAACATTTCCGGTTATTTCTGAAACAGTGTCACCGACAATTGAGTTGAAATTTGCAACCAGATCCCAACCAACAAGTCCAATTATTGAAACAACCATTACAACTATCGTTATGATCTTTGTATTCACGTCTTAAATATGTGAGCAAGGACAGAATCGAACTGTCTTCTTCAGCGAGTCAAACTGACGTTCTTCCAATAAACCACATGCCCATTTCTCTTACTTCTTGAATGTTTTGTAGAGAGCATATCCAAGAAAAGCGAGAGCTCCAACAAAACCTGTAACAACGAAAACTTGAAAAATTATGTAAAGAACTGCCAATAGATCAAGACCCATAATTTCTCCCTTCAAAATGTGGACCGCGAGGGAATCGAACCCTCGTCCGAAAGACACGTCAAAACAGATACTACAAGCTTTTCCTCTTCCTGAGGCAGGCACTAGCTGCCACCTAATCTTTTCTCCGAGCCCTGGGCGGCTCCATGCTTGGAGAGCATCCTCGTGTTGTTATGCAGATCAGCTACTCGAGGCTTCTTACTGACCCACATCCTTGCAGTTTTTTAAGCTGCAGCCTGGAGTGAGTTTGCGTTTGAGGCAATCATCCAAGCAGGAATCTCAACGTTGTCGTTGACATTTAGTTTTGGTCTTCTTTTTACGTGGCCTAAAGACCAACCACGGCTTGCATCCGTCTCTCAGTACTCCTCCGTCGAAACCAGGGGCGGCCCGAAAAACTTTCTTCAATTTATCTTAAGCTCTGCTTTTGGATCAAACATCCAACGTAGTACCTTCAAACCGTGGCTCTGAAGCTCCTCGACCATCGCCTTGGCACCCATTGGGTTAAAGCTATGGACTATTACCTCTTTTGGCCAAAATTTACGTGGAAGCTGCGACAAAGCTTTAGCAGCATCTAATCCCGTCTGTTCTCTTCCATCACTGACTGATATTGCATCGTGATCATTCAAATCGTGATCTAGGAAAATATAATCAAACTGATTTTGAGAAATTTGTTGAATGAATTCTTTTACTGTGTATACGTGTCTAACAGAGTGGCCAATGAACCACAGTTTGAATCTGTTGTGTCTCTGCTTATCATCGTCTAGAATAAGGATGTTCATAAAAAGAAAATGCGAACAAGAGGTGAAATTCAGTTTTTTAGTGTGATGCCACTTCACCATTTCGCGATAAAAGGTTGCGAAAGCAGGAATCGAACCTGCGACACTCTCTTAATTGGAGATAATGAACTTCTTTCGGCTCGCAAAAAATTTAATCTTGAACAAGTTGTTTGAACTGGTTTGCTTTGCATGATAGATAAACCAATACATTCGGCTCAAGACAGTCGGCAAACTGAGAATCGAACTCAGATCTCCCCTTTATAAGAAGGGCATTCTAACCATTGAACTATTCGCCAATATTTCTTCCAACTTTTACATTATACTCTAGTGAAACGAGTTTGTAAAACTTCATGATCGAGGAGGGATTCGAACCCTCACTGATTGGTTTCTAAGACCAATTCCTCTGCCAGTTGGGATACTCGACCGAAAGTGCTGTTAAAGAGATTTGAACTCTTACTTGATGGTCTCTCAAACCATTGCCTCTACCAAATTGGGCTATAACAGCAAATTGCGAGTTCAGGATTTGAACCTGAAACTTTGGCTTATGAGGCCAATGAGCTACCGGGTTGCTCTAACTCGCTATAATCAATTGTGAGATAATTATACACTATGCTTAACAAGATGTAAACTTCTTAGCACTCTCCCTGAGATTCGAACTCAGAATTTAGGCTTCGTAGACCTGTGTGATATCCAATTTCACCAAGAGAGCAAAATTCTCACTCTCATCATTCAACTGAGAGTGAGATGTAATTCAACGAATGAACTCTGTCATGATCTGAGGAGTTGCTGAGTCAAAGCCAACTACATCAAGCATTCCAGGATCTGCAGGATCTGCAATAGAAAACTTGTTTGAAACCATGCCGACAACGACAAGCTTTGCATTGATTCCAGAAGTCTTTCTATACTGCTTCAGAGTTTCAGAAGCATGAGCTCCCTGCCAAGTTTCGCTGTCTGTGTAGACATAGAATGCATCATACTTCATATTGTGTGACTGAGAGTATGACATTGGAAGAGAGCAATCTGTTCTTCCGAAGTTAATGTTAGAGATCTTCTTGATTGCAGAAGAAAGAGAATCATTCTTGCTGATTGGAAGCTTCTGGAAAGTTGTTCCGAACCCGAAAATGTCAACATCCTTTTCCGTGTTCAAAGCAACCAACGCCAAAGCAACTGAAGCTTCTGCTGGAGTCAAGTTCGTTCCTGCAACTGATCCACCATGCATTGATCCCGAAACATCCATTGCGATCATGATTCTCTTGCCTGTTGGCTTCACAAACTTGAATGACTTATAGAAAGCTTCGTTCAAAGCTTCAACAATCTTTCTATCAGGGCTCCAAGAGAGCGAGCCCTTGACACCTTTTCCGCTTGCATAAGTTCTTTCAGCAATCAGAATTGTCATTGGATGCACACGAGCCTTCTTGATAGCATCCTCGTTTGTGATTCTCTGAACAACGTTTCTGACGTGATCAGATCCAGGAGAGAGAAGGCCAATGCTTGTCATCTTACCAAGGTTTCTGATAAGAGCAGTGAGGGGCATTCCCTCGCCAGCATACAAAAGAGATTCCCAAACAAGAGTTGAATTCAGCGACTCAGTTGGCACACACTCTCTCGTGAGAGAATACTTCTCGACAAGCTTTGAAACCAGCTTAGCATTGTCCTTGTTGATCTTTGCTTCCTCGAATCCTTTAACAAAGCCCGGGAGCTCAGAGATCTCCGATTCAGAAGACTTTCCGACAGCCCACTTGAAAAGCTTGGCGTACTGATCATTCTTTGGAGAGATGTGCAGCTTTCTAAGCAAATCTCTATGAGACCACTTCTCTCTAGACTGATACTTGACAAGCTGAACAGCAAGCTCATCTACATCATGAGAGTTGTACCAATTTGTGAAAGCTCTCTTTGTTCCTCTTCCCCAACCACCGAGAGAGTCAACTGCATTTGCAGCCTGGAAAAGATGAGTTCCGATTCTAACGATGTTTCCGAAAGCAAGAGATGCAGCCTTTCTTGTTTCGTCATCTCCAAGCTTCATACACATTGCAAGAACAAAAATTGCCTGATCATTCTTTGGAGCACGTCCTTCATGAGAGATTGTCTCAACTCTCTTGACAACTGAAACACCGTCTTCAAGAATGAGATCTTCAATGAATGAGAGATTCTCCTTTGTGAGATCTCTTTCTCCTGCGTAATATGAACCACCAACAGTTCCAAGAATCAGGAATCTATCGAGCAGAGAAGACTTTGATGCTTCAAAAACGAAACCACCTGCATTGTTTTCAACCTGAGACTTACCCTTAAGCTTCTCAGTTACAGGAGTGTTTCCCAAAACCTTTGTATACGTGTTAATACCCATTACACACCTTCCTTTCAAGGTGAATCGCCTCAAACAATTTGAGGAAGTTAAACAGAGCAGCTTGAGAGATTTGAACTCTCGTTATCTGACTGGCAATCAGAGGTGTTACCACTACACTAAAGCTGCAAAACTTCTGGGTAGCAGGATTCGAACCTGCGACCACCTGCGCCCAAGGCAGGTGCGCTACCAGACTGCGCTATACCCAGTTAAAGTCGGGAGTGCGAGATTTGAACTCACATCGAACGGTTCCAGGCCGAACAGGTTACCAAATTACCTTCAACTCCCGTTAAAAGCAGTAGTCCCTGAGGGGATCGAACCCCCGACCTTCGCCTTGTAAGGGCGTTGCTCTTCCTCTGAGCTAAGAGACCATATGCACGGCACAAGAGATTCGAACTCTTAGCGACAGGGTTTGGAGTCCTGTGTCCTTACCATTGGGACTTATGCCGTATAAAGCTTGTTGAATTTTCTTCCCTGGACCAGTAAGCGTCTAAGCCTACTTTGTATTCAACACCAGTCGTCCATACTGAAAGAGGGATTTGAACCCTCACTTTTCGGAGTTTGAAGCCGATGCCTCTGCCAATTGGGCTATTTCAGCATAAAGTTCTTTTGTAGACGCAGTGGGGTTCGAACCCACACTGAAAAGATTTTAAGTCTTCTGCCTCGGCCAATTGGGCTATGCGTCCAAAACAGGCTAAATATAAGTCACTGACGAGCCATAGAAGTTTCATAGAGAATGCTGTTCAAACATGACAGTCTTCAATAATTCGGAAAAATCAAGAATGCTCAGGGATATCTCTTATCCTATATTTCTGCTTCACCCTCTAGCTGCCTTTGCGTTTCCTTACGGGATCGAACCGTACTTGCGCAGTTTAACAGACTGCTGCTATCACCAGATCAGCTAAGGAAACATGAGGTTGATCAATCGGTTTCGATCCGATACTTTGTGTTTCACAGACACACGTGCAGAGCCACTACACTATGACCAACATATTTGGATATTCTCTTTTCAATCTCTATTTTGTTATACTATCACAGAGAATCAGGATAAAACAACTTCTTTTCAACTTGTGGACCGTAAGGGAATCGAACCCTTCGCGAATCGCTTGCAAGGCGTTTCTGTACCCCAGTAACACAGCCCATAATGGCGGAAACTTCTCCGCCAAAAACTTCAACGTCCAATAACCTTATGCTTTACAACGTGATCAGCAAGATGACTTGCTGCCCAGGAATCAGGCTTCAAAAGAGTCTTGAATCCCTGACTTACAACCATCGCCGCCAACTCCTTGACATGAGTAGAAGACTTGAACTTCAGATTTGGATTCGCATCAACATGGATTGTAAGTCCAACAGTTTCTGCAAGCTGTGAATTCAATTCAAGACCGCAATTCACACTCATCCAAACTTCTCTCATCAAACGCTCTCGAAGAGACTTAACTCGAGGAATCCTCTCTCGAGCATAGAAAGCGCGTCCACCCTTTCCCTTATTCAAAAGAACAATAACTGTAACGTACTCAGTAAACTTTCCACATTGCTGAGAGTCAGAACCGACATGAACCTCTCTCTCACCATCTGACATTGTATCCTTGATCAGATCAAGAATGTTTGGAATAACTTCACCATCAATCGTCTTCCACGTCTTTGTGAGCATCTCCATAGTGTAAGCACTACCTTTCTGTTTACTTCAGAAGAGGATGTAGGAATCGAACCCACATTCGAGGTGTCAAAGACCTCCGTCTTACCTTTAGACGAATCCTCCAAATATTCTTCTGATTTTTCTTATTCGGGGGAAGACCAAGAGAAAGCTGCATGCTTGTTATTCCCCAAAAATATGCTATTGTTTAGCAACGCATGGCGCCAACCTGCAGGATTGAACTTAATCACTTGTGGTTGGTTGTTGAGGTGCACGGCTTTTCTCCTAAACTTATTTAGTAAGTCGTTTGCGATTATGACTAAATTATATCACAAAAAGTCGAGATGAAAAGGAATTTGTTATCCTGTTTTCTTTTTTGGCTCAAAGTCTTCATTCATGACTGAGCACTTACAAACTTGACAATTATACCATCTGTGATCGAGAAGAGGGAACTGAGACTCTTTTGTTCCCGAGTACTTTCTCATATGCTGAGGATGACAGCATGCGACTCCCCACAAGCTCAAAATTTCTGCATAGACTTCATATGGACTTCGTCCTTTATTCAGGTGAATCTTTGTGAGAATCTCCTCAGCCAAAATTCTCTTTTCATCTGGGCTTAAAACGTCAAATGGAATAAGAGGACCGAGCCCCTTATTCCAATGAAACTTTAATCTATGAAGTTCTATTCTTGTTGGAGTCTGTCTTGACATAGAATTTTCTCTTATTCTATGTAGACAACAGAAACTCGATTATTTGACGATGACTTTCTTTCTCTTTTTCTTTTGGAAAGTGACTGTCAACAATCCATTTTCCAAAGTTGCCTCGATCTCTTCCGAAAGGCCTCTATTGCTAAAGTGGAGTTGGCCATCCTTACCATCCTTCTTATACTCAATCGTTATTCTATCGTCATCTATTGAGATCGAAACATCACTCTTTTTTACACCTGGCAATTCCACTTCCAAAGTGTGTTTATGCTCATCTTCCTTCATTCTATACTTCGCATATCTTGGGAGCTCAAATTCTTCGATGATTGATCTCATAAGACTCTCTTCAAACGGACTCACTACAAAATTGTTAAGAAACATGTGTTTCCCTCCTTGATGAGAGCAATATAATACACAAGTTTTGTTTGTAAAGGTCAGTTTGGTCTATTCTTAGAATCAAGATTATCTTTCATAATCGACTCTAAGATAGAGTGCATCTCATTTATTTCTTGAGACATTGTTTGACAGAGATCTAAAAGGCGCACATACGCATACAGTTCTTTTGTAGCGGAGGCAAACTTCTTGTAGGCTTTTCTGTCTTTTCCGTCAAAGAGCTCGTTTTCTCTCTTTGAATTTCTTACTTCTTTGGCAAGCTTTGAATGAATTTTCGTGTAGAGTCTTGCAAGCTCTTTTTGGCTAAGCTGAGGCTTTTGTCTGGACATCCTATTATTATGTATAAAAGCCTCACGCTTTATTACCTTCTCTTCCTCATTTGTCCTATAACTTGAAATCTCTTGATTCTGTCTAAGTTATCAATGAAAACTTTTCCATCTAGATGCTCACATTCGTGAAGAAAGATTCTCGCATGAATACCTTCAAGCTTGACAGACTTTCTCTCTCCAATGAGATTTGAGAAAGAGCAGACAATCTCGTTTGGTCTCGAGATGTTGAAAAAGAAACCAGGAAAAGAAAGACACCCTTCAGAGCTTGAAACAAGATCTTTTCCAACTTCTTGAATGATAGGATTGATTATGACTTGAGGAACTGAAATTTCTTCTGAAACAACATGATTCAAAACAAAGAATTTATGAGAAAGACCAACTTGATTTGCAGCAATAGCAAGAGCGTTTGGACTCTTGTCAACAAGTGATTTTACTGCTTCTGTTAACTCAATGATGTCACTTGTGACAATAGAATCTTCGTCTATCTCTTTTGTTTTAAGAGACAGCCACTTGCTTGGATAAGTCTGAATTTTCTCAATCATTTGCTTTTAGAATCTTCTTTGCAAGTTCATAATACTTCGTTCTTTCTTCAAGACCATTGAACCCACCATTTATCTTTCTTGTTATGTCTTTGAAAGATCCTAAATCAGCGAGTTCATTGAGACCGTGTGTTTTCCAGAAGCAAGCAGCTATTCTGAAACCAACTTCTGGAGTTGCAGCAATTTGAGGGTTGTTCTCGAGATCAAGTCCTAACATTCCGCCAAAAGTCTTGTAGTTTATTCGACCAGTAAGTTGAATTGGACCTCTTCCCTTGTATCTCTTTCCATCACCGGGATTCACGTTTCCGAGGTCTTTTCTTCCTTCATATGCATGACCATCTGCAATTTCTTCCATGTATCTCAACTCTCCACTTTCATGAGCGAGCTGAGCAAGAAAAGCTGCAGCTCTATCAGGCGTGTTGATCTCAAACTCATGCATCGCAGAGTTGATGAATGGAAGATACTGTGCAAGTTTAGACTCTTGCTGTCTTGGCATAATTCCCTTTGCCTGCGCTAATGTCACTGAGAATACGACAACCGTTGGTGAAATCATTTTCTTTTCTCCTGTCTTCACTTCATAATTCAATCCAGCAAAGCTATGAAGCGTTCTCTCCAACGCTTGCTCTATAAACTCAAAAACATCCAAGTTAAATCTCTTTTCTGAATAGTCTCATCTTTTCATTGACAAATTCAAGCTTGCTTTTTATTTCTGGCATGTCATAACCCTGTGACAGCTCAATTATGTGTTCGATGTTGTCAGTTGCCCATTGAATGACTCCGAGAGTCTTTGAGGCGACCTTTTGTGTCATTACAACTTGCCAGCCGTTTAACCAGAAAACAGAGAGTTGTTTGTCTTCAGTGTAGGGATTCTGATCTTCTCCGACACCAGATTCTGCAGCAGCAACTCCTTCTCTTTCTGCATCCATGAACAGTTTGATTCTTTCAAACTTCGCCAAAGCACTTTCAGCTCTTGCTGCAAGAATCTCTTTCTCTTCTTCTGACTTCTTGAGGTTTCTTTCCATTGTGTCAAAAAGAGAAAGAGTGCTCTTGATGCAAGGAACACAAAGCTCCTGTTCTTGTTCAAGGAGAGAATTTAGCTGAACGTCTTTACAAATCTTACAATTCATATAGCCTCAATTCACGTTGTTCTTTTCTTCAGTTTTTTCGCTATGTCCAAGCATGCTCTCATATTCATTTAACTTTCTAACGAGCTCTGCCTGAATTTGAAGTGATCTGATCAAATAATCCTTAACTGTCAGAAAATCATTTTCAAGAAGACCAAACTCAACTTTTAATATCTCGTTTTCTTTTCTTAACTCACTGAGCTCTTTTGACTCAACGAGTCTTAGTATTTTTCTTAGCATCGTCTTTCTTCTTTTCTTTCTTTTCTGCTTCTTGAGCAAGTTTTGCAGAAAGCTTAAAGTAAGCTTCCAATGCTTTCTTACTCTTCTTCGTCTGAGAACGCTTCATTCTGAACTTTCCATCCTTTTTTGATTCTCATTTGCTGAATCATGATGACCCAAGGATAACCATTATCCCATGGCTCTCGAAGCAGGCGGCGACCATGTGTGTCACTTATTGTGCAAAGTAATCCATTCCACCTAATGGTTTGGATGTCACTTCGATGCCAATTCTTGGGATTCGTAATCCATCGTCTAGCCTTCTCGATAGTGTCAAGGTTTCTTCCAAAGTCATCTGACAGAGTTTCTGCCTCTGGAGCTTTGAGAGTTTCCTCAATAATGTCGATAAGATTAAGTTTTCTTTGCATGAACAGAACCTGGCCCTTCGATTGTCGTGATAAGGTGCTCGATTGTTGCATCCTGAATTTGCATACATTCAAGAGTCTGAATATGTCTTTCTCTAAACCTAATGGAACTCAAAAACCATCCAACTCCTGCAGAAGAAAGAATCTTCTCGACATATGATGAATCATTGACAAAGAAGACAATCGTTGTGAAGAACAACAGGAAAAAGAAAACGGTGTCTATGACAAGATAAGTTCCTTCTTGTTTAACCAAGCGAGTCAAGTCATTTGAAATAACATCAAACTTGCTGTTCATTTTTCTTCTCCTGATAAGACTTTGCCTTACAATCAAGACAGAAGGCTCCTTCTTTCTCATCTCCAAAGATCAAGATCTTCTGACCACATTCTCCTGCGCACTCTCTAAGGAGGTCATTTCCCGTCTCTTCTTGAATAGCCTCAATGAGTCTGTTTGCATTTTCAACAAACTTCTCAGAATCTGAAGTTGACAATGTCATTTCCTCCCCTTTCTAGTCTCCGCCATTTCCCGCTGGATCATAGTTGTCTTCCACATAAAATGGGAAAACTAACTGAGTTTGTTCTTCACTTGAAACAAGCTCAACATGCTCTTGCTCCTTTTCCAACGAGGCAGTCTTCTTTTTGAAAACAGGCTTTTTCTTCTTTGTCTCGGACATGAGCAGAGATCTTTCTTTGTTAAATAGTTGGTGAAACCTTTGTAGTTCATTTTAACACATCTATTCCACAAAGGAAAATCAAGAAGGCTCTGCTTCCTGGGAACTCATTTTCTTCTCATCTTCTGTCAGTGGAATGACTATCTGAATTGGGACAGCTTTAATCTTTGTGTCGTATCTTCCAGAATTGATGCAGAAGTCCAAGACAATCTTCCCGTCAGATTCATAGACTCTTGCAAACCCAGAGGAAAGAAAACCAAACTTGCCAAGGCCATCGAGAATGTTTCGGGCCCATTCATCAGGAACACTAACTTCTGCTGCTCTTTTAGCATCACTCATATAGTAAAAAGGGATGGCTCTCGATCGGCTGAAATTCGTTCCGAATTTCTTCCTCTCGGTGCCATCCCTCCTCCATTCATTTCTTTTGTTCTCAATTTAACTCGATCTCACAGACTGCCAGCCCACCAATGACAAGAACTGCCGCCAGAATGTTCTGTGTTGTCGGCTTTTCTCCGAGAACAGTGAGAGTCACGAGCCAGCTTAACCCGTACAACCCATCGAACATCAGAGAAGCCTTCCATGGCTTGATGTCGAGCTTTGTGAAGAATGCCCATGTTACAATGGCCAACACGCCAGCAATGATAACGGGAAAAACGCTTTCTCCGTTATAGGAATCCAAACTTGTCTTTGCTCCCAATACACCAGCTAAGATTGTCAAAAGGCCAACAAGAAAGATTTGGATGTTCATCTTTTTTTTTACTCCTTGACTGCTTTCCCATTGAAGATAAAGAACTTTTCCCACTCCTTGTTAATATCTTCAAGACGGTCCTTCTCTGACTGGACAGCAAGAAACTCTGAGTCTTTCTTGATAAGAAGCATCTCAATCTTGTCCTTCAGAGACTGTCCAGTTGAACTTGAGCTGGAGAGAGCACAATCTACAATCTCCGCGATTTCACAGAATTCTTTTCGGTACAGATCGAGGATGTCAGAGTTCTGATTCATTTCAGTCATTAAATTCTCCAGTTTTGTTTTCAGCGAGTTAATTTCGTTTTGAGCGTCAAGAAGTTGATCTAGAACTTGACTGTAGCTTTGTTCATCAAGAAGCATGTTCCCAATCGACATCGCCATTGTCAACGAGTCGAACCTTTTCAGTCTTGATGATCTTTCTTAGCTCTTTTGAGATTGCGTTCTTTAGTTCTCTCTCTGTAATGTCTACTCGAGGATTGAAAGTGTCTGTTGGAATCTGATTCTGCCAGTCAATATATTGATTGGTTTCTTCAAGCTCAGAGATAAAACGAACTCCTTCTTGCTGCATCTCATTAACGATTTCATCTTCGAGCTCTATCTTTTCGGCACCAAGAGAGTCTGCATACTTCTCAAAGAAAATGCTGAGGTAACGTCTTGCTGCTTTCTTTCTCTTATCGGGAGTCATTTTTCCTCCCGAAAAAGAACCAGCTGTTAACTAACATGAAAAGAAAAAAGCAAACAAATTCAATAACTTCCTTTGTGTTGTCATCAATTGTAATGTTCATGCGTACTTTCCAAGCTTCTCGATAATTTTCGAGAGCTTTTCTTCATAGAACTTCAGTGATTGAAATGCAAGTCTGAATGTCTGAAGTTCTGAGATGATTGACTTGATTTCACTAACAGAGATAAGAGAATGATCTTCAAGTTGAGAATTGACAGACTCGTCAACAAGAGTCACGGGATCAGGAGCAAGTTCATACTGAGAAAACGCAGGATTGATCTTCTTCAATCTCCAGGAGAAAATTGACTGATTGACACCAGTTCCCTCAAGGGTAATCAGAGCATACGGATGCACACCCGAAACTTGAGCAACTCTGTAAGGTGTCTGCTTCTGAAAATTCCACGATGCTCCAGAGTTGTCAACGACCTCTACCCAATCTCCAACTCTGATTTCGTTTTCATTTGTTGTCATATCAATATTTTAACACAGAGAATCAACAAAGAAAACACCTGATTACAAAATGAATTTCACTTTCCCGCTTGAGTAAGCGAGGTCAAGCTTTTTCCAAAGCTGAAGAATGTCATCTGGATCATCTGGAGACATGAGATTTTCCTGAAATGATTGAGCTTCCTTGTTATACATTCTGAACATTCTTTCATTTGAGCTGTTCACAGAATAGGAAACATTGGCAATTCTGTCTGCGAGCTTTACTTTTAGAGCAGACTTGTTCGCCTTGATCTTTGGGTAAGTCTTAGCTTTTCTCTCTTTCCTATTAGCTCCAGGCTCATCTGAGACACAGGAAACAATCTCTGCGACATCTTTGCCGAAAAGATTTTCAAGAACATCTTTCGAAATTCCACAGTCTTCCATGACATCATGAAGATATGCAGCTGCAAGAATTTTCTTGTCAGTCTCATCATTCGAAAGGAGGATGTTGACAACGAGTCTCAAATGGTTTGAATAAGGCCCGTCATCATAAGTTTGACCAGCATCCTTATGAACAAGATCTGCAAAGCGAGAAGCACTCTCAATAAGATTTTGAAAAGTCATAAAATTCTCCAATGTTATCCATACTTTGCTTTGAGCTTCTCATATTGCTCTCGTTCCTTCGCTTCTTTCTCTGCCTTATACTTTTCATCAAACTTCTTCTTTGCTTCAAGAACTTTCATTCTTTGTTTGAATTCTTTGTCTGTCTCAATTCTATATCCAGAAACAAACCAAGTTCCCATGTCTTCATATGGGTCTAACTGAATATCAATATCAGTCCAGACTCCCTTTTGCTTTTCATCAAGGATTGACTGAATTTGCTCACAAAGAGACTCCAAGGAATCAGAATGACTCAAGGTTGTTATTTCTGCGTGAACTCTAATCTTTTCATGTGTCATCTTTTCACCAGGTCCACTTTTCAAGAAGCTTCTTAAGAAGTTCATTTTTTTTGTTGTCTCCCTTGAAGTGCTTCTTTCCGTCTTCGAATCCTCTAGAATAAGCTTCACTACAGAGATCATCAATGTAGTTTCTAACACTTCTCACAGAGTCTTTTGCAATGAAAGCCTTTTCTCTTTCAAGATGCTGAATAAACTCATCAAACTTCAAATTTATACGATCTGAAACAGCCTTTTCAATGTCGTCAGTCAAATCATTTAGCTTTGTCATATGTTTTTTCTTTTTCACTTTTGAAAAATCTGGGAAATTCTGCTTGAAGTTCTGACCACAATGTCATGACAAGTTTTTGACGTCTTTTTTCGCAAGCTTCTTTATTCCTGCATTGCATAACGCCAGATGGGCAAACAAATCTTTTTGACTTAGATGATCTGCATCGAAAACAGACTTTGTTCCAATCATTTCTGCTTTTTTGCATATTTTGCTTTCTTTGCCTGAAGCATTGTCACTCTCTCTGAAAGATTCTTGATGTCTGCTTCTGCAGTCTTTCTCTGTTCAATGAACTCATTGATGTCGTCATTCTTCTCGTTGATTCTTGCATTCAAATCATCAATGACTGTCTGAAGGTTCAGTTCAACAAGTTCGTCCTTGCTTTCTTGAGGAAGCTTGTCGAGAGTTTCACACACGCTTCTCATGATGTGATTCTGTTCTTTAGAGACTAAACTGCTGCACCAGACGTCCCACAGAACAACTTTGTCATCGACTCCCAACGAAAAAGCTGCAGAGAAATGAAACTTGCCAAATTCAGGATGCATCAAGACATCTTCTGTTTCAGAAAAAATCCTAAAGATTCCAATAACATATGCACTGTCAATCCTCATCTTGCCATATTCAGTCTTGACAAACATTTCTCTTTTTGACTTTTTAGTTCTCATGCTCCAAACATCCTTTCGTCAAGTCTATAGAAAAACAGCGCGAACGGTCGTCCAGAATTCTTATACATGTCATAGACAACTTGAAGATGCTTCTGTCTAGAGGCGATTGCATATTCAGCTTCATGCTCAGGCCCAGTTAAAAATTTCTCCAATTCAGAGAAATCAATTTGCGGGCAGGGGTCTCCCGGTTGAACCCAGACTCTATCGATGATAAGCTCAACGACTGGACTTCTTGTTTTTCTTAGATCGAGATCGTCTTGCATCTTCCTGCCCTTTCATGAGCTCTTCAACAACTTTCACCAGAATCTGGTCTCGAGCTTGCAAGATCAAATTCTGCATCTTCAAGACTTCAATTTGCTTCTTCTGGGAGAGTTTCTTTTCTTTCATATTGACATCATACCACAGAGATTCAAGAATGGAAACACTTGCGATTTTGTCAGTGTCACTCAGATTCACTAGTAATAAGGAGTGGTTGAACTACCTTTCTAAGCTCTCCAGTTGTTTCTGAGTGACACTGTGTGCATCGAGCCAATGTGTTCTCTTTAATCCAATGGTGCCTCAGTGAAAACTTTCCAAAATTTTTCCCGGGAAATTTTCGCGAAGCTCGACGGTGGCGATCGCTCAAGTGGCATAAAACTCAATGAGTTCAATGGGTTATGAGAACAATGAAACAATGAGTTCAATGAGATCTAATGATTTCAATAGGTTACAGACTGTGAAAGATTCGGAAAATTTCCCGGAGAATGTGCGAGTGGATTAAGCGCGCACGCAAGTGCCTATAATCCTTATGAACCCTAACCATTGATTACCTGGTAGGAGCCCTCTAACCTATGGATACCATTGGCCAAAAAATATTTTTTCGTCATATGTACACCCGCTCATCTTGGTATATAATGGCTTCATGGTGGCGGAATGGTCCGCCCCATAAAAAAGAGAGAGAGAAAATGTCCGAGTCCACCGTCACCGCTCCCGTCGCCGTCGTCGCCCCCGCGTTCGCCACTGCCGCCCAGTACGCCGCGGTCCTCGAGAAGCTCGGCCTGACCGGCAAGGTCACCACCCTCGCGGGCTGGCACCGGGTCGACTTCGCCAAGGGCGTCCGCATCTACATCGCCCGCTCCAAGACCATCAAGGTCATCGCGCTGGCTGGCTTCACCGCCCCCGCCTCCCTGGCCGAGCTGCCCGAGCAGGGGAAGTACGGCACCGTCGAGCAGCACGTCCGCCTGGACGGCCTGACCCCGGAGCAGATGGTCGAGCGCTTCGAGGCCATCGTGAACATCGCTCTGGCGGCCGAGGCGGTGGTCAAGGCGCCCAAGGCCAAGCCGGCTGCCAAGGTCGAGGCCGGTCCGGCGGCGCAGCCTGCTGGCATGACCGAAGAGGAGAAGGCGGCTCGGCGCGCCCTCATCGCCAAGGTCGCCGCGGAGAAGGGCGTCGAGGTCAGCAAGAACGCCTGATTGACAGACTCATTGCCGAAACTGCCCGGTGCCTCATTGGCCGGGCAGTCGTGCTGGACTGGTTCCCCAGCACCTGATGAGGCAGACCCCTCGTTGTAAAGAAAGGTGAGTGACTCATGAACGACCCCGTCATCCACAACTTCGAACACATCAACCGCGACTCCGTGATGTACGCCATCACGCAGACCAACGACCTCATCAACGACGGCGACCTCTTCCTCTACGCTGGCGGCGAGCTGATCGGCATGCTGGCGGGCGCCTGGCCGGTCCTCATGGCCGGCGAGCAGATGAAGCTGCGCCTGGCCATCACCAACCGGGACGGCCTGGATCGCTTCAACGCCGATGGGTGGGAGCACGCCAAGACCAAGTACGCCAAGTCGTTCACCCTCCTCGGCGCCATGGTGATGGCCAACCCGAAGCTGGAAGTCTTCGATCCCTCGGCGCTGATTGTCAAGGAGGCGGAGCAGATGTTCGAGCGGGTGCGGCAGGCTCAGGCATTCCAGATCAGCCGCTGAGAAGAGTCGTTTACTTCGATGTCTCCTCGTTGTATAATGCTTCTACACTCGAAAGGAACTGGAATGACCATCTACTTCGCTTTCATCTTCGCCGTCGCCGTCACCGTCCTCGCCATCGCCCACCCGAACTGCGGTCACGGCTGGCACTGATTCTTTTCCTCTTCTCCGCCGAAACCTGGCCTTGATGGCAGGTCAACCGAGACTGGTTCCCTCGGTTCTGATGAGGCAGACCCCTCTTTGAAAGGACACTCCCGAATGATGCTGAACGAGATGAAGACCTTCAACGTGACCAACTTCAACGGCGAGTCCGTCTCCCTGTCGGAGGTCGAGGCCAAGCAGCTCCTCCTCGCCCTGGCTCAGAAGTTCCCGCCCGCTCCGCTGGAGCCCGCCTACGCCGAGGCCGCCGCCAAGAACGAGTGGGCCATCCTCGCCCTCCAGGGCAAGAAGATCGAAGCCATCCGGGTCGTCCGCAGCCAGGTCGGTGCCAGCCGCATCGGCCTGAAGGAAGCCAGGGACCTGGTCCAGGACTTCTGCAAGAACGTCGATGGCATCAACGAGTCGCTCCGGGTTGCGGCCAACACTGGGTGGAAGAACGACGGTCGGGCTGGTTGGCCTTCCTCTTCGACCAACGGGCAAACGACTGATCAGAAGGCTGAGGCGGAGAAGGAGCAGCAGAAGTTCATCGACTTCCTGCTCCCGATCGCCAACGCGATGAACGACCTCTTCGATGCCAAGACGTCCGAAGCTGACTGCAACCAGGATTTTGGCGGCAAGGGCGCTTGCAGCGACTGCAAGGACTGGACCAACCAGAAGCAAGTTCGCCTTCACGAAATGCTGTCCAACCACGCCCAGCTGTGCGGCTTCTTGGACAACACTAACTACATGGAGCGCTTTCACTCCCTCGATCAGCCCGCAGCCTACAGGGCGCTGACCACCATCCTCGGCTGCAACTTCTCGGACCTGGCCAACGGGTGGCTCCTCCATGACATCATCAACGAGACGGTGGAGCAGGTCGGTCGCTGAAATTCCTCTTTGCCGAAACCTGGCCATGACGGCAGGTCAGAGTGGACTGATTCCCCACTCTCTGACGAGGCAGATCAGAAAAATAACAGTTTCATTCTCTGACTCTTTGTTGTATAATGCTTCTATGGTTGGAAAGGAATGGTTCCTCTCCGACTCATCAACGCAGTGAAGAAAGAAAGAGAGACTCATCTTGAAGAAGGACATCCTCTACATCGCCCGCAGCCAGTTCGAGACCGTCCTGATGGAGAAGGCGCTGCCCTACGTGGTCAAGTCCGGCTTCATCCGCATCGGCCGGGTGAAGGGTCGTGGCCCCCGCCTCTACGTCCCCACCACCAAGCGGGTCGGCGTGGTCTACCTGTCCGACTGGACCGCTCCCCTCAGCATCGCCCAGGTGCCCGACTGCGGTGAGTTCTCCACCGTGAAGCAGGCCATGCGGATGGAGGGTGACGAGTCCGAGGTCCTCTTCCGCTTCGCCCACCTCTGCGACCTGATGGTTGAGGCCGACAAGGACTTCGTCAAGCCGACCAAGGTGAAGGTCGAAGTTGTTGAGGTCAAGCCCGCCGAGCCGACCAAGGAAGAACTCCTGGCCAAGGCTGAAGAGGCGAAGGCCAAGGCTGAGGCCGCAAAGGCTGCCCGAGCTGCCCTGATCGCAAAGGTCGCGGCGCAGAAGGGCGTCAAGGTCTCGGCCAAGGCTGAAGTCTAAAGTCGTCAACAGACGGAGAAGTTGAGGAGGCCCTGGACTGCAAGAATGGTTCAGGGCCTCTTCCTTTTCTCGTTGATGACTCTCTTTTCATTTCTTTGACACAGAAAAAGAGGCGGGGACTCTTCGTCCCCGCCCTGTGAGGGCTGCATCCTTGTTTTCGAGTCGATGCCTCTCCGACTTCTGTCAGCTCACGTTCCCACTGTTCGCTGCACAGACAGCATCCAGCTCCTCGTCGGAGTAGACCGGCACCTCGAGCTTGACTCCGACCTGTGGGAACTTGACAGTGGAAACCTGTCCATTCAGACTCTTGACAGTCTTGCTCCCGACCAACTGCTGCTTCTCTGCGAGAGAGAGAGAAGAGGCATGCTCACACTCGCTGTGCATCCACCCATGTCGCACCGACTCCACCATCGGCCTGTAGCGTCGGTACCCCTTGCCAGTCAGCTGACAATCGATGGGCTCCTGGCAAACAATGCAGGAAGGCCCCTGGATGACACGCTGGACATCATTGAGCCCCTCCTTGAATGGCCTATGGCCCAGGGACTTGGTGTGCTTCTGAGTGACAGCCAGGCCACTTCGCTTATTGCTCTTGGACATGATTGACTCTTCTCTTCCTTCTTTGACGACAGTTTGACGGGTTTGACGACTCTTTGCAACGTTTGACGACTCTTCGCTTCAGTCTTCGTAGATGCCAATGTTCCGGAATTGGCCGTCAAGACCAAAGTACATTTCAACAATATGTCCCTGCTTGCCACCTGCCTGGATAGTCAGGACAATCTCATCCGGATCCGGCCACATCAAGTCGGTGTAATCCACCTTGGAGGTCTTCAGCATGGAACGGACCCGATTCAGATCCGAGTCAGTCTTCTTGGTCTTAAAATTCCGAGTGGATCCGGTCTTCATGCCATTTTCCTTTGCCATAGAAGCATTATATCACAGAGAGACAGCATTTTTAACCACTTTTTATACGGTTTTTAGCCTGAAAAAATGCACTCCTGCCGGGGAAAAGTGTATGAGTTTTTCAGGTAAAATTTACCTGATTGATTAAACAGATCAAAGACTTAGAGAGCCAGTGCCTTGAAAAATGGCCCAGAGCTCAATTTCTCAGTGGTCAAGATGGCATCTTGATAGGCTCCAGAGCCTCAAAAACAAACTTTCTGGAGCCGATTGCCTTAGAAACCAGTTCTGCAGGGACCACAAATAGACAAATCTCAGCAGTGCGATCAACTGTCGTAGGCAACCAGCAGTTCCTTGTGCGCCAGGCAGTCTCCATGGCTTCCTCTGGAGTTGTGGCATACAGAGTAGTGTAGCCAAAGGAACAGAACACGAAGAAGGGCTTGATTGGATTAGCCATAGTGTAGAACCATTATACAACAGAGTGACGAGAAATGACCAAAAAGAGTGAGAAAACTTGTCAATTTTAATGGTATAGAACTAAGTATGAATAGGTCCCATAACCTATTGAAACGATTAGACAAAGTGATCTGATCTCATTCGTCCCCGAAATCCCCTCTACCATGCTATACGCGCGCGAGGCCTTTTGCACCCCATTTATCCTCGAATTATGGGAATCTTTTAGATGTCCTTGTTAAGAGTTCTGCACAGTCTTGATAACTCAAAGCGATACCATTCACAGGACAATGTCATATCTGTCTACTAGCCATGATAGAATCATATCAAGATGATTGACTTCCTTTTTTCTTGTATAAAGACAGATTAGACTCCATTAGACTCGTGATAATATCTCTGTCTGTATTCAAGAGATTTGATTGTAATACACGGCTGCTATATCTGGAGTTCTATACCTCTAGACAAGTGAGCTAGTCTTGTTAGACTTATTACCTTTATGTCCCCCCAGACCATTCTGCTATACTTCATCGTGTATATCTTGACTATATCTCCAGGATCAAGAATGTCTTAAGCTATTTTCTTTTCTATCCTCCGCGAGTTTGTCATCAGTCAACAAGCTGCAGATAGTCTTCCATAAACTCACCGAAATACTTTCTGTATGACATATCCGAATAATCTGAACAGTCATAAATGAATGGCTTGAGGAACTTGACAATATAAGAATCTGGCAAGTGTTGTCCTCGAGACTCTGAAGAGAGTCCGATAATACAGGCTCTGATGTTATTCCAAACTGGATGTCCATTTACAACAACGATGTCTCCGTCATTGAACTTTCTTTCTCCCCAGAATTTCATCTGCTTTTCTGAATTAGACATTCTTCTTTCCTTTCCGGACGACTTTGCGCAGAGATTCTTCATCAACAGAAAGACAATGGTAAATGAAGAATAGCTCGTTCATTCGAATCTCTTGCTTCTCATCAAGACTTACAAGCCACTTAGATCCAGCAAAGGACTCAAGATAGAAAGAAAGAATTGTCCCGTAGACCTTCTCTTTCTCGTTCTTTGTCCCGCACCAGTAGAACCAGACTCTGTCTCCAGGCTTGAACTTTGTCTTAGTTTTCTTCATGGAGCATGCCTCACATCTGAAGTTGGGACGAGAACGTACTCTTGCCAGATTCTGTCATGCAGATTCTCAAGCTCGATAGAAAACAATCTTCCCACTTCAGAGCCGGAGATCTCGTATCGAATGAAGCCTGGCTTCCACTTTCTGACTGAGTTATAGAAGACTTCTACTCTGTCTCCGGGCTTGAATTCTTTCTTTCCCGCGTACATCTGCATGAGCTTCTGTTTACACTTGTCTACCCAAAAATCAAGATCTTGATAGACGCCAGACTTCAGTCTGTAGTTCATGGAGACTTCTCAAACAACATCTCGTTGATGAGCTCAATCATGATGATGTTCGGTTCATGACTCTGAACGAACATGATTGGAAAGTCAAATTCAATGGCCCAGACATTCCCGAGATCTACCGTGCGTGAAGCAAGCCCAATAATCTTTCCAGACATGCCACGCTTGATTCGTCCAACAGTCTGCGTCATCCTGACACGCATGCCAGCTCGGAAGGGAGAGCCTTCAACAAGGACTGTATTTCGATCAGCCATTTTGATTCTCAAGAATTTCGAGGAAATTCTCGTGAATGACTTCATGGAAGATGTAGCGCGGCTGGACTTCAGAGATCTGAGGTGAGTGATCATATGCCACGACCCAGCAAGTTGTGCGGCTTCGACTGTCGTAACTTGCAGCCACGAGAATCGTGCCAGTCTTGCCAGCCTTTGCTGGGTAAACATCTTTCTTAAGCTTAACACGAACTCCGACATCGAGCTTCTTGAAAGTCTTGGTCTCGTCCATGTTAGTCTCCTTTGAGTATGAGAAGATTATAACTCAGAGAGTCATGAATTTGAATTCCTTTTCTTACCGCGAACAGGTCCCAAGTCGAGTTCGTTGATGACGAGATGGTAATACGTTGTCTCGTCATCGTCAAACTTGTGCTTGTAGACAACAGGTTTATCAAGCTTTACAATCCAGTTAAATCCCTCGAATGAACTGTGATTGCAAACACCGATAATTTCACCTGTCGCATTCTTGAGCCAAGATCTGAGTATACTGTCACGAATCTTGACGTGATCTCCATTCTTGAATCGAGATCCTGTGATGACTTGAATTACGTCTTTCATGACTGGCTCCGAGAATTCATGTCACGATAAAATGTCAGAAATGCATTGTCAATTGCAGCAGAATGGTGAATCTTGAGAGTCGTCAAGCAAGTGTGAATGAAACCAAGAGCATGATGATCAAGCCCGAGATTCAAAGCATCATGAAGCGGAATGCTGAATGCAGATCCATTCACAGTCCCGTGAACATGAACTTCAAGGAATGCATCTGGATCTGAAACTTCGAGAGAAACAGAAGAAATGAAGATCATCGTTCGTCTCCAGTCCAGTAAGCAAGACACTGACCAGGGATTGCAACAGAGGTACAGATGAGATCGTCTACGAAAGTATGACCATCCAGATTGATGATGTATGTTCTGAACATGCCATTATCTGATGCAATGCCAGAAATCATTCCCTTCATACCAGTCAGGTTTCCACACTTCTCGATAATGACTGAGCAACCGGGCTTGAAATTCGAATGGATAAATTGGCTCATATAGAAGATTATACATCAGAGATGCTGGTTGGTAAAAGCTTTTTCTTAACTCCGTGAACTTTTCTTGCCACAGTCTGAACACTCAACAGACTTCTTGAGCTAAAGAGAAGCAGAGTTCCAATACAAAGTCTGTACATTCCGAGCTTGTCTTTGATGATCTTGAATTCTGTCAAGGCACATTCCAGTAGTTGTCTTTGATTTCTTGCTCGACCTGTTCAATCTTTCTTTCAATGACAACAACTTCTGAGATGTCTGGCAATCTCTCCATGAGCCAGTCTTGAAAAACTGGTGCACAGTCTTGGCAGATGTTAATGGATCTCTTGTTGTTAAAGAGAATCTCACAGCCGGCACTGACTCTGACAATGTTCTTTTTCTTGCAGATAAAACATCCAGAAAGAAGCTTCAGGCTCTCTGTAAAGAGAATTGACTTTCTGAAACTCAGAATCTTCTGGCATGTCATGCAGAAGTTGTGTGGGTGATTATTCCAGCAATGACACTTCCTGCAGTACATGATGTTCTGCATTTTATCTGTTTTCTTCAGACAGGCTTCACAATCAACTTCTCTGATAGATGAAGCAATCTCAGAAGCAAAGTTATTCTTCCTGTCGCAGAGATTCTTGAAGATCTTTGACTTGAGAGCTTCTTCCTGATTCTCGAAGTTATAGGCTCTACTGAATGAGAGATGCTTCATACGTAGATCTTCCTCCCAGCAGGAGTGAAGTAGAACTTGTTTCTCAGAGCTCTGGAGAAATCATTTTCAAGAGTTCCAGTTCTGTCAATGACACCGCCTGCATCCATTGACTTCATGTATGCAGATCGAGAAGCAAGCGAGGCAAGAAAGATATTCTTCTTGCCATAAAGAACTTTTTGAATTTCTCTCTCGGCAATCTCGTGAAGCTGAGATGCACGAATCTGTTCAAGAGCCAAATCGTTCTGACCAGCTTCGGCATAGAGATCTGCTCTCATACCATGAGAAATCTTGTGTTGTCCATGCGAGTGTGCAGCCATGTCGAAAATTCTACGAAAGTAGTCATCAAGCTTGAAAATGATGTTGTTCTGAAAAACAACCAGCCAACTATACGGAGTATTATCTCTCCTGACAGTCCACGAAGGACTGGCATACTTTGGAGTCTTTGTCTGACTTTCAAGAAGAGAGAGAGCAAGCTCCTGATCTTGCTTTTCAAGTGACTTGAGTGATTCACGAAACCACTTAGGAGCAGCACTGATCTTCATGAACTCTCCTTTCCGATTAGGAAAAGATTATAACACAGAGAATCAGAAAAGTTAATTGACTGTTTCAAGAATCTTATCGAGAGCAACTGAGACAGCTTCAGAATGCTTGCGACAGAATCTGTAATCCATTCCCATGAGGTTCATAGAACCAAAAGTCTCGTCAATGAACTCTGAACAGCATGCACAAGTTCCCTGGCTGGCAGCCTTCAGCTTTGTATTCAAGACTGTCTTGAATCCAAGAGACTCCATATACTTGACAAACGTCGGAAACTTCTTTCCCTGAGAGCCTTCCTTCGCAACGAGATACTTTCTGACACCCTCGTTAAACTCAGGCCTGACCCAGATAGTTTCCTTTGCAGTAACAGTTAGACCGAAGTTTTCAACAGCAGAGTTTCTCTGAGCAGAAGTCAGACTCACTCTAACTCCTGGAACATAATAAATGAGAGTTTCAAAGCCTGAACTCTCCATTCCATTGGAGATTCTGTTCCTTCTGCATGCAACTTTATCAAAGTGTCTTTCATCAAATCTCTTGAGAGAGATCATCTTGCAGTGAGGACACTTGAATCCGTCCTGAAGTTTGACATTGATAAACTTGATCTCCCAATCTGCTGGCAGCTTTTCAGGAGTCAAATGATCATACAAGCGAATATACACACCTACATAGTCTGTGACTGAATCTGGAACAGAAAAGATCTTCTCGACATCACTCTCATTCACGATGTCAATTCTTGTGTTAGTCAAGTATGTTGTTCCAAATCTTCCAAATTCTCTGACACCAGAGTAATAATTCGAGAGTTTTTGTTCTCGAGTGCGAACATATACATGAAATTCAGCTGGGATCTTCAACTCAAACCAATGCTTAATAAAGTCTGTGATTTCTGACTTCAAAACTTCAGTGTTAACCGATTGATATGTTTCTTCAATACGAGTGTTTAGGGGCTTAACGTGAAAGTCTTCAAGAGTTCTTGAATAACCAGAGTACAAGAAACGACTCGTGAAAAGCTTGATCGGGATCTGAGAGTCAACAAGGCTTGTCATTCATTCACCAGTTTCTTTACAGCAAGCATGTCTGCAATCCGAAAAGCAATTCTTGCTTCCATTTCATGAAGCTCTGCACTTCCAGGAAGATCATCTTTCAGTTTGTTCTTCGCAACTCGTTTATGCTTTGCTGCCCATTCACGCAGAATGTTGACGTCATCAGCACGCTGTTGCTGAGCTATTGATGCAAGCTCTGCCCTCAGCTCTTTAATGCAAACTACGGCAGCCATGTAGGCATTATAATGCTGCTTAATGGAGTTCACCATCACGTTCCAGTTCTTCTCCATTGCTTGACGATTGAGCATTTCTTCTGCACAAGCTTTATTTTGAACTCGAGCTTCATGAATAGCTGCAGATCTTTCCTCGATTGCTCGGTTCAGCTGTTCTTGCAGCTGTTCACGCGACAATGAATTCAGAGGTGCATCGTACCCAGGACGAATTTCATCGATGACACTAGAAACAAAATCATCATGCTTAATGGTCATTAAAACCTCCGAAACATTTCAAAGACTGCAAGAAAATAGAGAGATACAAAGAACAGAGATCGAGCATGCTTAATCAATACTTGAACTCCTGAACATGAAGACCAGCTTCATGAGCAAGCTTGATCATGTTGGCAGTCCCTGAAGTAACTCCAGACTCAGGATAGAAAGCAAGAACGAAGTCTGGTTTTCCATCATCAATCATCTGCTTGTTTCGAATGAAACCTGCCGCCTTGCCGTGCTTGGTCCAGTCTGCGACAAAGGTCGAAACAGGAATGCCAAGAATTTTGGCTGCAGACCGAGCATTTGAATCAGCTCCGGTTGCTCCACCTTCAATGATGCATGAGGGTTTCTCAGCCAGTCGCTCGATGATCTCGACCATCAGTCGAATGTGGTAAGCTGGCATCGTACGTGAACCACAAATGAGAACTCTCATGTTAGGCCTCCGCAAACTTCTGGTCAAAGCAGATATTCGTAGTGATGAAGTCTTCTCCATCATTCACAACGAAGATGGTCTCACCACACTCGACAACGTAACTATTGAAAACCATTCCATTTTCGTCAGTCCACGGAATGTTTCTCATGATCTTTCCGAAGTATCGAACGTTACCAGGCTCACATGGAATAAAGCAGACAATACTTCCGTCGCTCAGCTTTGTGTTTTCCATTTGAAAGATTATACCACAGAGAATCAGAAAGTTAAAACTTTGACCATCAACTTGCTGTCAATTGGAAGTTCTATCTGATCTCCGCCAGAGATGACAGTGACAATGTAATCTGTCACATCAAGAACTGTTCCAACTCTCATGTATCCGCCATGAACAAACTGCACGAAATCACCGACTACAACTGTCGTTGCTGTTGCCATAGTTCACCTCACTTCTTGGGAGGCTTGATGGTTCTCATCATGCCTGCGCACTTCAATGTCTGGTCTATCTTAGGAACACAGATCTGGATTTCTTCAGCATACGGCAATCCATCTTCAGCACCGACAGCATCTGGTCGATCAACGAAGATGACCTTCATAACCTTTTCATTTCCCGGGGTCGCACATGACACAATGAGAAAGAGAGAAATAAGAATTGCTTGAACCTTGACCAACGTTTTCATTTTGTGTTCCTCACTTTAAGCCAACTCCATTATATTCAGACTAACTTCGATCCACTCTGTTGTCACTCAGATTCACACCGATTAGTTAAGCCATATATTCATATGGTTGGAAAATCAGTGCTTATCTGAGTGACTCCAAAGAATCAATCATTTTCCCGTCTTGACGAACAAAAGCTTTCCCTTCAACATTGAGAAGAGCGTTGGGAAGAAAACCAGACTGACAGAACAGCTCCCAGCGATCACGCTCCCAGTTGAACATGAAGTCAATGTAACCCAAGACAAGAGAGTTTGTTCCGTGAAACTCCATTCGAACTCTCTGAGAAGAGAAAGCTTCGAAGACAGACTTCTTGGCTCCAACAAGTAACTCAAGCTTATCGAGCATGTAATGAATCTCAGTCTGCTTCGGAGTCTCTGGTCTGAAGCTGTACTTAGTCATGAGTAAATCCAATGCAAGAGCATGTCGAGTCAAAAGAAGAAACAGGAGGGATTGAGAACACGAACTGAGAAGTTCTCATCTGATAGCAAGTCTTCCTACAAACGTCAAGAGACTTCTGAACTTCAGCTGGGATTTGAGACTCACTATCTCTACTCTCATCCCAGTATGCTGCCCAAACAAGAAAAGCCATTGCTCCTGCACAGAGAGCAATGAAGAAAAATGCTGCGTATTCACGTGCTGAAAATTTATAAAAGCTCATGCATCCTCGTCAAGACAAAATCTCATTGCTGCTCTAGTAACTTCGTTATTCAACTTCAAAAGTCCACATCTCTTGCAGAAACAAAACCAAGGAAGCAATCGCGGAATGTACCAGCTGTGATTGAGTTTGCTCAAGCATTCACCAGAAGTCTCCAGAATTGGAGATCCTGTTTGGGAACTTTGACAAGAAATGGTACCCGAAATTTCCGACATATCCCAAAGACATGCTGAAGGTGTACTCACCCCTTGCAATCTTTCTGACAAGTCCCTTGCGAATCCAGCTTCGGAGAACTGCACCAAAGGTCATCTTGAAAGATCCGTTCTCTCCGCCCCAATAGTTCTTGGGTTCATAGATGATCTTTGCGAGCTCAAACAGTTCTGACCAGCGCCATGAATGGTTCACTTTCACGAAAAAGGGATTCTTGTAGAGAGCAAGTCTGGGTCCCCAAAGCTGATGGGCAGTGATAAAGAGTTCATGGCTCTTGAACAGACGCTTGGACTTTGCAGTCATGTTACCAGCCTTCCTTTCCCGAGTCAACCTTCGAACGGCACTTAGACTTGTTCTGCTTTGCACGACGATCAGCATGAAGCTGACCAGAGATGTTTGACTTGATCATTCCAAGAACAACAAGATTACGACGAGCAGGAGCTTCCATAACAGGCTTGATGTTCTTGATCTTCATTTTCAGATTCCTGGAATGTCTTCGGGAGAAGAAACCATGTGAATAACTAGACCACGAATCGTGGAGATGTCTCGGTACAACAACTTTGTCCAGTCTCTGTTGACAAGAGCATCGGCAACAGTTCTCTTGCATTCGATGCAGTCAACAAAGCAGATTGGAGAAGCAGACTTGTTGAAGACATTCAGACGGCAGTCTTCAAAGAGATGGCGAACATCAACTGGATCTGTCATTTTAGTTCATGGCTCCACGAGAGTGATGAGAAGAATGAGCGACAGCGATCGCATACTCGAAGTCGATGTCGAAAGGCAGCTGACTGACAATCTCTCCCTTGTACTCGACATGCATGATGATGGGAGGAAGACGATAGGGAAAGCCAATCATGACAAGAGCAACGTCATCATTGCGAGTGTCCTCAACAACCACACCAACAACATTCTCAGGATGGATTCGGTCGTTCATTTTGAAATTATATCCCAGAGAAACGAGATGGTAAACTCAATTTGAAATCATAAGAATGATCAGACAGATTACAATCGCTGCCACGATCACCTCAGCGATCTCCCACTTATCACTTCCCAAAGAATCCATATGTCAAGTTCACAAGAGCATGAATCACGTAATACATGATCTCTGCAATGATGATGGTTGCAATCCCAAAGAGAGAAGACTTGAAAATAATGTCCACAATCTCAGAGACTTCTTTCAAAATCTTGCTTCGCTTTGGTTCTTCCATGTTCTTCTCCTCAGGAAATTCCGTTAACCCACACTAGCTTCTGCTTGGCTCGAGTCACTGCAACATACTCGATGTTCTGCTCTTCCTGAGAACGGAACCCGCCAGGATACAGAGTATCATGCAGCACAAAGACAACATCAGTTTCGAGACCCTTGCTCTTGTGGACGCTGGAGCAGATAATGTAGTCAGCCTTGCCACCCGGAGTCTCAGTGAAGAGAGAAGTGATTCGAGTGGTCAACTCCTTGAGTCCAGCCATTCCCTCAGCCAGAGCACGGAGAGTCTCAGACTGATCTCGAACAACTTCGATCTTGGCTTCTGCAGACTTCTTTCCAGTCGCCTTGAGTCGAGCAATTTGCTTCTCTTCCCACTTCCCAATTCGAGTCATGAAGTCAGGGATGCTCTTACCACCGACCTTCTTCACAATCGAGATCAGCTGGTTTCCGATTTCCTTACCCTCAATCATTGCACGCTTGCCGTGACGAAGCAGACGGAGGCAGACCTTGGCGAGAGGAGCATTCTTTCGGCTCAGGACGAAATTGCCACGATCAGCAACTTCATGAAGCTTCTCGAAATCAATCTCAACAATCTCACCGAGAGGAGCAGTCGGAGCAGCCATGTAGTCAGGAACAATCAGCTTCGCGTAGTTGACAATGACCTGAGGACAGCGATACGTGACGGTCAAACCAAGCTCGACAGCCTTGAGCTCAGACTTGAGACGATCGATCACGTTCGAGTCTGCACCACGGAAACCGTAGATCGCCTGACGATCATCACCGACGACAAACACTCGACCATTCTTCTTGCAGACGCCCTGAGCCAGAGCAATCTGGACTGCATTCATGTCCTGAGCTTCATCGATCACAACCAAGTCGTACTTGCCACGAACCCACTTATTGGCGACAGGGATGTAAACCATGTCATCGAAGTCAATGGTTCCATCCTTAGAGCATGCAAGCTGCATGGCCTTCGCAGCATACTCAGCCACGACCTGAACAGTCCAGCCATCAGCTTCCCAGGTCTCATCGGGATCGAGGTCGAACATGTAGGCGATGTCGACCAGGTCAGAGACGTTGGGAGAGAGCAGCATGTTCTTACCCTTGGCAGCCAGACGCTTGACAAACGAGACCATCAGGTCAGGAGCAGAAGGACCACAAGCAGTGCGGGCCAGCCGATCTCCACGATCATTGTCAAGAGCAACACCAGACCAATTGCGAAGAATGAAACCAAACCCGATGGAGTGAAGCGTCTTAGCTTCAGCATTAGGGTTCTTCAGCTTGAACTTCAGCTCCTCGGCAATCTTCTTGTTGAAGGCAGCCAGGAGAATCTTCTCGGACTTCGAATAAGAAATACCTTCAATGATTGTCGTCGTCTTTCCAGTACCAGCCCGGGCACGAACGACCACATTTCCAGTTCCGTTGGCAAACTGGTTGAAGATAGCGTTCTGCTGCTCCGACCACTTCCGATTGGATTCGTTTGCCATAGTGAGAAGATTATAACCCAGAGAGTCTAGAAATGACACTCTCTAATCTCTCTGGGTTATTTTCTTTTTTCTCTTACTTCGAGTCGTTGCCGACCCAAGGCTTCGGAGCCTCAGGACGACTAAGGACCATCGGGATCAGCTTCTGGAAGTCAGTTGTTGTCAGAGCATGCTGACCATTGGACTTGGAGAGAGTGAGAGCCATGTTCAAGATATTCTTGATCTGTCGACCATTCAGGTCGTGAACTGCCAAACGAGCACAGTCAATCCCACGAATGTTTGCAGCATCAAGAAGGTTACGCCACACAATCTCTCGAGTCTCCATCGTGAACTTAGGATACTGGAAAGAGAGAGAGACTCGACTGAACACGGCTTCATCAAAGTTGCCAACACGGTTTGTCGTAAGGAACACAACTCCCTGATGATATTCAAGCAGACGGAGGAACACACCGACCATTGCATTACGCAGAAGGTCTCGAGAGTTTCGCTGCTCGAGGTAGACATCAGCTTCGTCGATCAGAACAACTGCATTCCAGATTCGAGCCAGTTCAAAGATGTTTCGAAGGTTATTCTCGAGTCGCTCAGGCTCAGTTCCAAGTTCACCGGAGCTGACCATATACAGAGGACGGTGCAAAAGTTCAGACACAGCTTCTGCAGTCAGAGTCTTGCCAGTTCCAGGTGCACCATGGAGCAGGAATGTAGACCCACCACCCTTTCCAGAAATGATGTCATTGAAACCAGAAGACGGATTACTGACGAGCTCCTTCAGCACATGCTTACGGTCAGGATCAAGAACAAGAGTGTTAAATGCTCCCTCATTCCACTTGATCTCAGAGAGACCAGAGATGTTGAACTCACCCCAGATCTTTGACTTGAAGCTGAAACCGTAGACAAAAGGAGGGCAGAGCCAATACTTGTCTTCGCTAATGTTGTAGTCATTGCCATCATCGTGATCACCATAGTCACGAGAGTCATTGAGGTAGTCATTGTCCATTCGCTTGAATGCTCGAACGTCAATCATGGCTCGTCCAGAAGACTCAAAGGTCATGTCACCAAACCAAGACTTGCGCAGCACATGGCCATTGAAGTGCATGAGAGTCGGCTTGCTCACGATGCTCATGAACTTCTTTCCGCGAGTGTCAAGCATCAACTTCGTGGAATTCCTCACAGGACGAATGGCAAATTCCTTGATGCTCTTCTTTCCGATGAAGTACGGGATTCGAATCTTGGACTCCTTCAGATTCACGAACCCTTCGGAAGTGTTGTTGGTCGCATGCTGATATGCAATCTCAATGAACGTTCCGAAAAACCCATGCTTGACAGAGCAGCTCGAAACAATTCCGCCCTGAATTCCAGCCGAGTCTGCATGAACTTCAACTTCAAGACCAGAAGAGAAAGAAACTGACACGTCTGAGAAAGTCAGACTGACATCAAAATCATCATCATGAGAGAACTTGATGGGCTTAGAAATCTCATAAACAACCTTGACGAGTTTCTTGGCTTCAGCAGCAAACTCGCTAGGCTCATCATCATCCTCTGAGTCTGCGAACTGCTGGATTGCAGACATATTCTTGAGCAGCTCATCGACAAAGTTTCCTGCCTTTGCCGCATACAACTCAGCTCCCCAGGAACGAAGATGAGAAGCAAAGTCCTTGCTCAGCTTGATTGCCTTCACACCCTCGATGTCAACGACAGTGATGTGAGTCTTCTTGGAAGCCTTATCAGAGCTCTTCTTGGATTCAATTGCCTTCATGAGTAGTTCGTTCCTGTCGATTAGCTTGCCTGCCACGTTAACTTGCCTGTCGTCTATTGAATTTCTATTGTGCAAGCCAATTATTCCATTGGCTTCAGCACTGAGTGATTCTGAGTGTCACTGGTCAGCAGTGATGAATGTATGATGCTCATTCACATGCTCACGCCAAAGCTGAACAGTGAAGTCCTTGTTGTCATACGGATAACGACGGTCGAGAACCTTGATCGCAGCTTCAGCACTTTCGGCAATGATGTAGTGTCCTTGACGAATTGAAAGGTTCTTTCCATCTTCAGCGTCGGAATACAACTTATTGCGAGTCAGACGATACTCATTCAATCGAGTTCCGAGAGTCATTTTGATTTCCTTTCCGTTTGATTTTGAGATTATAACTCAGAGATACAGAAAGGTAAAATCAACGGTAGTCATCAAGTTCGTAAATCAACTCTTGAACAAGATCAGGAACATCGTGTACTGACCAGATAGTTCCATTTGGAGGAGGACCGCGAATCAATTCAACGGTCTTGGAAAGGATGCTAGAGAGCTTTTCATTAAGACTGTAAACATCGTTGAGTTCATTTTTCAGCTGTTCAATCACTTCATGAGAATGATCTCGTTCCCGCTTTTCAATGATAACCTGCTCAATGCTCTGCTCTTCAAGCTTCACTTTGTCATTCAGCTCTGGACCACGTGGAACTCCACCAGAGTTTTCTTGTCGTTCTGAGTTCTTGTCAACAGTCAAAGACTTTCCAACTCCAATTGGCTGATTTCCAATTGAATTGTCTGCATCTGCTGCAGATTCTTGATGCTGAGAGACCTTTGCTGTCTTGACTTCATCTTCTGTTACAAGAGCAGTTTCTCGGCAAAGATCAACAAACTTTTGAGCAAGAGGATTATACTTGAAGATGTTCTCAGCACATGCTTCACGCTGCTTCTCGACAGCATCACGAATAAGACGTCGAGTTGACATGTGAAGATGCTTTCCATTTAGCTCGCTCAAAAGTGCATTTTCTTCTTTAAGCTTGTTATTCTCAGCAAGCAGTTTATCTCTTTTGATGCCGATCTCAATTTCATTCTGCTTCGCGGCCCAGACATTCTTCCTAAGCTGCTCGTGCGGCTCCAGGAGCGCGTCGCCGTGCTCGTGGTAGCGGGTGGCGTCCCGAATTGCCTTCAGCCGCGCCTTGAGGTCGGCGACCTGTGCGACGAGTTCGCGGCCATCACTGGGCTTGTACTGACCGTGACCATCGACGGGGTACTTGGGCGGCTGGCCTCCCTTCGCTTCCAGTTGCCGCCGCCACTCTGCACAAGCGGCACAGCCACACCTCTCGTGCGGTGCGAGTCCCTGCGCGATTCGGTTCTCGCGTTCAAGACGTGCGTCGAGCCGTTTGTCCTCGGTCCACACGGACCACCCCGCCACGAGACCGATTCCGAGGATTAGGGGAATTAGTAGGATAAGTTCGGGGCTCACGGCGTCCCTCCCTTCGCCTTGGCGATGGCGGCACGGGCGCCGGCGAGCACAACGTCGATGACACCACGGTGCATGCCGGACGGGACCAACTGTTCGATGGTGCTGACCGACACCTCCAGCGCCGCCAACAGCTCGTCGCGCTGTTCCTTAGTGCGCCGCAATTCGCCCGCGAGCCGCTGCGTGTCCTGCTCGACGCGGCGCACTGAGTCGTGGTTCGAGTAGTCGATGCCGTTGTCCCGGCCCCGCATCTCAAGGTTCTTGAAGCACCTGCATCCGCCGTTCGTCCCCATGCCGCCGCTCTTGCGCAGCACGCGGAAGACGCAGGAGTTGTCACCACACCCGACCATGTCGCTCACGGCTTCACCTCATCGGTCACGAGGGGCGTGGCTCGGATATGGTAGGCAGCGCCTTCGCCAAGGCCGCATTCGAGCGCCTTCCACTCGTCGCGCTCGCGCTCGGCAATAATTTCTCTGGCCTCGGCGTGCAGATGGTCATTCTCATTATTTAACTTCTCCACAACAACGTGCAATCGCTCGACTTCAGCAAGAGCCTTATTACGCTCAATGACAAGACTGGCACTTTCAGCGAACAGTTTATCTCGCTCATGCTCAGCCTTGATGCGAGCCTGCTGAATCTCTGAGCGCAAACGAGAAGCATCATTGAATGCGTTCACTGCGACATCAAGTTGCGCACGAAACATTTTAGCTTCAAGAACAGCAGCTTCTCTTTCATTCATCAGCTTGTAGATTTGAGCAGTGATGTCATCACTCATGATTCACCAGGTCAAGCACGCTTGGAGTTTTGAGGACAATCTTTTCTAGATCAGTTTCACCCATATCGACAACACTTGAAGCACAGTCAACAGTCTGAAGTTCAAGAAGCTTCGAGATGTTCAGCTTGATATTGTTCCAAGCTACGTTTGCTTGTTCATTCGCACTTGGAGTTGCGAGCTTCTTCATATTAGAAACTTCCTGAAGAGCTTGGGCAAGCTTCTTGCTGAGACTCTGAACATGAATCTTAATGTTCTCATTACACTCAATCACTTCAGAAGCAGGAGCATACTTGAAGTTTGCTCGAAGACTTTCCGATGTATTGTAAGCGAGAGTGACATTCTCAAGCTTGCTTCGAAGTTCGATGTTTTCAGACTTAGTTGCCATGTGATCTGCTCGAAGCAGATTCAGTTCGACTACAAGATTGTCTCTCTCACTCCGAGTCTGGATGCTACATGAAGCACGATCGATCTCAGCATCTTCAAGCTCCTTGATCTTCTTCTTGAGCTTGTCATTCTCGGCCCAAAGAATTTCAGCTCGACTAGTAATACCCATTCGCTCTTTCTCAAGTTCTTGAACACGAAGACCAACTTCCTTGAGAATGTTTTCAATGTGTGACGACATTTTCTTTCCTTTCTACTCAGCAGAAATAAAGAAGAAGTTTGTGAAGAGCAAGAAGCAAATCATGAACGTGATAGAGCTTGATCAGATTTTTCTTTAACTTCATTTACTGAAGTAGTTTGATTTAGAGATTATAATACAGAGAAACGGGATGTGACATCACTTTTTAACAAAGTATTTCGAAATCTCTTCTCTGATTTTTGTTTCGAGATCTGGATGATACTGCTTCTCTTCGATCATTGTCTGAATACTTCTTAACGCTGCTTCAGCAAGAGAGAGACGCCTGTCGAGATCTACGAGTTTTCTTGATGTCTCAAGAAGCACTGCTGTCTTTTTGTCCTTAGCCATGAATGTCCCACTTCGTTCCCGGCAAAGAACAGTTTATCTGATGCTTGTCATCAAACGAGTATTTGTTACAACCGGGACATAGTGACATAGGATCTTGGGCTGGCTTTGGAAGCGTGCATTTCAAGATGCTTGAATACAGCTTCTCAAATGTTTCCGACTCAATCGTTGTCATGTACTTGATGACTTGATTGTGAAAAAGAAAATGAACAAGCTCTTCAAGAGTCTTTTTGGATCCCTTGTAGGTAGTGTTCCTTGAAACATACTCGACTGTCCACTCACACTTTACACACATTAACTTGCCTCCAGACAAAAAAAAAGATGAGGACAAAAACTCTGAGACCTGTCTGCCCTGTCAGTATGTGCCGCTGAAAGCACCAGGAACAAGCAAAGCCTTTATCAGAATTTCTTCCTCATCATAACATGATGTCTTCGAAGCCACCACGTTTCTTAGTGATCCAAGTAGGATTCGAACCTACGACCTGTCGCTTAGAAGGCGACTGCTCTAATCCAACTGAGCTATTGGACCATGATAAGAGACTTCAAAGCTGACAAAAATCAAGCGACCTGCTTATCGCCTTCGCTGTTAATGGGCGTCTTGACTTCGTGGCACTGTCTCTTATTTTAAGCCTGCAGTTTTGCTGCAGTTTACTTCAGCACCCTGTAACCGAGTCGAACGGTTTTCGTAAGCTTAGAAGGCTAACTATAGGATCCGCCTAACAGGGCATATTCAATCTTTCCAACTTAAAGCATTATACCACAAAGACTCCAGATTTAACAATCTTACTCTCTCTCGTCAGCTTCACGACCTTCCATCTCCTTAGCATAGCGAAGGATCTTCTCAATGTCATTCAGACTCAGAAGCATGACATGTGACATGCCGTTGTTGACATGAAATACATTGAAAGAAAAATCTCCGAAATTATTTCGAAAAACAACCAGAGTCTTCTTTTCGGAACCATTGCTGACATTCACAGCATAAGAATTTGCAGTAGTCATATTGTCCCTTTCGTTAAACTAAAGACATTATACTGCAGATATTCAAGACTTAACACTTCTATTCTTCACCATAAAAGAGAGTATGCATACTCTTCGGCAATTCGTATACTTCCTTGTGAAGAGTGACGCAGTCCTTACACAGTGCTCTTGGATACTTTGCAACACCAGTCATACAGTCTCTGCAAAGATACATAATGTCTTCACCGACTACCACATTCTTTGTGAGGTCGATAAAACCATGTTTGTTGTAGACAGCGACTCCAGCTTCTGTGAATTCGTCCATTGCAACTAGACATCTTTCACATGTAACTTCATGAACATTTTCTGAGTAAACAACTACGACTGAATAGGAAGCTCCGCAAACTGCCTGATCACGAGTATGAAACCAGCAGTAGTGAACAGTTGCTCCAGCTTTCTTGAGCTCTTCAAACTGTCGTGTCTTTTCTTCAGCACCGAGCTTTCTTCCCTCACAATAAGCCTTGCTTCTTGAATTTGCATGAAGAGAAAGACCTGCTCGATTTGAACTGTATGAACCTTTCTTTCGCATACTAGCTCATGTCCTTTGTAGGTCCGGTGGGGTACGATCCCACAGCCTGTCGCTTAAAAGGCGAATGCTCTGTCCATTTGAGCTACGAACCCATACTGCTGTTTATGTATCTGCTCTTGTCAACATGCTGTCTACTTCTTCTGCTGGAACCCAGAGAAAAACCGCATTGTCGTAGTACACTGTGCTTCCAATGCAGTGCAGCTTAGTGAGCCCTTCTGTTTCTTGTCCTTCAACAAGATCAAAATAAACTCCGCCATTGTCATCTTCCCATTGAACATCGAATTTTCCGAAATGAAATTCATATGTGCTGTAAAACGGGCTTGATTCAATGTACAGAATATCCTGCCCATCTTTCGGAATTTCTTGTGGGAACCTTCGAAAATTAAGAATGTATGCTGAGCTCATTGAATCTTGACCTTTTGCATCAATGCTTTCAATGCAAGAAGAGGAAGACTAAAGCTGGCAAGACCAACAGTCTGACCAAGCCCATTCACAGTATACTTGCACAATTCAATGTTTGGATCATAACCTGTCACTGAGAAACCAGGAAACAAATCTTCTGCTGCCTTGCTGTACACTTCCCATTCTGCAAGATAAATTGTGAGGTCGTCAGTGTACTTGATTAGGAGTCTATCAGCATCAAATCTTACAGGAAGTCTGTATTTCATATTTCTTCAATTTACGGAGCACAACGTGTATTTTCAAGGGAAACTTCATCTGCTGTTTCGATTGTGAATTTCACTTCGACATGAGAGAAATTCATCATGTGTGTCCAAAGCACTTTGTATTCAGACTGAGAAATCTTCAAAGTATAACCGCTGCCAAGTTCTACAGAGAATTCATCAATGAAACCCTGCTCGCTTGTCTTAGCACGAAGATGCCTGATGAACTCTTTTCGCTCAATCTTCATTGAACCTCCTTCGCATAATCCTCATCCTTGATGAAGCCGCTCTGAACTGCATCATAGAGATGCTTCATCAAGATCATTGACACACGCTGTTCTTTCTTGTTAGCATCGATGGCTTCAAGAAGATCTCTTATACTGTCAAGATACATAAGTGAAGACAAAATCTCTTCTTCAATCTTACTTGCCGTATCGAATGCATTAAAGAATGCATCGACTTCGTCATCATTCTGAGCATCGAATGTATGGTTCAGCCATTCTGGCTTTACATCAACAGGCTCAGTCTTGAAGTAAAAAGTCGGGTCATTTACGATAACAAGACCATACTCACCTGGCTGCCAGCTAATTGAACCAAATTCGTTGTTCTTAGTTGCACGCATAAGAACGAACTTGCCAATTCGCTTGTTGAAAACATCTGGAGAAGTCATACATTGGCTGCACATAATGTCACACCTTTCAATGAACTTCAGAAAAATTTGCAAGCCATCTGGTCAGGATTCGCTTCGGGAATGACCAGCTCCACCCACCGCAGCTAGTGCTGCGCTTGCAAAAACTTTGTGGATCTTCTGGGAATCGAACCCAGAACCTATCGCTTAAGAGGCGAGTGCTCTAGCCAATTGAGCTAAAGATCCATTCAAAACATTATACAACGGAGATTCAAGAATGTACATTTATTCCTTTAAGAAGTAAAATGCAGTATTGGAGTAGGCGTGTACCGACGCCTCGTTATTAAACTACACTCCCGCGTCATTTCGCGACCTTGGTTTTAGTCGGTTATTACCTTTCAGTAATAGGTTTTCCCCAGCGGCAACCTGTGAATAGTCTCCAATACTGCATTTTACATGGACCCTGTGGGAATCGAACCCACAACCTTGAGATTAAGAGTCTCCTGCTCTACCAATTGAGCTAAAGATCCATTCAAAACATTATACAACGGAGATTCAAGAATGTAAAAAATGAAGTGTGCGGGATTGCTTTTCCCCATTGGATCAGTCATACACCCGCAGTCTGTCAAGAGATTTCAAAGGAGGTGACAGCCCCCATTCTCATCTGCGTCTGTTTTCGCCAACACTTCAAAATGGTCGGAGCCCGCCGATTCTCACGGCCTCTGGCATGGGCTTTCTCTAATAGAGAAAGTCCCATACTGTTCAGATGCAATTCATCATTGTCTGGTCTTAGATCGACTGCTCCGATAAAACTTTCTACTGGGATTCGAACCCAGACTTCCCGTTCTCGGGCGCCCTACCCTTGGACCATAGAGAGTTCCCATTCTTACATGGGACGTATAGGTCATGACTCTATACGGAGAGGATGAATTTCGAACTTCATCCTTTTGACGTAGGCACCAGATCCATTTCTCGGTGGGAATGACCCTAGTTAGACGAACTAACTTACCTTGTGGGAGTAGTAGGGATCGAACCTACTTGTGGTTTTGGCCACGCCAGATTTACAGTCTGGTGCCCAGTCCATTAAGGCGTTACTCCCAGAATCACCACAATTAAGCAGGTTAAAGTTCTGCCATCATGGTGTACAACAATCAAAGCATTGCACTGCAGATGCTCTGCTTCAATCTGTGGGTCGTGACGGAATCGAACCATCTTCTCCCGGGTAAGAGCCGGGTGCTTCGCCATCTAAGCTTACAACCCAAATCTGAACAAGTTAGCTCTCTTGGAGTTTTTATCTTAACAGGATAATCCAAGAAAAATCGGCTCAGAAAGAAAGAGACTTAAACAAGTTATTGTCCTTGGGCAGTTTCCATTTTCAGTAGATAACCCATATCGACTTCGGCTCAAGTCATGCTGAATTTCGGATTCGAACCGAACTGATACGCTCTTCAGGCGCACGCAATCACCAGATTTGCTAATTCAGCGTTTGTTACAGTGGATCGTATCGGGATCGAACCGATGACCTTCGGAATGCAAATCCGACGCTCTCCCAGCTGAGCTAACAACCCATTTTCAACTTTGTGTCTCTAGCGAGAATTGAACTCGCTTTATAAGATTGAGAATCTTATGTCCTAGCCTTTTAGACGATAGAGACATTTTACTACAGAACTACAAGAAAGTGAAGGATTTTGAATGAGCGTAACAACCTTGCGTGCTAACCGGACCACGTTCGCCGGTCCCGCATCATCAGTTATTAATCTAACTCAATGAAAGCATCATATAGTGCTACTTTCATCAAGTCGTTTCGCTCACCCGCCATCCCCAAGGTTGCGATCCTTGTCTTATGCTCCCACTGAGAATCGAACTCAGATTTCAGGTTTACAAGGCCCGAGTACTACCATTGTACTATAGGAGCAAAACTTCTGGACAGAGCTAAATGCGCTGTTTAACTCGTCCAGACGCGGTCAGGTAGAGCTGATCAGGCTTCCTGTTCTATAACATTTTCACCCGCCGCTGCACAGGTTACTCATGAGGGACTGCAGTCCCCAAGCAATGCACGTGGTTTTCTGCTTAAAAGGCAGAGCCATGCGTGGTTCACCAGTACAACATTACGCATTGATGGGTGAAGCTTGTTAGACTCCACCAATGCCGCACTTGGCCTAAAACCTGTTTTACATCGCCAAGTCGATGTCTGAGCTTTCACTCAGAGAATTCTGCGGTCCATACGGGAATTGAACCCGTCTCGACAGCGTGACAAGCTGCTCGCCTCACCAGATGCGTAATGAACCATTTGAGGTCCGCCTCGGGATCGAACCGAGCTTGCCGCTTTTGCAGGGCGGTGCCTTCTCCATGAGGGCCAGCAGACCAAAACTATTAAGCTGGAAAGAAAGGACTTGAACCTTTAACCGTCGGCTTCAGAGGCCGCCGCGCTACCATTGCGCCACTCTCCAATAAAACTAGCGGGTAGAGGGATTCGAACCCTACTATTCAAGCTTGGAAGGCTCACGTGTAACCGTAAACACTTTACCCGCATTTATGACCTATGAGAGAATTGAACTCTCGTTAGGAGCTTGAAAGGCTCCTGTCCTAGCCACTAGACGAATAGGCCGTCTTTTCTTCTTATTCTCTTTTCAACCAACCTTATGAAGCCATTATAACTCAGAGATACAAGTTAGTAAACCATTTGTTTTTTCTGTGCGCCATGAAAGAATCGAACTTTCGTTAATCGGTTATCAGCCGACTTTCTTAAACCATTAGAAGAATGGCGCATTCAACTTCAGCGGAAAGTAGAGGATTTGAACCTCTGATACAGTGTTAGTGTATTGCCTCGTTAGCAGTGAGGTGCCTTACCAGACTCAGCCAACTTTCCATTTACAACTCTGCGGAGTGATGGGGAGTCGAACCCGGGCGTTATTCACACCTACTCGTTTTCAAGACGAGCCTTACCTTGCCGTTGTAAGCTTACACTCCATAAAAGGTGACAACCAGATGATCAAGCTCAAGATTATTTTAGACTCCAATTTCTTGATCTATCCTATCGGCAGTTGTCGTGCCGTGTGCAAATTGAGGACTAAGACATCGTCTTACAAGGACGAAGTAGCATTAGCGTGTCCACAATTGCGGGAGCTGATTTTCTAGGTCAGCGCCTCCACCATCCAACTTTCGTTGGAAAATGAGACTCTAATTCTGTCAGCCGTGGAGTGAGAGTCTCTCTGCCTACCACGTACCCAAAGCCCTTTCGGGGCGGTTACTTCAGTGGGACCTATCGGGATCGAACCGATGACCCTTCGCTTAAAAGGCGAGTGCTCTACCAGCTGAGCTAAGGACCCATTTCTACAGCTTCAATGTTCTTATGGCTATTCAATTTTGAAAGATACTGTTTATCTTTTCCAACCTTATGAAGTTATTATACTTCAGAGATACGAGATAGTAAACTAAACTTTTTCTTCCGATTTACTTTCTCTTTTCTCTATTCGATTGTAGAAGCATTATAACCCGAGGATTCGAGAAAGTATATTCTTTTTTTACCCTTTAATGATCTCGCCAGTTTCCTGGTCTATCGAATCATCTTTGGACAAACTATACTTACTTGAAATCTTCTCAAGGGTTGCTGTGTACTTGCTTGAGGCAAACTGCTTTCTAAGCTGGACGAGAGATTCTTCTGCTTCAAGACGAAGCAATGTCTCTCTCTCAAGAGCCAACTGAAGTCTTTCATTTTCTTCTATGAAATTAACTTGCATAAATCACCAAAAACTTGACAAAATTAAATAGAAGTCAAGTTGTGAAAAAGACAAGAATTATTTCAGAGCAGTCAAATCCAACTGAATCGTCTCTCTTGAAGAACCACTCCAGCTGAATGGAATTCCCAAGACAGTGCATTCATCGATGATTGCTTCGCCGACTTCTGTCTCAGTAAACTGAGCATTCTCTGCTCCATAACGGATTGAGAGCTTGAAGAAGTCTTGGAAGCGATCCTTATCTTGCTGATGATAAAACACCACACCCCTCTGAGTCATCTCAGGAGTGAACGTAGCACATGCGCAAGACGAGCAGCACTTGTAACTCTGACGTGCAATGAAGCCGCGCTTTCTCAAGCCACGAAACAGATCATTGATTACAGTCTTCGCTGTCTTGAAAGCTTCTTCACTCTTCCACCGTTGATAGCTCATTTGCAATCTCCAGCTCGATATGCTCATGCTTGATGTCTGACAATGCTTTTGAAGAAATCTCATCAAAACTTCTGATCTGAGATGCTAGCTCTTTACACTCCATCCAGATAAAGATCCACTGCTTTGTTGCAAGCTTTTTATTCTTGCTCCACTCAGGAGAGCCAGGAACGAATGCGCCGTCAGACTCATCGATCTCATCGCCAATTCGACTCTGCCAAATCGACAAGAAAAGATCTTCGGCCGAGATGCTCATTGATCACACCTTCTTTCGAATCTTTGACAGGTAAGACTTGCCAAGATCATTTTGCAAACATCACAAAACGTGTGAGTCACAGTCTCTCTACACGCACCCATTGAAAATCTTTTCTTTCATCCGTAGACCAGCTCTCCGAGAACGCAGCACTGAAGAAAGACATCTCCAGTATCTGCATCTTCATTCTCATTCATGAAATCACTGAAATGCTTCGGGTACTTTTGAGCCATGATCATGAGACCCTTTTGCAGCTGCTCAAGGTCAACCTTTGTCTCAGTCATTCCCTCTTCATCGTCATCATTGCCATGAAAGTCTGACACGATGATTGCCCCGCCAGGATTTGTCGGGTAATCAATATGTCTGAAGATCTCGGGCTGCTTGCTCTTGTCATCTTCCTCAAAGCAATAGTTTTCAAACTTGTCGGGAATCACGAACTTTTCAATTCGGTACCAATAGTTTGAACCACCCTCGAGTGCACAGCAAAGAAGATCACCAAGTCGCTTGATCTTCACTTCAAACGGAACAGTCACTGACACAGTGTTGGAAGCCATTTGATCTCCTTTGGTTATGAAAACATTATAACTCAGAGAGTCGAGCTTTGACAATCAGTCATAAAATGTCGAGAGATCCTCAATCATGTCGAAAGGTCCAACACGACGAAGATAATCCTTGCCACCGTCAACGGCAACGGTGTTACACTTACAGAATTTGAAGTCATGACGATGACGAGACTCAATCACGTCATTACAGCGCTTGCACATGATTACATTCGACTTGATTGCCTTCTGCCTTTCCTTGTCACTCATATGGAACCTCCATCTCTGAAGAGAGAATACGACGTGCTTTTACAAGATGTCCCCTGAAAAATCCAGTTGAATCAGATGTCAGAATCTGGTTATTGAAAAACTTGGTTTGCAAATCATCAATGATAAGAAAATTCTTTGGGTAGCCATTCTTGAAAAGATAAGCTTCGATCTCTTCAGATCTCCCGAGTCTCATCTTGTTGAATCCAAAACCAATATCTTCAAAGGCTTGAGGAGTCTCTCCGATGATCTCGGCTGTCATGCCAAGCTCAGACAACATCTTCTTGATATTCTCAAGAGAGATAAACTCTCTCCATGAAGAAGAGATTACAATCTTTGCATTGAATTCATTTGCAAGATCTGATACAAGCTTGACACGAGTATCTTCAAGCCCTCGAATCTTCATGTCAAAAATGGGATGCTTGATTCTCACCTTTGTTCCAACTGTATTCAAGACTCCGTCGAAGTCAAGAAAGATCAGCTTGTCATGTGGGTGATTCATAAATCCTTAGTTCTTGATTTCGTTCTTGGCTTCTGCTGTCTTTGACTTCTCGTATTCCTCTTCCATGCCAGGAATGACGAGATTGAAGATATTTCTTTCCTCTAGACCTTTTGTCAAAAGCTCAACTTTGCCGCAAACTTCTTTAAGAACATCAACAGTCTCTTGCATGCCTGCTGGATCTTCAGGTCTTGCAACTCTCAAATCTTCAATTGCAAGTCTTGTTATCTGAGTGAAGAAAGATAACTCCTGAGTCGTTATGCTGTATTTGCTCTTTTTCATATAACGTCCATTTTTGAAATTATACTTCAGATGTTCGAGAAAGTAAAGTCAATCCTTTACGCTCTCAAGAGTCTTGAGAAAGTATTCCCATGACTCTCTTGTAATCTCAGAGCTGTAGTCATTCTTTGATTCATTCGAAAGAATGTAGTCAAGCATGCCAGCAATACCAGCAAGATCGACAAGAAGATTCTTGTCAAACTTTGAGATTGCCTTGTCATCAAAGATCTTGTAAAAAGAATCTCTACAAAAACTTGTTGTCATTCCTGTCTCCTAAGCTGAAAGACGGGACAGTCATGTCCCTTCTGATTCTTCTTCTTGATTGTGTCAACAAGAAAAATGAAATTGTCGTTCTCGTTAAATCCATACGCGAGAAAGAGATTATCAGACTTGCATCTCGCTTCAAGCATATGCTCAACGTTGATGTACAGATTTTCTGACTTGATTCTCGTTTGGATAAAATCAAGAATGAAGCAATGAGCTTCCTCGAATGTCGGCATGATTGCTGTTGCAGTCAGCTTCTCATTCTTCTTGATCTTGACGAGAAAAGTATTCATGATCAGAGCTCGATATTGAGAATCGTATTGCACCCAGGACAACGAACTCTGTCAAGCTTCCCAACTGTCAGCTGGTAATCACACCCACACTCACAACGGAAAGGACCCTTATCAAGAAGAAACAGCTGAATTTCCTTAGACCAGGTCGTCAGAATCTTCTTGATATCGGCATCATTGATAGTAAGCAATTTGTTATTCCCTTAGGACTACTTCTGTTTAGTTCTGATTCACACCATTCACTTATGGAAAGCACCGATAGATTGGTTGGCTATTCATATGGTTAACTTATCGTTGCTTATCTGAGTGTCACTGGCTAACTCAAGGATTTGCTGCAGCAACTTGCTCAATTGAAACTTCCTTGACAGCCTCTTCCTTCTTCTCGACAAGAACTGGATTTGTCTGAGGAAGACGAACATCAATCTCCTCAAACCACTCACCGTTGTTATTCCGTCTGTAGACGAGCAGAGCTTCACATGCTTCCGGATTACCGTGAGAAGCAAGATCATACAGAGAACAGACAACACTGTCTGCATTTGAATATGGTTTCAGCTCGCTATTGATGATGTTGAAGAGGCTTACATAGGCAAAGTCTCTGCTCTGCTTGTTTGTGATATCCCAAACAAGAGTCTTATCTGTGAACTCACCGACACGAATTCTGAATACAAGAGCCTTTTTCATTGTTCAACCTTTAACGAGAGAACTTCCTGAGAATGAAATCATAGATCAAAGATATGATTCTGCTTGAATACCAAACAAAACCAGACAAAGCATTATCAAGAGTGGAAAGGAAAGTGTTCATTTCGTCCGCACAGAAGTGGATCATTTTGAAATTATAACTCAGAGAATCAAGTTTGGAAAACAACTTTTGTTCCTGCTTCAGACAGTCTGGCAGAAACAGACTTCACGTTCACTGCATTATTGAGACCAGAACTTCTAAGCTCTTCGACAATGTCTCTGATTGAAACCTCGTCAGCTTCAGACAAGCACTCAACAATCAGGTCAATCTCTGATCTCGGCACTGTCTTGATTTCCTCATGAGCAAGCGGAATCTTGAGAATCGCTGCAAGCTGTTGAACACTATCATCTGCAAAGGACCGAGCTTCCATTTCACATGGACGAGTCCTGTATCTCTTTTTGTCTCCGTAAAAAGACTTCTGCTTTGTATGATCAAAGTTCAGAGACTGATTCGCATGCTGGATCTCATGAGCAAGAACCATTGCTTCAGCAAGCTTCAGATGAGGAGCAACTCTATTCCCGCCAGTCGGTCGATTGAAAGCACAGACTCCATGAATCTTTTCTGGAGCAAGATAAATCTCATGCAAACCAGGAGAGAGAGCGTGGGACACATGAAGTCCCAGAGTCGGTCTGTTTTGTCTCTCTCTTGTCATCTTGCCGTAAATATGAAAGGTCTCTTCACCTCTGAACAGAACGTCAATGATGTCAATCACTTCTTGCTTCGACAGCAGAAAATCGTTGCTGTTCCAATCAAAGAAAGAGATTGAATTTGCCATTTAGAGATTTTAACTCAGAGAGGCGGGAAAGTAAATGTCTCCTGAACAGTGACTCCATCTTCACCGTATTCAGACAAACATTCCTTGAAGTATACTGACGGGGAACTCTTTTCCTTGTAATATGCTTTGGCATCTGAGGAGTCAAATTCTGGCATCTCCTCCAGCTCGATCTCATATTGATCTCTTACAATCCGCCGCAGCTCGTTCAGCCATTCAGTGAATGTGTTACGGGACATATTCTTCTCTCGTGAAGTTTTCGAGTTCAGTCAATCGAGACTTTCTTCCAGTTCTTTCAAAGGTCACTTGATATTCGATGACCTTTACTGCTTCTGTTGGAAGTCCGTCAAGAAACTGTTCAAGCTTTTCAGAAACAAGAGCTCCCTGCCTCAGAGCCTTCCTGAGGTGGGAGAGTTTCTTGAATACAAGTCCTTCATTCTCATGTTCAGTCCAGCAGAGTTCAGAGTTAGAAACCTTCTGAAGCCACCAACCATCGGGGCTTCTAACTCTATACATCCTCTGTCCAGTCTTGATTCTCACTCAGGACCCTCGAGTCATAACCCACTTGCCATCGGTAAACTTGTATTCCTGACCCTTGCCGAGTCCAAGTCCTCGACCTTCAGACTTGTGGCAAGTCGGACACATACAAGCCCAAGGTCCCATTCGTGTAGCACCATCGATGAAAGTCTTCTTGATCTTGCATTGACACAGGTCACACTCAGTAGGCGGCGCACTCATCCAAGTCTTCATAGATATGGGATCCCATTCTCATCGACTTCGCAAGCATTGCTCTTGAAGTCTTCAGGAAAATACTCTCTCTCAGCTTCCTCATTCAGGAACTTCTCATGATCCGAAAAGATCTTTTCATGCTCTCTCTGCAACTCTTCTGCTCTCAACTCTCCGTCTGTCTTCACTCCAATTGTGAATGGAGTGAGTAGCAGCAGAAGGAAATAATATACTGAGAGAACAGAGTAGTAAACAATCAAAATCAGCGATACGAAGAAGAGAACCCAGAGAATCCACATGGCTCACTTCTCCTCGCTGACATCAACGAAGTAGTGCATGCGAGACTCAATCTTCTTCTCGCCAATCTTCATGCCAGAAGCAGTGAGCTCCTTGCATGCACGAGAGAGCATGCCACGCCAGAAACCATCAGTGCAGTCTGCGTGATACTTGGCAGCATCATACGCAGAGATAACCTCACCTTCAATCAGCTTGTCCTTGATGAGAGTGACAACCTTTGCACGACGATCTTCAGCACGAGAGTTTCCAGCCTTGACAACTTCATTGCCGTCATCGTCTTCCTTGACCTTCAGCTGCTGAAAATCAAGACCAGAAGAAGAGATGCTGAACTCGTATGGCACGGCAGCAGGACCGAAACGGTTCTTCTGAATTTCGAAAACACGGTTTCCAGACTCAGCATCGAGCTTCAGGTGAGCATGAGCATCAACAGCATGCTTGATGCGGTTCGGACCAGCGAAGAGTCCACCCTTAGTCGAGTGACCGATCATGAAGATGGTCACATCAGTCTTCTCCTTCCAGGCCTGAAGCTTCTCAGCTACAGAGATGAGAAGACGATCACCCTGAAGATCGCCATCAGTCAGAGTCTGAAGAGAGTCCTGAAACAGGATTTCAACTCCGCTTTCCTCGCAGAACTTCATGAGGTCTTCGACATCAGTGATCTGCGACAGACAGAAGTTGCCAGACAGACCCATACGATCTGCACGCATCTTCACCATGTAGCGGTTCTCTTCACCGATGTTGTAGAGAACATTGCGGCCAGAGTTCTTGGCAAAGAGGTCAGCCAACTGCAGAGACATTGTGGACTTACCAGCACCGGGAGTTCCAGTGAAGAGGTAAGTGCAGCCAGGCATGACACCCGGCATAATGTCACCACCGAAGATCTCATCAAGAACTTCAACACCAAGAGAGATGCGAGAGTAGAACTTCTTCGGAACGTCGATGTCTCGGAGAACTTCAACCTTGTCGTTCTTGGAAATGACCTGCATTTTTGTTACTCTCCTTTGTTAGAGTAGAGAGATTATATAACGGAGATACGTGATTTGAAACTGTTACTTTCTATTCAAAACATTCTTCACATCTTCAGCAACCTTAAGCTGATGCTTCACGATCATGTCAACTTCAGGCCAAGAGAGTCCCTCACCAAACTGAGTTGCTCTCCAGAGAGCATATGAGAAGTTCATCACAGTGTCATGAGTAACTCCTTCTACAATGAGCTTTGCAACTTGCTCATTCAGCTTTTCCGCTCTCAACTCTCGATTTGTCTTTTTGCTTTTCACTCTCTCTCCTATCTGAAAGCATTCTAACACAATGAATCAGAAAAAGAAATGGCTCCTTTCGGAGCCAGATCTTCAAGTCTATGTCAGATTATTAGATCTTGACAATGACCTTTGTGCCTCTAACAAGCTTTCTGTTAACACTTGTTGACTGAACAAAGAGGTCGAAGTTTGAATGATTACCAGGAGTCACGTTCAAGTCACCCTGTGGAATACCGAGAACATGACGTGCATCATCTCCACCCCAGACATTGCTCTTGTTCTTCTCCATGACAAGCAATTGCTTATAATCCTGAATCTTCTTCTCATTCTTTGTCAGCTGATAGAATGCAGACCCAGGCTTGTAAGAGCCAAGATGCTTCTCGACAAACGTTCTGATGTCTTCTTCCTTGTCGACAGTATAGACTCTGACATCACGAGAGATGTCATTCAACTTTGTCTTCAAATCAGTTGTCGTGATCTTGCTGAGATCAGTCTGGTAGAAGTTTGTGCTTCTGAAAGGGGTCGAAGAAGATGAAACGATTGTGTAGTAGCTCGACACAGCCTTGTTGTTAGCAGCTGCATATGCTGAGACGCCAGCGCTTGAAGCTTCCCACTCACGAATGTTCCCCTGATCAAACCCAAGACTTGCAGCAATTCTACTTGCGCCAGGAGGGACGAGAATGGAATAAGTCCACTTGTCTGTCATGACAACTTCTCTCATTGCAGACTTCATGCTCATGCCGTTTGCCTTTGAAGAATTCTCATAACCATCTGTCACAGCCATAATGAGGTACGAGTCACTGACATCACCATCAAACTTCGACAGAGTCTTCATCTTGTCAGTTGCCTTGATCACAGCATCATAGAGAGCAGTGCCACCGTCAGCGTAGACAGACATCAGAGCAGTATTGATTGTTGTGATGTCTTGATTGCTTCTGAGATCATGCGAAACAACTTCTCTGAAGAAGTTATTGAATGTGAAGATGCTGACATGAGTTTCAACTCCTGTTGCAACGGAGCTCTCAAGAAGAGTTCTCAAGTTCGAGATGAGAGCATTCTTTGCATCGTTAAGAAGTCCAGCCATTGAGCCAGAGATGTCAAGAACAAACCCAACGTAGACCTTCTTCTTCTTTGCCACAGTACTGCCAGCTGGCGTGACCTTGACTCCCTTCAGCTTCTTCTTGATCAACCTTCGAAGACCAGATGCAGCAGCATCTGCATTAGCTGCCTTGTACTCAAGCTCTGGATGATCCTCGTTTTTTGCAAGACAGTAATACTTGAAATCTGGTCCCATAATCAATGTAACTTTGTTCTTTTTCATTTTCATTCCTTGTCAATCCTAAACCGAATAAAGACTGGAAAACGAAGAGCTCCATCCGGTGTCTTTTCTTGGTACTGCGCTTCAATCATCTTGCCGATGAGACTGTCTCTCTTGTTCCAGAGAGCGACTCTCTGCTCATCTGAGAAACCAGAACCAATCCTCGTCTCAACTCCGTCAAAGCTCGCAATGATTCCGCCGAGCATTCTCTTGTACTTTCCTCGCCCCTCGAAGGTTCCTGTGATTGTTCCATCAGCGTCCTTGAAGTCCTTGAGCTTCAGAATTGCATCTGAGCGCTTGAAAATGTACTCAGACTCACAATCCTTGATCATCGCTCCTTCGTACCCGAGCTTGATCATTTCATCTCGAAGTTCAAAGAGATCTGCAGCCGTCGGGTTACGCTTCATCTTGACAGACTTCACAAGAACAGAATTCTTGATCTTGTGTTCAACAAAAAGCTTCTCAAGAGATTCTCGACGCTTTCCGTACGGAACTGTCTTTCTTGCTTCCCACTCTTCTCTCTTCACTGCATCAAAGATGTTGTAGACAAGACTGAGATTTGGACCACTTCCCTTCTTACGAATCTTGCCAGAGTCTTCGTTGAATTCAACAGAACCCATGATCTCGCCATCAAAGACAAGATCACTTGCAATTCCCGTCAACTCTTCAACGATATGGCTGACAGTTTCCAGAACCCTTCCGTTCCTCGTGTATGCAGTACCATTGATAACCACCATCCGGAGTCCATCAAGCTTAGGCTCGACACACCAGTGGCCTCTGATGTCATGCTTATCAGGGTCGTATGGTTTGGCAAGTGCACATGCAAAAGGCTGAATCTCTCCTGGGAAAGCTGCATTGAATGTTCCCAGTTGAACGCCGCAGTCAAGATTCTTGTTAAGAATCCTGCAGGCCCACTTCACAACATCTTCATTTCCTCTAGAAAGAACATGCATCATAGACCCAATAGCCTGATGACCTGTGATTTCTCTCTTTGAAAGACTGCTCAAGAGAATTTCCATGTCTGACCAGAAGTTGGAAGACAAATTCTTGGCAGAAGCTGGTGTCTTTGGGATCTGATCTGGATCAACTGTCACACCAAACGTGATGATCGGATCAAGAGCCCACTTGAGCATTCGAACAGTTTCGTTGTCAACTGTTCGAAGAAGTGCTTCCTTCTCAAGTCGAGAGCCAGTCTTTTCAATCTTTTCAAGAACATCAATTCTCATCGTTGAATCCCTCGAAGTAAGTGATCTCTTCTTCAGAGAAAAAATTCTTTGCAAAGATTCCGTTTAATGACTGTCTTCCTGCATTTCCAGCAAAGAAGGCAGTGATAGCTGACATGAATGCATAAAGCTTGTTATCAGACACTTCCATTGTCACGAATGCCATGACAGTTGCGAAAGCAGTGCTTCCCAAGACTAAGAAGATGTTTGCTGCAAGGATGACAACGAACTTAGAAACAATCCAAGCAATGTCTCCCGAACTAGGTTCCTTGTTCATTTTAATCCTGTCAAAGAGTTAAAACCCGGAGAGAGGCAAGCTCTCTCCGAGTGGGTTTATCAATCAGGCATTCTCAGTGGGAGTCTCAGCTGCCTGAGTAGTCTCGGTCTTCTCGGTGCGAGTGCCAGAGACAGCCGGGACATCATCACGCTTGATCTCACCAAGAGCAGCAGTGAAAGCCGCCATGACCTCATCGTCAGTCTTGTCGAAGTCGATCTGACCACGGACCAGACCGAGATGACGCTGACGAGCCTCAGCCTCAGTGATCTGCTTCACAGCCTCAAGCTCGAGCTTGAAACCAGAGAGGCTGACGACACCACCCTTCTTACCGATGTAGACGAACTTCTTCTTCACTCCGCCGCTGACCTTCAGTGCAGCAGTCTGCTCCTCGACAGAGCAACCGGCCTGAACTGCAGCCTCGCGCATCTTGTCAAGCAGATGGCTTCCCTTCACAACTCGCTCTCGACGGGCCTGCTTCTCCGCCTGAGCCTTCTGACCAGCAGCCTTCAGCTTCTCAGCCATGTCAGAGGAAACGTTAACGGTGATGTTCGAATCAGTGTTAGTAGTGTCAGTCATATTTTTCTCCAGGTTTGTTTTTCGCCACCAATTGGCGATGGATAGATTATATTTCAGAGAGTCAAGAAAGAAAACAGATTCTAACCAAAAAGAATAAGCAAATGGTAGTAGCACAGCATTGTGTAAACTCCTGCTGCAAACGAAAGAATTGGGTTAATCCTTTTAGTAAATGGGTAAAAAAGGAAAAGAGAAATGAACAATGCAACCAACACGACTTTGTACAAAACAAAAAGAAGAGGGTCGATGGAGATTAAAATCCTCATGAAAGGATTAAGCTCTTCACCGCCCTCTCTCAAAACTTTCAAAGTTGCAAACATGTCAAACAAGTTTAATGCATACACAAAAACTGCAATGCAAACATCTCTTGCTTGAAGCATTTTAACTCTCACTCTTCTATTTCAACAAGCTCCATAAGCCTTGACTCTGTCGGATGAAAAGTGCGAACAACAACTCTCTGCTCCTCACCCTTGATAGCTTCTCTCAACGGCTTTCCAACTGGAACTGGTTTACCTATCTTTTCCCTAACTGCATTTCCATCTGAGCCTTTTCCCTCGACGAGAAAATCTCTATACAAAATGTATGTGTTCTTTTCTTCTTCGACAAGATATGCTTTAGACCAGAAAGTCTTGGGAACTTTTGGTTTGGTAACTTGATCTTCCAAGAGATCCTCTTTAGAAAAGTTCAGAGCATTCACTGCAATACGAACCTGGAAGCTTTACTTCATTTCTTCCACACGTATAACATGCATGAGACGAAGCTGCAAACTTTGCATTCACAGCTTGTGCTTCAAGTTCTTTAAGAAAATTTTCTCTAAACAACTCGAGAGGCTTGCAGACCTTAGTCGACAAAGCTTCTTCAAGCCTATTCTTGAAACTATCGTCCATGTCTTCCCACTCAGGAACACTCTCGTCATCATGGCCGATGATCCCGTCAGACTTCATGATTGATATCCAATACTTCCAGATAGATTCTGAAAGCTTGGGAGCATCAAAAAGTCTTGATGGGATCTCGATCATTGATTTAGCGACTTACAGTGAAAGGACCGCGCTCAGGGTTTCTGACTGTATAGACAACCTTTGACCCCTTCTCAGTCCTGTCACAGAATCTCTCAAGAACACCGGCTCTCTCAGAAGTTCCGTAGAGCAATGCGTTATAGTTGCCACGATCCTCATAGGCACGATAGACATACCCGTTGAGTCCAACAAGGAACTCGACCATATCCTTTCGTGTCATGCCCTTGCGGTTCTTGATTTCCTTCAACAGCTTCTCAGTAACGGACATCTTGCGTGTCATGTGTTTCCCTTTCAGTTTATCACAACTTCATTGTTTAATAAATACTTCTTCTTCATTCAAGAAACTTCTACTTCTTGTCGTCAATGTGCTTCACTAGACTCACGAATTCAGGCCATGATTTGACTCTATACGTTGACAGACAAGACTTGTTCCAAGGAGCATCGAACACGACAGTCTGCATCCCAACGAGATTGCAGGCAACGATGTTATGGGCACCATCGTCAAGAATCATATCGGCCTGAATCAAATTCTTTCTTGAGATCGAAACAAAGTTTCTGTACTCGAACCATGGAAGATACTGCTCAATCCAGAAAGCCTTTGCAGCAACAGCATTCTTCGCCTTTGCAGGAGTTGCTGTGGCAATAATAAGATCATGCCCAAGTCTATTCAATTCTCTCATTCCTTCAAGTGCTCCAGGAACTGGAAGAAGAGAAGAATAGAAATCTGGATCTGAATAGCATAGATCAACTGTCTTTGCATACTCTGGACCCAGAGCTTTGCTAACATCCCATGAATCGACATCTGATTTCTTATATGTCGTACCACACCTCTTGTTATGAATCTCAATGACCTTGTCAAGCCATTCAGCAAGCACTTCATCTTGGTCGATAATCAGACGCATTCACATCTCCTCTTTGCACGACTCTTTGCAGATCATGCGCTTGCCTCTTTGCAAATTCATCAGTCTTCCTCTTTGCAAGAGAGGTCATCACACGTTTTGCAGAGAGCCATACCGAAATTGTCATGAATGTTTTCTCTCTTGCCACCGCAGATTTCACAGAGATAGAAACACTTCTTCTCTGCTTCTGCAATAAAGTCATAGAGCTTGCTATCTGCGTCGTCAATATAAATCCTAAGACCAGTGAACTTCTGCTTCACTTGAGCAAGCTTTCCAGTCCAACCAGCTTCCTTCATGTCTCTCAAAGTCTGAGCAACAACTGGAAACCAACCAGGCCCGATATGGAAGCCACATCTAACGTCTTCGATGCCCAGTTCTTTCAACAGAGCATTCTTCTTTTCTTCGAGACCTTCACAAGCTTTGTTGTAATGATCTTCGAACTCTTTGATATTTCCCATGTATCTTCTCATTGAACAGGCCAGATGTATGGCAGGTCTGAACTCTCAGACCAACCGAATTGATTGTACCACTCAGGAAACTTCCTCAAAAGATTTGAACGATGGCTTGCATGAAGTTTATCATCACCAATCCAACTCGGAATGGGGTCTGAGATTTGCAGTTCACTCTCCAGTGCATTCATGCGTGGAAGAATGGTGTCTTTATATCCTCGTCTAATCCACTCACCACAGATGAACTTGGTGTACGAGATCAACTGTGACTCGTGTCCACGCCACATCTTCGCAGCAGGATGGTTGACCCAACCCTTGCTCTTATACTCGAACTGAGGAAACCTCAGAGGAAGATTCACATTAAGCAATTGCAGGCATTCTACTCTTTGCTTTCCGAGTCTCTTGTTGTCAAGATGAAGAGCCGAAAGTTCGTAATCTGCAATTGGCATAAACGTTTGCATTTTGAAATTATAACTCAGAGAAACAAGAATAGACAATTAGATTCCACACTTGACTTCCATTTTAGGTTTTGTTTCCCTGCCCTTATTCTCTTGAATCATCTTCTCAAAAAGAAGAAGATAATTGATTGCATCCATGATTCGAGAACTGATAGGCTCAGACTCATGAGTGCCGCCATTCTTGATGAAAGCAAAGATGGCAGAGATGTGCTTATAGAAGTACACACCAAGAACCTGCTCTTTTGTCAGACCAGTGAACTCAGCAACAGTTCTGAAGTTGTGAAGACGATCGTTTGTCCCCATCGTGTAGTCTTCACCCTTTGACTCAAGACATGCGATGCACTGCTTCAACATACTGTCGAAGTCTTTATCACCAGTCAAAGACGCTTTTTCATCTTGCTTTAACTCTTGTCTGGCGTTGCTGAAGGTGCTATTCTTCAATTCATTCATCCTAATCTCCCACTGTAGAGACTTCAGAATCTCTTCCACTTGTTCATTCGTTATCTCGTTCATTTTCTTTCTCCTTGCTTTCAATATCTGATTTTCTCTTAATAACTGTGTGAGCTTTATTATCTTTGTCAATGTAAGTGTACACAACAAGATTTTCTTCCAGCTCTTTCACAGGAGAAGAAGCAGGAAGAGAGAACATCGATATGCTATCTCTCGTTTGACTCATCTTCATCTTCCAGATCAAGCTCAACAGAATTTCTTATAGCGATATCTTGAATGACTTCTCTCTTATCAAAGAGAGAGAAAGAAGCCTTAGGCTTCCCAATGAGAATCGTCAGATTGCTTTCTTCAAAAAGAGTCTGCTCTTTCTTCTCCATTGCATTGTCCTTTCAAAGTTCGTCTTCATATTCGTCCCAACACATGAGATCAATCCCATGCTTGTCAGCAACATCCAAGAAATAAGAATCAAGATCTGTAAAAGCAGTACTCTTCAGCTCATTAAAGTCTTGCTCAGACAATGCAAATCTCTTCTTGAGATCTTCAACTTTGTCAAAGAAAAGTGTGAGGCTTCGAATGTTTTTAATTGGCATAGAATTATTCTATCACGTTATTACGAGTTAAGATCTCCAAAAACAGCTGGACAACTGTCAATCAGAATCTTCTTGATATCCTTTGCAATCGGTCTGATCTGAGGATGAGCTGTCTCTGCTTGTCTGAGATCAATAAAATGTCTCCACTCTCTAAAGTTTGCGGTCATAACGATCTCCGTCTTCAAACAAGTTGGAAGAACAGATCTTGCAATCTGCGGAGTCGCTCCATCTTGAAGCATTTCAAAGTACATCTTCTCTGCAGACTCAACTGCATTTCTCCAGGAGACTTTCTGATTTGGAGTAAGACTAGGAGGCTCAATTACAGAGATCTCGTTGCTGAACTTGTCCTTAGAATAATTACAATAGCGTGTGCTCTCTTGAGAGAAAGAAGCAATTCTATGCCTCACGATCTCATGAGAAATTCCTCTGTCACAAATGATTCTGAAAGACGCAACACCATGCTCAATGACTGACATGTGATGTTTGTTCATGCAACTCTTGATCAGCCTCTCATCAGACCCGGGCTTAATCAACTCTTCGCTCTTGTAACAAACTCTTGCTGCCTTCTCAATAAGCAGAGAAGAAAGCGGAGTTATGGCAAGAAGCTCAACACTTTGATTGACAATCTTCATTTGTTTTCCTTAGATGTTTACAACATGCACTGCATCTGCAGCGTTTGAGTAGAGAGTTCCACCAGACTGCAGAACACCAATGTCTTCATGCACATGCCCGCAGAAGTGAGCTCTTAACTCAGAGCCCTGTAGATAATACTTTCTCAGAATGAAGGCTGCAATTCCATTGACTCCGCAGTTTCCATCTCTTGTGTAATCAAGGACTCCAGTTCCAGGAGCATGACTTACAAGAATATCGATGTCTGTTGGGATCTTTCTTGCAATCTCCATCAGCTCTTCCTGAGAAGTCTCATCACACCACTCGCCTTGAATGTAGTTGATGCCTCTCATACCGCCGATCTTGAGACCGAGAATCTCAGTTGTCAAAGAAGAATCCTGAGAAACTTCCCATACATTACCGCCAATCCATTCGTTCAGGTCAATAAAGTCATGATTTCCTCTGACAACAACAACGGGAGTGTCATTGGGAATTCCAGCTTCAACTCTGAAAGGGTGCTCGTTGCACCACTTTCTCTGCTCTCTGATTTCAATGTCTGGAACGACAGACCTACCTACGACCCGGAGCTGATGGCTTTGCACAATGGCCTCCGTTTCCGAGGGATGGACGAACGGATTCAGAATCAGTATTTCGCTTGGGTTTCTTGGATTCAGGAACTTCAGATTGGGAAAGTTCGGCAGCATGTCCCCCGTCACTACGTAAAGATCTGAACTTGGCAAACCTCTCGTCTTCCCATGCCAGTCGCTCGTGTGGCAAACCTTGATCTTGTTTTTCATTTTGCTCTGCTTTCTTTTTGAAGAGTTTCCTGATCCTTCTTTTTTCTTTCTTAGTCTTTCTTTTCTTCTTCTTTGTTCCGTTAGAAGTTACTTCATAAGCCTTCAGCGTATAACGATTTGTTCCAGGAATCTGAACTGACTTGCAACGGAACTGAGAAGATGAGATCAACTAAGGAAACCTCCAGCTAACTGTCCTTCCATTCTAGATCAATATTCTTTTCGTCTGCCTTGATCTTTGCTTCTTCAACTTTTCTCTGAACTGCCTGAATTGCTTCATAGGCCTTCAGTCTCTTGACAAACTCTCCAAACCCAATCTTCGATCCGAGTTCTTTGCCATTCACTTTCTTGCCTGAAGCTTTTGCTTCTTTCCACTCTTCCATAAAGAGTTTGTACTGCTTTTTCAACTCATTTCTAGCATGCTTTCTATCAAGAGAGCCCATTTAGTTCCTTCTTTCGTAGATTCTTTTTACTTCTGTTTCTTCATCTTTGCAAACAGTCTTTAGCTTTTCATTATACACTCTCATATCAAGCTTTGAAAACATCAAGCACTTTTCAAAGTCAGAATGATTTAGACCAAGAGTGTGACCAACTTCATGTCTTGCAGTTGAAGCTTTTCCAAAATCACTTGCATCAATCCACGATGGATAGAACCAGATTGTCGCATATTCAGGAATAGTGTCTGAATACTTCACATATGTGCTTGCAAGAATTTGTGGACCTGAGAAACTATCAGCATCAAGAAACATTGCAATAATCTTAGCGTTGACAGGATTTGAAGGATCGTCATTGACGCAGTTTTCTTTTTCTACAAAGAAGCCTCTACCAATAATCCCATTCCAGTAATCAAAGCCATCTCTTACTGCAAACTTTTCTTCTTCTGGAAAAGTACAATGAAATGCAAAGACAACTGAATCTTCTCGCAAGAAAGCAATCTGATTACCGTCAGCTCTCCATCTAACAGATTTTAGTGTTGTATCTTGACAAGACAAGAGTAGAGAAATAAGAATAGCGAAAAGAAACTTCACTTTCTCTCTTCCTCTTTCTCCTGAATCTCTTCTAGTTCTCTTTGAATAAGCTGTCTCTCTCTATGAGAGAGAGTGTAAAGATCAAGCTTATCTTTTGGAATGAGGTTCAACTCTTTCCAGTCCTGAATGACCTTCATCATTGCAGGATCACCTCTCATAAAAGCTTGAACACACGCATCTGTGAAAGTCTGAAAGCTTACACCTTCATCTCTTAAAAGCTTATGCATGAGAACCTTATCGTTAGCATGCATTCTATACGGAATCTGCCTTATGTTCTTGAATCTTTCAGATGGTTTGTCTGACACGTTAACCTCAAAAATCTATGACAATGACTGAGCTTTTCTTTTCTTCTTCTCTTGTTTCTTCGTACTGAAAGATCGGGATCTCAATTCCTACTTCATTCTCATAAGAGATCTGTTTTCTATTCTTCTTTAGAAAATCTAGAATTGCTGGATCTACTTCACTTTCTGTTTTTGAAGGCATATACAGATCTCGTTGAAGAAACACTTTGAGGAAGCTTCTCTACATCGTAGTTGCCGTAATAGTCATTTTTGATTTGAGAAAAATCATGTGTTACTGAGTCTGTCAACAGAGTCTTCTTTTTCTTATCTGAGCTCTCGCCTTGAAGATTCTTCTCATACTCCTTGATCTCTTCAGCGGAACCTTCAATAACAACAGTTGAACCATCTGGTTTGACAATCGTCTTTTTCATAAAGCCTCTTAAAACTATTTAGCTGACTGTACTCAATAGTTCACTGTAAATTATTCTATACGTCATACCTTTAGACATACAGAAAGAAACTGCATAGAGATTCTTCATAGCAAACTTCTTCTTGTCCCAAACGTAACCCTTTACTTCTTCAATGAAAACTCTTCCGTCTTTGTATTTTACAAGAATGTCTGGGATATACTTTTTTCTTCTTTTGCCGAGTTTATAACGAATCTTGATGTTGTGATTCTTTGTCCATGATTCTACTAAAGGAGACTCATCGAGTGCCTTAAATCTTGTTAATTCAAATGATGAGTCATATTTCTCAAGTTTATTTGTTTTACTTGACCTGTAAATTCCCGTCAACAATTTGCGAGACTTTGATGCCCGCCTTTTTGAGAACTTCAATACCGTCTTTTTTCCTGTATTCACTGAGATAAATAACCTCAGCAATGCCAGCATTGATAAATCTTTTTGCACATGCTGCGCAGGGAGAAAGAGTTATGTAAGCCTTTGCTCCCTTGACTTCAGAATAGTTTGACTTGATAAGTGCATTGTCCTCGGCGTGAAGGCATCCACAGTTACCAGGCTCATCTGAGTCACACGAGTTAGGTCCACCTTGCCAAGAACCATTATACCCGATTGAGAGCACTCTGGTGTTATTCATGGACACAATAGCACAGCCTACAGATGTTCTTGCACATGTAGACCTCGCAGATAAATCTACTGCAAGATCCATGTAGATTTCATCGAAAGTCTTTCTCTTCTGCGTCATCGGGAATGTACCTTTCAGGAGAACCAATCTCCCAGTCATCGAAGTCTACAGAATCGTCCATTGCTTTCCTTCTTGAATCTCTAATCATATTTGAGAGAAAAGAAAGAACAACACAGAAAATCAAAACAAGTGTGAATAAAAAGAGCATTGTTATCTCATTCAAATATCAAAGTCGCTGTTGTCAAAGACAAACGCTTTTGCTACCACCTCTCCCTCACTAAGATCGAGTCCGCCTTCTCCCGATGAAAGTGAAACAACGATCTGTTGATTAGGAGCGAAAATTTGTGACCATGCTTCTCTAGTAACGAGAACGGGACGATCAAAGGAAATGCCAAGTGAGATGAGAGCACCAGCTGTACGACCCTTCAAGTGAATAGGGATCGGAGTTCTCAAACCAAAAGGCTCCCCAGGAGAATGAGTCTTATGAGGAGCTCTTCCATCTGTCAATTCAAAAACAACTTTTGTCTTCTTTGCCATGTGTAAACTGCCTTTCTTTCTAAAAAATTTGTCGATAGCCTTCTCAAAAACTATAATCAAGCCAGATGACATGATGTTAAGAGTGCTCTAAAAGTTCATCGATAAAGTATTTTACATCCATGAAGTGAAGCTTATCGATCATCTTCATCCTCTCCTCATGCCTCTGCTTTAAGCTAAATGTTGAAATTTGTTCAGCAATTTCAATCATGTGTTCAGGACTTTTTGCTTCAAAATTAACGTACTTGTCTATGCCGATACAGTCTCCAAGACCAATAGGTAGCGTGCCAAAGAGGATTGTTTCCCAAAGTCTTGCAGTAATGAATCCGTTTGCTAAGTAACTTTTCTTTGCAAGAAGCGGACAAGCAGATGCCGTGCCATAGATTTGTTTGAAATCTTTTGTTGTACATCTTCCATGATATGAGATGTGCGGCCAGAGTTTTCTACATTCGTCAACTGTTCTAAGCCAGTCGCCATGGAATTCAACTTGTTGCTTAAACTTCTCAGAAACAGGACCAATCCATTTAGTGATGACATCGTCTCTCTCATACCTACTCCCAATGTAGACCAATTTTCTGTTTGGGTCTGAAGCTTCTGTGGGGTGTTCTGAGAGGTCTTCAATCACATATGGTATGTTTACTTTGACCCTCTCCTTTGAGAGCAACCGAGGTAAAACAGAAGTCTCAAACACTGCGTCTGGCTTCCAGTATTCTTCTTCCTCTTTTGTCAGCTTATGATCAAGATCGAAGAAAATGATCTTCGTCTTCTTTTGTTTATAATGACTTAGAATCTCTTCTTGCCTTTTTAGATCTGGATTAAGATTCTCTCCTGAGAAAGAGATTCTTCCTTCTCCGTCAATCTTGCAGTTGACTCCATGAATCGGGAATCTCCACTCGACCAAAAGAAGATCTAACTCAGGAAGACTTCTTCCAGCGGTTTGGAAGCATGCATTATATGCAGACAGTCTCTTCTCTTGAGCAAATGCAGCAAAGTTTTCCTTGAAGTTTGTTCCGAATCTGAAATGAGCAGGAGCATCTCTGTTCTCTTGCATCAGATAAACAAGATGATGTCTCTTTTGAAGTTCGTGAATGATCGACCAGCTGTACGTAGAATTTCCATCAGGAGCAGAGATTGTCTGACCATTCTTGTCAAACTTATAGTCACCGAGGAAACCCCAAAAAGAATAACCGACTTTCAAGTTGCACTCTCTTTCTTTTCCTCTGGCTTTTCAATCTCTGTATCTCTCTTCATCTTAAGTCCAACTGTATCGTTTATTGCTCTTCTTAGAAGAGGAACTTGCTTAAGAAGATCATTACCGAAATCATCTACATACATTATAACACAAGAGCACTTGGTCCACTTAACAAATTCCAAATACTTGTCGTGTAGTTTGACAAGCTTTTCATCTGGGACAACGATGTCTCCGCCATTCTTTGAATAGTCTCTTCTGAGAAGAATGACAAATACGGCTCCGAGTCTTGAATATCTCTCATCAAGTTGCTGAAGAACTTCCATGTTTGTTTCTCTTTCAAAGACACTAGAGTAAACAAACTCAGAAGCATAGCTTCTATCAACGAGAGCGTCAAGCCTCATATCGTCAAACATCGCAGCAATGACAGGCTGATCAAACTCAAGAGCTGTCTTGAATTGATTCTTTGCCCACATATCATGTTGCCTTGAGAATCTGAAATATGGGATCATCATCTTGTGAGAAAGATAACGGCCAATGTGAGACTTGCCGCAGTTATCTGGACCCTCCATGAAAATGATTTTCTGGAATGATCTCGTATCTTCATCTTCGATGCTAAAGCGGAACCATCTCTTATAGATCATTCCATTATCTTCACAGTGTGAAATTACGGCGGCGTCTCTTGCATTTGATTCGTCTATGTCATTGTTGTACGTGTCTATAAATTCAAGATAGATGCCAGAAGTTCTTTCTACAAGAAGCTGAGGCGTGACAGTCTTTGCTTCTTTGTTGTATGAATAGCTTATTGCTTCTGTATTTTCTTTGAAGTTAAGAACTGTTCTATCTCTCTTAATCTGAACAATTCTCTTATCGAGAAGTTCCTTAAGCTGATTTGCTTTGTTTTCTTCGTATGAAGTCATTTTCAATCCCAGTGATTTACAGGCGTTGCATTAAACATACTTTCCAAAAACTTCATGGCCTCAAAACTTGTTCTGAAAGATTCGTGCCAGTCAGAGTCGTTGATTGACTTTACCTTCCAAGAAGATCCAAATCTTGCAATCTCTCCAAGAAAAGACTCTTCAAAGTTAAGAGCTTCACCATTCTTGTGCATGGTCTTTCGACCGCCAGAGTCTTCCCACCAATGAATCTTATTGTCAGTTGTCATATCATTCTTCCTTGATGTTGTCAATGTTGTGCATATACTTCATTGATGAAGCTTGAGAATGTGCAAACCCAGGACGACCGACGACAAGATTTGTAGAATCTTCTCCAAATTTTCTGTTGAACCAACCCATGTAAACGTTACTTACATGTGTGGTTCCTCTAATGTATTTCCAAATTGAAGAGAAGCATGGAGCATCAAACTCTTTTCCTTCCATTGTTTCAAATGTCAAGAAGGCAAACATCTGTCCGTTTCTCTGAGGCTTCTCAAAAATTCTCTTGACAATCACGGGAAGAACAAGAACTTCAGAGTTGCTGTTTAATGCATCTTCAAGATCAACACCGAAGTAGTAGTCAGTTGGAACTGACAAAGCATCCATAAGATACTTCTCAATCTTCTTTTCTCTGTTAAGAACTTCAAACGGAGAACCTCTAAGAGAGAAACCAAAGAGTTCATTTTCAAAATGAATCTTTCTGTGAAGCTCATAGTCTTCAAATCTGTTATTCTCGTCAAAGAGTTTCACAAAATCATCCCAGCAATACTTGCCAACCTTTCTAGCTTTGAGCTTATACGATGGGTTCTCAGTGAGCAAAGAATAATTGATGTCAAGATCTTGCATGTTTGGATAGATGCTGTCAAATGCACCAGCAAGAATGAGCGGCTCAATTGCTGTCTTACCAACTCCAGATCTGAGAATAAAATCTGGGAATGAGGTGTACGGAGCATTGCTCATGATCTTGTTTATGGCTGAGCCGCCCACTCCCTTTACAGATCTCAATGAGAGTCTGATGGCTCCATCACCAATGATGTGTTCACCAGTACTTTCATTGATGTCGACTGGAAGAATGCTTACACCAGCTCTCTTGATGTCACCAACATACTGCTGAAGCTCTCCTGTTTGCCCCTTTGTCAAAACAGAAGAATACCATTCCATCGGATAGTAAGTTGCAAGATAAGCACACTTCATTGTCAGAACAGCATAAGCATCTGAGTGAGCCTTGTTGAAACCGTAACCACCGAATGCCAGAAGATCTTTCCAGAGCTTGAGAGCCTTTTCTTCTTCAAATCCATTCTCTTTGCAGCCATCAAGGAACTTCTTTGTGAGTTCATCACTCTCTGCTTTGACGAACTCTTCTGACTTACTCTTATCCTTCTTGAGCAGAACCTTCCTAACTCTGTTAACATCCTTCCATGAAAGTTTACCAAGCACATTACAGATCTGCATCAGCTGTTCCTGGAAGACAATGCAGCCTCTTGTCTTTTTCAAGATGTCTTCAAGAAGAGGATGCTCATAAGTCAAATCTTCTGGATGATGCTTGTTATGAATGTAGAGCTTGTCAAAACCACCCTTAAGAGGTCCTGGACGATAGATCGAAGCAATAGCTGAGACGTCTGAGAAAGTATCTGGCTTGACCTTCATTGCCAAACGTCTGATGCCTCTTTCAGAGAATTGGAAGATGCCGGCAAAATTCCCATCATGGAAGACATGCTTCATGACCTTTGGATCATTCATGTCCATGTTTTTAGAACGAATCTTCTCTTTAAGTTCAGCCAAAGGAATTCCAGTTCTTTCTGAGATGAGTCTCAAACAATGATGAATAACTTTTAGAGTTGCGAGAGAAAGAATATCAAACTTCGTAAATCCCATTGCTGAGACATTCTTGTTCACAATACCTTCTGTGAATGATGCTTGAACAATTTGTTTGCCTGTTTCAATATCTTTCTGAACCCAAAGCGCAGTCTCTGCTGGAAGATTATCACCGATAATCACACCGGCTGCATGACGACTTACATGCCTAATCTTGCCGTAGAGAGACTCAAGATATTCACCGACAGCTGGATATTCGGCAACGAGATTGTTAAATGTCTTACTTACTCTCTTCACATCGTCAAGCTTGATTGTAAGAGTGCTCTTATCACTGTCAAGATAAAGAACTTTGAGTTCCTTCTCTATGTTCTTATTGGCATCATTGATGACCTTGACTGGCAAGTCTAGAACACGACCTACATCTTTCAGCAAACCTTTGATTTGAAATGTTCCGTATGAAGAAAGACATGCAACATTCTGTTCGCCAAAAATTCTCCTAAGCATGTCTTTTGCTTCATCTGTGTCTTCGAAGTCAACATCAATATCTGGCTCCTCAGTTCTTGCAGGATCCATGAATCTTTCAAACATCAAGTCATGTTCAATTGGATCGATGTCTGTGATGCCAAGACAGTAACAAACAAGAGAGCCGCCAGAAGATCCTCTTCCTTCTCCAACGAGCATCTCCTTCTTTGCTTCTTCAATGATTCTCTGAGTGACAAGAAAATAGTTTGCAAATCCCTTTTCCTTGATGACTTTCAGTTCATGAAGAAGACGAGACTTATACTTCTCATCCTTTGCAAGACCATGAGCCTTTAGACCCTTGATTGCTCTCTCCATCATTTCCATGAATGGATCTTCAAACTTGAGAGTTGGAAGTCTCTTGTGTGTGTCAGGCTCAAAGTCTTCAATGAGTGAATCAATCAGAAGAGTATTCTGAAAAGCTTCGATTGCAATCTTTGGATCTAGCTTGCCTCCAAAAATCTCGAATGCTTGCCACATCTCTTCAGCTGACTTGATGTAGAGTTGTTTAACTTCAAAGTTCCACTTATCGCCCCTTGTCTTAAATGTCTTGTTTGAACGAAGCATATAAAGAAGCTCTTGAGCTCTCCATTCGTCCTTATTGACATAGTGAGCGTCAGACGCTACAGTAAGTGGAATGCCAGTCTGCTCATGAACCCTGACAAGACATTCGTTGATAAATCTCTGGCTGTCAGACTCATTGAACTGAAGCTCAAGGAAGAATCTTCCTTTGCCGAAGATCTCCTCAAACTCTTTTGCTTCATTGACAACGTCTTCAAAAGTTCCTCTGCCACTCTTCATGTCCCAGCATTTGTTGCTAATGACACCGCCCATGCAGGCAGACGTTGCAATCAGACCCTTTGAAAATGCCTTGAGCATCTTCTTATCCATGCGAGGCTTAGAATAAAAGCCATCCTTATGAGCAAGATATGTGAGTTGATAAAGATTTGAGAGTCCCTCCCTGTTCGCTGCAAGCAGAACGAGGTGACCCTTCCTAAAGAGATTCTTCGTTGTGGCCTTGAGTTCCTCTTCGCCAGAAGAATTTGAGTCTCTCTCCTGAACATCTTCAAGAACACCAAGTGACTCTTTAATCTGATGCCAAGCATCAAGATCATGAATGACATATGCTTCAGAGCCGAAAACAGTCCTCACTCCATGCTTTTTACCGAACAAATAAAAATCAGCATGTGCGTGTGCGTGTCCATGATCTGTAATGGCAATTGACTTTAGTCCCTTCTGCTTTGCAGCCTTGATCATGTCTTCGGGAAGAGACAGACCATCCATTGTTGAAAAGTGCGAGTGGTTATGAAACGAAGCAAATTCTTTGATCATTTTGTTCCTTGGATATTGGAAGCATCCCTGCTAACATGACGTTGGTCAATCTGATAAACAATTTTAACACAATGAATCAAGCTTGTATTCTAATTTTTGCTATACTTTACTGTAATGCTTGTCCCAAAGAATGCTCCTATTGCTGCAGCGAAGACAAGAGAATGATCCTCTATGTAAGACACTGCAGTGTAGGCTCCAAGAAGAATAATGATTGAACTATACACTCCAGAACTTAGAGCCCTCTTCTTTGAAACATCAATGAAGTAAAGTGTCCAAAAGATGTCTGAGAAAAAAACAGATACCACAACTCCAAGAAACTTGAGTGTATAGTCCATTCACTAAACCTTTCATTCTTTGTTTTTCTTTTTATCTTTCCACGCAGCAATTCTTGCTTTCTTGAGCTCAGCTCCCCAGTCTCCCTGAAGCTTCACGATCTGATCTTGATCGTCTGGAATTCCATCAAACTCATTTATGAAAGCCATTGTGACTTCTGCTGCGGCTCGAGAATCTGCTCCCGCATCATGTGCATTTTCAAGAGAAACCTTGTAGTGTTGAGCAACTGTCTTAAGCTTATGATCTGGAAGAGTGAGATGCTTCTGAACCCAGATCATCGGATCGAGCCACTTCTTTTGAGGAATCTGGACACCCGCCAGCTCAAATTCTCTCTCTATGATCTCTTTGTCAAACTGAACATTGTACGCCATCACGACATCTGCTTGAGAAAGCTCTTTTGCAAAATCATGAATGATCTCATGAAATTCTTTTGCAGTTCCCTCTCCCTTTGCCTTATTGATCTTGTCTCTATCAATTCCAGTTATTGCAGCTGCGCCAGGATCTATCTCGACATCTTGCCCAGGATCTAGAAGTTGATTAAAGACTTTGACAACTTTCATGTTGTCAATGACTGCATAGCCG